>Ga0247823_10003095_pt1 | contig 13588 bp, 17 predicted proteins | sample 13C_PalmiticAcid_2_FD_192426 | JGI IMG/M metagenome (GOLD analysis project Ga0247823, IMG submission 192426) | Soil microbial communities from agricultural site in Penn Yan, New York, United States - 13C_PalmiticAcid_Day30 | ecosystem: Environmental > Terrestrial > Soil > Agricultural land...
AGTCCGTATGGGCAACGGCAAGGGTTCGGTGGAGTACTACGTGGCCGAGATCCAGCCTGGCAAGGTGCTCTACGAAATCGTGGGCGTGCCCGAACAGCTGGCCCGCGAGGCATTCACGCTGGCGGCTGCCAAGCTTCCGTTGCGCACCACGTTCGTGACGCGCATGTTGGGTCAGTGATTCAGGAGAACACAAGATGAAAACTGCTGAACTGCGCCAAAAGGATGTGGCCGGCCTCGAAGCCGAAGTGAAGTCTCTGCAAAAGGCCCATTTCGGCCTGCGCATGCAAAAAGCCACACAACAACTCAACAACAACGCCACGCTGGGTGACACCCGCCGTGCGATCGCTCGCGCCAAGACCATCCTGGCCGAGAAGCAGCGCGCCGACGCCGCTGCCAAATAAGGAGTGACCATGACGGAAGCTAAAACATCCCTCAAGCGCACCTTGGTTGGCAAGGTGGTCAGCGACAAGCGTGCCAAGACCGTGACGGTGTTGGTGGAGCGCCGTGTGAAGCACGAGCTGTACGACAAGATCGTGGCGAAGTCCAGCAAGTACCACGCTCACGACGAAAAGAGCGAGTACAAGATGGGCGACGTGATCGAGATCACCGAAAGCCGTCCGCTGTCCAAGACCAAGAACTGGGTCGCGACGCGCCTGGTGCAAAAGGCCGCGCTGGTCTGAGCCCCATTGCGTTGCTTGCAGCGCAGATCGAAAAAGCGACCGACAATTCGGTCGCTTTTTCTTTTTCCGGGCCCGACATGAGCGGGCCTTCCAGCCACGGCCTGCGGGCCACACAACGAGGAGCACGACATGATCAAGGTGGGTGACAAGATTCCGGCGGCCACGCTGATGGAATACAGCGAAGTCGAAGGCAATGGCTGCAGCATCGGCCCGAACCCGGTGGACGTGCAGAAGGCTTCGGCCGGCAAGACGATCGCCGTGTTTGCACTGCCGGGGGCGTTCACGCCGACCTGCTCCGCCAAGCACGTGCCCGGTTTTGTCCAGCACGCCGCCGATTTCAAGGCCGCAGGCGTGGACGAGATCTGGTGCCTGAGCGTGAACGACGCCTTCGTGATGGGCGCCTGGGCGCGCGACCAGAAGACCGGCGACAAGGTGCGCATGCTGGCCGACGGCAGCGCGGACTTCGCCAAGGCCACCGGGCTGACCCTGGACCTGACCGGTCGCGGCATGGGCCTGCGCAGCAACCGCTATTCCATGCTGGTCAAGGACGGCGTGGTGCAGTCGCTGAACATCGAAGGCCCCGGCAAGTTCGAGGTGAGCGACGCCAACACCCTGCTGGCACAAGCCAAAACCGGCGCCTGAATTCGCCGCGCATGAAAAAAGCCGCCGGTGTCACCACCCGGCGGCTTTTCTTTGGGCGCTCACGCCCGGTCAGAGATCGACCTTGAGGTAGTGCGCGCCCGCAATGGGGTTGTGATAATACGGCGCGACTTCCACGAACCCCACTTCCTGGTACAGCGCACGCGCCGTTTCCATGTCGCTCAGGGTATCGAGCAGCATGGTGGTGTAGCCGGCGAGCTGGCCGTCCGACATCACGCGCTCCACGAGAAGGCGGCCCAGGCCGAAGCCGCGAAAGGCCGGGCGCACGAACAGGCGCTTCATTTCGCAGGCATTGAGGTGATCGGTGTTGTAGAGCGGCCGCATGGCGCAGCAACCGGCGGGCTCGCCGTCGATGCAGGCCAGCAGCAAGGTGCCGGCGGGTGGGGCGTAAGCGCCGGGCAGCTCGGCAAGCTCGGCTTCAAAACCCTGGAAGCACAGGTCGATGCCCAGCCCGGCCTGGTATTCCAGGAAGAGCTGGCGAACGGTTTGCAGGTCGTCGGGAAACTGGGCCGGTCTCAGCGAGATCACGGCGGCTCCGGTGTCGGTCATGGCAGCGGGGAGAGCGGGCGCGACGCCCGGCAGGGTGGTGTGGCTGCCACTATACGACAGCCCCGGGGCACCCGAATCAGAAGGCGTTGCCCAAGCTGACCAGCCAGCTCACGGCGGCGGCACACAGGCCGAGCACCACCAGGGCCAGCAGGCGCGTGCCTGCCGTGTCGCGTGCGCTGGGCGCCGCCACCGGCACCTGCTTGTCTCCCACGACCATCGGGCGCACGAGGCTCTGCTTCTTCATCCACTTGTAGTACGCGATGGCCAGCAGGTGCAGGCCCACGAGCACGAAGACGATCAGCTTGCCGACTTCCTTGTGGTAATCGGTTGCCATCGACACCGTGTCACCGGAGACGAAGCGCACCAGCGGGCCGAAGAAGGCGATCTCGTCGTCGCTCATGAGCCCGGTGCCCACTTGCGCTGCCAGGATCAGCAGCAGGGCGAAGACGGACAGTGCGCCCAGCGGGGTGTGCCCCACCGCGTGTTCGGGGTGGCCCCGTCCACGGAGGTAGGCCACCAGCGACGAGGGTGCGTAGATGAAGCGGGTGAAGCGGGACCAGTGGCCGCCGATGAATCCCCAGACGAGGCGGAACAGCAGCAGGGTCAGCACGGCGTAGCCCAGGCGAAGGTGCCAGTTCATCCAGTTGCCCCCCACGCTGCCGGTGACGATCAGGCCGATGACGCTGGCGGCCAGCAGCCAGTGGAACAGACGGGTGGGCAGGTCCCAGACGCGGATGGTGTGCATGGTGATCGTGGAGGGTTGGAGTCGGAATCGAGGAATAGAGAAGGTATATCGGAAATCGTTCCGGTGGAACTTTGGTGATGTCCCTACACTCCTGAGCGGGTGGCTCCCGGAGCCACGCCATACCGCCCCACAACCTCCTTCAGGAGCATCCATGAAAATAGCCGCTTCCCTCGCCTTGGCCCTCGCCTTCGGCGCCCTTTCGGTCCCCGCCTTCGCGCAATTCCAGAAGCCCGAAGACGCGGTGAAGTACCGCAAGGGCGCCCTCACCGTGATGGCCAACCACTTCAGCCGCATCGGTGCGATGGCCAACGGCCGTGCGCCCTTCGATGCCAAAGTGGCCGCCGAGAGCGCCGCCATCGTGGAAACCATGAGCAAGCTGCCTTGGGAAGGCTTCGTGGCCGGCACCGACAAGGGTGACACCGCTGCCTTGCCCGCGATCTGGACCGAACAGGCCAAGTTCAAGGAAGGCTCGGACAAGCTGCAGGTCGCGACGGCTCAGCTCTCCGCTGCCGCCAAGACGGGCAACCTCGATGCCGTGAAGACGGCGTTCGGTGCCACGGCCCAGACGTGCAAGGCTTGCCACGACGCTTTCCGCAAGTAAGCCGGAACGGCTCCATGAAAAAGGCCGGGATCGCTCCCGGCCTTTTTCATGGATGCAGGGGCGCTCGCCTGCGCCGGCTCAGGCCTGCTGGGCCAGCAACTCTTCGATCAGTTTGTGCAGCGCGGGGAAATCGGGCTCACCCACAAAGCGCTTGACGATGCGGCCCTGCTTGTCCACCAGGTAGGTGGTGGGGGTGAGCTTGACGTCGCCCCACTGCCGGGCGATGTCGCCGGTGTTGTCCAGCGCGACCTTGAAGGGCAACTGGCGCGACTGCGCGAAGTTGAGCACCCAGGCCGGTGGGTCGTACTCCATGGCAACGGCCAAGGTCTCGAAGCCCTGCCCCTGGTACTTCTGGTACGTGGCGATGATGGAAGGCATTTCCTTCACGCAGGTGACGCAGGTGGTGGCCCAGAAGTTCACCAGCGTGACCTTGCCCTTGAGGTCGGCGGTGGTGGCTTTGCTGCCGTCGAGCAGCACGAAGGTGGAGTCGGGCGCGGACTCGCGGCCCGCGCAACCCGCCAGGCCCAAGGCGCCGAGGGCACCCAGCGCGGCCACGGCCTGAAAGGTGCGCCGGCGGTGCTGGCCGCGGGGGCTGAGATCGGTCATTGTCTTTTCACTTCCCGGGGGCTACATTGCCCCACGTCATTCATTGAACAGCTTGTTTCCCGGAGGAACCGCCATGCAGCGCCGCCAGTTTACCCAGTCCACCACCGCGATGATCGGCCTCCTGGTCTTCGCCGCCCATCAGCAGGCCAGGGCCTTGTCCTTGGGCGATCTCACCGAAGGCGATGCCAGCCAGGGCATCAAGGTGGCCCTGGAAAAGGGCGCGCTGGCCGCGGTGGCCTTGCTTGGCAAGACGGATGGATTCCTGGGCAACCCAAAAGTTCGGATTCCCCTGCCAGGATTTCTGGAAGATGCGTCCAAGCTGCTCAAGATGACCGGCCAGGGCAAGCGCGTCGACGAACTGGTCACCAGCATGAACCGGGCCGCCGAGGCGGCGGTGCCCATGGGGCGCGACGTGCTGGTGGGGGCGGTGAAGTCCATGAGCGTGACCGACGCCAAGAACATCCTGGGCGGCGGCGAGAACTCCGTGACCCAGTTCTTTGCGGAAAAAACGCGCACGCCCCTGGGCGAGAAGTTTTTGCCCATCGTGACCCAGGCGACCGAGAAGGTAGGCCTGGCCAACCAGTACAACAAGGTGGCGGGCAAGGCGGCGGGCATCGGCCTGGTCAAGTCGGAAGATGCCAACATCCAGCGCTACGTCACCGGCAAGTCGCTCGACGGGCTGTACACCATCATCGGGGAAGAGGAGCGCAAGATCCGGCAGGACCCCGTGGGCACCGGCAGCGCCATCCTGAAGAAAGTGTTCGGCGCCCTGAAGTAAGCGCACCCTCGCTAAAAAAGGCCATTTTTACTTGAGCTTCTGCCGGGCCTCGGCCAGGCGAGCTTCGAGGTACTCGCCGTAGAAGTCCGGCACCGCGATGCCCACCAGGCGCTCCGCGAGCTCCCGTCCGTCCGGGCCGAAGAACAGCACCGTCGGTGTGAACCGGGCCTTCCACTGCCGCGCCTGATCGGCGGGCGTGGTCAGCTGACCGTCGAAGCCCTGCAGGTTGCCGGTGCGGTCCATCACGTCCAGCTGCACCGCGTGGACCTTGCCTTCGCGCCGCATGGGCAGAAGGTAGTGGTTGCGCACGATGGCGCAGTACGGGCAGCCCGTCAGCGTGGTCATCACCACCAGGGGTTCGCCCCTGGCAGCGGCGGCCTGCGCCGCACCGCGCAAGGACGTTGGCGTGGGCAGCTCCCGGACGGTGGCGCTGGGGGAAGGGGTGGCGATGTCGCTCATACAGATGTCGGACTGGGGCGTTGTCGGTCAGACCGCGCCAAGGCGCTGAAGTTCGGCGAGCCGTTCGGGCGGGCAGGCCAGCCAGTCGTTCAGCACCTCGGCCGTGTGCTGGCCCAGCAGCGGTGGAGGCCGGTCGTTGCGCACGGGCGTGAGACCGAGTTTGATCGGGCTGGCCACCAGGTCGACCGCCTCGTTCAGGGGGTGGGTCCACGTGTGGACCATGTCGCGCGAGCGCACGTGTTCGTCGGCAAACACCTCGGCCAGGTTGTTGATCGGACCGCAGGGCACTTTCGCCGCCTCCAGCGCGCTCAGCCAGTCGGCCTTGCCGCGCGTCTTGAGGAGGGCGGCCAGCATTGGCACCAGCACGTCGCGGTGGCGCACGCGGTTCTGGTTCTGCGCGAAGCGGGGGTCCGCCGCCAGCTCAGGTTGTCCGGCCACGGCGCAGAACTTGGCGAACTGGCCGTCGTTGCCCACGGCCAGGATGATGTATTGAGCCTGGCCCTGGGCATCGGGGGCGACCTCGAATACCTGGTAGGGCACGATGTTGGCGTGGGCATTGCCCGCCCGGCCCGGCACCTTGCCTTCGCTGCGGCCGCGCACGAGGTAGTTGGCGCCCAGGTTGGCCAGCATCGCCACCTGGGTGTCGAGCAGGGCCATGTCGATGTGCTGGCCTTCGCCGGTGCGCTCCGCGTGGCGCAGGGCGGCCTGGATGGCGACGGTCGCGTACAGGCCGGTGAACAGGTCGGCCACCGCCACGCCGACCTTCTGGGGGCCGCCGCCGGGCAGGGCGTCGCGCTCGCCGGTCACGCTCATGAGGCCGCCCATGGCCTGGATGGCGAAGTCGTAGCCCGCCCGGTCTTTGTAGGGACCGGTCTGGCCGAAGCCGGTGATGGAGCAGTAGACCAGCCGGGGGTTGATCGCGCGCAGCGCGGGGTAGTCCAGGCCGTAGCGGGCCATGTCCCCCACCTTGTAGTTCTCGACGAACACGTCGGCCTTCAGCGCCAGCTCGCGGATCAGGGCCTGGCCTTCGGGCGTGGCGATGTCGCAGGTGATGGAGCGCTTGTTGCGGTTCGCGCCCAGGTAGTAGGCCGCTTCCGCGGTGTCCTGGCCATCGCGCCCTTGCAGGAACGGCGGGCCCCAGCCCCGGGTGTCGTCGCCGCCGGGATGGCCCTCGCCGGGCGGGCGTTCCACCTTCACGACGTCGGCGCCCAGGTCGGCCAGCGTCTGGGTGCACCAGGGCCCGGCCAGCACGCGCGAGAGATCAAGTATGCGGATACCATCCAGAGCATTCATGTTGCCATTGTGCGCGACGCCGCCCCGCTGCGGTGCCCCGGCGATGGCCTCTCTGGCTGGAATCCCATGTCTGTCCCCGTCCCCGGCGGCACGCCGTGCCGCCGCTTGCGCTCACTCGGGCTGGCGTTGTCCGCCGGGCTGGCATTGAGCGCCTGCAGCCCGACCTTCAACTGGCGAGAGCTGCGCCTTGACGGCACACCGCTGCAGGCACTCATGCCGTGCAAGCCCGAGTCCGCCACACGGCCAGTGCCGCTGGACGGTGGCGCGCCCACCGAACTGCACATGCACAGCTGCGACACCGGCGGCCTGACCTTTGCCGTGGCCTGGGCCGAGATGGGCGATGCCGCCCGCGTGCCGGCCGCCCTGGCAGGTTGGCGGCGGGCCTCGCTGGGCGCCGTTCGCGTCGATCCGGCGCGGGCCGACGATCCGGCGAACGCCTGGGCCGCCGCGGTGCCGGGCGCGACGCAGACGCAGGGCCTGGTGGCCCAGGGCAGCGACCACCAGGGCCGAGCGGTCCAGGTGCGGGCCGCGCATTTCGCGCGCGGCACACAGGTCTACCAGGCGGCGATCTACGGCCCTTCGCTGAGCGACGAAGCGACGACCCCCTTCTTTGACGGACTCAAGCTGCCATGAACCCGACGGCCCGACCCGGTCCCGTGCGCCTGGAAGGCACGGTGGCACCTCCCCTGCCGATGAGCGAGGTGCTCGCGCCCCGCACGGCGGTCATCGTCTTTCTCACCTTCGCGCTGGCGTACTTCCTGTCGGCGCTGCTGCGCGCCATCACGGCCACGCTCTCGCCCACCCTGAGCGCCGAGATGTCGCTCAATGCCGGCGACCTGGGTCTGCTGGCCGGCGGCTATTTCTTCGGCTTCGCGCTCACGCAGCTGCCGCTGGGCAACTGGCTGGATCGCCATGGCCCTCGCACGGTGATCCTCTGGTTCCTGGGCGTGGCCGTCGCCGGCTGTGTCGCGTTCGCGCTGGCCACCAACTTCACCTGGCTACTGGCCGCGCGCGTGCTCACCGGCATGGGGGTGAGCGCCTGCCTGATGGCCCCCCTCACGGGCTACCGGCGCTGGTTCACCCCTCTGGCGCAGATGCGCGCCAACTCCTGGATGCTCATGACCGGCTCGTTCGGCATGGTGGCCGCCACCTTGCCGGTGCAATGGCTGATGCCCTTGACCGGCTGGCGCGGGCTGTTCTGGTTGCTCGGCGGATTGATCCTGCTGTCGATGGTGGGCATCGTCTGGCGGGTGCCGCACTGGCGGCGGGCCGAGCCGGTGGTCGCGGCCCCGGTCTCCGAGCCCGGCTATGGCCTGGTCTGGCGCCACCCCTACTTCCGCCAGATGGCGCCGATCGGCTTCGTGAACTACGGCGGCATGATCGCCGTGCAGACCCTGTGGGCAGGGCCCTGGATGGTGAAGGTGGCGGGCTACACGCCGGAGCAGGCCGCCGCTGGCCTGTTCGGCATCAACCTCTCGATGCTGTGCACCTTCTGGCTCTGGGGGGTGTTCAACCCGCGGCTGGCGCGGCAGGGCTGGCTGCCCGAGCGGCTGATCGCCTGGGGGCTGCCGCTGAGCTTTGCCGTGCTGGGCACCATCCTGCTGCTGGGCGAGCGCGCCGGCTGGCCCCTCTGGGCGCTGTATTGCGTGAGCTGCACCTTCGTCTCCCTGTCCCAGCCCGCGGTGGCGCTGGCGCTGCCAGCCGAGGCCGCCGGGCGGGCGCTCTCGGGCTACAACCTGGTCATCTTCGGCGGGGTGTTCGTGGTCCAGTGGGGCATCGGGCTGCTGATCGACGCCCTGGGACTGTTCGTCGACAGCGAGATCGCGCGCTACCGGGGCGCCATCGGCATCTTCGGCGCTTGTGGCGTTCTCACCTACGCCGTGTTCCTGCGCGCCCATCTGCGCCGCGTGGCCGGCCGTGCGGGCTAAACTGGGGCCATGAACGGCATCCTCATCATGGCGCACGCGCCGCTGGCCACCGCACTGCGCCAGTGCGTGCTGCATGTGTTCCCCGACAGCGCCGACGCGGTGTCGGCGCTGGATGTGCAGCCCAACGTGCCGCCCGAGGAGTCGCTGGCGCAAGCCCGCGCGCTGATGCGCCAGATGCACCTGCCGCAGACGCTGGTCGTGACCGACGTGTTCGGCGCCACACCCTGCAACGTGGCGCAGAAACTCATCGACGGCGTCAACTCCAAACTCATCACCGGCGTGAACCTGCCCATGCTGTTGCGCACCGTGTCGTACCGCCATGAATCGCTGGACGCGCTGATCTCGCGCGCCATGATCGGCGCCACGCAGGGTGTCATCCAGGTGGCGGTGACCGCACCTCAGAACCAGGCCAGAAGAGCCACGCATGATCAAGACCACCGTGACCATCAGCAATAAGCTCGGGCTGCACGCGCGCGCCTCGGCCAAACTCACCAAACTCGCCGGCGGCTTCGCCTGCGATGTGTGGATGTCGCGCGGCGAGCGGCGGGTCAACGCCAAGAGCATCATGGGCGTCATGATGCTGGCCGCCGGCATCGGCAGCGTGGTCGAGATCGAGACCGATGGCAAGGACGAGCAACCGGCGATGGACGCGCTGGTCGCTCTCGTCAACGACAAATTCGGCGAAGGCGAATGAAGCCCCCACGCTCCACCGCTGCGCGGGTCGCTGCCCCCCAAGGGGGCTGGGCCGCCTTGGGAGCGGCCCGGCGGCGGCCCGGCCCGCATCTTCACGGCATCGCCCGGGAGCGGGCATGACCATCTCCATCCACGGTCTGGCGGTCTCCCGGGGCATTGCCATCGGGCGGGCCGTGATCGTGGCGTCCAGCCGCGTGGACGTGGCGCACTATTTCGTGCAGGCCGATCAGGTCGAGCGCGAGATCGAGCGCCTGCGCCAGGCCCGCAACGCGGTGGCCGAGGAGATCGTGAAGGTGCAGCAAAGCCTGCACGAGCTCGGCCCGAACGACGCGCACCCCGAACTCACCGCGTTGCTCGACGTGCACCTCATGCTGCTGCAGGATGAGCAGCTCACCAGCGGCGTGAAGCACTGGATCGTGGACCGGCACTACAACGCCGAATGGGCGCTGACCACCCAGCTCGAGGTGATTGCGCGCCAGTTCGACGAAATGGAAGACCCCTACCTGCGCGAACGCAAGGCCGACCTGGAACAGGTGGTCGAGCGCATGCTGCGCTTCATGCGCGGGGTGGCTTCACCTGTGGCACCGGGCGGGGAGACCCGCACCGCGCAGGACAGCGCCATCGAGGCGCCGCTGGTGCTGATCGCGCACGACCTGTCGCCCGCTGACATGCTGCAGTTCAAGCAGAGCGTCTTTGCCGGCTTCGTCACCGACGTCGGGGGCAAGACCAGCCACACCGCCATCGTGGCGCGCAGCATGGACATCCCGGCGGTGGTGGGCGCGCGCTCGTCCAGCCAGCTGATTCAGCAGGACGACTGGGTCATCATCGACGGCGACGCTGGCGTGGTGCTGGTCGATCCGTCTCCCATCCTGCTGGCCGAGTACGGCTTCAAGCAGCGCCAGGGCGAGGTCGAGCGCGAGCGCCTCTCGCGCCTGAAGAACACGCCCGCCGTCACGCTCGACGGCCAGAAGATCGAGCTGCTGGCCAACATCGAACAACCCGAGGACGCCGTGGCGGCGCTCAAGGCCGGTGCCGTGGGCGTGGGCCTGTTCCGCAGCGAGTTCCTGTTCATGGGGCGGGCCGGCAAGCTGCCCGACGAAGAGGAGCAGTACCAGGCCTACCGGCGCGCGGTCGAGGGCATGCAGGGCCTGCCCGTCACCATCCGCACCGTCGATGTGGGCGCCGACAAGCCGCTGGACCGGGGTGCGTCGCGCGCGGCCGACGACCACCTCAACCCGGCGCTGGGGCTGCGCGCCATCCGCTGGAGCCTGGCCGAGCCGGCCATGTTCCTGGTCCAGTTGCGCGCCATCCTGCGCGCCGCCGCGCACGGCCCGGTGCACCTGCTCATCCCGATGCTGGCGCACGCCAGCGAGATCCGCCAGACCCTGGCGCTGGTCAACCGCGCCCGCGAGCAGCTGGACAACGCGGGCGTCGCCTATGGCCACGTCAAGCTCGGCGCGATGATCGAGGTGCCGGCGGCGGCCCTGACCATTCCGCTGTTCCTGCGCTACTTCGACTTCCTGTCCATCGGCACCAACGACCTGATCCAGTACACGCTGGCGATCGACCGCGCGGACGAGGCGGTGTCGCACCTCTACGACCCGGTGCACCCCGCGGTGCTGCAGCTGCTGGCCAGCACCATCGAGCAATGCCGGGCCAAGGGCAAGGGCGTGAGCGTGTGCGGCGAGATGGCGGGCGACGTGAGCCTCACCCGCTTGCTGCTGGGCCTGGGGTTGCGCACCTTCTCGATGCACCCCTCCCAGATCCTGGCGGTCAAGCAGCAGATCCTGCGCTGCGACACCACGCGCCTGCAGACCTGGGCCCAGAGCGTGCTCGCGGCGGAAGATCCCGCGGCCTTGATGACGGACTAGTTGCCGTGCTCCGGCGCGGGCTGCGGCTGGTGGGCCGAAATGCCCGCCAGCACGCTGGCGCTCACCAGCACCATGGCCAGCGTCTCCAGCAGGGTGGGCCAGCGCGCTTCCCACAGAAAACCGTAGAGCAGGGCGAACAGGGTCTCGAACAGGATCATCTGCCCGATCATGGTCAGCGGCAGCAGGCGGCTGGCGCGGTTCCAGAGCGCATTGCCCACCACCGAGGCCACCACGGCCATGCCGGCCGCCACGCCGATGAAGCGGCCCCATTGCGCGCCGGTGTGGTCGCTCAGGCTGCTGCCCAGGAAGGCCGGCACCGCCAGCAGCAGGGCCAGGCCGCCCGTCACCAGGCCGGTGAGCAGGCTCCAGTCGTGCGACGACACGTGGTCCAGGCGCGCCAGCCAGCGGCTGTTGCTCACGGCATAGGTGGTCCAGGCGGCCAGCGCCCCGAGGGCACAGAGAAAACCGGTGAGGCGGCTGGCGGCGGGCGCCTGCGACGGCATGCCCAGCGCCTGCCAGGCCACGCAGGCGATGCCGGCCACGCCCAGCGCCAGTGTGAGGGCAAGCCGGCGCAGCGGCACGGCCCCATGGCCCCGGCTGCCGATGAGCGTGACCGCCACCGGGAGAAAGCCGATGACCAGCGAGGTCATGGCCATGCCCCCGAGCTGCACGGCCGACGCCAGCAGCACGTAGTACAGGATGTTGCCCAGCAGGCTCAGGCGCAGCAGGGCCCACCACTCCGGTCGACCCAGCCGGGGCGCCACGGCGCGCCAGCGCGGTGCGATCAGGGCCAGGGCGACCAGGCCGTAGGCCAGGTAGCGGGCGGCCGACAGCTGCAGAGGCGAGAAGTCGCGCGCGAGTTCGGGCGCCAGGAACACGAAGCCCCAGGCGGCGCCAGCGGCGGCGCCGAAGCCGATGCCCAGCGCCAGGGACGGGTGGTGCCCGCTCATGGACGGTTGGACGAGAAAGAGAGGTTCATGGCCCTGAGCTTAGCCCGAGCCATCGTCGCGTTTCGAGGGTGCGTCGTCGCGTTTCGCGGGTCCCGCGCGGTGGTCGTCAGCCGCGGGGGGCTTCGCGGCGCAGGGCGGCCGTCAGGGCCGAGGGCGAGCGGTAGCCGGTGCGCCGCGCCGTGTCGGCCACGCTCAGTCCGTTGGCGCGCCAGGTGCGGGCCTGGGCGAGCCGCTGCCGGCGCAGCCATTGCATGGGGCTCTCGCCCTGTTCGGCCTGGCAGCGCGCGGTGAATTGCGAAGCGCTCAGGTGCACCTGCGAGGCCAGGTCGGCCACGCCCAGCGGTGCTTGCCAGCGCGTCTGCAGCCATTGGTGCAGGGCGGCCCAGTCGATCGGGCGCCGATGACGTTCCAGGGGCAGGGCTGTCGGGTCGGAGGGCAGCCAGGCTTCGAGCAGCAGGCTGGCGCCGTGCTGGCGCGCACGGGGCAGCCCGGACGACAGGGCCGAGGCCAGGTAGTGCGCCAGGGGTTGCACGCCGGCCGGGGGCGCGGCGATGGCGCGGGCCCAGGCAGGGTCGTGCGAGTCCAGCACCAGGCAGCGTGTCGGGCCACGGCCTTCGAAATCGTGGCGCTCTCCAGGGGGCACCACGCAGCCCTCGCCGGCGGCGATGCGTTGGCCGCGTCCCGCCACCTCGAGTTCGAGCACGCCCTCCAGGCCCACCAGGATCTGGAAGTGGTCGTGGTCGTGGCTGCCGTGCGAGGCGCCGTAGTCGCGCACGCTCAGGTGATCGTGCGCGGCGCCCATGTCACTTCGCGTCGGGGTTGAGCACGCCGTGCGCCTGCTGGTCGGCGTGGTACGAGCTGCGCACCATGGCGCCCACGGCGGCGTGCGTGAAGCCCATCTCGTAGGCCTTGGCCTCGAACATCTTGAACGTGTCGGGGTGCACGTAGCGGCGCACCGGCAGGTGGTGGCCGCTGGGGGCGAGGTACTGGCCGATGGTCAGCATGTCGATGTGGTGCGCGCGCATGTCGCGCATCACGTCGAGGATTTCCTCGTCGGTCTCGCCCAGGCCGACCATCAGGCCGCTCTTGGTCGGCACGTGAGGGAACAGCGCCTTGAACTTCTTGAGCAGGTTCAGGCTGAACTGGTAGTCCGAGCCCGGACGCGCTTCCTTGTACAGGCGCGGCACGGTCTCGAGGTTGTGGTTCATCACATCGGGCGGCGCGGCCTTGAGGATCTCGAGCGCGCGGTCGTCGCGGCCGCGGAAGTCGGGCACCAGCACCTCGATCTGCGTGAGGGGCGAGAGGGCGCGCGTCTTCTCGATGCAGGCGACGAAGTGGCCGGCGCCGCCGTCGCGCAGGTCGTCGCGGTCCACGCTGGTGATCACCACGTACTTCAGGTTCAGCTGCGCGATGGTCTTGGCGAGGTTGTCGGGCTCGTTCACGTCCAGCGGGTCGGGGCGGCCGTGGCCCACGTCGCAGAACGGGCAGCGGCGCGTGCACTTGTCGCCCATGATCATGAAGGTGGCCGTGCCCTTGCCGAAGCACTCGCCGATGTTCGGGCAGCTCGCTTCCTCGCACACCGTCACCAGCTTGTTGGTGCGCAGGATGTCCTTGATCTCGTAGAAGCGGGTGGTCGGGCTGCCGGCCTTCACGCGGATCCACTCGGGCTTCTTGAGCACCTCGGCCGGCACGATCTTGATCGGGATGCGCGCGGTCTTGGCCTGGCTTTTCTGCTTGGCCGTGGCGTCGTAGCTGGCAGCGGGCTGGGCGTCGCG
>Ga0247823_10003096_pt1 | contig 13587 bp, 11 predicted proteins | sample 13C_PalmiticAcid_2_FD_192426 | JGI IMG/M metagenome (GOLD analysis project Ga0247823, IMG submission 192426) | Soil microbial communities from agricultural site in Penn Yan, New York, United States - 13C_PalmiticAcid_Day30 | ecosystem: Environmental > Terrestrial > Soil > Agricultural land...
GTTTTATCTTCAGAGCTATGATGTTAGTAGCTGGTGGTTAAGTCTTCTCTCCGAGAAAAATACGCTCAAGACCCGCGCCTTTCTCCATATCGCGCAAGTTCGAGCAATCGATCGACTCCTGCGCCAAGACTCGTTCGCCTCCATTGCCTTGTCTATTGCAAATGATCCGGTAGCCGAATCGGTTCGCTTGCTGTGTGATCGAGAGAAGTTACCTCTTATTCGGTTAAAGGCCACTGCGACTGGCGGTCTTCGCGAGAGAATCGTGGGTCGGCTTCAAAACGCCGGGTGGCTCGGACAGCTTACGCATGGCGCTCTTGCCTGGGCGCGGCTCTGCGCCCAGGTGTGCTACCTGCGCATGACGATGGGGCAGCCGCGTCGGAGCGATAGCGGCGAATTTCTTTTTGCTACCTACTTCCCGGCCTATGATGAGCGCGCCGCAGCCGAGGGACGGTTCGCCAATCGCTATGTGGGAGATTTGCAGCAGCTTTTTGAGCAGCTGAAACTGCGGGTGTCCTGGTTGCTGATGTATGTGCCGTTGCAAGGCATGACGTTCCGACAAGCCGTTGGCGCGGCGCGTCGTTTCCGCGACGGGGGCGCCAAGATGTTTTTCCCTGAGCAGTGCCTGGGCATGGCGGCGTTGCTGAGGGTGTTAATAGTCTGGGCTCGGCAGGCGTTCTTGGCCTGGCGTTTACGTAGGCCCGTCGACAGCGATGTTCTGTCAGCTTCGCCAATGTTGAAAGAGTGCCGCCCTATCCTGGCGGAGTTATGGCGGACTTCGTTTGCTGGATCGGTAGGGTTGCTTGGCATAGCGTACCTCGCCATGTTTCGGGAGGTATGGCGAAGAATCGAGCCGCCGCGAGGTTTGGCCTATATATGCGAGATGCATGCGTGGGAAAAGGCATTGCTAGGCGCCCGTCGTGGCGTCGCGGAGGAGGTTCCCACCATTGCGATTCAGCATACGGTGGTGTCTCGAGATTACTTTCATTACTTTACGTCGCCAAAGGACATGGAGGAGGGCGACAAACGCCTGCGGCTTCCTCTTCCTGAATTCCTTGCGACCAATGGCCCTGGTCCTACCCGTTTGCTTGCTTCGTGTCGCTATCCAGGCGGGCGCGAAGTTGAAGCGCTCAGGTATACGCATCTTGGAAAGATGATGCGGCAGCCCGTAAGGCGGGCTGGTAGTGAAGAGATGGGCGTGTTGCTGGTGATCGGCTCTTTCGACGCAGCCGAGACCAGGGCTTTAGCGCACCTCGTGCACGCCGCTTTTCATGCGAATGAAGCGTGTCGGGTGATGCTAAAATCGCACCCCTACACGCCGTTCGACAGGTTGTTGAATGAGTTGGGCATTGACTGGCGTGGTAGCGGCTACCAGTTGGTCGATGGGCCAGTGGCGGATTATCTGCCGGGCGCCACGGCGGTATTGGTTGCTTCCAGTGCGGTTGCCGTGGAGGCTGCGATTCTCGGGAAGACGGTGATTGTGCCGCGCTTTGCCGATTCCATTGTCATGAGTCCGCTCGATGGATTGGATGGGCCCGCAATTAAAGTGGTGCGCGGTCCTGACGAACTGCGGGAGTGTTGGCTGCGACTCAATCTAAATGACCGCCCGCTGGGGAGCGATATAACAGGGGCGGCGATCGATTATTGGCATCTCGATCCGGAGTTGCCTCGATGGCGCCGATTGTTACAGGAAGTCGGCATCTCGAATGGCGACTCGTCGAATGTCGAATCGATAACCGATACAGGTCAGCTTGAGAGCGTACCGAGCGGAAAGTTTAATAAAGCGCGTTAGGAAAATTTCTTCTATGAAAGTTGTCATTCTCTGTGGGGGATACGGCACGCGCATTCGCGATGTGGCCGATGATATTCCCAAGCCCATGATTCCGATTGCCGGTAGGCCCATCCTGTGGCACATCATGAAGTACTACGCCCATTGGGGGCACTCGAACTTCGTGCTGTGTCTCGGCTATCGCGGCCAGGCGATCAAGGACTTTTTTCTTAGTTACAAGGCGATGACTAGCGACTTCACATTGACGCTAGGCGACGCCGGTTCTATTTCCTACCACAACGATCACGACGAGTCTGGATGGACCGTGACGCTGGTTGATACTGGTTTGAATGCCATGACAGGGGCGCGAGTCAAACGGATCAAGCGATTCGTGGCGGATGACGAGCACTTCATGCTGACTTATGGCGACGGCGTGGGCGACATCGACCTTGAAGCGCTGGTTCGTTTTCATAAGTCGCATGGAAAGCTGGTGACGGTCACTGGCGTCCGCCCGCCGGGCAGGTTTGGCGAGATCAATATCGATGCAGCGGGCGGCGTGACCGAATTCAACGAAAAACCCCAGGCTGGCGGCGGGCGGATTTCAGGCGGATTTTTTGTCTGCCGTCGCGAATTCCTCGACATGCTCAGTGATGACGAAGGACTGGTGCTTGAGCAAGAACCCATGCGGGAGCTGGTGCGCACCGGGCAGCTCATGATGTTTGAGCACGAGGGTTTCTGGCAGCCGATGGACACGCATAGGGAATACACATTGTTGAATCAACTGACCGCGCAAGGTAAGGCGCCGTGGATGCTATGGACGCGCTGAAGAGCGTTTTCGCTGGCCGCACCGTGCTGGTGACGGGCGATACCGGCTTCAAGGGCGCCTGGCTCAGTCTATGGCTTCACCTTCTCGGCGCTAAAGTGGTGGGGCTCTCTCTTCCCGCCGAGCGATCCGAGGATCTGTTTCCGAGGTTGGGCTTGGGCGAGCGCATTCTCCATCAAGACGGCGATATTCGGGATCTCGATACGGTGCTGTCAGTGATGCGCAAGTTCGAGCCGGAGTTTTGCTTCCATCTCGCCGCGCAGTCCCTGGTGCGACGCTCCTACCTGGAGCCTAAGCTTACCTTCGACACCAATGTCGGTGGATCGGTCAATGTGCTGGAGGCAATTCGTCATACGCCTTCGGTGCGGGTGGCGATCTACGTGACGTCTGATAAGTGCTACCGCAATCGCGAGTGGGTATTCGGTTATCGCGAGGAGGATGAGTTGGGAGGGCGCGATCCCTACAGCGCTTCCAAGGCGGCGGCTGAGTTGCTCTTTTCTTCCTACCTCGATTCGTTTTTTGGTCAGCGCGGCGAGCTCGGCATTGGTAGCGTGCGGGCCGGAAATGTAATCGGCGGCGGCGATTGGTCCGAGGATCGTATCGTGCCCGATTGCATTCGAGCGCTTCGCGCTGATGCGCCCATACGTTTGCGCAATCCGGGCGCGACGCGTCCGTGGCAGCATGTGTTGGAGCCGCTTGGCGGATATCTGTTGCTCGCCACCAAGTTATTCTCCGATTCGATGGCCTATCGCGGCGCCTGGAATTTCGGGCCGCGCGTTGAGTCGGGACGTTCCGTCGAAGCGCTTGTCAGAGCGATTGTCGGTCAATGGGGAAGCGGCTCTATTGAAGTAGCGCCGCCCACGGCGGCAAACCCGCATGAGGCGAGGTTGCTCCACTTGAGTTGCGACAAGTCTTACCACTCTCTGGGTTGGCAGCCGCGTTGGAATTTTGAGCGAACGGTCACGGAGACAGTTGACTGGTATCGGCGGATCAATGCTGGCGAGTCGGCGTGGGACGTAACGTCGGAACAGATTCATGCATATATGAGGGATTTGAATGATTGATGGTGTATTGATTACTCCACTCCGCCAGATTGTCGATGAGCGCGGCAAAATAATGCATATGCTTCGGCGGGATGCGTCGCATTTCAAAGAATTCGGCGAGATCTATTTTTCTTGTGTCGAGCCGGGCGCGATCAAAGCTTGGCATATTCACAAGCGCATGACCCTGAATTACGCCGTTCCTCATGGAAAGATCAAGTTTGTGCTTCATGACGATCGGCCAGAGAGCCCAACTCGTGGCGAAACGCAGGAGATCTTCCTGGGGCCGGAGAATTATTGCCTCGTCACTGTTCCTCCGTTGGTATGGAATGGCTTCAAGGGGCTTGGTTCGCATGCCTCCATCGTCGCCAACTGCGCCACCGAACCCCATTCCGCGGATGAAATAGATCGTACCGACCCCTTCGATTCATCCATTGGGTACAACTGGGAGATCAAGCACGGATGACCACACGCGTTCTGGTTACTGGCGCCCTGGGCTATGTCGGCGGACGATTGATTCGCCATCTCGCTGCGGAGCCGGACTTCGTCGTTCGCGCCGGATTCAGGGACTCGGCAAGGACGTATGCCCCGCTTCCCGCGCAATGCGAAAAAGCGTCTTTGGACTTGCTTGATGTGGGTTCGCTCGAAGCGGCGTGCGTGGGCGTTGATCGCATCGTTCACTTGGCGGCGCTCAACGATCCGGATTGCCGGGCGTCGCCGGAGCGCGCTTTTCGAGTCAATTGTCTCGGCGCTCACGATCTTGTGACCGTCGCTAAGCGGGCGGGTGTTCGACGCATTGTTTATATTTCCACAGCCCATGTATACGGCGCGCCGTTGGTGGGAAGCCTCGATGAAACACGCATGCCGCGTCCTGTTTCACTGTATGCGCTTACCCATCGATGCGCCGAAGATATCGTTCTCGCTGGCGGCGCTGAAACGCGAGGCGTCGTTCTCAGGCTTTCGAACGCTTTTGGCGCTCCTGCGGATCCTGGCGTGAATGCCTGGATGCTGCTTGCGAACGATCTTTGCAGGCAAGCGGTCGAAAAGCGGCGGCTCATTCTCCAATCACCGGGACTGCAATGGCGCGACTTCGTGACCATGACCGATGTGACGCGAGGGATTGCGCACCTATTGCGGATGCCGGAAAACAGTTTGGGCGATGGCGTGTTTAATCTCGGCGGCGATTGTTCCTTGCGCATCATCGATTTCGCCGAGCGCGTACGCAGTGTTTGTCAGCGCGTCTTGGGATTCTCTCCCGAGATCGAGCGGCCGCTGCCTTCCTCTGGCGATCCGCTTCCGGATCAATTCGCCTATCGCAGTGAGCGACTCAAGGATGCGGGTTTCCAATTAGGGCGTGAATTGGATAGCGAGATCGAAAACCTTTTGCGTTTCTGCGAAGAGCACTTCAAACCCAATCAGGCGTTGGCGCCGAAGGAGAATGCGTGAACGCGTCGGCGCCTCTCGTTTCCATTGTTGTCACCACCTATAACCGTCTCAACCTGTTGCGCGAGACAATCGATTCCATTCTCGGTCAAACATTCGGCGACTTTGAATTGATTGTTGTCGATAATCTTTCCGAGGATGGCACGACGGAATATTTGAGTGGCGTCGGCGATCCTCGTTTGCAGCATATCCGCCATCCCAATCATGGCGTCATCGCGGTCAATCGCAATCTTGGTGTTGAAAGGGCGCGCGGACGTTATGTCGCGTTTTGCGACGACGATGATTTGTGGCTGCCAGACAAGTTGCGTCTGCAGGTCGAGTTGATGGAGCAGCGACGCGAGGTCGCGTTGTGCTACACCAATGCGGAGTCTTTTCTTGTCGATCAAATTGTCAGCGAACGCATGATCCGACGTCGCGTTCGGGGCAACTACTTCTTTCAGTTGTTGCGGGGAAACTATATTCCCAACTCGAGCGTCTTGATTCGTCGCGAGGTATTCACGGAGCTTGGCCTACTTACCACTGATCCTACGTTACGCGAGGATTACCACATGTGGTTACGAATCGCGAGACGCCATCCATTGGCTGGATTGGACGCGTCGTTAATTCGTTACAGAGTTCATTCCAATAACGTAGCCGGCAATCGGGCCGCCGAGACGCTTCGCGCGATTCGCACGGTTAAAGATGTTGCGGCGCTGCTGAATCTTTCGCAGTTCGCTGTGCAGCCCAATCTCGTATTTCAGTTTCTGAAGTACCTTTTCTACCGCTTTGGGCGATGTTAGTGGTGCTCCCGGAAGGTCATGACGACTAACGCGATATCGTTCGTTCTCACGCTTATTGCGTTTGCCGCCTTCCATATCTTGTCCCCCGTGGCGGACTTGGTGTTATCAGCCGGCAAGGTGTTATACGCGGCGCTATTAATGGGACTTGCGACCTTACTGTTTGCGTGGTCGGGAGACGAGTTCGGGCCGCGCCTTCGCTTGACCTACGCGAGGGCTGTGCGCTGGGTGCTTGTGGCGTTAGCGGTTACGCTATTAATGCATTCTGTCGTGCATCCAGCTTCACTGGCGCCCAACGCACGATATCTCTTGCTGATCGGGATTGGTTTAGGTCTTTTTTACCGGGTCCATCCACGGCATTTGGCGAAACTCTTTGAGAGGATGACCTGCTTCTTCGCCCTCTATGGCGTTTATGTGCTTGTCGTGTACGGACTGGTCTGGGCCGGACACGTCGATCCCGAGTATTGGGCGGCTAGAAAACTGGAATGGTTGCCGGTGGGTAATCCAATGGCCATTCTTTCGGATACCGGCACGCAAAGCTATTTGCTTTTTTATAGCGTTGGGATAACTCGTGCTGATGATGTTTTAGATTTTGGTTTTTTTTCATTAACTCGACTGACCGGCTTTTTCGTCGAACCTACCGACGTGGCCTATGTATTAGGCTTTTTGTTGTTGCTGGGAATTGGGCGCATACAGCGTGATCGTCGCATCGGCATCCTGATGTTGACGCCCCTGGCCTTGATGTTCGTGTGCGCATTTGCAGCCTCCGGTTTTGCCGCGCTCGCAATGAGTCTGTGTCTCCGCCTTGCATTTATGCAATGGCCGCAGCGTTACAGGTTTTTGCGCGGCGCGATGATCGTATCGATTGGAATATTGGTGGTGGGTATTGTTTTAGCGCCCGAAACAATTGTCGGTCTTTTCGGCGCGCAGAAGCTTATCCAGTTCCAATACTTCAAGTCAGAGATGGCGGGGGCTCTGGACATGTACCTTGGCGGCGCGCCTTTTGGCTCGGGAATCAATGCGGATTTCGGTCACCGTACTTACGGAATTTTTGCTGTTTTGGCGCAGCATGGTTGGCTTCCATTCCTTGTGTTCGCCTGCTATTTGGGGCTGCTCGTGGTGGCGAGCATAAAGCTTTTGCGTACCGATCAATGGCCCGTGGGCGCCGCCGGTGTTTTTCTAGCGATCGTATCTCTCAAGTATTCCGAGATTGTGAATCTGTTTTTATTGATATGCAGCATGTATGTCATGAAAACCTGGATGTGCTATCAAAAAGACGAGGCGGGAAATGTTGATGACAAAGCGCGGCGGATGGCGCCGTTGGGCGTTAGCCCCGCTTTTTTGAACCTCGAAATGGAAAATCCAAGGACCTAAATGATTGTTGCAATTACGGGAGGAACGGGATTCATCGGCGCCAAGCTTGTTGCCGCGCATCTGAGTCGCGGCGATATTGTTCGCGTGCTGACGAGACGGCAAAACATGGAGGCGCCGGCGGGCGTGCAGAAGTTTGTTGGCGACTTGGCGAACCCATCTTTCGATCCGAGCGCTTTTGTTGAGGGGGCTGACGTTGTTTACAACTGCGCCGGCGAATTGCGCGATCCTGGCCGCATGCGCGGCGTTCACGTGGAGGGCGCGCAACGATTGCTTGCTGCATTTAATGGCCATGGTCGTTGGGTGCAATTGAGCAGTGTGGGCGCCTATGGTCCTCAGCGCGCCGGGGTTGTCACGGAAGACACCGAACTACGCCCCCAAGGCGAGTATGAAGTCACAAAAACAGAGGCGGACGCCCTTGTTGAGAACGCTGGGCGGCGTGGCCTGGATTGCGTCATTCTTCGACCATCCAATGTATTTGGCGCGGGAATGCCGAATCAATCGCTGTACCAAATGGCGCGCATGGTAAGTCGCGGACTGTTTTTTTATGTCGGCGCCCCCGGAGCGCTCGCTAATTACATCCATGTCGATAATGTCATTCACGCGCTTATGCTATGCGCTACTCATAAGGATGCATCCGGTAGAACTTATATTCTTTCCGATGAATGCAATTTGGAGGCGTTTATCGGCGCCATGGCGGGGATCTTGCAACGTCGGCGGCCGTTCCTTCGGTTACCTGAGTCTATTGTGCGAGCAATGGCGAGGGCCGGAAAAATTTTGCCGGCTTTTCCCCTCACTGCGTCTCGGATTGACGCACTTACAAATCGAGCAAAGTACAGTACCGAAAGAATTGCGCGTGAATTGGGATATCGGCATCGACTATCAATTGAGGAAGGGTTGATTGAGATGCTTTCCGTGAAGGGATCCGATTCTGAAGGGTTACATTGACGCAACCTTGGGGTTGTTTTAACGAGTAAAGCTAAAAATATGACTGACACACAAATAGATTATGTTCGTCCAGCCCCTTGGCTGACTGTTGTATTCGCCAAGCGCTGGTTTATTTTGGCGATAACGATTCTCTTCGCCATCCTTTTTCCTTCCATTACGCGTCAAGTCTCGCCGCCTTCGTGGGAGGGGCGGGGACTTCTTCGTGTCGGAACGGTCGATGCGGATCCGATTGAACCAGTCCCGGAGGTGGTGGATCGTTTGAATAGCAGGAGCTTTCAAGACGAAAAGCTTTTTGGATTGGAGAGTGGAGGCTTGAGTGATTCAGGCTCCGATGCTCGCTTGAGGAGTTCATTTCGCGCTCGCATGTTAGCGTCGGGTTTAATTGAACTACGCGCCCGCGGTATTAACGAGCAGGAGGCGCGGCAGTTTATCTCCGCTCCTGCTGAAATGCTTGTAAATGACCTTCAAGGCAAGGCGGAGCTCCATCTAAAGCCGCTTCGCCAACGTTTGGCGCAACGAACAGCAGACGCGGCGCTTTTGGAACGAAATTTGATGGGGATCATGAAACAGAATCAACATGTCTCCCGGGGCGTCGCCAGAAACGATGCTCTCGCATATAACGAGCCAATGATGTTTCAGCTTTTTACCATAAAAATTCAGGATATCGAGGCGGAGAAGGCATTGCTGGTCAGCCAGCTAAATTCCATTCGCTCGCGGTCGACTGCTCTCGTCGATCCGCCGGACGTCCGCCGAGTGGGCGTCGGCATTCTTCCCATTGCGATACTGGCGATAATGGGCGCCGGACTAGGCTTTCTTCTTAGCGCGGGATTAGTCATTGTCAATAACTGGTTAAGGCGATCCGCAGTTTAGCGCGACGAATTCCACTGTGAAGCGAATATGTCATCTGCTCTCCCGCGCGCCTCGTTCGAGGGACAATTTCGAGGCGCGCACGTTGTCTGACTCGACGTCAGGCGCCTTTTTTCAATATTTGATTGAGGCGCATTGATGCGGATTTGTCGCATTAGCACCGTGCCTTTTTTTGTATTGCACCACCTGTCAAACCAGATTTCCGCCGCGGCGGAGGCTGGACACGAGGTCACGGTAATTTGTAGTCCCGGCGCTGGAATGGACTCGGTGGAGAAGCTGCCTGTCGCGAGGACGATCTTTCTCGACATTCCTCGTCCTATATCACCATTGAGGGACTTGCGAGCATTGGTGGGACTGGTGCGTCGCTTTCGTCAAATTTCCCCCGATATAGTTCACTCGGCGACCCCCAAAGCCGGTTTGCTTACGGCGTTGGCCGCTTGGATCGCAGGCGTTCCGATTCGGATGCACACATTCACCGGCCAAGCCTGGTCAACCCTTAAGGGGCCTAGGCGCTGGATCGTCATGACCTGCGACTGGATTATCTGTCACTTGAACACGATGTGTTATGCGGATAGCGCGTCTCAACGTGAAGTGCTGATTGAGGCGAGAGTTTCATCCCCTCAAGGATTGCGCGTGCTTGGAGACGGATCTCTCGCAGGTATTGATCTCGATCGATTTAACCAGCAGCGCTGGTCGGAGCAGCAAAGGAGGGAGCTTCGCGACGCCCTTCGAATACCGGCTAACGCGCCCGTTATAACGTTCGTCGGCAGAGTGACTCGCGACAAGGGGATCGTTGAATTGACGGTTGCGTTCCGGGAAATTCAGCGACGTCATCCCGATGCGCACTTGCTTGTGATCGGACCGTTGGAATCGGATCAGGATCCCGTTCCGGCCGAGACTGTTGCTGAACTGGAGGCGAATGCGGGCGTTCGGATGTTAGGGTATGAAAGTTATCCCGAACGATTTCTTGCGATTACAAACATATTTTGTCTTCCTAGTTATCGAGAGGGATTTGGGACGGTGATCATCGAAGCGGCGGCAATGGGCATTCCGTCCGTATCGACCCGCATCCCCGGCGTGATTGATGCGATCGTGGATGGGGAGACCGGTATTCTCGTTCCTCCCGCTGAAGCAGACGCGCTAGCTAAGGGGCTCTTGTCCTTGATTGAAAAGCCCGATTTGTATGCTTCGCTAGCATCGGCGGCGCAGCAGCGCGCCGCGAAGTTATTTTCGAAAGAGCGGCTTGGTCGTTTATTACTGGAAGAGTATGCAACTCTCAGAGACGCTGAAGTTAATTAGAACCGCTCCTGAGGAAACGCAGCAAACAAATTTAGGGAGCCTCTGATTAAGTGTCGCGAGCGAGCCGAAGATGAGCCGAGGAACGGAGGCGTACGATTAGTACGTTGAGTACCGGAGGTTCATCTTCGGTTCGCGCAGTAACTTAATCAGAGGTTCCTTAGCGTTTAAATCTGAAGCTACTTACATGTCATTGGCTACTTGAATGAATCGAATATTAGTTACGGGCTCGACGGGATTTGTGGGCCGCGTTCTGTGCCAGCGATTACTTAACAATGGTCAATCAGTCGTTGCAACATTGAGGACGGCGACCAGCGCCTCAACGTTGCCCGTCGGCGTCGATATTAAATTGATTGGTCCGATAGATCGTTCGACCCAGTGGGGTCAGTCGTTGGACGCAGTCGATACCATCGTCCACCTCGCTGCACGCGTGCATGTGATGAAGGACGCCGCATCGGACCCCCTCGCGGCGTTCCGGGAAGTGAATACGTTAGGAACAGAAAATTTGGCGAGGCAGGCCGTCGCGGCCGGCGTTAAGCGGTTGGTATATGTAAGCTCCATCAAGGTAAATGGAGAAGGCTCCGTTGGAACTGGACGATATTCAGAAGATGATCCGCATGATCCGCAAGATCCCTATGGCGTATCTAAATCAGAAGCCGAGATGGCTTTGCAGGCGATAGCGACGAATACGGGGCTAGAGGTTGTCGTGATTCGCCCACCGCTTGTTTACGGGCCGGAAGTGAAGGGCAATATGTTGACGATGTTGAAAGCGCTGCGCCTGGGCGTTCCTTTGCCATTTGCGTCAATAAAAAACCGTCGTAGTCTTATTTATGTACATAATTTGGTCGATGCAATCGTTTCGTGCGCACATCATCCCGGGGCTGCTGGAAAGGTTTATTTAGTCAGTGATGGGGAGGATGTATCCACGCCGGAGCTTTTGGGTAGGCTTGCAACGGCCTTAGGTAAGAAGGCCAGACTATTTCCAATGCCATCGACAGGCCTGCGTTTAATTGGAAATTTAACGGGAAAGTCTAAACAGCTGGATAGGTTGCTCGGCTCCTTGGTGGTGGACAGTTCAAAGATTCGGCGGGAGTTAGGTTGGACTCCGCCATTTACATTGAGCCAGGGTTTGCAGACAACCGCTAAATGGTTTCAAGGGGTGTAGATGCAATTCGTTTATCCAATAGCGACTTTCTTGGCCACTGTGGTATTGCTGGGAATTCTTCTGAGAAGCAATGTTTTTGCAAAAATTCAGGATATTCCTAATCAGCGTTCCCTTCACCAGCAGCCTATCCCACGCACCGGCGGCTTGGCGCTCATGGCGGGTTTGGGCCTCAGCGCGATTTTTCAGCCCACGTTATTCTCTTGGTATTTTTTTGCGCCTGTTTTTTTGCTGGTGTTGGTGTCGCTCGTCGATGACATCTCGGGGGTTTCACCTAAGTGGCGCCTTTTGATTCACATGGTTGCGGCGGGCGTATTTATAGCGGGCGCTCTTTACTCTTCCGGGGCCTCCGTGGGCGTATTGATATTGATTGGCCTCGCGGTGGTGTGGATGATCAATTTATATAACTTCATGGATGGATCGGATGGGTTGGCGGGTGGTATGGCGTTGTTTGGATTTAGCGTTTATGGGGCGGCTGGCTGGATCGCCGGCGACAACGAAATCGCCATTTTCGCTTTTTCCATCGCCGCCGCCGCGCTGGCTTTTTTATTGTTCAACTTCCATCCCGCTAAGATTTTCTTGGGTGATACCGGCTCTATTCCGCTAGGATTTTTCGCCGCCAGCCTGGGATTGATTGGTTGGCAAAGGCAAGATTGGCCGTTTTGGTTTCCGCTATTGGTGTTTTCGCCATTTATAATGGATGCAAGCGCGACTCTTTTACGGCGCTTGCTTCGCGGTGAGCGGGTGTGGGAGGCGCACCGAGGGCACTACTACCAGCGCTTGGTGCAAAGCGGGTTTGGCCATCGGAATACGGCATTGCTGGAATATGCATTGATGATGGCAAGCGGCGTTTCCGCCCTTTGGGCGGCGCACGCTGGTTCGGAGATACAGATACTTGTTCTTGCTGCGTGGGCAATTCTTTACGGCGCGTTAGCTTTGTTGACGGATCGCCGGTGGAAAAAATATTCCAGACTTCAGGGGCCCTTAAATGATGAGTCGCATTAACGTACGAGCTTGGCTTGCCAATCTCCATGACCTTATCGCAGCTGGGTTGACGTGGTATGTCGCCTATTCCTTGCGCTTCAATTTGTCCATTCCGCCCGAATATTTCCAGGATATGGCGCGCACATTGCCCTGGGTGGTGCTGGTTTACGGACTCGTGTTTTTTCGATTTGGGTTGTATCAAGGCATGTGGCGTTACGCTAGCTTGCCGGATATCAAACGGATAGTTGCGGCGGTATTTTTCGGCACATTGGTGTTGGCGCTGGCTATTTATATGACGCGTTTCTCCGTCATGGTTCCTCGTTCCGTGCTTCTAATGCAGCCGGTCCTGCTGATTGTGCTGATGGGTGGAAGCCGATTGGCTTACCGCTCCTGGAAAGAGCAACGGATGTATGGTCTCACGCGGCGGCAAGGCAATCCTGTTCTGATTCTGGGCGCGGGGGACGCGGCGATCCTGCTGGTAAAAGAAATGGAACGCAGCCTCGAGTGGCGGGTTGCCGGGCTGTTGGATGACGATCCTCTGAAACGTGGTCGGTTGGTGCATGGCGTGAAGGTTCTTGGCGCGTTGACCGATGTGTCGAAATGGGCAACGAGTTTCGACGCAAAACATGTCATTGTCGCAATGCCTTCAGCGCCCCATGAGGTGCGTCGTCGCGCTGTTGAACTTTGTTCTGCGGTAGGGCTGAGAGTTCTGACTGTTCCTTCCTACAAAGACATTATGAGCGGGCGGGTTACGATCTCTCAGATCAGAAAGGTTGAGCTGGAGGATCTACTTGGCCGTGACCCAGTGTTGCTTGATTCAGCTGGCTTACGCGAATGTCTCGGCGACAAGGTCATTATGGTCACCGGCGCTGGCGGCTCCATTGGCTCCGAGTTGTGTCGACAAATCGCTTCCTTCAAACCGAGCTTGCTTGTGCTGTTCGAAGTAAACGAATTCGCCATGTATCGAATCGAACAAGAGTTTTCCATGGTATTCCCGGAACTCTCCGTGGCATGCGTGATGGGCGATGTGAAGAATCGGGCGCGTGTCGAACGAACCATGCGTATGTATTCTCCGTCCGTAATTTTTCATGCGGCGGCGTACAAGCATGTTC
>Ga0247823_10003097_pt1 | contig 13585 bp, 16 predicted proteins | sample 13C_PalmiticAcid_2_FD_192426 | JGI IMG/M metagenome (GOLD analysis project Ga0247823, IMG submission 192426) | Soil microbial communities from agricultural site in Penn Yan, New York, United States - 13C_PalmiticAcid_Day30 | ecosystem: Environmental > Terrestrial > Soil > Agricultural land...
ACGCCGTGCTGCCCACCGGGTTCACCGACGGCACCGGCTGGTGGACGGTGACCCTGGCGTTGTGGCCGTCGGTGAACCCGGTGGGCAGCACGGCGTCGGCGAGGGTGGGCAGCGGGGCGCCGGTGGCGATGCGCACCGCCTGGCCGGGCTGGAGCCTGCGCGGCTGGCGCGAGCCCGCCGGGATCTCCCCGACGACCGGCAGCTGGACCGGCTCGTCACCCGCGGCCTGGGTGTCGACGCTGCGCACCGCGTAGCCGTCGACGGCGGCCTGGTCGAAGCCCGGAAGGGCGCGCTCGGCCACGACCTCCTCGGCACAGAGCAGACCCTGCGCCTCGGAGATGGCCACCCGCACGGGAGCGGGCCGGACCGCGGCCGCCAGCGCCCTGGCGAGTTGCTCGTCGACTGACCTCATCCGGTTACCCTGTCACCAATCGCCATGAAAATGCGGCAGCTACACGCCGCCGACCCGGTCCCGCAGCCATTCCCGCAGGTCCGGCCCATACTCCGGGTGCTCGAGGGCAAAGTCCACGGCGGCACGCAGGAAACCCCCAGGATTGCCCAGGTCGTGGCGTCCGCCACGGTGCACGACCACGTGCACGGGGTGCCCCTCGGCGATCAACAGGGCGATGGCGTCGGTCAGCTGCAGCTCGCCGCCCGCGCCGGGGGTGATCCGCTTGAGGGCGTCGAAGATCGCCCGGTCGAGCAGGTAGCGGCCCGCGGCTGCGAAGGTCGACGGCGCCTGGTCGGCCGGGGGCTTCTCGACCATGCCGCGGACCTGCTTGACGTCCGGATCGATGTTCCCCGCGGTGTCGACGACATCAGCTACGTCGAACACGCCGTAGGCGGAGATCTGCTCGCGCGGGATGTCGAACGCGCACAGCACGGAACCGCCGAACCGGGCGCGCACGGCGGACATCCTGGTCAGCACGCCGGTCGGCAGGACCAGGTCGTCGGGCAGCAGGACGGCGACGGCCTCGTCGTCGCCGCGCAGGTTGCCCTCGGCGCAGCCGACGGCGTGGCCGAGGCCCAGTGCCTGGTCCTGGATCGCGGTCTCGACCTGCAGCAGGCCGGGTGCCCGCCGGACTTTGGCCAGCAGCTCGGTCTTGCCGCGTTCCTCGAGGGTCTTCTCCAGCTCGGGCTGCGGGCGGAAGTACTCGGCGACCGCGTCCTTGCCGGGGGAGGTGACAATGATCAGTCGCGTGGCACCGGCCGCCGCGGCCTCGGCCGCGACGTACTCGATGCCGGGGGTGTCCACCACGGGAAGCAATTCCTTGGGGACGGCCTTGGTCGTGGGGAGGAACCGGGTGCCGAGGCCCGCTGCGGGGACGATGGCGGTGGTGAATGCGGTCGACGCGCTCATGGACAGTCAGCCTAACCTCGTGGTGTGGCCGGGCCTGGGAGTGATCTCGATGCGACCGACGAGTGGACCAAGGACCAGTGGCGCGCGGCGCTGCTGCAACGGCGGCGACGCGTGCCCGCAAGTGCGCGCTTCGCCGAGGCGATGCAGCTCACGGCACTGCTGACCAGCGGAAGTGTGATTCGCGGCGGTCAGACGCTGTGCGCGTACGTGCCGGTCGGATCCGAACCGGGGTCGGTCCAGATGCTCGACGGCATCGCCGCCCGCGGCGTCCGAATCCTGCTGCCGATCGTGCTCGGCCAGGCTCCGCTGGACTGGGCCTGGTACGACGGGCGCGACTCGCTGCGGCCCGGCCCGCACGGACTTCAGCAGCCGATCGGTGAACTTTTGGGTGAGGCCGCGTTGCGAATCGCCGACGTGGTGCTGGTGCCCGCGCTCGGGGTCGATCGGTCTGGGGTGCGGCTGGGGCGCGGCGCCGGGCACTACGACCGGACGCTGCCGATCGCCCCGCCGGACACGCCGTTGATCGCGGTGGTGCGGGACGAGGAGATCGTCGACCGGCTGCCCGCCGAGTCACACGACGTGCGGATGACCGCGGCGTTGACCCCTGGTCGCGGGCTCGTGCCTCTCCGGTGATGTGAGATCTGACCCTGGTGTTTGCGCTCCGCGTGTGCCGTGTCGCAGAATTGAGGTTGGCACTCCGGCGGTCCGAGTGCCAAGGCGCGGCGAGCGCCCAGTTGTCGAGAGGGAGCCACCGTGCCCACGTACCAGTACGCCTGTACGGCATGCGAGCACCGCTTCGAGGCGGTCCAGGCGTTCACCGACGCCGCTCTGTCGGAGTGCCCGGAGTGCGACGGCCGCCTGCGCAAGCTGTACGGCTCGGTCGGCGTCGTGTTCAAGGGCAGCGGCTTCTACCGCAACGACAGCCGGTCGGGCGCCAAAGGCACCTCGACCACCCCGGCGAAGACCGACTCGGCCCCCGCGGCCAAGTCCGACTCGACTCCTTCCTCGACGTCGTCGGCTTCGTCCACCTCAACGTCTACCACCGCGTCGACGTCGACCCCCGCGGCGAAGGCCTCCTGAGGCCGAGTTATCCACAACACCGTCAGCTGTCCACAGCTGACGATCACCGGCTCCCCAGGCGGCCATCCGGCTCCTAACGTCGAGATCGACACCGATCCCGACCCACGGAGCCGACATGCCTCGCCTGTTCACCCCGCGACGAGCCGTCGCCGCCCTCCTCGTACTGCTCTCGACCGTCTTCTGGTTCAGAGCGCGGCCCCACGACGTGGACTCGGTCCCGATGCTGGTCGCCGCCAGGTCGCTGGCCGCGGGCGCCGATCTGTCACCCGCCGACGTCCGGGTCGTGCGCGCACCGCCCGAATTGCGACCTGAATCCGCATTCACCGATCCCCCATCGGTCGCGGGCCGAATATTGGCGCTCCCCGCCGCCGAAGGTGAACCGATAACCGAGGCGAGACTTGTCGGGCCCGCCGCAATCGATCCGTCCCAGGCCATCGTCGCCGTGCGGTTAACCGATCCGGATCTGGCGGGCGTGATCCGCCCCGGCGCCAGAGTCGACGTCGTTTCCGCAGCTCAGGAAGGCCTTGGCGGCGTTGTTCTTGCGCGTGACGCGACCGTGGTGACAGCGCGGGTCAACGAGCAGGCGCACGGGAGGGAACGCGGAAGTTTGCTTCTTATCGCCCTCCCGAGGGATTCCGCGACACAGGTCGCCTCGGTCTCACTGGAAAGGGCGGTGACAGTTACGCTGCGATAGTTCTGAATCCCCCACGACGGCTCCCCTGCCGTCCCGCCGAGATAGGAGTGCCCACGTGTTGAAGGGCTTCAAGGACTTCCTGATGCGCGGGAACGTCATCGACTTGGCGGTCGCCGTCATCATCGGTGCCGCGTTCACCGCGATCGTCACCTCGTTCACCGACGGACTGATCAAGCCCCTCATCAACTCGACCGGCGGGTCCGACGCGGCCCAGGGTCTCGGGTTCGAGATCGTCGATGGCAACGCGTCGACGTTCATGAACTTCGGGTTGGTCATCAACGCGGCGATCAACTTCGCGATCGTGGCGGCCATCGTGTACTTCGTGATCGTCCTGCCGGTCAAGCACATCCAGGAACGCCGCAAGCGGGGCGAGGAGGCGGGCCCGGCCGAGCCGACGGACGTCGAGCTGCTGGCCGAGATCCGCGACCTGCTCCGCGCGCAGCAGAACCGCTGACCTCGGCCCTGGCCTCGGGGGAGTCGCCTCCCCCGAGGGCCGGGTCAGGGATGATGCGGGGATGAGCGAGCCGACCGAACAACCCCGCCGCCGCGACCTCGACCGAATCTTCGGTGACGTCCTGCCGGAGACGACGTCGGACGAGCGGGAACCGTCAGCCGACGACGGCGACCGGGACGAGTGGTACCGGGCCAACCGCCCGCCGCACCACGAGGGCTGAGGCTCGTACGTCGCGAGGACGGGACGGCAGCGGCGGTCAGTTGCCGTCGAGGCCGGAGAGTTCGCCGATGACGTAGGGCACCAGGGACGACAGGGTGGCCATGCCGTCGCGGACGGCGCTGCGTGAGCCCGCGAGGTTCACCACCAGCGTGCTGCCTGAGACGCCGACCAGGCCGCGGGAGACGCCCGCGTCGACCGCGCCCGCGGCGAGGCCGGAGGAGCGCAGGGCCTCGGCGATGCCGGGGATGGGCCGGTCGAGCACGCCCTGGGTGGCGTCCGGGGTGACGTCGCGCGGGGACACACCGGTGCCGCCGACGGTGACCACGAGGTCGGCGCCGCCGATGACGGCGGTGTTGAGCGCGTTGCGGATGGCGACGGTCTCGCCTTCGACGGGCACGATGCCGTCGACGATGAACCCGGCCTCCTCGAGGAGCTCGGTCACCAGCGGTCCGACCGTGTCCTCGTGCTCCTTGTGGGCCACGCGGTCGTCCACGATCACGACGAGGGCCCGGCCGAGCCGTTGTGCGCTGCGTTCCATGGGTTCAACCGTAGCCGTCCCGTCGAGGGTCGGCCGCCGAAGGTGACGCGTGTCGTGCACCCACCAGTTCTGACGGTTCTGTGACGGCGGACCGCGTATGGCGGCGGTGTGATCGACCGGCCCCTAGCGTCGAGTCCATGCGAGTGTTGATCACCGGCGGCGCCGGTTTCGTCGGGTCCCACGTCGCCGACCGGATGGTCGCGCGCGGGCATGAGGTCGTGCTGCTGGACAACCTGCTCCCCCAGGCCCACGGCACCGACGACCCGCCGGCGTGGGCCACCGTCCACCGCCTGGTCCGCGGCGATGTGCGGGACAGGGAGGCTCTCGCCGAGGTGCTTCGCGGTGTCGACGTCGTCTGTCACCAGGCCGCTGTCGTCGGCCACGGGATCGACCCGTCCGACGCGCCCGAGTACGCGTCGCACAATGACTTCGGGACGGCCGTGCTGCTGGCGGAGATGCACCGCGCCGGAGTGTCCCGGCTGGTGCTGGCCTCGTCGATGGTCGTCTACGGCGAGGGCCGGTACGCGTGCCAGGAGCACGGGACTGTCCGCGCGCCCCGGCGGCGGGTCAGCGACATCGAGGCGGGCCGCTTCGAGCCGCCGTGCCCGGTCTGTGGGGCGCCGCTGGTCTCGGAGCTGGTGCCGGAGGACGCGCTGATCGACCCGCGCAGCACCTACGCCGCGACCAAGGCCGCGCAGGAGTACCTGGCGTCGGCGTGGGCCCGGCAGACCGGCGGTGATGTGTGGGCGTTGCGCTACCACAACATCTACGGGTCCCGGATGCCCCGGGACACCCCGTACGCGGGGGTCGCGTCGCTGTTCCGCTCGGCGCTGGAGCGCGGCGAGGCGCCGACCGTGCTGGAGGACGGCGGGCAGCGCCGGGACTTCGTCCACGTCACCGACGTGGCGATGGCCAACGCGCTGGCCATGGAGACCCCCGGCGATCCGGGGACGCTGACGCCGCTCAACATCTGCTCCGGGGAGCCGCACTCGGTCGGGGACATGGCCCGCGAACTGGCCCGCGCGTGCGGCGGGCCGCTCCCGCGCGTGGTCGGAGGTGCGCGACCGGCCGACGTCCGACACATCGTCGCCGACCCGGCGGCGGCCAAGTCGCGGCTGGGCTTCCACGCCATGGTCACCTTCGCCGACGGGGTGAAGGCTTTCGCCACGGACCCGCTGCGCGAACCGGTGGGCTGACCGCCCGTGGGAGTCCGGCACCAGCGCCAGGCACTGTTCCCGCTCGTCTGTGATCCGCGCGCCGCGCCGCTCGGCCCCGTGGCTGGGCGCCCGCGCGGGCGCGTCCGACACCGAACCGCCGACCGGGAGCCTAGGTCGCCAGCGGCAGGCGGACCTCGAAGCGGCAGCCCGGCCCGTGGTTGCGGGCGTCGATGCGGCCGTGGTGGGCCTCCACCAGGCCCTTCGCGATCGCCAGGCCCAGGCCGCCGCCCGCGTGCTCGGTGCTCGGGGTGCGGGCCGCGCTGCCGCGGAACGCCACGTCGAACACCCGCGTCAGCTCCGAGTCCGGGATCCCGCCGCACGCGTCGTCCACTGACAGGACCGCGTCCCCGCCATCGACCCCGACCTGGACGGCGACCGTGCCGTCCGGGGGCGTGTGGCGGATCGCGTTGGACACGAGGTTGACAACGACGCGCGCCAGTTCCGGGTCGCTGCCCAGCACGATCGGCCACTCCCGCGCGTCGGCTAGGACGCGAACCCGTTTGCGCGCGGCGACCGGGACCTGCGCCGACAGCGCGTCGCTCACGATGTCCTGGAGGGGCACCGCGGACATGGTCAGCCGGAGCGCGCCCGCGGTGATGCGGGACAGCTCGAAAAGGTCGTCGACCATCGAGGACAGCCTGCGGGTCTCGCCGCCGATGCGGTGGGCATAGCCGGAGACCTCACGCGGGGTGCTGACGACGCCGTCGGCGAGGGCCTCCGCCATCGCCCGGATGCCCGCGAGCGGGGTCCGCAGGTCGTGGCTGATCCACGCGACCAGTTCCCGGCGGGAGGCCTCGGCGGCGCGTTCGCGTTCGCGGGCCTCGTGCTCCCAGACGCTGCGGCGGGCGATCCGGCGGCCGAGGAACACCGCCACCGGCACCGTCACCAGGCTGACGAGCAGGCAGACGAGCAGCATCGTGGTCAGGGTCGTGGTGAACATGAACCCGCTGATCCCCAGGACACCCACCAACAGGCCCGCGACGGGGATCAGCACGAGGACGGTCATCGTGGTCGACAGCGATCCGTTGCGCAGCAGGTGAAGCAGCAGCGCGCCGAGCAGCACGACCGGCAGCACGGTCAGCAGCGCGTACGGCAGGATGTGCCACAGGTGCAGCAGCATCTGGTCGAACGGCTCGGTGGATTCGACCATCACGGACTCCCGTCATACCGGTAGCCCACGCCCCAGACCGTGACGATCCTGGTCGGCTTCGCGGGCACCTTCTCGATCTTCTCCCGCAACCGTCGCACGTGGACGGTCACGGTCGACTGGTCGCCGAAGTTCCAGCCCCACACCCGGTCGAGCAGCTGTTCCCGGGTGAACGCCTCGCCCTTGTGGCCCAGCAGGAATTCCAGGAGGTCGAACTCGCGGGTCGTCAGCGCCAGCTCGGCACCGTCCACTGTGGCCTTTCGGGCGGTGGCGTCCAGCTTGAGGTCGCCGTCGACGAGGTCGGCCGCGCGGGGTTGCGGGGTGGCCCGCGAGCGGCGCAGGACCGACGTCACGCGCAGCGCGAGCTCGTTGGGGCTGAACGGCTTGGTGACGTAGTCGTCGGCGCCGAGCTGCAGGCCCGCGATCCGGTTCTCCTCCTCGCCGAGGGCGGTCAGCATGACCACGGGGATCGCGCTGTGCTGCCGCAGCCTGCGGCACACCTCCAGCCCGTCGATCCCGGGCAGCATCAGGTCGAGGACCACCAGGTCGGGTTCGTGCTCGGCGATCCAGCGCAGCGCGTCCTCGCCGTTGTCGGCGAGGGAGACCGTGTGGCCGTCGCGCTCCAGATAGCGGCGCACGACGTCGGAGACGGTGCGGTCGTCGTCGACGACGAGCACCCGGCCGGTCTGGTCCATGGGTCCGCCTCTCACCAGTTCGTCAGGAGTACATGGTTCACCAACAGCGCGGTCGCGGCCTGCCCGGCGAGCCACCAGCGGTGCGACCGCGCGGGCAGCAGCGCCGCGGCGGCCACCAGCCAGACCGCGAACGGCAGCCAGATCCGCTCGACCTCGGACTTCGACAGCCCGGACACCGTCGCCGTGACCACCGCCAACCCGGCCGCGCGGACCACCTGCGACAGCTCGCGGAACCGGCGCAGCCCCGCCACCGCCGCGGGCCCGACGACCACGACGAGGCAGGCCAGGTTCGCCCAGACCCAGTACGCGTAGGGCCGGTCGTTGGCGATGCCCTGGTAGTACCGCTCGACCACCAGGCCGTAGCCGTCGAGCCACCAGAACCCTGATAGCGCGAACGCGGCCGTCACCGACAGCGCCCCAGCCACGCCCAGTCCCAGGGTCCGCCAACTCCGGGTGGCGAGGGCGACCGCCAGCGCGATCGAGCTCATCAGCACCAGGCCGTAGGACAGGAAGACGCCGAAGCCGAGCAGGACACCGCCCGCGACCGCCGCCGCGGGCCTGCGGGCACCGATGGCCAGCAAAGCCACACCCGTGGCCGTGACGCCCGCGAACAGCCCGTCGGCCGACACACCAAGCCAGACCGCGCCGGGGAACAACGCGACGAACGGCAGCGCGGCACGGGCCATGGCTGGATCACCGAGCACCCGCAGTGTCACCGGAACCGCGACCGCCACCAGCGCCCCGACCAGCACACACCCGATCGCCGACCACGTCCCGCCTAGGCCGACGCGGTCGAGCCAGACGAACACCAGGGTCGGGCCCGGCGGGTGGCCCGCGACGTGGGTGATCCACGAGTCGGGCTGGAAGTCGAGGATCCGGTCGGTGAACGAGCGCAGCATGGCCGGGATGTCGGTGATCCCGGGAACCGCGCTCAGGTACTCGTCGCGGGTGGTGAGCCTGCCCGCGACACCCTGGTCCCAGCCGTCGACCGTGGCCAGCGCGAACGTCCACGCCACAGAGAACGCGTAGGCCGAGCCCAACGCGGCCCGCCACCGCAGCCGGGCCGCGAGCGCCGGACCCCAGGTGACGGCCGCGATGGCCAGCACGACAGCGACGGGGGTGCCGGGGCCGATGTGCGGCTTCCACTCACCGAGGATGGGCCACTCGCCGAATGTCGCAGGCGCGTCCGGGAAGTCGGGGCTGCCCGCGAGCCGCAGGTCGAACGCCCAGCCGACGCCAAGGGCGAACGCGAAGAGGAACACCCCGGCCGCCGCGGCGATGAGATCCGATCGGTGCGCGGACAGGCGGGAGCGCGGCGGCGAGAGCACAGTCACCGGCCAACCGTAGGACACCGGCAGCCCCACCACCGGCTCCGAAAGTGATCCGTCAGCAGTCCGTAAGGTCTGCCACAACGTCATGATTTGGTAAGCACCGCAATGGTTTTCGACTGTCCACCACAGACCTAGCGTGCGAGGCATGGACCTAGTTGACGTCGTTCTGCCCTGCCTCGACGAAGCCGCCGCGCTCCCCGCGGTCCTCAGCGCGCTGCCACCCGGATATCGCGCGATCGTCGTCGACAACGGATCTTCCGACGGCTCACCCGAGATCGCCGCGAGACACGGCGCCACGGTGATCCATGAGTCCCGCAAGGGCTACGGCGCCGCCGTGCACGCCGGTCTGGAGCACGCCACCGCCGACGTCGTGTGCTTCCTCGACGCGGACGGATCGCTCGACCCTGGCGAACTCCCGTCGCTGGTCGCCGCACTCGGCGGCGCCCGGCTCGCGGTCGGCAAGCGGATCCCGGCGAACGCGGGCGTCTGGCCGTGGCACGCGCGGGCGGGCAACGCGGTCCTGGCCGCCATGCTGCGTCGACGCGGCCTGCCCGTGTCCGACATCGCGGCCGCGCGCGCGGTCCGGCGCACGGACCTGCTGGCACTCGACGTTCGTGACCGGGCGTTCGGCTACCCGCTGGAATTGCTGATCCGGGCCGCCGACGCGCGCTGGCCGGTGATCGAACTCGACGTGACCTACCGGGCCCGGGCGGCGGGGACGAAGTCGAAGGTGTCCGGCTCGGCGCGCGGCACGCTGCGCGCCGTGCGCGACATGGCGGGGGTGCTGCGATGAGCCGCGTCCTCGTCGTCGCCAAGGCACCCGTGGCAGGCCGGGCCAAGACCCGGCTCAGCCCGGCCGCCACCCCGGACCAGGCCGCCGACATCGCCGCCGCCGCGCTGCTCGACACCCTCGACGCGGCCCTGTCCACCACGTGCGGCGGTGTGGTCGTGGCGTTCACCGGCTCGCTCGCTGACGCCGCGCGCGGCCATGAACTCGGCGCGCTGCTGCGCCGCTGCACCGTGATCCCCCAACGGGGAAACGACTTCCCCCAGCGCCTCGCCGCCGCGCACGCCGACACCGCCGCACGGTTCCCCGGCGAAACGGTGGTGCAGATCGGGATGGACACACCGCAGGTGACGCCGCACGACCTCGCCGACGCGCTCGCCAGGCTGACCGACGCCGACGCCGCTCTCGGCTTCGCCAGGGACGGCGGCTGGTGGGCGCTGGCTTTGCGCGATCCGCGCGCCGCGCGGCTGCTGCGAGGCGTGGCGACCTCGCGGGCGGACACGGGCGAACGGACTTGGGCGGCGTTGCGCGCGCACGGGCTGACCGTCGCACTGCTCGACGTACTGTCCGATGTAGACACAATGGTGGACGCTGTCGCGGTGGCGATGTCGACGCCGGGCGGCCGGTTCGCCCGCGCCGTGGCCGAGGTTGGGCTGGTCCGGTCGTGAGCGGGTTCACCACCGGCCTGCTCGGCACGGCCTGCCGCCTCGAACTGGCCTCCGGTGAACGAATCGAGCTGCCGATCGCCCGCTGGCACGCCGATCCGGACCGCGCCGACACACTGCTGCTCGACCGGTGCGATGGTCCGACGCTGGATGTCGGCTGCGGCCCGGGCAGGCTCACCGCGGCGCTGGCCGTCGGCCTCGGTGTCGACGTCTCGCCGGTCGCGGTGGCGTTGACCAGGGCCAGGGGCGGCGCCGCGCTGCGTCGGGACGTCTATGAGCGGATCCCAGGGGAAGGCCGCTGGCGACACGCGCTGCTGGCCGACGGCAACATCGGCATCGGCGGCGACCCCGTGCGCCTGCTGCGCCGGGTGGCGCGGCTGCTGGCCTCCGGCGGCAGCGTGCTGGTGGAGACCGACCGGCCGGGCATCGGCCTGCGGCCCACCCGCGCGCGAGTCGACGACGGCGCGTGGTTCGACTGGGCACTGGTCGGCGCCGACTCGGTCCCCGACGCGGCGGCGTCGGCCGGTCTCGACGTGCGGTGGATGGGTGCGCACGACGGGCGCTGGTTCGCCGAGTTGGTGCGGCCGTGATCCGCCCGCCGACGGTCAAGTTCGGCTCCGCCGCCCACGACGAGCGGGTGACGTCGCGGCTGGGCGTCTGGCTGGGGATCTCGTTCGTGGTCTGCTTCCTGACCGGCCTGCTCAGCCACGGCATTCAGCACGACTGGTTCTGGCCGAGCAGGCCCGCACAGCTCTACCGGGTCACCCAGTGGCTGCACATCGCCGCCGGGATCGCCGCGGTGCCGCTGCTGTTCGCGAAGCTGTGGAGCGTCTATCCGAAGTTGTTTGAAAGACCGCTGTTCCGCTCACTTCCACACGCGATCGAGCACGGATCGATCCTCTTGCTGTCTGGAGCAGCCTTCTTCGAGTTGGTGACAGGCCTATTCAACGCTGCCCAGAACTACCTGTGGGGCTTCTACTTCCCCACCCCGCACTACGCCGTCGCCTGGATCGCGATCGGCTCGATCCTGGTGCACGTCGCGGTCAAGCTGCCGATCATCCGCCGCGCACTGACGATCCAGCTCGACCCGCGGCGACGACAGTTCCTGCGCACGACGTGGCTGGCCACCGGCGCGGCCTTGGCGGCGACGGTCGGCGGCACGGTCTCGCCGCTCGCGGTCCGGTCCGACCGCGGGCCGCAGGGCCTGCCGGTCAACCGGACGGCCCGCGCGGCGAACGTGGTGGTGCCCGCGGATTGGCGGCTGGAGTTGGCCGGACCCAAGGGGATCCGGCGGCTCACCCTGGCCGAGCTGCGCGCGCTGCCGCAGGCCACCGAGGACCTGCCGATCGCGTGCGTCGAGGGGTGGAGCGCGATGGCCACGTGGACGGGCGTGCGGATCCTGGACCTGCTGCGCCTCGTCGGCGCCGAGCCGGGCGCGACGGTCCGCGTCGAATCGCTGGAGCGGGACAGCATCTACGCCACCAGCACCCTGCCCGGCGAACACACCCGAGACCCGGCGACGCTGCTGGCGCTGCGGGTGAACGGCGAGGAACTGGCGCCGGACCACGGTTTCCCGTGCCGGATCATCGCGCCGAGCCGTCCTGGGGTGCTGCAGACGAAATGGGTGACCAGGATGGAGGTCCGATGAGCGGCGAGCGGATCGGCCCAGGTGACGGCACGCGGGCGGTGTTCGCGCTGGCAGGCCTGGCCGCGTTGGCATGGGGCGGTTACCTGGCCATCGACTTCGCGCTCGGGTCCGCGAGGGACGCATGGCAAGGGCTGGCGTGGTTCGTGGGCGGCCCGGTGGTGCACGACGCGGTCGTGGCGCCGGTGGTCGGCGGGGTCGGGCTGCTCATCGCGAGTCGGATCTCGCCGCGGTGGCGGACGCCGGTGCTCGCGGGCTCGGTGGCCACGGGCGTTTTGGCGCTGTTGGCCGTGCCGCTGCTGTGGCGGCCGTTCGGCGTTCCAGACAACCCTGGCCTGCACGATCGGGACTACTGGCTCGGACTCGGCGTCTCGCTGGCGATCGTCTGGGCCGCGGTCGCGCTCGGCGGCCTGCTCACCCGGAACCGCGACTGACATGACAAGGAGCCGCAGCGGGCGGGCGAGGGTTGCTATCCGTCCGCTTGCGACTCCTGTGCCTGGCTCCCCTGCAAGGAGCCCCAGTCCGGTTCGGGGGCAGCGAACCGGAGCGTCTACTTGGGCTCGACGGACTGACCCGCGAGCGTTGCCTCGACTGTACGCGCCCCATCGCCGATTACCAGCTTGACTTTGTCGCCGGGGGCCTTGGAACGGACCGCTGCCACCAAAGCGTCGGACGTATCGATGCGGCGGTCGTCGAGCATGGTGATCACCTCGCCGGACTTCAGGCCCGCGCGCTCGCCCGCGCCGCCCGCGACGACCTCGGAGATGAGGGCGCCGCCGTCGGGGTTGTCGCGGACGCTGACGCCCAGCACGGTCTGCGTGGCCTTGCCGGTCTTGACGATCTCGTCGGCGGTGCGGCGGGCTTGGTCGATCGGGATGGCGAAGCCGATACCGACCGAGCCACCAGCGCCCGTGCCGGTGCGCGGGCTGTAGATCGCGGAGTTGATGCCGATCACCCGGCCCTGCATGTCGGCCAGCGGGCCGCCCGAGTTGCCCGGGTTGATGGCCGCGTCGGTCTGGATGGCGTCCATGACCGTGGCCTGGCTGCCGTTCTCACCGCCCGCCCGGGTGGGCCTGCGCAGAGAGCTGACGATTCCGGACGTCACCGTGCCCGACAGCTCGAACGGCGAACCGATGGCGACCACGCTCTGGCCGACCTTCAGATCGTCGGAACGGCCCAGTTCGGCGACGGTGAGCCCCGTGACGCCCTGGGCGCGCACGACGGCCAGGTCGGACGACGGGTCGCGGCCGACGATGCTCGCCTTGGCGGTGCGGCCGTCCTGGAACACCGCGACGATCGAGCCGCCGTCGGCCGCGGCCTCGACAACGTGGTTGTTGGTGACGATCAAGCCGTCCTCGCTGATGACGAAGCCGGAGCCCTCACCAGCGGCCGACCGGCCACGGACCTGCAGTTGCACGACGCTCGGCAGCACCTTCTGCGCGACGGCCTCCACCGATCCGGGGGTCGCCGGGGCCGACGCCTGTTTGGCGGGCTTGGGCGCGTCGAGGGCGCTGGCCGACGGCGCGGGCGACCGCGAGTCGGCGACCAGATAGCCGCCCGCGGCACCGGCGGCACCGCCGACGATCAGGGCGAGGACTGTCATGCCCGCGACGAGCCCGCCAGGACGCCGGGGTGGCGCCTGACGCGGCGGGACGTGCTGCGGCGAGGCCTGCTGGGGCAGCGCGTAGGTGGGCGCGGCCTGCGTGACGTGGGGCGGGGCGTACGGATTGGCCACGGGCTGCCCCAGCAGGCC
>Ga0247823_10003098_pt1 | contig 13584 bp, 9 predicted proteins | sample 13C_PalmiticAcid_2_FD_192426 | JGI IMG/M metagenome (GOLD analysis project Ga0247823, IMG submission 192426) | Soil microbial communities from agricultural site in Penn Yan, New York, United States - 13C_PalmiticAcid_Day30 | ecosystem: Environmental > Terrestrial > Soil > Agricultural land...
AGGCCTGCAGGCGCAGGTGAAGGCCGCCGGCGGCAACGCCGAATTGGCGGTGGACGGAAAATACAAAAAGAAGCCCGACGCCGCCATCGTGGTGTTCGGCGAAAATCCCTACGCCGAATTCCAGGGCGACATTCCCGATCTGTCCTACAAACCCGGCGACGACAGCGATCTGCAGCTGATCAAGCGGCTGAAGGCCGAAGGCATTCCGGTGGTCGCGGTGTTCCTGAGCGGCCGGCCCTTGTGGGTGAATCGCGAGATCAACGCCGCCGATGCGTTCGTGGCGGCCTGGCTGCCCGGATCGGAAGGTGCCGGTATCGCCGATGTCCTCCTGCGCGATGCGCAGGGCAAAGCGGCGCACGATTTCAAGGGCAAGCTGGGCTTCTCCTGGCCGCGCACCGCCATCCAGTTCGCCAATAACGTCGGGCAGAAGGATTACTCGCCGCAGTTCGCGTTCGGCTACGGCCTGACCTATGCCGACAACGGCGATCTTGCGCCGTTGCCGGAAGTATCGGGACTGTCGGGCGAACAGAAAGTCGCTGGCGTCTACTTCGCCCGCGGGCGCGCCGCGCCGGGAACGGGCCTGCGTCTGGAAAACGCGCAGGGCCATGCGACCAAGGTCGCCGCATTGCCCGCCGCGCTGCACGACAACAGCCTGCGTGTCGCCGCGGTGGACCACAAGGCGCAGGAAGACGCCTTGCGTTTCTCCTGGGCCGGTACCGGCAAGGCCAGTGCGTTCCTGGTGGCCGATGCTCCCTTCGATGTGCTCCGCGAATCCAACGGCGACGTGATGCTGGTGCTGACCCTGCGTGCGGAAACGGTGCCGCAAGCGGAGGTGAACCTGGGCGTGGCCTGCGGCGAAGGCTGCGCTGCGACCTTGCCTCTGCACGATGCGCTGGCGGCGTTGCCGAAAGAGCAATGGACCACGCTGGGAGTGCCGTTGAAGTGCTTCGGCGCGGCGGGCGCCGATCTTACGAAGCTGACCCAGCCGATGCGGCTGGAAACTGCGGGCGCCCTTCAATTCTCGCTGTCGCGGGTAGCGTTGGGTGCGATCAACGAGGCCGACCACGTGTTCGAGTGTCCCAAGCCCTGACGATCCGCCGCGCGCTTCTTTTCCCGGCATCGCTGCCGGTCCATGCCAACCAGGTTTGCAGTCGAGGCTGAAATGACACTATCCCCGATCGATATCGGTATCGTCCTGGCCTACCTGGTCGGCATTTTCGTGCTGGCGCAGCTGGTATCGCGCGAGAAGGGCGGGCACCAGAAATCGGCGAAGGATTATTTCCTCGCCAGCAAATCGCTGCCGTGGTGGGCCATCGGCGCTTCGCTGATCGCGGCCAACATCTCGGCCGAGCAGATCATCGGCATGTCCGGTTCCGGTTACGCCATCGGCCTGGCGATCGCCTCCTACGAATGGATGGCGGCGATCACCCTGCTGATCGTGGGCAAGTTCTTCCTGCCCATCTTCCTGCGCAACGGCATCTACACCATGCCGCAATTCCTGGAAGAGCGTTACGGCACCAGGATCCGCACGCTGATGGCCGTGTTCTGGCTGGGGCTGTACGTCTTCGTCAACCTCACCTCGATCCTGTGGCTGGGTTCGCTGGCCGTCGCGCAGGTCACCGGCATGAACCAGATGCTGGCGTTGGCGTTGCTGGGGATTTTCGCGCTGGCCTACCAGTTGTACGGTGGACTGAAAGCGGTGGCGCTGACCGATATCGTGCAGGTGTCGCTATTGGTGCTGGGCGGCCTGTTGGTATCGGCGCTGACGCTCAGCAAGATCGGCGATGGCGCCGGCATCGTGGCCGGCTTCAGCAAGCTGTGGCAGGCGCACCCCGAGCACTTCCACATGATCCTGTCCAAGGACAGTCCCTTCTACAAGGACCTGCCGGGACTGAGCGTGCTGATCGGCGGCATGTGGATCATGAATGTCAGCTACTGGGGCTTCAACCAGTACATCATCCAGCGCGCGCTGGCGGCCAAGGACATCAAGGAAGCGCAGAAGGGCGTGGTTTTCGCCGCCTTCCTCAAGCTGCTGATGCCGGTGATCGTGGTGCTTCCCGGCATCGCCGCGGTGGTGCTGGCCAAAGACCTGGCGCGTCCCGATCAAGCTTATCCGACCATGATGGCGATCCTGCCCAGCGGCATCCTGGGCCTGGTGTTCGCGGCGCTGGTGGCGGCCATCGTGGCCTCGCTGGCTTCCAAGATCAATTCGGTCGCCACCATCTTCACCCTGGATTTCTACGCCAAACAACACAAGAACCACGACGAAACCAAACTGGTGCGCGTCGGCCGCATCGCGGCCACGGTCTCCATACTCCTGGCCATCCTGACCGCGCGCCCGTTGCTGGGCAGCTTCGACCAGGGCTTCCAGTACATCCAGGAATACACCGGCTTCTTCACTCCGGGCATCGTGGTGATTTTCGTGCTGGGCCTGTTCTGGAAGCGCGCTAACGAAGCCGGTGCGCTGGCCGCGGCGATCGGTTCGTTCGCGCTGTCGGTGGTGTTGAAGCTGGCATGGCCCTCGCTGCCGTTCATGGATCGCGTCGGCCTGGTGTTCCTGCTGGCCCTGGCGCTGGCCATCGTGGTGTCGCTGGCGAGCAAAGCCTCCGGCGTCAGCGACCGGATCAAGACCGGCGACGTCAGTTACGCGACCACCCCATCGTTCAATATCGCCAGCGTCGCGGTGGTTGCGATCTTGTGCGCGTTGTACGCGAGTTTCTGGTGAGCGAAGGAGAGCGGTCGGAAATGGACCGCGCCGGATGAATCGCTCGAACCGATGCGTGCACTCGTTGCGACGGTAGAAACGGTCGAGGCTGGCTCGGCCTGCGTGTAGCCGGTCAGTTTCCGCCGGCGAAACCGATCTGGCGCCAGGCTTCGAACACCACCACGGCGATGCTGTTGGAAAGATTCAGGCTGCGGTTGTCCGGCCGCATCGGCAGGCGCAGGCGTTGTTCCGGCGGCAGGCTTTCCAGCACGTGGGCGGGCAGGCCGCGGGTTTCGGGGCCGAACAACAAAGCGTCGCCGGAGCGATAGCTCGGCTGGTCGTAGCGCTGGGTACCGCGGGTGCTCAAGGCGAACAGGCGTCGCGGTGCGATCGCGGCCAGGGCGGCTTCCAGCGAAGCGTGGACCTGCAGCGTGGCGTATTCGTGGTAATCCAGGCCGGCGCGTCGAAGCTGCTTGTCCTGCAAATCGAAGCCCAGGGGCTCGATGAGGTGCAGCCGCGCGCCGGTATTGGCGCAGAGGCGGATGGCGTTGCCGGTGTTCGGTGGAATCTCCGGCTGGTACAGCAGCACGTCCAGATCGAGTGCGCGCGCGGTGTCGTTGTTGCTCATCGCACGGATTCTACGGGGCGCTGGCTCTATCGGCGCGCTGCCGTACTGCTCTCGGCGATGCTTGAAGCGGGTTATTGCATTAACGCGGGGTGTTGCGCTTCAAGCGATCAACGCGAGGCCAGCTGCTGGGCCAGGGTAGCGGCGCCGACGGCCACGATCTGCACGTCTTCCGCCGACGGGCGCACGGTCACGACCGGCATGTCGACGATGCGTGCGGTGTTGTCGGCCAGGAAGTAGGCCAGGTCTTCGGCAGCCGGGCGGACGGTGACGGCGGCCAGGTCGACGATCTTGTTGGCCTGGTAGTAGGCGGCGTCTTCGAACGAAGGACGTACGGTGACGGCGGGCAGGTCGACGATGTGGCTGGCAACCGGCGCGGTCTTGGCGCTGGCTTCGTTATAGGACTGGCTGGAGATCAGCATGGAGCCGGCGCAGACGGCGAACAGGGCGGCGGCGGTCAGCGGCAGGAAGGTCTTGGTGTTCATGGTGTTGGGCCTCTTTAGTGTCGTTGTTGGGTGGTGTGGTAGTAAGGTAGTACACCTAATCAGATCGGTCAAGCAGAACTTGCATTTGCAGTTCTTTTATTCAGCTATCAGTCAGGTTTTGTTGGGTCGGCTGTGCTTGTAAGGTAGTAATGCAGACGCCGTGCCAACTTCAAGTTATTGATTCAATTACAAATACATCTATAAGAAAGGTGTCCGTCCGTCCGCCCGGTGTCCGCTGAGGTGACCGGATCGCCGTCGAAGACGCTCGATCCCGACGCGTGTGACCCCCTTTTACGAGCGAAGGAAAGGCACCCGGCCAGCTTTCTGGACAGTGGTTGTGATGCGCTTCAGGGAAAAAAGGTTGAACGCGGGATCGCCGATCCGCTTCACCAGGGCAGGGTTTGTCCCTGCCAGTCGAGGAAAGCGCCCGAATCGCGCGCTTGCAGTCCACCGATCACCTGCAACAAGCCGCGCGCCGATTCCTGCGGGCTGAGTGCGGCGCGGTCGGTGCCCATGTCGGTGCGCACCCAGCCCGGGTGCAGCGCCACCACCAGGATGCCGCGCGGCGCCAGCGCTTGCGCCAGCAACGAAGTCGCCATGTTCTGCGCCGCTTTGCCGATGGCGTAGCTGGGCGTGCGGAATTCTTGGCGCAGGCCGATCGATCCGATTTCCGAAGAGATGTTGGCTACGCGAGCGTTATCCGCCAGTTGTGGGGTAAGCGTCTGCACAAGCAGGAACGGCCCCAGCGCATGGGTGCGGAAGCTGGTCTCCAGATCGGCGGCCTGCACGCTGCCGTAGCGTTCGCCGCCGCGCAGCACGCCGGCGTTGTTGACCAGCAGATCCAGCGGCTCGCCCTCGGTGAGCAGCGACAGTTCGCGCGCCAGGGCCGCATGGCTCTTGGGTTCGGCCACATCCAGGGGCGTCACGTGCAGCCGCCCGGGATGCTCGCCAGCCAAGGTATTGAGCGCCGTGGCCTTGCCCGGTTGGCGGCACGCAGCGACCACCCGGTCGCCCCGCGCCAGCAGTTGCCGGCAGAGTTCCAGGCCCAGTCCGCGGTTGGCCCCGGTGACCAGACAGCGTTGCGCTTCCGTCTTGCCTTCCATACCAGCACCCGCCTTACGACCATGCCTTGTGGCCTAGTGTAATGACCGGCTGCGGTCGCTAGCATCACGGGCTGATCCGCAGACCATCAATAAAGGAATATCCGATGCGCCTTTCCCGCCGTCCGCGTGCCGCCCTGCTTGCCGTTGCCCTTTCGACCGCTCTCGCCGGGCTGGCGGCGTCGCCGCAGGCCGCACTGGCCAAGCCCGATGGCAGTGCGCAGGTGGAGATCAAGTACGACGAATTCACCCTGCCCAACGGCCTGCGCGTGATCGTGCATACCGACCGCAAGGCGCCTATCGTGGCGGTCAACATCTGGTACCACGTCGGCAGCAAGGACGAACCGGCCGGCCGCAGCGGCTTCGCGCACTTGTTCGAACACCTGATGTTCAACGGTTCGGAGAACGCCCCTGGCGAATTCTTCGAGCCGTTCGAACTGGTCGGCGCCACCGACATGAACGGCACTACCTGGTTCGACCGCACCAACTATTTCCAGAACGTGCCGACCACCGCGCTGGACATGGCGCTATGGATGGAATCGGACCGCATGGGCCATCTGCTCGGCGCGATCGACCAGAAGACGCTGGACGAACAGCGCGGCGTGGTCCAGAACGAAAAGCGCCAGGGCGAGAACCAACCCTACGGCCAGGTCGAAGACGAGATCAACAAATACCTCTATCCGAAGGATCATCCGTACCACCACAGCGTTATTGGATCGATGAACGATCTGAACGCCGCGTCGCTGGAAGACGTGAAGACCTGGTTCAAGACCTGGTACGGCCCCAACAACGCGGTGCTGGTGCTGGCCGGCGATATCGACCTGAAGACCGCCAAAGAGAAGGCCGCCGAATATTTCGGCGACATCCCGGCCGGTCCGACCATGCCGCGGATCAAGGCTGGCCCGGTGCAGGGCGAAGCCACCCGCGCCAGCATGACCGACAAGGTTCCGCAGGCGCGCATCTACCGTTCGTGGAGCGTGGCCGGCTTCAACGACGTCGATCTCGACCGCCTGCAGCTGTTCGCCACCGTGCTGGGCGGCAGCAAGAGCTCGCGCCTGGACAAGCGACTGCTGTTCCAGGACAAGCTGGTGGATAGCGTCAGCGCCTCGGTGCAGCCGTTCGAGCTCGCCTCCACCTTCAGCATCCAAGCCGATGTGAAGGAGGGCGTGGACCCGGCGAAGGTGGAGGCGGCCATCGACGAGGAGTTGAAGAAGCTGCTCAAGGAAGGCCCCACCGGGGCCGAACTGCAACAGGCCAGCACCCGCTGGAAGTCCGGGTTCGTGCGCGGCAGCGAGCGCATAGGCGGTTTCGGCGGCAAGGCCGACACGCTGTCCGAATGCGCGGTTTACACAGGCGATCCGGGCTGCTTCCGCCGCAGCCTCAAGGTCTGGTCCGAATCCGACGCGGCCAGCATCCGCGCCACCGGCGACCGCTGGCTATCCAAAGGCGGCAACACGCTGGTAGTGACGCCGGGCGAACGCACGGCTATCGCCGAGGAGCCGGCGGCGACGCCCGCGCCGTTCCAACTGCCGGCCGCCGATCCCAAGTACAAGACCGAGGCCAGCGGCATCGACCGCAGCAAAGGCGTACCGCAGACCACGACCTTCCCCGACCTCAAGTTCCCGAAGCTCGAGCGCGCCACGCTGAGCAACGGCACCCAGGTGATCCTGGCCGAACGCCATGACGTGCCGGTGGTGCAGTTCAGTTACCAGTTCAAGGGTGGCTACACCGCCGACCAGGGCCGCAAATCGGGCACGTCCAGCTTCACCATGGGCATGCTGGACGAGGGCGCGGGCGATCTGGACGCGCTGGCGTTCGGCAACCGCGCAGAATCGCTGGGCGCCAGCCTGAGCGCCGGCGCCAACCTCGATGGCAACAGCGCCAATCTGTCGGCGTTGAAGGAGAGCCTCGATCCGTCGCTGGCCCTATACGCCGACATGGTGCGCCGTCCGCGCTTCGACCAGAACGAAATCGACCGGGTCAAGGCGACCTGGATCGCCGGCATCAAGCAGGAGAAGGCGCAACCGCAGGGCGTGGCGCTGCGCGTGCTGCCGCCGTTGCTGTACGGCAGCGGCCATCCCTACGGCATTCCCTTCAGCGGCAGCGGCAACGAGGCCGCCATCGCTTCCCTTTCGCGCGAGGACCTGCAGGGCTTCCAGCAGCAATGGATGCGTCCGCAAGGCGCGACCCTGATCGTGGTGGGCGACACCACGCTGAAGGAAATCGTGCCGTTGCTGGAGAAGCACTTCGGCGACTGGAAGGGCACGGGTGCGGCGCCCGCCCCCGCCGCCGCGCTGGCCGTGGTGAAGCGTCCGGCCAAGCCCAAGGTGTACCTGATCGACCAGCCAGGCGCGGTCCAGGCCACGTTGCTGGCCGGCGAAGTGGTGCCTTCGTCCACCGATCCGGGCGCGGTGCGCTTGGAGATCGCCAACTCGGTGCTGGGTGGCGAATTCTCCTCGCGCCTCAACATGAACCTGCGCGAAGACAAGCACTGGGCATACGGCTCCTACAGCTTCATTCCGGGCGCGCTCGGCCAGCGTCCGTGGATAGCCTTCGCCCCGGTGCAGATCGACAAGACCGCCGATTCGCTGAAGGAACTCGACCGCGAGATCCGCGAATACGCCAGCGGCAAGGCGCCGCCCAAGGCGGAGGAGGTCTCCAAGATCCAGGCCACCGAGATCCGCAGCCTGCCCGGCGCGTACGAAACCGCCGCTTCAGTGCTGGGCACGATCAGCGGCATCGTGCGTTACGGGCGTCCTGACGACTACGTGTTCCAGCGCAAGGCCGAGATCGAGGCCCTGACGCCGGAGCAGGTGAAGGCCGCAGCGGCCACGCTCGATCCCGGCGTGTTGACCTGGGTGGTGGTCGGCGACCTGAAGCACATCGAGGCGCCGGTGCGCGCGTTGAACCTGGGCGAGGTCAGCATCGTCGATGCCGACGGCAAGCCGGTCGCGAAGGCGAAGTAGGCCGGCCCCGAGGCAGTGCGCAGCGAAGCCCGCCGTAAGGCGGGCTTCGTGTTTTCGCCCCTTCCTTATGGCCTAGTGTAATGACCGGTGCCGGCCGTTAGCATTACCTGGCCGCCTTAGGTCCTGACTCCATATAAAGGAATATCGATGCGTCTTTCCCGCCGTCCGCGCGCCGCCCTGCTGGCTGTCGCTTTGTCCACCGCCCTCGCCGGATTGGCCTTTTCGCCGCAGCCGGCGCTGGCCAAGCCTGGCGGCAGCGCGCAGGTGGAGATCAAGTACGACGAATTCACCCTACCCAACGGCCTGCGCGTGATCGTGCATACCGACCGCAAGGCGCCGGTGGTGGCGGTGAACCTGTGGTACCACGTGGGCAGCAAGAACGAGCAGCCCGGCCGCACCGGTTTCGCCCATCTGTTCGAGCATCTGATGTTCCAGGGCAGCGAGAACCACAAGGCCGAATATTTCGAACCCTACGAACTGGTCGGCGTGACCGACCAGAACGGCACCACCAACCAGGACCGCACCAACTACTTCCAGAACGTGCCCACCACCGCGCTGGACATGGCCCTGTGGATGGAATCGGACCGCATGGGGCACCTGCTCGGCGCGATCGACCAGAAGTCGCTGGACGAACAGCGCGGCGTGGTCCAGAACGAAAAGCGCCAGGGCGAGAACCAGCCGTACGGCCGCCGCATCAGCGCCAAGATCTTCGAAGCGCTGTATCCGGCCGGGCATCCGTATAGCTGGCAGACCATCGGTTCCATGGCCGACCTGGATGCGGCCACGCTGGATGACGTGAAGACCTGGTTCAAAAGCTGGTACGGGCCCAACAACGCGGTGCTGGTGCTGGCCGGCGATATCGACCTGAAAACCGCCAAGCAGAAAGTCACCGAGTACTTCGGCGACATCCCCGCCAGCGCCACCCTGGCCGACATGCCGACCAATATTCCCAAGCGCGCCAAGGACACCCGCGAGACCGTGCCCGACCGCGTGCCGCAGGTGCGCATCTACCGCGCCTGGCCGGTGGCAGAACTGGGCAGCAAGGACGCCACCCTGCTGGACCTGTTCGCCCAGGTGCTGGGCGGCAGCGCGTCCTCGCGCTTCGACACGCGGCTGGTCCATAACGACAAGATCGCCGACAACGCCAGCGCCTATACCTGGAGCAGCGAGCTGAGCGGCACCTTCTTCCTGGTGGCCACGGTCAAGGACGGCGTGGATGCGGCCAAGGTCGAAAAGACGATGGACGAGGAACTGCAGCGCCTGATCAGCCAAGGCCCGACCGCCGAAGAACTGGAGCGCGCCAAGGTCACCACACGCGCCAGCTTCGTGCGCGGCATCGAGCGCATCGGCGGCTTCGGCGGCAAGTCCGACGTGCTGGCCCAGTGCGCGGTCTATACCGGCAAGCCGGATTGCTACAAAACCGACTTGGCCGACATCGACGCGGCCACCTCGGCCAGCGTGCAGGCGGTGGCCAGGAAGTGGCTGGGCGTCGGTTCGCATACCTTGGTGGTGCAGCCCAGCGAAACACCGGCCTCTTCGCTGCCGGAAACCATACAGGCCGCGCCCGCCAGCAAGCCGGCCGCGGTTCCTTCGGTCGATCCGAAGTTCAAGACGGTCAAGACCGATATCGACCGCAGCACCGGCGTACCCAAGACCACCAGCTTCCCCGCGCTGAAGTTCCCGGCGCTGGAGCGCGCCACGCTTTCCAACGGCATGCAGGTGGTGCTGGCCGAACGCCACGAAACGCCGGTGGTGCAGCTATCGGTGGAATTCCCGGGCGGCTACACCGCCGACCTGGGCAAGAAGCTGGGCACCGCCAACTTCACCATGCAGATGCTGGACGAAGGCGCTGGCGATTACACCGCGCTGGAACTGGCCGCGCGCCAGGAAGACCTGGGGGCGCAGATCGGCGTCGGCGCCGGCCTGGACTACTCGTCCGTCGGCTTGTCCGCGCTGAGCGACAAGCTGCCCGAGTCGCTGGACCTGCTGGCCGACGTGCTGCGCCGTCCGACCTTCGCCCCGGAAGAAGTGGAACGCGTGCGCGCGACCTGGATCGCCGGCATCAAGCAGGAGAAGGCGCGGCCGCAGACCGCGGCGATGCGCATCATGCCGCCGCTGCTTTACGGCCAGGGCCATCCGTACGCCATTCCGTTCACCGGTAGCGGCACCGAGGCTTCCATCGCCTCACTGACCCGCGACGATCTGCTCGCCTATCACGACAACTGGCTGCAGCCGGACAAGGCCCGCATTGTGGTGGTCGGCGATACCACTTTGAAGCAGGTCCTGCCGCTGCTGGAAAAACGCTTCGGCGACTGGAAAACGCCTGCCGGCGCGCCGGCGTTGCCGTCCATCTCCAAGGTCGCCGCGCCTGCGGCCAACCGCGTTTATCTGATCAACCAGCCAGGCGCGACCCAGTCCAACGTCTACGTCGGCCAGCTGATTCCGCCCACTGGCGATGCCGGCACGATCGATTTCGATTTCGCCAACGGCGTGCTGGGCGGCGAGTTCAGCTCGCGTCTGAACATGAATCTGCGCGAGGACAAGCACTGGGCCTACGGTTCCTACAGCAACGCCAGCAACACCTTGGGTCAGCGTCCGTGGTTCGCCTCGGCAGCGGTGCAGACCGACAAGACCGCCGACTCGATCAAGGAGCTGCGTTCGGAAATCACCGCCTTCGCCAGCGGCCAGAAACCGGCCACCGCTGCGGAGATCGCCAAGATCCGCGCCAGCAACACGCTCAGCCTGCCCGGCGGCTACGAAACCGCCTCGGCGGTGCAGGGCCAGATCAGCAGCAACCTGCGCTATGGCCGCCCGGACGACTACATCGTCCAGTACAAGGCCCGCAACGATGCGATGACCGCGGCCGAAGTCACCGCCGCGGCCAAGACGCTGGTGCCGGCCTCGCTGATGTACGTGGTGGTCGGCGACCTGTCCAAGATCGAAGCGCCGGTGCGCGCCCTCAACCTGGGCGAAGTCAGCGTGCTCGACTCTGACGGCAAGCCGGTCGCTGGGAAGTAAAGCTTCTGCCCTGGTAGGTCGGGGCTACGCCCCCGACGCACGGGAACTGGAACTCCCCGCGCGTCGGCCACGTAGGGCCGACCTACTTCCCACTCTTTTCTTGCCAGAGGGGAGGAGGCTTCCTCCGAAGTTCATAACTCCCGCCACATACTCCAGCGCGCACCCCGCCAACAGGATTCCCCATGCGTCTGCCCCTGATCGCCGCCTCCCTGGTCCTGACCCTTTCCGGCTGCACCTGGGTGCAGATGGCCCCCGAGGCCAGCGGCGTGCGCGTGATCGCCGCCGGCGCCGCCCCGGCCGGCTGCGAGAAGCGCGGCGAGGTCTCGGTTTCGGTCAAGGACAGCGTGGCCTTCTACGAACGCAACGCCCTGCGCGTGCGCGACGAGCTGGAAACCCTGGCCCGCAACGAGGCCCCCGGCATCCAGGCCAACACCGTGCAGCCGCTGGGCGATCCGGTCAACGGCGAGCAGCGCTTCGCCGCCTACCGCTGCGCCAGCCGCTGATGATCCGTCGTAGGTCGGGGCTACGCCCCCGACGCGCTGGGAGTTCCAGTTCCCGTGCGTCGGGGGCGTAGCCCCGACCTACCTGTTTCTCCGCACGCGGGCGGCCCGGTCTCCTCGCCAGAAGCCCAAACGTGCGATAAGGCACGGAAGCCGGTACCCTTGTCGCCCCTCCGGCCAGCCTCGGCGCTCACTTAGATGCTCTTCCAGAACGTCTCCATCGCGGGACTGGCGCATATAGATGCGCCGCACACCCTGACTTCCAAAGCCATCAACGAACAGTTGAAGCCCACCATGGACCGTTTGGGCATCCGCACCGACGTGCTGGGCGACATCGCCGGCATCCACGCGCGCCGCTTGTGGGACGACGATCAGCAAGCTTCCGACGTGGCCACCCTGGCCGCGCGTCTGGCGCTGGAAGACGCCGGCGTGACCGCCGACCAGATCGGCCTGCTGGTCAACACCTCGGTCAGCCGCGACTTCCTGGAGCCGTCCACCGCCAGCATCGTGTCCGGCAATCTGGGCATGGGCGAGAACTGCCAGAACTTCGACGTCGCCAACGCCTGCCTGGCCTTCATCAACGGCATGGACATCGCCGCCCGCATGCTGGAGCGCGGCGAGATCAACTACGCCCTGGTCGTGGACGGCGAAACCGCCAACCTGGCCTATAAGATGACGCTTGAGCGCATGCAGTCGCCCGACGTCACCGAAGAGCAGTTCCGCAACGAGTTGGCCACCCTGACCCTGGGTTGCGGCGCCGCGGCCATGGTCATGTCGCGCAGCGAGCTGACCCCGGACGCGCCCCGCTACAAGGGCGGCGTGACCAAGGCCGCCACCCAGTGGAACACCCTGTGCCGCGGCAACCTGGACCGCATGGTCACCGATACCCGCATGCTGCTGATCGAAGGCATGAAGCTGGCGCAGAAAACCTTCGCCGCCGCCAAGATCGCGATGGGCTGGGTGGTGGACGAGCTGGACCAGTTCGTCATCCATCAGGTCAGCCAGGTGCACACCCAGGCCTTCATCAAGGCCTTCGGCATCGACCCCAAGAAAGTGCTGACCATCTTCGGCGAGCACGGCAACATCGGCCCGGCCAGCGTGCCGATCGTGCTGAGCAAGCTCAAGCAGCTGGGCCGCCTGAAGAAGGGCGACCGCATCGCGCTGCTGGGGATCGGTTCGGGCCTGAACTGCTCGATGGCTGAAGTGGTCTGGTAAGCGGACCGGCGATTGTCTACGGGGGCCGGTTCGCCGGCCTCTTTCATTTGGGGCGCTAGTACACGATGAGTCTTCCCGGTTATCCCTTCACGCCGAAGAAGTTCGAAGTGCGTCCCGGCTTGTCGATGAGCTATCTGGACGAAGGTCCGCTCGACGGCGAGGTGGTGGTGATGCTGCACGGCAATCCGTCGTGGAGCTATTACTGGCGCAATCTGGTTTCCGGGCTCAGCGACCCGGCTCTTGCAAAGCGCTACCGCTGCATCGTTCCCGACCATATCGGCATGGGCTTTTCCGACAAGCCCGACGACCGCGACTACGACTACACGCTGCAATCGCGCGTCGACGACCTTGCTGCGTTGCTCAAACATCTGGACATCGCCGGCCCAGTGACCTTGGCCGTGCACGACTGGGGCGGCATGATCGGTTTCGGCTGGGCGCTGACCCACGCTGCGCAGGTGAAGCGGCTGGTGATCACCAACACGGCCGCATTCCCGCTGCCGTCCGCCAAGAAGATGCCGTGGCAGCTGTCGCTGGGGCGCGATTCGAAATTCGGCGCCTTCATCATCCGCGCCTTCAATGCGTTCTCCAGCGGCGCGTCCTACCAAGGTGTGGAAACGAAAATGCCGGCCGACGTGCGCCGCGCCTACGTGTCGCCCTACGACAGCTGGGCCAATCGGATCAGCACGCTGCGCTTCATGCAGGACATTCCGTTGCATCCGGGCGACAAGGCGTGGGCGCTGGTGGAAGCGGCCGGGCAGCGGCTGCCGCAATTCGCCGATCGTCCGGCCTTCATCGGCTGGGGGCTGAAGGATTTCGTGTTCGACAAGCATTTCCTCGCCGGTTTCAGGCAAGCGCTGCCGAACGCGCAGGTGACTGCGTTCGAAGACGCCGGCCACTACGTGCTGGAAGACAAGCAAGCCGAACTGGTGCCGGCGATCCGCCGGTTCCTGGACGCAAATCCTTTGTAGGAG
>Ga0247823_10003099_pt1 | contig 13583 bp, 8 predicted proteins | sample 13C_PalmiticAcid_2_FD_192426 | JGI IMG/M metagenome (GOLD analysis project Ga0247823, IMG submission 192426) | Soil microbial communities from agricultural site in Penn Yan, New York, United States - 13C_PalmiticAcid_Day30 | ecosystem: Environmental > Terrestrial > Soil > Agricultural land...
CCCTGGCCGCGCTCGACCGGGTCGGCGCGTACCCGGATCTCGGCCAGCCGCTCCTCGAGGTCGCGGGCGGCGTCGAACAGCGGGTCGCCCGGCTCTGCCACGTCGTTGAGCAGCGCGTTGAAGCCGATCATGGTCTCCCAGCAGCCCAGCCTGCCGCAGGCGCAGCGCACGGGCTCGGTGTTGAGCCGCACGTGGCCCATCTCGCCCGCGAACCCCGTAGACCCGACGACGAGCCTGCCTCCGGCGATGAAGCCGCAGCCGATACCGACCTCGCCGCGGACGTAGACGAGGTCTTGGACCCCCTCGGTGGACGCGACGGCGTATTCGGCGACGGTGCCCAGCCGGGCGTCGTTGTCGATGGCGACCGGAGGGGCGTCCGACCCCAGGCGCGCGAGGATCTCCGCGACCACGGGCACCCGCGCCCACCCCATGTTCGGCGCGAACACCACGGTGCCGAGGTCGCGGTCGATCTCTCCAGGCGCCGCGATGGTCACGCCGACCGGGACCCGGCCCATTGTCTTGAGGCTCGCGATCACGTCGCGGACGAGGTCGGCGGCCGCGTCGAGGACCGGGCCGGAGTCCTGCGGACGCTCGATGGTGACCCTGCGGTCGAGTAGTTCCTCGCCCGCCAGTCCCAGCGCGACGGCACGCACGTAGTCGACGGAGATCTCCACACCGAGCCCGCACAGTGCGCGTCCGTCGAGTTCCAGCTCCAGTGGCGGGCGGCCGATGGTGCCTGCTCGGGTGACCTCGCCCTCCCGGACCAGGCCGCGGTCGACCAATTCGGCGATCAATACGGTTACGGTCGCCTTGGGTAGCCCCATGTCCTGGGCCAGTCGGGTTCGCGACCGTGGCCCGGACCGCAGGTGGCGCAGCGCCAACCCGAGATTCGACCGCCGGATCGACGCACGACTCGCGCCGTCCTCCATCCCCAACCCGCTCTCCGGCCGCCCAGTAATTATTTGGGATGGTAACAAAACCAATCGGTACCGCCGGGACCTCAGCTGTCGGCGGCGGCGCGTTTCGGTGGGCGGGCCCCATCCTTGGGGCGCCTACGGTGCCAGGAACCTCGGATGTGGTCGGTCATCGCGGTGTCCGCGCCGCCGGTGTCGCGCGCGACGATGCGGTCGTGGATCGCCTGATGGGCCACATTGGACTCGCGGCAGTCGGCGGGAGTGGTCTCGCCGAGGTACCGGAAGCTGCGGAACGCCTCGGCGTTGATCGTGTGGATCACCGCGCGGGCCAGGCGGTTGCCCGACGCCCGCATGATCGCGTCGTGGAAGGCGAGGTCCGCACGAAGGTACCTGGCCGGGTCGTCGACCTCGTCGTAGAGCCGGGCCATGTGCGCGCTGATCGCCTCCACTTCGGCGTCGGTCGCGCGCTCGGCGGCCTGGGCCGCCATCTGGCTCTCCAGGGCGCACCGGGTGTCGATCAGGTCGTCGAGTATCGCCATCTCGGCGTCGTGGCGGACCGACGCGGCCAGGACGACCGGGTTGAGCAGGTCCCACTCCTCGAAGTGGCGCACGGTGGTGCCCTGGCCCTGCTGGGCGCGGACCAGTCGCATGGCCTCCAGCGACTTCACCGCCTCGCGGACCACGGTCCGGCTGACCCCGAACATCTCGCAGAGCACCGGTTCGATCGGCAGCACCGACCCGCTGGGCAGCTCGCCGCCGACGATGCGGTCGGTGAGCTCCTCGACCACCGCCGTGGCCAGACGCTTCGGGCGTCTGGGCCAAGGGTGCAAGTCCTGGGGTTCTTCCGGGAACGGCTGCATGGTCGACAGCTTAGATCGATGACACCCTTAGGTCATTCGTCTGACGAATCCAGTCCAACCAGTTGACGGTATACGTCATACGAATTATGTTAGGTCTTGGTTGTGCCCCTTGGCCGCGTGCTGGATAGGACTCTCGATGCGATCGCAGCGCTACGCCGCAGTGATCCGGCTGCGGCCGGAGAAGGAACAGCAGTACCGCGACCTGCACGCGGACGCGTGGCCGGACGTGCTGCGCACCTTGTCGGTGGCGAACATCCGCAACTACTCGATCTTCCTGCGGGACGGTTTCCTGTTCTCCTACTTCGAATACGTCGGCGACGACTTCGACGCCGACATGGCACGGATGGCCGCTGACCCGGTCACCCGCCAGTGGTGGGAGCTCACCGACCCGTGCCAGCGGCCTGTCGACACCGCGGAGCCCGGCCAGTGGTGGGCTCCCATGACCGAGGTCTTCCACCATGACTGACGCCGCCAGACGCGTTGACGCGCACCACCACCTATGGGACCTCGACGTGCGGGACCAGCCGTGGACGATCGATCTGCCCGCGCTGCGACGCACGTTCGACATGTACGAGCTCGGTCCGAAACTGGCCAAGGCCAGGATCGACGGAACCGTGTTGGTGCAGACGATCTGCGTGCCGGAGGAGACCCCGGAGTTCCTCGCGCTCGCCGCCGCCGACGACTTCGTGCTCGGCGTCGTCGGCTGGGTCGACCTCACCGGCCCGGCGGTGGCCGACCGGCTGGCCGAGCTGGCCGCGCTGCCCGGCGGCCAGTACCTCGTCGGCGTCCGCCACCAGGTGCAGGGCGAGCCCGACCCGCGGTGGCTGCTGCGGCCCGACGTGCGCGCCGGGCTGCGGGCGGTCGCCGACGCCGGGCTGGTCTACGACCTGCTGGTGACCCCTGAGCAGCTACCCGCCGCGGTGGAGACCGTGCGCGACCTCCCGCACCTGAGGTTCGTTCTGGACCACGGCGGCAAGCCGAGGATCGGCGACGGCGAACTCGACCCTTGGCGCGCGATGATCAGCGGTCTGGCCGTTCACGAGAACGCCGCGGTCAAGCTGTCCGGACTCCTCACCGAGGCTAGGCCTGAGTGGGCACTCGACGACCTGCGGCCGTTCGCGGAGCACTTGGTCGACAGCTTCAGCGCCGAGCGTGTCATGTTCGGCTCGGACTGGCCGGTATCGATCCTCCGGGCAGGTTACGAGGATGTCGTGGCGATCACTGAGACCCTTGTCGAACACTGCACACCCTATGAGCGGCAGCAGATCTTCGGTGGCACCGCTCAGCGGTGGTACCGGCTGGGCGGTGGCAGGTGATCGGCGTCCGGAAGGTCGGCCGGACCGACCTGCGGGTGACCGAGGTCGGCTTCGGCTGCGCGCCCATCGGCAACCTCTACGCCGAGACCACCGACGATGCCGCGTTCGACGCCTTGGACGCGGCGTGGTCGGCGGGCGTGCGCTACTTCGACACCGCGCCGCACTACGGGCTCGGCCTCTCCGAACGCAGGCTCGGCGACTATCTCGCCACCAAGCGGCGCAGCGAGTTCGTGGTGTCGACCAAGGTCGGCCGGATCCTGGAGCCCAACCCCGACACGACCGGCTCCGACCTGGCAGCCGGTGGGTTCGCGGTCCCGGACACGCTCACCCGCCGCCGCGACTACTCCGCCGACGGGGTGCGCCGCAGTCTGGACGACAGCCTGCGCAGGCTGCGCATGGACCGCGTCGACATCGTGCTGGTGCACGACCCGGACGACTTCGTCGACCAGACCATCGCCGAGGCCATCCCGGCACTGGTGGAGCTGCGCGACGAGGGCGTGATCCGCGCGATCGGCGTCGGCATGAACCAGTGGCAGGCGCCGCTGCGGATCGTGCGCGAGTGCGATATCGACGTGGTCATGCTCGCCGGGCGCTGGACCCTCGTCGACCGCAGCGGCGCCGAGCTCATGGCCGAGTGCGCCCGGCGCGGCCGCGAGCACTGACACCCCGCGCCGTACAACTCGGGGCTCCTGGCAGGCGAGTGGCCCACTGACGGCGCGCATTTCGACTACCGGCCCGCGCCGCCCGAACTGCTCGCGCATGCGCGGGACCTGGCGAGGGCCGCGACGGACTACGGCACCACGCTGCCCGCGCTCGCGATGCAGTTCCCGCTGGCGCACTGGTCGACATCGTCGGTGGTCACCGGTCTGCGATCGGCGACTCAGGTCGCCGCCGCCGTCGACCGGGTCACCCAGAGCATCCGCACTTCGGCCTGGGAAGCCGTCGCGGCCTTGCGCGTAAACCGGACCTAGGTTGGCACGCTACTGGTCGAGTGGGCCGAGCAGGAGGTTCGTGTCGGCCTTTGGATCGGTGCCCAGGTAGAACTCGCGGACGCCGTTGAGGGCTTCCTCGGTGGACACGTGCCCGTCGCTGTCGATGTCGAGCAGGTCGAAGGACGCGGCCGCGTCGTCGGCGGACTGGCCGAGGTAGCCGGTCGACCAGTTCAGCCACTCGGCCCGGTCGAGCTTGCCGTCACCACCGGCGTCGGCCAGGTGCATGGTCAGGCGGATCAGGGGCGCGTACAGCTCGTCGAAGGCTTCCGGGTGATCGATGATCAGGCTCGTGAACGCCGTGACGTACTCCGACTCGGTGATCTTGTCATCCCCGTCGGCGTCCGCGGCGGCGGCGAGCGCGTCCCACTGCTGGACCAGGGTCTCGTGGATCACCTGGTGTTCCGGCGACCCGATGGAGTAGCCGAGGCCCACGGCCAGCCTGCGGCCGCGGCGGACGAAGTCGACCCGCTCGACCAGCCCGTTGCCGTCGTAGTCCCACACCTGGAACCGGCGTGCGAGCTTCCTGGCCACAAGATCGACATCGGTCACGGCGAACCCTCCACCAGACAAGGACTTGGCGCCACGCTACCCGCCCCCGCTCCTCGGCCGCCGCTGACACGGCCGAAGATCCGCGACGGCGTCGATCGGCAGTGACACGTCCGGGTGAATACCGGTAGCAGTAAGGGGTCTTGACCAGGGACTCTGGGGGCCAGTCCCGGCAAGCGCCGGACGATCTTCGACCTCAACGGCACGCCGCTGTTCCACGATGTCGACCTCGACGGGCGCGATGCCCAGGCGGCACCTACGAGTGGACGCCGTCCGACCCGGCCCAGGAGTGAGATGAGCAAGGCGACGACCTTCACATTTGGGCAGCGGGGTTTCTGGGCGCTCGATGACGCGTTCGGGGTGTGGCTCGCGTACCTGGTCGAGGAGATCGCGAAGCGCGGGGCCGCGTGCGAACCGTGGTTGGCTACGCAGGCCGAGCAGTGGCGCGGTGCGGCGGCGATCACCGAACTCGGCGCGGACGCGGGCGAGTCGACCGACGAGCGAGTCGGCGAATTGCTGGCTATCGCCGTGGCGGCGAGGCAACGCGCTGTTCAGGTGGGCGATATCCCGGTCGAGAGCCTTCGCGAATGGATCATCGTTGATGACCTGCCGGTCGCCGGTGGGTTCTCGCGCACCGGCGACCGGGTGGAGGTATCTCGGGTGCTGGACGTCGCAGCTGGTTTCGTCGCTTTGTTGGATGGCAGTCTCGCGCCGGACCCGCCGACCGGCGCGTGGCTCTTCGGCACGGGCAAGGGCCCTCAGGTGATGGGGTATCGACCGGAGTTCCGAACGCGACCGCGGTTCGAGCGCGGCTGAGCGTTGCCCCGATCAGGTGCGATTCGCGTTCGGGCGGAATATGGGGGGCAACTCCCCATGTGCTCCGTATGCGGGTTTCGCCAGGCTCTCCGAGGTGAGTCGAGGATCGGACCAGGACACCGCGCGGTCGCGGTCGTGGTGGACGGCGGGCCAACGGCCGACGGAACGCGACGGCGGACGGCCGAATTGGGCGGACTTCATTGACGCCGCGGTCGCCTCGGCCCCCGTGTCAGAGACCGGGTTCGTCAAGGTCGCGGGGTCGGTCACCGACTTCGCCGCCGCGTTTCGGCCGCTGACCCGTGCCGCCCATGCCATGGTCGAGCGTCGGGTCGATGCCGATCCGGGGATCGTCGACCTGGACGCGGTGTGCGACGGATGGGCCAGTCGGCTGGGGAATCAACTTGCCAGGGCGGGTGCGCGGACGCTGGTGCTTGAACTGGGTCGGAAGCGGGCCGCGCTGCCGGGCGCGACCAGCCGGGATCGGTTCGCCGCGTTCGTCGCGAGCACGGGCACCCGCGACGGGCTGGCCGCGCTGTTCGGCGCGTATCCCGTGCTCGCGCGAGTGCTCGGGCAGACCTGTCTGCACGCCGCGGACGCGCTGGTCGAGGCCCTCGGCCGGTTTGTCGCCGACCGGGACGCGATCACCATGGCGCTGACCGGCGCCGACGCTGGGCCGCTCCTCGCGGTGGACGCGGCGGGTGGCGACCCGCACCACGGGGGCCGATCCGTCGCGATCCTGCGGTTCGCGTGTGGAGCCGCGGTGGTCTACAAGCCGCGGCCGGTCGGTCTGCTGGTCCACTTCGGGGAGATCACGCACTGGCTGGGCGGCAAGGTCGGCAGGCTGCGGGCCTGTGTGCCACGAGCCGTGTGTGGTGATGGGTACGGCTGGGTGGAGTTCGTTCGGCCGCTGCCGTGCGACGGGGTCGCCGACGTCGACACCTACTACCGCCGACTCGGTGCGCTGCTCGCGTTGCTGCACGCGCTCGGCGGCACGGACTTCCACCACGAGAACCTGATCGCGCACGCGGACCAGCCGGTCCTGATCGACGTGGAGACGTTGTTCCACCCGACCCTGCCGCATCCGCGGACCGCCGGTCCCGACCCCGCCGCCGACGCGCTCGCCTGCTCGGTGCTGCGCACGGCACTGCTGCCGCATCTGATCATCGGTGAACTCGGCGCCCTCGACGTGTCTGGGCTGGGTGGGGATCCGGGCGTGCAGCCGCGTGAGGTGGTCGACTGGGCCGACGCGGGCACCGACCGGATGCGGCTGGTCCGCCGGGCGGCCGCGGCCCGCGCCGGGTCGAACCGGCCGAGTGCGGGTGGGCGCGCCGTCGAGCCGAGGGACTTCCGGTCGGCCCTGCTGGAGGGGTTTCGGGTCGGCTACGACGCCATCGTCGCGCACCGGGCGGAACTCGCGGGCCTGCTGGCACGGTGTTCGGGCGACGCGATCCGGGTCGTGGTGCGGTCGACCGAGCTGTACGGCACCCTGCTCGACGAGTCCACCCACCCCGACGTGCTGCGCGACGCGGCTGACCGTGAGGATGTCTTCGGCCTGCTGTGCGACGCGGCCGACCCAGTGCGTGCCCCACTCGTGTCCCACGAGATCACTGACCTCTGGCGTGGCGACATCCCGCTGTTCACCACCACCCCGGACTCCATGGCGCTGCACCCGTTCGACGGCGCGCCGATCCATGGGGTGCTCGCTGCCACGGGCCTGGCCGCGGCTCAGGGCAAGATCACCACGATGGGCGATGTCGACCGCCGTGACCAGCACTGGCTGATCGAGGCCGCGTTCGCCATCCGTGCCACCGGCACTCCGCCCCATCACACGGACGCGATGCAGGCCCCGGTCGCGGCCGAGTCGCCCGATCCCGACCGAATCACCGCGGCGGCGTGCGGCATCGCCGACCAGATCGCGGCGGGCGCGCTGGGTGGCGACGCGCGGGTCAACTGGCTCGGTCTGCAACTGGTCGACGACCGCCATTGGGCCGTGCTGCCGATGGGTGCCGCGCTGGGCGACGGGTTCACCGGAGTCGCCCTGTTCTTCGCCGAGCTCGCGCGGCTCGCGGGCGTGGACCGGTACCGCGACCTGGCCGCTCGCGCGATCACCCCGATCCCCGGGCTCATCGCGGCGATGGCCGCCCTCCCGGATCTCGCGGCCGAAGTCGGACCGGGTGCCACGTTGGGCCTCGGTGGTGTCTGTTACGCCCTGTCGCGGCTGACCACCCTGCTGGACGACGCGCAGGTCCTTTCGTGGCTGGACTCGGCCATAGCCGTGCTGTCCGACGTCGAGACCGGCGACTGCGGTTTCGCCGCGGGGAACGCGGGCGGTCTCGCCGCCATGTCCGCGGTCGTGGCCGAACACGCTCTCACGTCCGCGGTCACCCTCGCGGCCCGCTACCACGCCCGACTCGCCGCCGCGCCCGTTCCCGCGACCTCCGGCTTCGCCACCGGCGCGGCGGGCGTCGCCTGGGCGCTGGGCAGGTCGACACCGCAGCCGCTGCCGAGCACGCCCGGCTGGTGCTCTGGGATGGCGGGCCACCTCGCCCAAGCGCCGCACGCCAGGGTGATCGAGGCGCTCGCCGTGCAGCCGCCCCTTCGCGACATGACCCTGTGCCACGGCGAGACCGGCGTCATCGACATGCTCACCCAGCACGCGTCCACAACGCCCGCCGCAGCCATCGCGGCCCGCAGCCGGGTGAGCGTGCTCCTCGGCGAACTCGCCCACCACGGCCCGCGCTGCGGCACCCCTGACGAAGTGCCGACCCCAGGGCTGCTCACTGGCCTGTCGGGTATCGGCTACGGCCTGCTCAGAGCGGGTTTCCCGGACACCGTCCCATCGGCGCTCACCCTGCAACCAGGCCCGCCGCGCAAACAACGACCACAAGAAGGGGTTCCCGATGAACGACGACACGCAGCCCGCCGAGGACACACCCGCGGGCGAGATGCGACTTCCCGTCCGTGACCGGGTCAGCGCCAGGGTCGCGGTCCTCGCGGGCCTCGCGCTCAGCATCGGCGTCACCATCGTCACGCTGACCGAGAGCACCGAGACCTCCCGCATCGGCGGCCTGGGCTGACGACGGACAGCGGGGCGACTCGGCGACACCGAGTCGCCCTGTCGGCGCGAAGAGAACCCCTGCGGCGGCTACGGAACTCGGCGGGATCTCGCTAGATTTCAGCCCGTGCACCTGCGGTCCTCCCACCTGGTCGGCCGCGACGGCGAAGTCACCCGGCTCAGCCGCGCGACCGACGGGGCCCGTGCCGGGCGCGGCACCACCGTCTTCATCGTCGGCGAACCCGGCGTCGGCAAGACCCGTCTCGCCATGCACACCGCCGCGGCGGCGGCCGGGCGCGGCACCCGCGTTCTCCGCGGCCGGGGCAGCGCGGTGGGACCCATCGTCCCGTTCCGGCCGCTGGCCGAGGCGCTCATGTCGCTGTTCCGCGGCGACGGCAAACCCGACGGCACCGCCCTTGGGCCCTACCGGGCCGCCCTCGGCATCCTCATCCCAGAGTGGGGTGAGCCCGACAGCATTCGCGCCTCGGTTGTCGTGCTGGCTGAGGCGGTGCTGCGGCTGATCTCCGACATCGGCGCCGGGGACGGCTGCCTTTTCGTGCTCGACGACCTGCAGGAAGCTGACGCCGAGACGCTCGCGGTCGTGGAGTACCTGCTCGACAACCTCGACGATCAGCCGGTCACCCTGGTCGCGACGATCCGCGACGAGCCGTCCGCCGCGCTGGACCTCGCCAGGAACGCGGCGCGGCGCGGGGCGGCCGAGATCATCGAACTTGGCGGGATCAGCCGTGCCGAGGTGGAACTGCTCGCCGCCTCCTGCCTGGAGGCCGATCCAGGCGACCTGCCCACCGCCGCGCTGGACCACCTGTGGCACAACAGCGCGGGTATCCCATTCGTCGTGGAGGAACTTCTCCAGGCCATGCTCGCCGACGCCCAGCTCACCCACACCGGCGGCGGCTGGCGGATGGTCGGCACACCTCGCGCCGACCTGCCGGTCGCCCTGGTCCGCAGCCTGGCGGGGCGCACCGACCGGCTCGGCCCGCAGGGCCGCTCGGTGCTGTCCGTCGCCGCCGTGATCGGGCGGCGGTTCCCGCTGTCGGTGCTGCAGCGGGTCACCGCGATCGATGACCGCAGCCTGCTCAGCCACCTGCACGCCGGGGTCGAGGCGCACCTGATCGCCCCGGACGACACCGCGCCCGGCTGGTACGCCTTCCGCCATCCGCTCACCGCCGAGGCGCTGCTGGTCGGACTGACCCCTGGCGAGCGCGCCGACATCTGCGGCCGCGCCGCGGACGCGGTCCAGGAGGGCTATCCCGGTCTGCCAGGCGAGTGGTGTCAGGTCGTCGCGACGCTGCGGCAGACCGCGGGCGACACAGCGGCTGCCGTGCGGCTGTTCACCGAGGCAGGCTGCCGCGCGCTCGCCGACGGCGCCGCGACCTCCGCCGTCGCGCTGCTGGAACAGGCGGAGCGGCTGCTGCGCACCGCGGCCGATCCCGGACTCCGCGCCGATGTGCTCGTCGCGCTGCTGCCCGCGTTGGCGGAGGCAGGCCAGTTCGACCGGGCCCTGCAGTGGGCCGACACCCTCGACCATGTCGGCGGGGACGACCTCGACGCCGCGCGCGGCGCCGAACTGCACACGCGGCTGGCCAAGGTCGCCTACCTCGCGGGCCGGTGGGCCGACGGCGCCGCGGCCGTCGCCGCCGCGCGGGCGCTGCTCGGGCCCGCGGCGACCGACGAGCAGACCGCGCCGGTGGACGTGATCGCCGCCTACCTCGCGCTCGACATGCCAGGCCAGGACCGCATGGCCGTGGCCGAGGACCTCGCGCGCCGCGCCGAGTCGGCCGCCCGGCGGTCGGGCCTGCCCATGGTCGAGTGCGACGCCTGGCAGGTGCGCGGCATCGTGGCAAGGGAACGTGACCTCGACGAGGCCAAGGCGTGCTTCGAGCGAGTGCTTTCGCTGGCCCGACAACACAGCCTGCCGATGTACCGGGTCTATGGGCTCTACCGGCTGGGCATCAACGACTGGCTCGCCGAAGGCGACACCCGCGGTCTGGACCGGGCCAGGGAACACGCGGTTCGCGTCGGCGTGGTCACCATGGTCTACGTGATCGACTCGGTGCTGGCGCTGCACTCGGTGCTGCGCGCCGAGTTCGCTGACGCCACCGAACGGGTCGAGCAGTGCTGGGCGACCGTGTCACGGCTGCGGCTGGCCGCCACGTGCAGGTACGTCCAGGCCACCAAGGCGGTACTGGCCGCGCACCAGGGCAGGCGCCGGTACATGGAGGCCGCCCTGGCCGAGTTCCGGTCGCTCGGCGGGGAACTCGCCGCTCAACAGGTGCTCGCCGTCGGCATGGCCCGGGTGCTGTGCGCGCTGTTGGAGGAGGACCCCGCCGCCTCGCGGCGGGACCTCACGGCGGTGCGCGCCTTCGAGGTGGAGAACCCCACCACCTTCTACCTGTCCGGCACCCACGGCCTCGAACTCCTGTTGGACGTCCTCGCCCTGCTCGACGCGGGACAGCGGACCCAGGCCTGGGAGCGCTACCGCGTGATCAGCGCCCAGTCGGTGAGCCGGATGCGGTGGAACCGGCAGTTCGTGCTGTTGGCCCATGCCGCGTTGCTCGGCGCGGGCGGGCGGACCGACGACGCCGACGCGGCCATGTCCGCCGCCGAGCAGGCCGCCGAGATCTACCCGATGGCCCGCCATCTCGGCCTGCGCCTGGTCGCGCCACCGGCCCACGCGGACGGCTGGGGCGACCCGGTCGGCTGGCTGCGCCGCGCCGAGGAGTACTTCCACCAGGCCCAGGTGCCCGCGGTCGCCAGCGCGTGCCGGGCCATGCTGCGCCAGTTCGGCGCGTCGGTCCAGCAGCGGCGCGACGGTACTGGCCGGGTACCCGCCGTCCTGCGCGAACACGGGGTCAGCGCGCGCGAGTTCGACGTGTTCGAGCTGCTGCGCGAACGGATGGGCAACGACGCGATCGCCACCCGGCTGCACATCTCGCCGCGCACGGTGGAGAAGCACGTCGCCAGCCTGATCACCAAGACCCTGCAGCCGGACCGGGCGGCGCTGAGCCGCTACGCGGGCACTGTTCTGTCCACATGAGACGCCACGGCCCGGCGCCGCTGCGCGGGCCGGGCCGTGGGCTCAGTCGGTCAGTAGACCTCGAACTCGTTCACGCGGACGTACTGCTGCTGATTGGCCGGTCCCTTCGTGCCGTAGACCCGGACCAGTCGCGACGTCCGGGAGAAGCCCGGCTGGCAGGTGATGGTGACAGCGGTGTTCCCGACATAGGAACACATGTCGACCCAGGTGATCCCGTTCCAGGTCTGGACCTTGAAGTCCTGGATCGGGTAGCCGGCGGTCGTGTAGATGACGACCCTGTTGAAGGTCTTGTTCACCCCGAAGTCGAGCTGTACCCACTGCGGCAGATAGCCGTTGGGTGCGTAGCGGTCGGCGTTCACCCAACTGGAGGCGCCACCGACGGATGTGTCGCGCGAGCCGTCCTTGACCTTGGCGGGGGAGTAGCCGGGGTAGGTGGACGACGCCGCCGCCGTCGCGGCCAGGGCGAGGTTGTCGTTGCCGGTGCCGCCGTCGCCGCCGACGCTGCACTCGGTGAATCTGAGGATGCCGGTGCTGTACTCCATGTAGGTCGACTCGTCGAACATGACCGCGGCCTCGCCCATATCGTCGTGCTTGCTCTCGAAGACCGCGCTGACGTTTCCGGTGATGCTCAGCTTCTTGGTGAGCGCCAACGAGAGGCCGAGCGAGATCGTGATCTTCGGGCCGTTGTCCTCCTCGATCCACTTGAAGCCGATGACGTCACCCCAGACAGCGCGGTCCCAGGTGGTGATGAACTCGTTCATCACCACCCAGTTCTTCACCCGCTTGCGGTTGATCTTGCCGAAGGGCTTGTTGACGAGGATCGCGCCGCCCTTGCCGACCGCGATCATCCGCGGCTCAAGCCGGTTCGCGGTCCAGTGCTCGACCGAGGCCGGGTTCGGAACCTTGTACTTCTGCATGTATTCGAGGCCCCTGTTGTTACGCAGGCCCGTTGGGTTGCAGGCAGGGTCGTCCTGGGTGCCTGCCGCGCTCTGGGTGCGGGCGGCCCCGGCCTCCCGCAGTTCGGTGGCGTCCTTGCTCGCTGTCGCGGCCGCCTCGACGTCGCCGTCCGGCGTGAGCTGCTCGTTGGTGCCGAGCACCCAGACCTCGTTCGCCTCGGCGTAGGCCTCGTCCACCATCGGACCCGGCTGCAGGATCCCGTTGCCGTCGACGGTGTAGGACGGCAGGGCCAGGCGGCTGAGGTCGGTCTCGGCGACCGTAAGCGTCGGGGTGGCCGCGGCGACCGCTCCGTCCTGGTAGTTCGGGATCATCAGCTGCGGCAGGTAGGCGACGCCGTCGACATTGGCGAAGGCCGCGACCTGTGACTTGAATGTCTGCCATGCCGCGGAGCCGGTGTCCACCGCGCCCGCGGTCTCGGCGTCGGTGATCAGCGTGGACAGCGGGACGTTGTCGTCACCGTCGAACCGTCGCGCGACACCGGCGTTCACGACGTCCCGGAACCGCTGGTCGCGGGCGAACGACAGCACCGGCTGCGACAGCTCGGTGAGGCGGGTCTTGACCACGGTGTCGGCGGGCGTGCCGATCGGCGCGGGCATGTCGCCCTCGGAGTCCCACGGGTTGGCGGGCTGGTCGTTGATCGCCGCCCACATCCGCGTGCCCGCCGGGATGTCGCCCTCGGCCCAGAACGTCCAACCGCCTCCACCGTCGTGGAACTCGGCCTGGCGCCAGCCCGGACCGTAGAGCTGCGCGCACAACGCGTCGGCCGCTTCACGGGAGGTCAGGTCCGCCCCGCGGACCGGCGCGGAGGCCTTGACCGCACCCTGTGCCCAGCCGTTGTAGAAGTCGAACGGGATGCCTGCCGGGGCGGACCGGCCGTCGACCATCAGGCACAGCAGGGAGACGTACTGGTCGACGGTGGTGTCACCGCTGTAGACGTTCGACTGTCCGTCGGCACCAACGTGAACCGCACCGCCGGACTGGCCGAGCACCGACCAGGTCATTCCTGTGCGCAGTGAGCTCACCCCGTTGGGCTCCGCCTGCGCGGGCGCCGGCGGAGCCCAACGGGGTG
>Ga0247823_10003100_pt1 | contig 13582 bp, 6 predicted proteins | sample 13C_PalmiticAcid_2_FD_192426 | JGI IMG/M metagenome (GOLD analysis project Ga0247823, IMG submission 192426) | Soil microbial communities from agricultural site in Penn Yan, New York, United States - 13C_PalmiticAcid_Day30 | ecosystem: Environmental > Terrestrial > Soil > Agricultural land...
ATCTACTTCAACGCCGGCGGCGGCCACCGCGCCTCCGCCCTGGCCCTGCAGGGCGTGCTGAACGAACTGCAACTGCCCTGGAACGTGCGCCTGGTCAACCTGTTCGAGGTGATCGACCCCTCGCAGAACTTCCGCCGCCTCACCGGCAGCGCACCGGAGGATTGGTACAACCGCCGCCTCGCGCGCGGCTGGACGCTGGGCATGTCGCAGGAGCTGAAGCTGCTGCAGGCGCTTATCCGCCTGACGCACCCCACGCTGGTGCGCAAGTTGCACGCGCACTGGCGCGCCACGCAGCCCGACCTGGTGGTCTCGCTCATTCCCAACTTCAATCGCGCCCTGTTCCAGAGCCTGGCGCAGGCGCGCCCCGGCGTGCCGTACGCCACCGTGCTCACCGACCTGGCCGACCACCCGCCGCGCTTCTGGATCGAGCGCGGCCAGCGCCAGCACTTCATCTGCGGCACGCCGCGGGCGCTTGCGCAGGCCCGGGCGGCCGGCCACGCGCCGCAGCGCGTGCACGCCACCAGCGGCATGATCCTGCGGCCCGACTTCTACCGCCCGCCCGTGGCCGACCGCGCGGCCGAGCGCGTGCGCCTGGGCCTGGACCCGCACCAGCCCACCGGCCTGGTGCTGTTCGGCGGCCACGGCTCGCGCGCCATGCTCGGCATCGCGCGACGCCTGCCGGATGTGCCGCTGATCCTGATGTGTGGCCACAACCAGGCCCTGGCGCGCGCTCTGGCCGCGCTGCCCGCGCGCGCGCCGCGCCACATCGTGGGGTTCACGTCCGACGTGCCGCGCTACATGGACCTGGCCGACTTCTTCATCGGCAAACCCGGCCCCGGCAGCGTGAGCGAAGCCTTGCAACGCGGCCTGCCCGTGGTGGTGTCCGACAACGCCTGGACCATGCCGCAGGAGCGCTACAACGCCACCTGGATTCGCGAGCGCGGCGTGGGCCTGGCCTACCGCAGCGCCAGTGGCCTGGCCCCGGCCGTGGCCGAGCTGCTGACGGACCTGCCCGCCTGGCGCGAGCGGGCGCGCGCGCACCACAACCGCGCGCTGTACGAGGTGCCGCAGATCCTGGCGGGCATCCTGCACGGGGCGCGGAGTGGCGTGGGGCAGCCCGTGCCTGACGAACTCGTGTCCTGAAAAAGTGTGCATCGGTCTGACCGACGGTCGGATCGGCGGTGTCGGCGCGGGGTGGAACGCACGCGCCAGGGCTTTCCGGTGGGCGTGGTTTGTGCGTGGACTGACGCGGCGCTTACAGTTGCGTCTGTTTCACCTTACTGCCCTCCGGAGATCCGATGCCCCGCCGCGTGATGATGGTCGACGACAGCGACAGCGACTTGCTGTTCACCCGGCTGGCGCTGCAGCGCTGCGGCGTGCCTTGCGAGGTGCTGGGCTTCGAGCGGGCCGAAGAGGCGCTGGCCCACCTGGCCGCGTCGCCCGACCACGGCGTGGACCTGATCTTGCTCGACATCAACATGCCGGTGATGGACGGCTTTGCCTTCCTGGAAGCCTTCGAGGCGCTGCCGCTGGCGCACCGGGGCAGCGCCGTGGTGGCCATGCTCTCGTCTTCCTCCGACCCCGCCGACCGTGCACGCGCCGGCGGCTACAGCAGCGTCAAGGGCTACCTCACCAAGCCGCTGGGCAAGAACGAAGCCGCCACCGTTCTTCAGGACGTGGCCTAGTGTCGGTAAGGGCACGCTGGTCGAATTGCCCGGGGTAAACCCTTCATTTCCCCGGCCGCGCGCCGACATCCCTCGTTAGCATGCCTTGCGTGCACCGCCGGCGCGGTGGCACGTGGGTGAAACATTGCAGCTCAACGGGGCCCTGCCGGCCCGAAGGACATCGGTTTTGGACAAGGTCGGTCTCGGGGCGCCGCACCGCTGGTCTTGGGGGTTGTGGTTCGTCGGCGTGCTGGTGTGTGCCGCGGCGGCCGCCGGCTGGACGCACGCCGAACGCAGCGAACGCGCGCAGGAACGCCTGCAGGCGGAAGCGACCCAGCTCACCCAGCGCCTGCAGGAGCGCCTGCGGCAGATCGAGTACGGGCTGCGCGGTGCGCGCGGCGCGGTCATGGCCGCGGGCGGTGAGACGGTCACGCGCCAGGGCTTCGAGGCCTACGTGTCCACGCGCGATCTGGCGCGCGAATTTCCCGGCGCGCACGGTTTCGGCTTCGTGCGCCGTGTTGCTGCGGCGGACAGGGACGCCTTCCTGGCCCGCGCGCGCGCCGAAGGACCGGACGACTTTCGGGTGCGGACCATCGACCCGAACGCCGGCGAGGCCTACGTCACGCAGTACATCCAGCCGCTGGCCGAGAACGCTCATGCGCTGGGCCTGGACCTGGCCTCGGAGCCGCAGCGCCGCGCCGCCGCGCAGGCCGCGGCGCGCGAAGGCCGCGCGCAACTGAGCGCGCCGCTCACGCTGCTGCAGGCCAGCGGCCAGCCGGGCGGCGGCCTGCTGTTCCTGTTGCCGGTGTACCGGGGCGGTGCCGACCCGGGCCCGGGCGATGAGCGACGCTGGGGTGCCACCATCGGCTGGGTCGTCGCTCCCCTGATCGTCGAGGAGCTGTTGGCCGACATCGTGCCGTCGCCCCGCGAGATCGCGGTCACGCTCGGCGCGGGCACCTACGTGCTGTACGACGGGCGCGACCCGTCCGGCGGGCCCGTGATCGCCGGTGTGGACGCCGCCTTGTCGGCCCATGGCCAAGACTGGACCTTGCGCCTGCAGGCCACGCGCACCCTGTTCGACCACCTGCCCGGCCCCACGCCACTGGGGGCGGCGGCCATCGTCGGGCTGGCGGGCATGGCGCTGGCGGGCCTGGTGATGCTGGCACGCCGCTCACGCCTGGCGGCGGCCTGGATCGCCGCGCCCGGGCGAGCCGCCCGCGCGCCGCTCGGCCCGCTGGATTTCTTGCGCAGCCGCCTGCTGCGCCGCGGCGCCCTGATCGGTGCCGTGCTGGCCGTCGTCAGCCTGGCGGTGAGCTACCACGCCGACTTCAACCAGGCGATGGACCAGTCGCAGCGCCAGCTGGAGGCGGCGGCCAAGGGCTTTGCCGACAGCACCCAGTCGCAGCGCGGCTTTCGCCGCAAGTCGGTGCAGTTCCTGGGCGGCACGCCGCCCGTGCATGGCCTCGTGCGCGCCATGGAAAACGGCGGCATCGATCCCGAGGACGCCTCCACCGAGGCGCAGTGGACCGCGCGCCTGCAGCAGACCTTCGCGGGCTACCTCGGCACCACCGCCGACGTGTACCGGGTGAGCCTGCTGCGCACCGGGCCCAACGCGCGCGAGCTGGTGCGCGTGGAGCGCAACGGCCTGAACGTGGAAACGGTGCCGCCCGAGCGCCTCGCGTCCGCGCTCGATCCGCGCGAGGTCGGCGACACGCGCTGGGCCGCGCCGGGCATGGTGTTCGTGCACGACATGGTGCTGCAGCGCGAGAACGGCGTGGTGGTGGCGCCGCGCCGCGCGGTGGCGCGCTACGCCACGCCGGTGTTCGACTCGCGCGGCGAGCTCTTCGGGCTGGTGGTCGTGCACGTCGACCTTGAACGCGCCGTGGTGCAGTTCCCCACGCGCTCGCCGCCGGGCGCCTTCTTCGTGCTCACCAACGCCGCTGGAGACTACCTGCGCCACCCGCAGCGCGAGCGCGAGTACGGCTTCGACATCGGCCAGCGCCAGCGCTGGCAGGACGAGTACCTGCCCGTCGACCCCTACCGCGCCGGCGGGCCGCCGCGCTGGCAGGGGCCGCAGGGCCTGGCCCTGGTGGGCCAGACCGAGCTGCGCGGCAACCCCGACACCGACGTCGGCCTGCTGCGTTTTCTCGTCGTCATGCCGCAGGACCACGTGGCCGCGCTCGCGCGCGCGGCGGTGGTGCGGCAGTTGCCGCTGGTGCTGCTGGCCCTGCTCATCGGCCTGGCCCTCATCTACCTCTACTGGGTCAACGGCAGCCGGCGCGACGAGGTGCGGCGCCAGCGCCTGCGCCTGGCGGCCATCGTCGAGCAGACGCGCGACGCCATCATCGGCCTCGACCCGGACGGCCGCGTGACCTCGTGGAACCGGGGCGCGCAGGCGCTCTTCGGCTACAGCGCCGACGAGGCCGCCGGCCAGACCATCGAAACCCTGCTGGTGCCCACCGACGACGAAGGCGCGCAGTTGCAGGCCCGCGGCGACGACGGCGTCGGCGAGACGCCGCGCATGGAGCGCTGGCTGCGCACGCGCAGCGGCCAGCGCGTGGAGGTGTCCATCACGCTCTCCCCCATCCTCGACGCGGGTGGCGAGCCCGTGGGCACCGCGGCCATCGTGCGCGACATCACCGACGAGCGCGCGGCGCAGCGCGAGGTGGTGGAGCTCAACACCAGCCTGGAACAGCTCGTGCGCGAGCGCACCGCCAGCCTCTCGCGTGAGCGCGAGCGCCTGCAGAACATCCTGCGCGGCACCAACGCCGGCACCTGGGAGTGGAACGTGCAGACCGGCGAGCGCCTGTACAACGCGCGCTACGCCGAGATGCTGGGTTACCGCCTCGACGAACTCTCGGCCATGGGCCCGGGTGCCTGGCAATCGCTGGTGCATCCCGATGACATGGAACGTTCGCGCGACGTGCTGCGCAACCACTTCCTGGGCGACATGGCCCAGTACGAATGCGAGCTGCGCCTGCGCCACCGCGGCGGGTACTGGCTGTGGATCCTCGACCGTGGGCGCGTGAACAGCTGGACGGAAGAGGGCGAGCCGCTGTGGATGTACGGCACGCACCGCGACATCACCGCCGCCAAGGAGGCGCAGCAGCGCCTGGCCGCCAGCGAGGCGCTGCTCAACCGCACCGGTCGCGTGGCCGGTGTGGGCGGCTGGCAGTTCGACACCACCGACGGCACCGTGGTGTGGACGCCGCAGATGTACGCCATCCACGAGGTCGGCATCGAGTTCGCGCTCGACCCGGTCACGCCGCTGAGCTTCTACCAGGGCGAGGCCAAGCGTGAACTGCGCGAGGCGCTGCGCGCCGCGCGCAAGCGCGCCGAGCCCTTCGACATCGAGCTGCCGTTCCGTTCGGGCAAGGGCCGCGAGTTGCGCGTGCGCGTGGTCGGCGAGCCGGTGCAGGACTTCGATGGCAAGGTGCTGCAGATCGTCGGCGCCATGCAGGACGTGACCGACCGCCACCTCATGCAGGCCGAGCTGATGCGCGTGAACGCGCTGCAGCACAGCATCCTGGAGAACATGCCCTGCGCCATCAGCGCCTTCGACGCCGACCTGCGGCTGGTGGCCTGGAACAGCCAGTTCGTGCGCCTGCTCGAGCTGGACGCGCTGTTCGCGCGCGGCGTGCCCACCTTCGAGGACATCGTGCGCTTCAACGCGCGGCGCGGCGAGTACGGCGACATCGACGTCGAGCCCACCATCGAACGCCTGCTGGTCAACGCCCGCCATCCCACGCCGCATCGCTTCGAACGCGTGCGCCCCGATGGCACACCGCTGGAGATCCGCGGCACGCCCATGCCCGGCGGCGGTTTCGTCACCACCTACATGGACATGACCGAGCGCAAGCGCGCCGAGCAGAGCATCGCGCGCAGCGAGACGCTGCTGCGCGGCGCCATCGATTCCGTGGACGAGGCCTTCGTGCTCTATGACCCGGATGACCGCCTGCTGCTGTGCAACGAGAAGTACCGCCGCCTGTTCACGCACGTGGCCGATCTGCTGACGCCCGGCACGCCGTTCGAGACCATCATCCGCACCAGCTTCCAGCGCAGGCAGATCCTGGACACCGGCGCGGACATCGAGGGCTGGGTGGCACAGCGCCTGGCCCAGCATCGCGCGGGCAACAGCGTCTTCATCCAGCGCCTGCGCAGCGGACGCGTGGTGCGCATGATGGAAAACCGCATGCCCGATGGCCACCTCGCGGGCTTCTGCATCGACATCACCGACCTGGTGCACGCCACCGAAGCCGCCGAGGCCGCGTCCCGCGCCAAGGGTGAGTTCCTGGCCAACATGAGCCACGAGATCCGCACGCCGCTGCACGCCGTCATCGGCCTGTCGCACCTGCTGGGCGACACGCCGCTCACGGTGCGCCAGCAGCAACTGCTGTCGAAGTCGCAGATGGCCAGCCAGTCGCTGCTGGGCATCGTCAACGACGTGCTCGACCTGGCCAAGATCGAGGCCGGCGCCTTCACCCTGGAGGACGCGCCCTTCGAGCCGGCCGTGCTGCTGGCCGAGCTGGACGCCGTGTTCCGCCAGCAGGCCGAGGCCAAGCGGCTCGCGCTCAGCGTGCGCGCCGCGCCCGATCTGCCACGTCAGGTGCGCGGCGACGCGCTGCGCCTGCGCCAGGTGTTCACCAACCTGCTGGGCAACGCGCTGAAGTTCACCGCCCGGGGCGAGGTCGACGTCAGCCTGGGCCTGCTCACGCGCGAGGGCGACACCGTGCGCCTGCGTGGCGAGGTGCGCGACAGCGGCGAGGGCATCGCGCCCGAGGTGCAGGCGCGCCTGTTCATGCCGTTCTCGCAGGCCGATGCTTCCACCTCGCGCCGCCACGGCGGCACCGGGCTGGGCCTGTCCATCGTGCGCCACCTGGTGGAGATGATGGGCGGGCGCATCGGTGTGGACAGCGCGCCCGGCGAAGGCAGCCTGTTCTGGTTCGAGGTGAACCTGCGCGAAGCCGCGGCCGCCGAGCCCCTGACGGCGCCCAGCGGCGCGCTGGAGGTGCTCGTCATCGACGACGTGCCCGCCGAGCGCCAGGCCCTGGTGGACATGGCGCGCGCCTTCGGCTGGCGCACGGAGGCCTGCGAATCGGGCGAGGCCATGCTCAACTGGATCGACCAGCGCCTGGCCGCCGGCCAGCCGCTGCCCGACGCCATGCTGGTCGACTGGCAACTGCCGGGCATGAACGGCCTGCAGTCGCTGGCCGCGCTGGCCGATCGCCACGGCCTGCTGCGCATGCCCGCCGCACTGATGGTCTCGGCCAGCGACCGCGAACGCGTCGCGCGCGAGGACCACCTGCGCCTGGCCGACGACATCCTCACCAAGCCGGTCAACGCCTCGGTGCTGTTCAACGCCGTGAACCAGGGCGTGGTGGCGCGCCATGGGCACAGCCGGCGCGTGCTCGACGCGCAGCGCCAGACCGCGCCCGCGTCGGCGCGGCGTCTGGCGGGCACGCGCGTGCTGGTGGTGGACGACAGCGACATCAACCAGGAGATCGCGCAGCACATGCTGCAGCGCGAAGGCGCGCACGTCTTCCTCGCCAGCAACGGCCGCGAAGCCCTGGCCCTGCTGCGCGACGGCCCGCACTTCGACGTGGTGCTCATGGACGTGCAGATGCCCGAGATGGACGGCCTGCAGGCCACGCGCGAGCTGCGCGCCGACGACAACCTGTGCCACCTGCCGGTGGTGGCCCTGACGGCCGGCGCGCTGGCCGAGGAGCGGCGCCGCGCGCTGGACGCCGGCATGGACCACTTCCTCACCAAGCCGATCGACCCGGACCAGTTGCTCGAGGTGACGGTGCAGGCGCTGGCCCGCCGTGGCGTGGTCACGGCTCCCGCGCCCTTGATGGACGAGCTGCCCGCCGCGCCGATCGACGGCGGCGCCAGCGCCTGGCCCGAGATCGATGGCATTGATGGTGCTCAGGCGCGCCGCCGCCTGGGCGGTGACGTGGCGCTGCTGCGCCGCAGCCTGCGCCGCCTGTTCGACGAATTCGCGCCGCTGGCCGAGGAAACGCTGCCCACCGCGCTGGAGCCGGCTGCTCGCCAGCAACTGGCCGCGCGCGTGCACAAGCTGCGCGGCGCCGCCGGCCTGATCGACGCCGTGGTCCTGCACCGCCAGTCGGGCGTGGTGGAAAACGGCTTGCGCGACGGGCAACCGGTGCAGGCACTGCAGTCGCCCTGGCGCGAACTGCAGGCCAGCCTGCGCCGCCTGCAACTGGCCGCGGCGGGCTGGCTGGCCCAGGCCAGCGGCGCTGAGAGCGCCGACAGCACCGAGCCGCCCGCCGACGACGAGGCGCTGCGCCGCCTGCACGAGCTGTTGGCGCGCCACGACCTCGACGCGCTGAGCCTGTTCGATACCCACGGCGCCGCGTTGCGCCGTCGCCTGGGCGAGGCGCGCGCCAGCGAACTGGAAAACCACATCGGCGCGCTCGACTTCGCGGCCGCCGCCGGGCTGTTGCAACGGGAGCTCACCCCATGACCGGCCACGACCTGATCGACGCCGTGCTGCCCGACATCCTGATCGTCGACGACGACCCGGGCATGGTGCAGGTGCTGGCCAAGGCGCTGCGGCCCCTGGGCCGGCTGCGCTTCGCCATGCACGGGCAGGACGCGCTCGAGCGCATCGCCAGCGCCGTGCCCGACATCGTGCTGCTCGACGCGCAGATGCCCGGCCTGTCGGGTTTCGACGTGCTCGACGCCATCAAGGCCAACCCCGCCCTGGCCGACCTGCCGGTGATCATGGTCACCAGCCACGCCGAGGCCGATTTCGAGCAGGCCGGACTGGAGCGCGGCGCAGCCGACTTCATCGCCAAGCCCATCCACCCGCCCGTGGTGCAGGCGCGCGTGCGCACCCAGTTGCGCCTGAAGCAGGCCAACGACCAGCTCAAGCAGATGTCGGCCACCGACCGCCAGAACCTCGCCGTGGCGCAGGAGGACCTGAGCGACAGCCACGCCCGCCTGCAACGCACCGCCGACGAGCTGCGCCTGGCCAACGAAAGCCTGGTGCAGTTCGTGCGCATCGCCTCGCACGACCTGCGCGAGCCGCTCAACACCATCGCGCAGTTCGTGGGCCTGATCGACGAGGACCACGGCGCGCAACTGCCGCCTGATGCGCAGCGCTACATGCGCCTGGTGCTGCGCGCCAGCGCGCGCATGCGCACCCTGCTCGACGACGTGGTGCGCTACGCGCGGCTGCAGGCCGGCGAGACCGACGAGCCCGCGCCGGTGCCGCTGGACCGCGTCATGACCGAGCTGCGCGACGCGCTGGCCGCGCGCATCGCCGAGACCGGGGCCGAGCTGCGCATCGACCCGCTGCCGGTGGTGATGGGCCAGGCCAGCCTGCTGTCGCTGCTGTTCCAGAACCTGCTCACCAACGCGCTGAAGTTCGTGCCGCGCAACCGCACGCCCCAGGTGCGGGTGAGCGCCTGCGTGCTGGATGGCCGGGTGAAGGTGTCCGTCAGCGACAACGGCATCGGCATCGCCCCCGAGCACGTGAGCCGCCTGTTCCAGCCCTTCCAGCGCCTGAACCTCAAGAGCGAGTACGAGGGCACGGGCCTGGGCCTGGCGGTGGCGCGCCAGATCGCCGAGGCGCACGGCGGCAGCATCGGTGTGCGCTCGAACCCGGAGCAGGGGGTGGTGTTCGAGGTGGTGCTTCCGCTGGATGGCTGATTTTTGTAAAAAAACGTGACAAACTCGGCCGATAACCGGGGCAGACACGGAATCGGGGCATGAACGAACAGGGTGGCCGACTCGCAAGAACTCGGCCGGCGCGCTGGTGGCGCGCCGGTTGCTTCGCCTTGTTCATGGCGCTCGCCGGTTGCGCCGAGGTGGAGCCGCCGCCGCTGGCCGTGGGCATGAACGCCTGGGTCGGCTTCGACCCGCTGATCCTTGCGCACGACCGCGGGCTGGTGGACCCGGACCAAGTGAAGGTGGTGCAACTGGCCTCGGGCACCGAGGTCCAGCGCGCGCTCAACAACGGCCTGCTCGACGCCGCGGCGATCACGCTGGACGAAACCCTGCGCCTGGTAGACGCCGGCTTCGACCTGCGCATCGTGGCCCTGCTGGCCGCCTCGCACGGCGCCGACGTGGTGGTGGCGCGACCCGACATCCGCTCGCCGCGCGACCTGCGCGGTGAATTCGTGGCGGTGGAAGACAGCTCGGGCGGCGCGCTCATGCTGCAGCGCCTGCTCGGCAAGACCGGGCTCACGCGCGGCGACATCCGGGTGGTGAACCTGGAGGTCGGCGGCCACCTCGACGCCTTGCGCGACGGCCGCGTGGCCGCGGCGGTGAGCTATGCGCCGGTCTCGGCGCCGCTGATCGCCGCGGGTTTCCAGCCCATCTTCAGCAGCCGCGGCATTCCGGGTGAGGTGGTCGACGTGCTGGTGGTGCGCACCGAGGTGCTGCGCCAACGGCCCGAAGCGGTGGACGAGCTGTTGCGGGCCTGGGACGACGGCCTGCGGGCGCTGCGCGCGGACACCTCGCGCGCGGCCTCCACGCTCTCGCGCGGCACCGAGCTGAGCACCATCGACTACGTGGGCGTGTTCAAGGACGTGGAGTTCATGACGCTGCAGACCTCGCTGGGCCAGCTCAGCGGGCCCTCGGTCGAACTCGAGGCCAAGGCGCGCGCGGTCGGTGGTGCGCTCATGGACGTCGGCCTGTTGCGGCGCATGCCCCTGCTCGTGGAGCTGGTGGAGACCTCGGCCCTCAAGCGCGTGCTCGGCGCGCCGGGGCGTTCATGATCGGGTCGGCCGGTCGCTGGATGCCGCCGGGCCGCTGGCTCGTGCCCCTGCTGCTGGCGCTGTTCGCGCTGTTGACCGCGGGCACCAAGTACGTCGTGGGCGTGCGCCAGCTCGATACCGAAGTGACGCAGGCCGAGACGCGTCGCCTGCGCGAGCGCCTCACCGTGGAGCAGAGCCGCCTGAACCTGCAGGCCGATCCGTCCAGCCTGTCCTTCGTGCGCGGCGTGATCGGCGGCATGGGCCTGTACAAGGGCATGCGCGCGGCCTTCCTGCTGCAGTCGGGCGGGCGGGTGCAGGCCTCGCTCACGCGCTCGGACATCGGCCGCGATTTCGCCGAGGTGGTAGCCAGGCGCCCCGAGTTCGCCTACCTCGACACCCTGCCCCGTGGCGCGCTGGATCCGCTGGCCATCGTGCCGCGCCACCGCGCCGACAGCCACGAACTCGTGGGCGCGGTGCCCCTGAGCAACGGCCGCCGCCTCGTGGTGGTGGTCGACATCACGGTGCCGCTGGCGCAGCGCCATGCCCTGCTGCGCCAGGAGATGCTGCGCGAGATGGTGCTGCTGCTGGCGCTGGCCGGCGTGCTCGGGCTGGTGCTGCACTTCGTCTGGTTCCGCCGCGCCGAGCACCTCGCCCGCGCGCTCACCGACATGGGCCAAGGCCGCTTGCAGGTGCGCACCGGCCTGCAGGGCTTCGACGAGCTGGCTCTCATCGGCCGCGCGGCCGACCGCATGGCCGAGCGCCTGCAGGCTGACCAGCGTCGCCTGCAACACCTGAGCGCGCTGGTCGATCGATCCCCCGCCGTGGTGATCGAATGGACCAACGTGCCCGGCTGGCCCATGACCTACCTGAGCCCCACCGTGGCGCAATGGGGCCACCATGCCGAGGCGCTGCTGCGCGGCGACATGGACTGGGACGAACTCGTGCACCCCGACGACCTGCAGCGCATGAACGCCGAGATCGACACGCACCTGGCCGCCGGCAACACCGAGTACCGGCAGGAATACCGGCTGCGCCGCGCCGACGGGCGCTGGGTCTGGATCGAAGACCGCACCTCGATCACCCTGCGCGCCGACGGCAGCATGGACACCATGAGCGGCATCCTGCTCGACATCACCGCGCAGAAGGAGGCGCAGTTGGCGCTGCGCGAGCAGAAGGGCCTGCTGGAGCAGGCCGAGGGCCTGGCCGGCCTGGGCAGTTGGCGATTCGACACGGCCGACGGGCGCGTCTGGTGGTCCGAACAGATGTTCCACAACATCGGGCGCGACCCGGCGCGGGGCCCGCCGCCCACGCTGGAGGGCTACCTCGATTGCCTGCACCCCGATGACCGCGTGCGGGTCCAGGATTTCATGCGCTTCTCGTCCATCGGGGAAGGCGTGTCGCACGCTGAGTTCCGCCGCCACCCCGAGCTGGGCGAGGAGCGCTGGTTCCGCGCCAGCGTGGAGCGCCACCACGGCCCCGATGGCGGTACCTGGCGCTACGCCGGCACGCTGCTGGACATCACCGCGCTCAAGCAGGCCCAACTGGCCCTGCAACGCACCAACGCCGACCTGGAGCACCGCGTGCGCGAGCGCACCGAGCAGCTCAGCGCCGCCAACCGCGAGCTGGAGGCCTTCAGCTACACGGTGTCGCACGACCTCAAGGCGCCGCTGCGCGGCATCGACGGCTACAGCCAGTTGCTGGAGGAAGAGGCCGGCCCCGCGCTGGACGACGAGGCGCGCGGCTTCGTCAAGCGCATCCGCCGGGGCGTGAAGCAGATGGGCGATCTCATCAACGACCTGCTGGACTACTCGCGCATGGAGCGCCGCGCCATGGACCTGAAGCCGCTGGACCTGGGCGCCACCGTGCAGCGCGTGCTGGATGAGTTCGGCGCCGACATCGACCGCAGCCGCGCCGAGGTGGCGCTCGCGCTGGCGCCCCTGAACCTGCGCCTGGACCGCGAGGGCATGTCCGTGGTGCTGCGCAACCTGGTGGGCAATGCGCTGAAGTTCGCTCACCCCGGCCAGCCGCCCCGCATCGAGATCGGCGCGGGTCTGTCGGCCGAGGGCCAGCGCATCTGGGTGCGCGACCACGGTGTGGGCTTCGACATGAAGTACCACGACCGCATCTTCGGCATCTTCCAGCGCCTGCAACGTGCCGAGGACTACCCCGGCACCGGCGTGGGCCTGGCCCTGGTGGCCAAGGCCGTGCAGCGCATGGGTGGCCGTGTGTGGGCCGAGAGCGTGCCCGGGCAGGGCACCACCTTCTTCCTGGAGTTCCGGAATGAACAATGACCCCCACGCTCCGCCGCTGCGCGGGTCGCTGCCCCCCGAGGGGGCTGAGCCGCCTTGGGGCGGCCCGGCGGCGGCTGGGAGTGACCCCCACGCTCCACCGCTTCGCGGGTCGCTGCCCCCCGAGGGGGCTGAGCCGCCTTGGGGCGGCCCGGCGGCGGCTCGTCCTTTGCCTCCGATCCTGCTGGTCGAGGACAACCCCATGGACCTGGACCTCACGCTGCGCGCCTTCAGCAAGCGCCAGTTCGCCAACGAGATCCAGATCGCGCGCGACGGCGAGGAGGCCCTGGCCTGGCTGCCGCGCTGGGCGGCGGGCGAGCCCATGCCCGCCGTCGTGCTGCTCGACATCAACCTGCCGCGCGTCACCGGCCTGGAGGTGCTGCAGGCCTTCAAGCGCGACGAGCGCGCGCGCCGCATCCCGGTGGTGGTGCTCACGTCTTCCCGGGATGACCGCGACCTCGGGAAGGCCTACGATCTTGGCGTGAACTCGTACATCGAAAAACCGGTCAGCTTCAACAAGTTCATGGAAGTCGCCGGGCACATCGAGCTGTACTGGTGCGTATTCAACGAGCGCCCCTATCGGCCCTGAGGCCGCCGGGAAACGGAAGGAGACCGACATGCTGCGCATCCTCATCCCCGTCGACGGTTCGGCCGAATCCCTGGCCGCCGTGCGTCATGTGCTCACGCTGGTGGGCAACGGTCTGCGGGCGCGCTGCGTGTTGGCCAACGTGCAGGCCGGTGCCAACCTGTACGAGGTGGTCGTGGCGCGCGACCCGGCCGTGCTGGACCGCGTGGCCGAAGAAGCGGGGCGCGAACTCATCAAGCCGGCGCAGCAACTGCTGGCGGCCGCCGGCGTCGCGGTCGACGTGGAGGTGGTGCACCAGGGCGACGTCGGCCCGGCCTTGCT
>Ga0247823_10003102_pt1 | contig 13581 bp, 13 predicted proteins | sample 13C_PalmiticAcid_2_FD_192426 | JGI IMG/M metagenome (GOLD analysis project Ga0247823, IMG submission 192426) | Soil microbial communities from agricultural site in Penn Yan, New York, United States - 13C_PalmiticAcid_Day30 | ecosystem: Environmental > Terrestrial > Soil > Agricultural land...
CAGGCGGCCGTCCTGAATGACCGGCAGTTGCGACACGCCGTCCCCTTTCATCCGCTTGAAGGCGGTGTCCAGGGTGTCGTCGGGACCGATCACCACCACGTCGCCGTTGGCGTATTTGCGCGTGATCAGGTCCGACAGGTCGCCGTGCAGCTCGCGCTGGGTCAGGCCCTGATCGGCCAGCCAGGCGTCGTTATAGACCTTGGACAGATACTTGGCGCCCGTGTCGCAGACGAAGGTGACGACCCGCTTCGGCTCGGTCTGTTCGCGGCACCAGCGCAGGGCGGTGGCGATCAAGGTGCCCGACGACGACCCCGCCAGGATGCCTTCCTTCAGCAGCAACTCGCGCACAGTGGCGATCGCCTCGCTGTCGGGGATGGAATAGGCCACGTCGATCAGGTCGGCGTCGGCCGTGTCGGGCATGAAGTTCTGACCGATGCCTTCGACCGCATAGCTGCCGTCGGGACCCGCTACGCCCTCGTTGACCAGACCCGCCAGGGCCGAACCGACCGGATCGGCCAGGATGATCCTGACGTCCGAGCCCTGCGACTTGAAGTACTGGGCGTTGCCCGTGATCGTCCCGCCCGAGCCGATGCCGGCGACGAAGGCGTCGATGTCGCCGTCCATCTGCGCCCAGATTTCAGGACCAGTCGTCTTGAAGTGGGCGGCGGTGTTGGCGTCGTTGGCGAACTGGTTGACGAAGTAGCCGCCGGGGATCTGCTGGGCCAGGCGCTCGGCCATGTCGGTGTAGTATTCCGGGTGGCCGTGCGGCACGTCCGAGCGGGTCAGACGCACGTCGGCGCCCATGGCGCGCAGGTGCTGGATCTTCTCCTTGGACATCTTGTCGGGAATGACCAGCAGGACGTTATAGCCCTTCTGCTTGCCGACCAGGGTCAGGGCCAAGCCGGTGTTGCCCGCCGTCGCCTCGACGATGGTGCCGCCGGGCTTCAGCCAGCCGGCCTTCTCTGCCGCCTCGATCATCGACAGGGCGATGCGGTCCTTGATCGACCCACCGGGGTTCTGGCTCTCCAGCTTCAGGAACAGGCGGCAGGGGCCGGTGTCGATCCGCGTCACCTCGACCATGGGCGTCTTGCCGATCAGGTCCAGCAGCGAGCCCACGGGGCGGGACAGGACAGGGGCGTCGGACATCGACATACGGAAGGCTCCGAAAAAGGCGTGTTCAGGGGCGGAAGCTGGGCGTCGGCACGCACTTGGTCAACTCACGCAAGTTTTCACCCATTTGGCCCGAAGCGCATTACATAGGACGCAATGACCAAGACGCCGAAACGCCCCGCCGCGGGCCTGCCCGATAAAGACACCCTGCTGGCCTTCCTGCGCGAGGCGGGCGAGGCCGAGAAGGCCGACATCGCCCGCGCCTTCGGATTGAAGGGCGTCGAACGCCGCCAGCTGCGCGAAATGCTGAAGACGCTGGAGGCCGAAGGCGCCCTGGGCAAGCGCGGCCGCAAGGGTTTTTCCGAGGCCGGCGCCCTGCCCCCCGTCGGCGTGGTCGACGTGGTGGATCGCGACGCGGACGGCGAGCTTTATGTCGAACTGGTCAAGGGCGGGGACGACGCGCCGCGCGCCCTGCTGCTGCCCGACCGCGAGGGCAAGACGCCTGCGCCCGGTCTGGGCGACCGCCTGCTGGTCAAGTTCGCGCGCGGGGCCGAGGGCTGGGAGGCGCGCCTGGTCAAACGGCTGGACGCCGGAACCAACCGCGTCCTGGGCGTGATCCGCAAGTCGGCGCGGGAAACCCGCGTCGAGCCGGTCGACAAACGCTCCAAGGACGTCCTGCTGATCCCCTCGGCGGTGGCGGGCGACCTGCGCGACGGCGATCTGGTGCTGGCCTCGATCGAAAAGGGCGACCACCGTTACGGTCCCAAGCGCGGAAAGATCCTCGAGTCCATCGGCCGCGAGGACGATCCCCGCGCCGCCTCGATCATCGCCATCCACGCCCACGGCCTGCCGACCGGCTTCTCGGACCTGGTCGAGCGCGAGGCCGAAGATCAGGCCCTGCCGACGCTGAAGGGCCGCGAGGACCTGCGTGAGGTGCCCTTCATCACCATTGACCCGGCCGACGCCCGCGACCACGACGACGCCGTCTACGCCGAGCGCGACACCGATCCGAAGAACGCCGACGGCTGGATCGTCTGGGTCGCCATCGCCGATGTCGCCGCCTACGTCCGCCCAGGCTCTGCCCTGGACCGCGAGGCGCGCGACAAGGGCAACTCGACCTACTTCCCCGACCGCGTCGAGCCGATGCTGCCGGAAGTCCTGTCCAACGGCCTGTGCAGTCTGAAGCAGGGCGAAAACCGCGCCTGCATGGCCGTGCGCATGATCTTCGACAAGGACGGCAAGAAGACCGGGCACAAGTTCATGCGCGGCCTGATGCGGTCGCACGCCAAGCTCAGCTATGAACAGGCCCAGGCCGCCATCGACGGTCAGCAGGACGACGTGACGGGTCCGATCATGGACGCCATCCTCTATCCCTTGTGGAACGCCTATTCGACCATGCTGAAGGGCCGCGAGCGCCGCAGCCCCCTGGCCATCGAGAGCCCCGAGCGGCGCGTCATCATGGCCCCCGGCGGCGGCATCGCCGCCATCGAGCCGCGCAAATCGCTGGAGGCCCACCGCCTGATCGAGGAAATGATGATCCAGGCCAACGTCTGCGCCGCCGAGACGCTGGAGAGGACGCGCACGCCCCTGATCTATCGCGTCCACGAAACGCCCAGCCAGGAGAAGATCTTCAACCTGGCCGACTTCCTGCACACCATCGGCAAGCCCTGGAACAAGGGCGAGGCGCCGACCACCAAGCGCTTCAACAAGCTGCTGGACGAGATGCGCGACGGCCCCCACGCCGAGGTCGTCAACGAGGTGGTCCTGCGCACCCAGATGCAGGCGGTCTATTCGCCGGACAACGTCGGCCACTTCGGCCTGCATCTGGACCGCTACGCCCACTTCACCTCGCCGATCCGCCGCTATTCCGACCTGATCGTGCACCGGGGCCTGATCCGCGGCCTGAACCTGGGCTCGGACGGGCTGACGGACCGCGAGATCGCCGAACTGGAAGGCATCGCCGAGCACGTCACCGAGACCGAGCGTCGCTCGATGGCCGCCGAACGCGACGCCATGGACCGCTACATCGCCGCCTTCCTGGAAGACCACGTCGGCGCGACCTTCACCGGGCGCATCACCGGCGTGACGCGCTTCGGCCTCTTCATCCGGCTGGACGAGACGGGCGCCGACGGTCTGGTCCCCGTATCCTCGCTGGGCCATGAGTATTTCACCCACGACGATCGCGCCCATGCCCTGATCGGCGAGCGCACGGGCCAGCGCTACACCCTGGGCCGCCGCGTCGAGGTTCGTCTGGCCGAGGCCACGCCGGTCACCGGCGGTCTGGTGCTGGAGATGCTGTCCGACCCTGAACCGCGCGATCCCAATGCTCCGGCCCCGCGCTACGGCGTCCGTGGACGCGGCGGCGACCGCCCGCCGATGCGCGGAAAAGGCCGCCCCGGCGGTCCCAAGCCGCGCAACGGCGGCAAGCCGTCGGGCGGCTTGAAGGGGGTGCGCAAGGGCAAGCGCCGGTGAAGCCCGCCGCCCCCTTCGACGCCGCTCAGGACCTGGCCGACGCCCCGCGCACCGGCGGCGCTCAGCGGCCCAAGGACGCCGCCACCCTGATCCTGACGCGGGGCGCAGAGCGGCCGGAAGTCCTGATGGGCCGCCGCGCGCCGGGTCACGTCTTCATGGCCTCGAAGTGGGTCTTTCCCGGCGGGCGCATCGACCGGTCCGACTTCACCGCCGCCTCGACCGGCGAACTGTCGTCGGACGTAGCCCGGCGGCTGGAGGCGGAAATGCCTGCCCGCCGCGCCCGCGCCCTGGCCCTGACCGCCGTGCGCGAAACCTTTGAGGAAACCGGACTGATCCTGGGCCGAACCGCGCCGTCCGCCTCCGTCGCCGGGCCGTGGCGGGACTATCGTCAGGCAGGCGCCCTGCCCGACCTGTCGGTCCTGTCCTATGTGGCCCGCGCCATCACGCCGCCGGGGCGCACCCGCCGCTTCGACGCCCGTTTCTTCATGGCCCCGGTCGAGGCCCTGCGCGATCCCGACCGGATCGAGGGATCAGGCGAACTGGACGAGATCGCCTGGCTGCCACTGGACGAGGCGCAGAGCCTGGACCTGCCCGCCATCACCCGCTTCGTCCTGGGCGAGGTGGCCGAGCGGCTGAGCCATCCCGACCGCCCCCTGCCCTTCGTGCGCATGGTGCGTGGCCGTCACGTCGTCGAACATCAGGACTGAGGCCATGGCCAGGCAGACCATCCTTCTGCGCCTGACCATCGAGAACCCTGTGCCGGGCGTCTGCTACAGCCTGCAGGGCAAGGAGGGCGAGCCGGTCGACGCCATGACCGCAACCGAAGCCCCGCTATCGCTGGACGCGCCCGTCGTCCTGAACGACGACAACCGCCTGACCGGCCCCTTCGTGCGGCGCGAGGGGCCGACGCGTCGCTTCGTCTATATCGGCATCGGAACCCATGCGGGCTTTTCCGACGCGGCATGGAGCCGTCGCGCCAAGATCGACGTCCACGACATCCCCGCAGACCTGCTGGAGGCCGCCCGCCAGGGCCGCATTCTGGAAGCTCGCCTGCCGGGTCGAGCCAAGGACGGCGGTCCGGCCTGCGCCACCGTCCGCCCGCTGGCGCCGTGGAAAGCTCTCTAGGCCCTACTGCGCGACGGGCCTGGTCAGATCGAACTCGACGCGGAAATGACGGTTCGGACGGCGCAGCTCATAGGCGAACATGTGCCGGGGATGGATCTCCATCGCCCAGACATTGGTGGTCGAGACCGAGGCGTTGTTGGCGTTGAACAGGTCGATGGATTCCTGATCCACCGGGAATTCCTGCCGTTCGGCCGTGCCGGCGCCCGCCGTGTCCCCGCCGTACCAGTGCAGGGTGTCGGTCGTGCCGTCATCGTGGCGATGATCATGCTTCAGCCGCAAGCCCGTGGCCGTGCGCTTCACCACCCAGGTCCGTGACCGATCGGCGCCGACCCAGAAGGGAATGCGAATCTCTTCGGCAGAACAGTCACGCACATGCATCAACAGCCTCTGGCTGGCGAAATCCGAATCGGCGGAATCCGTGGTGACCACCTTGCCCTCGAATCTCTGGCCGCACAGGGCGCTCAGATTCTTGAAGAAGGCGTCCTGGGGCGTGTCGGCGCGCGCGACGACGGGCAAGGACGACAGGGTCAGGGCGGCGGCCGCAAGGGCGATCGAGGTCAGGGCTTTCATTTCGTCACCCTAACCTTTAGGAGCCTTTCCTCAACGCGACATCGCGGGCGTTGACTTTGGTCAGCGCCTGAGTATGTTCCGCGCCTCTCGTTTCATGCGGCTTTCGCCGTCGCAAAGGTAATTCCGATGGCCAAACCGGCTTCCATCAAGATCCGCCTGAACTCCACCGCTGACACCGGCTTCTTCTACGTGACCAAGAAGAACGCTCGTACGATGACCGAAAAGATGGTCGTCAAGAAGTACGACCCGGTCGTCCGCAAGCACGTCGAGTTCAAGGAAGGCAAGATCAAGTAAGGCCCTTGACGGCTCGAACCCCCGGGTTCGCTTGACTGCAGAATTCGAAACGCCCGGCTTTTCAGCCGGGCGTTTTTCGTTGCGTGATCAACAGGATCGCCCTGTCAGGCCGCGCGGGCGACGACCTTGTTCCGCCCCGACGCCTTGGCCTCATAGACCCCCTCGTCCGCGCGTTTCAGCAGGGCCTCGGGCGTGTCGTCGGCTCCCATGGTAGCGGCCACGCCCACCGAGACGGTGATGTTCAGATGCGCCTTGCCGTCCATGACACGGAAGGGCGCCGCGCCCACGTCGCGCCGGATCCGCTCGGCGATTCGATGGGCGTCCTCCAGCGTCGTACCGGGCATGACGACCACGAACTCCTCGCCGCCGAATCGGCACGGCAGGTCAACGGCGCGCACATTCGTGGCCAGCCGCACCGAGAATTCGCGCAGCACCTCGTCGCCGGCGTCGTGACCGAAGCCGTCGTTCACGGCCTTGAAGTGGTCGATGTCGAGAACCAGCACCGCCACCGGCTCGCCGCCGCGATTGGTGCGCGCCACCAGCGCCTGCAGCTGGTTCGACATATAGCGACGGTTATGCAGCCCGGTCAGGGCGTCCGTGACAGCCATCTCCAGGCTGTGATCCAGTTTCTCGCGCAGGAAGTCGCCATAACGCTTGCGCCGCACCTGGGTCCGCACACGCGCCGACAGCTCCTCCGGGTCCACCGGCCGGGTCAGAAGATCATTGGCCCCCAACTCCAGCGCCTTCAGCAGCCGGGGCCGGTCCTGCGAATCGACCAGGGCCAGGATCGGCAGCCGCCGCGTCGGCTCCTTGGAACGCGCCTGGGCGATCAGGCGCAGTCCGTCAAAGCCGTCCGAGGTCACATTGACGATCATCAGGTCAACCGGTCCGCGCGCCGCCTCCAGCGCCGCGACGGGATCGGCTTCGATCAAGGGGCGGTGCTCCAGCGCCAGTTCCTGCGCCACCTTCGCAGCCTGCAGGACGTTGTCGTCCACCACCAGAACGCGCCCGCCCGAACCCTTCAGCCGCGCCACGCCGGCGGTGTCGACGCCGACGCGCCGCCCGCTCTCCTCGCGCTCGCGCAACTCGTCCATGACCATCTTCAGACGCGTCAGGCTCTTGACCCGCGCCATCAGGATCACGTCGTCCAGAGGCTTGGTCAGGAAGTCATCGGCGCCGGATTCCAGCCCCTTGATCCGGTCATGCCGCCCGTCCAGCGCCGTCACCAGCACCACCGGGATATGGCGTGTCCTGGCGTCGTCCTTCAGCCGACGACAGGTCTCGAACCCGTCCATGCCGGGCATCATGACATCAAGAAGGATCAGGTCCGGCTGTTCAGACGTCGCCAGGGCGATGGCCGTCAGCCCGTCCCCGCAGGTCAGAACGTCATAGTATTCAATCGTCAGCTTGGCTTCGAGCAGTCGGACATTGGTCTCGACGTCGTCCACCACCAGGATACGCGCGCTCATGCCGCCCTACCCCAGATGCTTGCGGATCGTCTCGAGAAACGACACCACCGAAATGGGCTTGGAGATATAGGCCTCGCAACCACCCTGCCTGATCCGCTCCTCATCGCCCTTCATGGCGAAGGCTGTAACAGCGATGACAGGGATATGGTTCAGCTCCTCGTCGTCCTTGAGCCATTTGGTCACTTCCAGCCCGGAAATCTCCGGCAGCTGAATATCCATCAGGATCAGGTCGGGGCGATGCTGGCGGGCAATGGCAAGCGCCTGCAGCCCTTCACGGGTCTGCAGGGTCTCGTAGCCCTGGGAATCGAGCAGATCATGAAAAAGCTTCATGTTCAGCTCGTTATCCTCGACGATGAGGACTTTCTTGGACATCCGCCACCCGGCTGTTTCGCCAAAAATTTGCGCCGTTGCGCAGGGCTTTTCGCCTTCTTCGGATGCACCTTGGGCCGCGCAGTCTTAAGTTGAAGTGAAGCTGCCATTTCTCATTGCGCTATCGGGCTTCGCACTGCTTGAGCGCCGACGGAGTTCAATTTGGCCCTGAAGGCCGTTTGCCGCGACTGCCTGTGGACCGGCGACCGCAAGGTCGAGCGGTGCCTTTCGTGCGCCTCGCGCCGCGTCATCAGCCATGACGAACTGGGCGAGCTGACCATCGCCCATCTGGATTGCGACGCCTTCTACGCCTCGGTGGAAAAGCGCGACCGGCCTGAACTGCGCGACAAGCCGGTCATCATCGGCGGCGGCAAGCGCGGCGTGGTCTCGACCGCCTGCTACGTGGCGAGACTGCACGGCGTCGGCTCAGCCATGCCCATGTACAAGGCTCTGAAGGCCTGCCCCGACGCCGTCGTCATCAAGCCGGACTTCCGCAAGTACGTCGCCGAAAGCGAGCGCATCTTCGGCGCGGTCGGCAGGCTGACGCCCCTGGTCCAGACCCTGTCGCTGGACGAGGCCTGGATCGACCTGGCCGGGACCGAGCGCCTGAACGGCGGCTCGCCCGCCTTTCAGTTGATCCGCCTGCAGAAATGGATCGAAGACGAGACCGGCCTGACCGTCTCCATCGGCCTGGCTCCCAATCGCTTCCTGGCCAAGATCGCGTCGGAACTGGACAAGCCGCGCGGTTTTTCGGTCATCGGCGCGGCCGAGGCCAAGAGCCTGCTGGCATCGCGCCCGGTCAACATCCTGCCCGGCGTCGGGCCGGTGTTCGGGCGCACCCTGAGGTCCGACGGCTTCGCCACGGTCGGCGATCTGGCCGCCGCCGACGTCAAGGATCTGGTCCGGCGCTACGGCGAGACGGGCCTGCGCCTCTACGACCTGAGCCACGCTCGCGACGCCCGCCCGGTACGCCCCGACCACGACCGGCGTGGGATGAGCGCCGAGACCACCTTCAACGACGACCTGACCGACGCCGAAGATCTGGAGGCCGAGTTGTGGCCCCTGTGCGAGAAGCTGGCGTCCAAGGCGCGCCGCGACGGCGTGGCCAGCCGCGTCGTGGTGCTGAAACTGCGCAAGGCCGACTTCAAAATCGTCACCCGCCGCATCACCCTGGCCGAGCCGGTGCAGACGGCGCGGGTGCTGTTTTCCGCCGGGCGCGACCTGCTGAAGCCCGAACTGGGCGAGCCCTATCGCCTGATCGGCATCGGCCTGGCCGAGATCGCTGAAGCGGGCGCCGCCCCCGCCGGTCTGTTCGCCACCGCCGAGACGCGCGCCCTGAAGACCGAGACCGCCATCGACGCCCTGCGCGAGAAATTCGGAGCCGCCGCCGTGGTTGCGGGCCGCGCGCTCAAGAAGCCCGGATGACGTGGCCCGCCCGGCGCGCTACACCCCGCCCGAACCCCTCAACGGAGCCTCCGACATGAGCATCCACGCCCGCATCGCCGAACTCGGCATCACCCTGCCCGAGCCGGCCAAGCCGGTCGCCAGCTACGTTTCCTATGTCCGCACCGGCAACCAGGTCCTGATCTCGGGCCAGCTGTCGAACGACGCCAATGGCGGCGTCAAGGGCACCGTCGGCGTCGATGTGACGCCGGAACAGGCCGCCGAGGCCGCCCGTCTGTGCGGCGTCAACCTGCTGGCCCAGATCAACGCCGCCGTCGACGGCGACCTGGATCGCGTGGTCCGCATCGTCAAGCTGGGCGCCTTCGTCCAGGCCGGCCCCGATTTCGAAGCCATCCCGGCCGTCGTCAACGGCTGCTCGGACCTGATGGTCCAGGTCTTCGGCGACGCCGGCAAGCACGCCCGCTCGGCCGTCGGCGTCTACAAGCTGCCGCTCGGCTTCGCCGTGGAAATCGACGCCATCATCGAGGTGAAGTGAGCTTCACGCTTCAGGTCCACGACGGGATCGCCGCGATAGGCCGGGACACGTGGGACGCCTGCGCGGCCCCGACCGGCGATCCCTTCGTCTCCTACGACTTCCTGCACGCCTGCGAGGCGTCCGGCAGCGCCGTCCCGTCCCAGGGCTGGGCGGCGCGTCACCTGTCCCTGCATGACGAAGACGCCGTGATCGGCGTCATGCCCCTCTATCTGAAGGGCCATAGCCAGGGCGAATACGTCTTCGATCACAGCTGGGCCGACGCCTATCAGCGCGCCGGCGGCCGCTACTACCCCAAGCTTCTGGGCGCCGTGCCCTTCACGCCCGCCACGGGGCCGCGTTTCCTGAACGCGCCCGGCACGGACGCCGCCACCGTGCGCGAGGCCCTGCTGCAAGGCGCGCTGACCCTGGTCGAGCGGCTCGGTGTCTCCTCCCTGCACATCAACTTCCCGACCGAGCCGGAATGGCGCGCCGTGACCGAGGCGGGCCTGCTGCCGCGCCGCGACATCCAGTTCATCTGGCGCAACGAGGGCTATCAGACCTTCGATGACTTCCTGGCCGCCTTGTCGTCCAATCGGCGCAAGACCATCCGGCGCGAACGGCGCGAGGCCCAGGCTGGGCTCGACATCCGCGTCCTGACCGGCGCCGAGATCACCGAGGCCCATTGGGACGCCTTCTTCGCCTTCTACATGGACACCGGCGACCGCAAGTGGGGCCGGCCCTATCTGACGCGGGACTTCTTCGCCCGCGTCGGCGCCACCATGGCTGACCGCATCGCCCTGGTCATGGCCTTCCGCGACGGGACGCCCATCGCCGGCGCCCTGAACTTCATCGGCCGCGACGCCCTCTACGGCCGTCAGTGGGGCGCGCTCGAGGATGTGCCATTCCTCCATTTCGAGCTCTGCTATTATCAGGCTGTCGACTTCGCGATCGCCCGGGGCCTGTCACGCGTCGAGGCCGGGGCCCAGGGCGAGCACAAGATCGCCCGCGGCTATCTGCCCTCCCCCGTCTATTCCGCCCACTGGATCGCCGATCCGGCCCTGCGTGATCCGGTCGCCCGCTACCTCGACAACGAGCGCCCGGCGGTTGAGGCGGAAATGGAAACCATGCGGGCGGATCTGTCGCCCTATCGCGGCGCCAGGTTGACGTGAGGCGGCGGCACGAAGGGACAACGTCGATTTTTGCCGCCTTCGAAGCCTTTCACAGCCACGCCCCGTAAACGAACGACGGTCTTTGACTTTCCCGTAATTTCAAACCATCGTCGCCGCCTGGCTATCAAAGGAAAGAAGATGCTGCCCTTGGTTCTTATGGCCCTGTTGATGGGACAAACCTCAGATCAGGCTCCTGCGGCTGAAACCGTCGCCGTGACTCGCGTCGCCGAAACCGCCGCCGCGCAACCGGCCGCACCGCGTGAGCGTCTTGTCTGCCGTAGCCGCGACGGCGTGGAATCGCGCCTGCAATCCAGACGAGAACGCGTTTGCCGCACACGCGCCCAATGGGACGCCATTGAAGCAGCCCACGCCATCGAGGCCCGTGGCATCACCCAGACCAGCGGCTCCGTCCAGTACACTCCGCCGGGCGGCTAATTCAGTCTCTTCGCTCTCGCTGCAACTGGATGCTGGAACCTGGCAGGACGCCAGGCGCTAGGACTACGAGGCTCCTCACTCACATCCAGGGATCACCATGACCGATCAACGTATCGAAGGCGTCGCGACGGAACTTAAGGGCAAGGCCCAGAGCGGCCTCGGCCGCCTGACCGGCGACAGCAAGCTGCAGGTCGAGGGCAGGCTGAACGAGGTCAAGGGCAAGGCGCTGGACGCCTATGGCCGCGTCATCGACGGTCTGGACGGCATGGTGGACAAGGCGCCCGCCGATCTGCGCGAGCCCGCCCGCAAGGGTCTGGATTTCGCCCGTCGCAAACCCTTGCTGACCACCGGCATTCTGGCCGGTGCGGCTGTGCTTCTCGGCGCGCTGGGCCGCAGGCGCTAGGTCTCAACCGTTGTCGGCCGCCTGGGCGAACAGGCGGCCGACAACCGCGTCCACCTGATCGGCGGCGTCCAGTTCGATCGTCGCCGTCAGCCGCTCGGACCAGCTTTCACGTCGCGCCGACGGTGACAGGCGCGAGGATAATTCCGGCGCCAGCTTCAATCCCAGCAAAGCCCGCCCGCCCTTCAACGGGCGCATGGCTGCGAACTGCACGCTGCGCGAAAATGCCGTGTAGCCCTTGCGTTGCCCCGAAATGACGTCTTCGACGCCGTCAGCGACGCGCTCGACCGCCTCCAGGATCGCCAGGGAGGCCGCATCCTTCCACAGCGCCGCGCGCAGGGCCTCAGGCTCGTCCCAGCCTGGGCCGTCGGCGGGGCAACAGGCGTCGAGAATTTGCGCCGCGTGGTTCTGACCCACGCCATATGTCGCCTTCAGCCAGGCCGCCTGGGCGCGCGGCGCGGTCTCGGGGCAGGACTTCATGATCGCCACCCAGTCTGCCAGCGGCTTGCCGGTGTTCTTTTCCAGATTGGCCTGGACTGTGGCGAACCACTTCTTCTGTCGCTCCGTCAGCACTGCGGTCATCTACCCCTCCGTCCTTGCGCGACCATGCGCCTCTGCCCGCGCCAAAGAAAAGGCCCGGGCGTTTCCGCCCGGGCCTCAGCATGCAAACCTGAGCGAAATCAGGCCGTTTCTTCTTCCTCTTCCTTCACCGCCGCGCCCTTGGCCGGGGTGATGTCGAAGGCGATCTTGCCGTCCTTCAGCTCGACCTTGACGTGTCCGCCGCGCGTCAGACGGCCGAACAGGATGTCGTCGGCCAGGGGCTTCTTGATGTGCTCCTGAATGACGCGGGCCAGGGGTCGTGCGCCATACAGTTCGTCGAAGCCGTTCTTGGCCAGCCAGTCGGTCGCCTCGTCGGTCAGTTCGATGGTGATGTTGCGGTCCGCCAGTTGGGCGTCCAGTTGCATCATGAACTTGCCGACCACCGAACGGATCGTCTCGGCGCCCAGCGGCTTGAAGGCCACGATGGCGTCCAGGCGGTTGCGGAACTCCGGCGCGAACAGGCGCTGGATGGCCTTGTCGTCCTCGCCTTCGACCTTGCCCCGGCCGAAGCCGATGGAGGCCCGGGCGTTGTCGGCGGCCCCGGCGTTGGTGGTCATGATCAGGATGACGTTCCTGAAGTCGACCTTCTTGCCCACGGCGTCGGTCAGGGTCCCGTTGTCCATCACCTGCAGCAGGATGTTGTAGACGTCGGGGTGGGCCTTCTCGATCTCGTCCAGCAGGACCACCGAGTGCGGGTGCTGATCGACAGCGTCGGTCAGCAGGCCGCCCTGGTCGTGGCCGACATAGCCCGGAGGGGCGCCGATCAGACGGCTGACCGTGTGGCGCTCCATGTATTCCGACATGTCGAAGCGCTGCATCTCGATGCCCAGGGTGGCGGCGAGTTGCTTGGCCACCTCGGTCTTGCCGACACCGGTCGGACCGCTGAACAGGAAGGCGCCGATCGGCTTGTTCGGGTCGCGCAGACCCGCCCGCGCCAGCTTCATCGCCGCCGAGACCTGATCAATGGCCTGCTCCTGGCCGTAGACGACGCGCTTCAGGTCGGATTCCAGCTCGCGCAGGGATTCCGTATCCGACTTGCTGACCGACTTGGGCGGGATGCGGGCCATCTTGGCGATGACGGCCTCGACCTCCTTCTGGCCGATGACCTTCTTGCGCCTCGATTCCGGCAGCAGCATCTGCGACGCCCCCGCCTCGTCGATCACGTCGATGGCCTTGTCCGGCAGCTTGCGGTCAGTGATGTAGCGCGCCGACAGATCCACCGCCGTGCGGATGGCGGCGTCGGTGAAACGCAGCTTGTGGTGCGTCTCATAGGTCGTCTTCAGGCCCTTGAGGATCTTCACCGTATCCTCGATCGTCGGTTCGTTGACGTCGATCTTCTGGAAGCGCCGCACCAGGGCGCGGTCCTTCTCGAAGTGCTGGCGATATTCCTTGTAGGTGGTCGAGCCCATGCAACGCAGGCTGCCGGACGCCAGAGCCGGCTTCAGCAGGTTGGAGGCGTCCATCGCCCCGCCCGACGTCGCGCCAGCGCCGATCACAGTATGGATCTCGTCGATGAACAGGACCGCGTTCTCGTGCGTCTCCAGTTCCTTGACGACCTGCTTCAGCCGCTCCTCGAAGTCTCCGCGATAGCGGGTGCCGGCCAGCAGCGCGCCCATGTCGAGCGAGTAGATGGTAGCGTCCTTCAGGACC
>Ga0247823_10003103_pt1 | contig 13581 bp, 6 predicted proteins | sample 13C_PalmiticAcid_2_FD_192426 | JGI IMG/M metagenome (GOLD analysis project Ga0247823, IMG submission 192426) | Soil microbial communities from agricultural site in Penn Yan, New York, United States - 13C_PalmiticAcid_Day30 | ecosystem: Environmental > Terrestrial > Soil > Agricultural land...
GTCCACATCTTCAGGGTCGAAATGGAGGACGGAGGCTGGAAAATCAACCAGGACTAGACTCCGCCCCCACGGTCCCCAAACCCGAATCGCGCCGTCCCCCTAAAAGACCCGCACCGTCCCCCTGAAAGACCCGCACTGTCCCCACAGAACGAACCGCACTGTCCCCTCTCCAGAGGGGACAGCCTGGCGCGAGCCCTAGTGGCTCGCGCCAGGCAGGGGTGTGTACAGGAGGCGGGGGTCGAACCCGCACGGGTGTTGAGCCCACCAGATTTTGAGTCTGGCGCGTCTGCCAATTCCGCCACTCCTGCATGCGCGGCCCGACGAACCTCGGACCGCGACCATTTCATTCGTAGAATCCGCGACCGCAATGATACGATCGGTCCGGAGCCGGCCGCAAGCGGCGCGACGGCTCCGGAAGCCCGCTCTACTCCTGTCCGTCGCTCCCTTCGACGGCGTCGGCGCCGTCTACTCCATCAACTCCATCGGCTCCATCGATCGGCAAGGTCTCCGCATCCTCGTCGGCGGCAACGGCCGCGACGCCGGTGATCTTGTCCTCCTCGCCGAGACGGATCAGGCGCACGCCCTGGGTGTTGCGGCCGAGGACGCGGATCTCCGCGACATGCTGACGGATCACCATGCCACCCTCGGTCATCACGACGATATCGTCGCCGTCGACGACCTCCTTCATGGCAACGACCGGACCGGTCTTGTCGGTGACGTTCATCGAGATCACGCCCTTACCGCCGCGATGGGTCAGGCGGAAGTCCCCGACCTCGGAGCGCTTGCCGTAACCCGTCTCGCTGACGATCAGCAGGTTGGAATCGATGCGCTTGACCGCGACCATGTCGATGACGACGTCGTCGGCGCCGAGGGAGATGCCGCGGACGCCGGCGGCGGAGCGGCCCATCTCGCGAACGTCGGACTCGCGGAAGTGCACCGCCATGCCGTTGCGCGAGCCGATGACGATGTCGTTCTGTCCATCGGTCAGGCGCGTGCCGACGAGCGAGTCGTCGTCACCGAGGTTGATCGCGATGATGCCGGTCGTGCGGATGTTCGAGAAGTCGCGCAGCGGCGTCTTCTTGACCGTCCCCTTGGCGGTGACCATGAACACGCACTCGTCGGTGTCGAAGCTCTTGACCGCGAGCACCGCGGTGATCGTCTCGTCCTTGTCCTTCGGCAGCAGGTTCGCCAGCGAGCGTCCCTTTGCGGCACGACCGGCCTCGGGGATCTCGTAGATCTTCAGGCGGAAGCAGCGGCCGCGGTCGGTGAAGAAGACGATGTAGTGATGCGTCGAGCCGACGAACAGGTGCTCGATGAAATCGTCCTCGCGCGTCTGCATGCCGGTGACGCCCTTGCCGCCGCGGTTCTGGCGGCGATACCCGCTGACCGGGAAGCGCTTGATGAAGCCCCCGTGCGAGATCGTGACGACCATGTCCTCCTGCGCGATCATGTCCTCGATCGTGAAGTCACGGTAGTCGTAGATCACCTCGGTGCGGCGCTCGTCGGCGTACTTGAGCTTGACTTCGAGCAGCTCCTCGCGGATGATCTCGAGCTGCAGATCGACCGAGCCGAGGATCGCGTTGAGGCGCTCGATGAGCTTGATGACCTCCTTGTACTCGTCCTCGATCTTCTGGCGCTCGAGGCCGGTCAGCCGCTGCAGGCGCATGTCGAGAATCGCCTTCGACTGGATCTCCGACAGCGAGAAGCGCGCCATGAGGTTCTGCTTCGCGGTCTCGGCATCCTTCGACTTCTTGATCGTCTCGATCACCTCGTCGATGTTGTCGAGCGCGATGATGTAGCCTTCGAGGATGTGCGCGCGACGCTCGGCCGCGTCGAGATCGAATCGGGTGCGGCGGACGATGACCTCGTTGCGATGCGTCAGGAAGTGCTCCATCACCTCCTTGAGGTTGAGCACCCGCGGACGTCCGTCGACCAGCGCGAGCATGATCACGCCGAACGTCTGCTGCATCTGCGTGTGCTTGTAGAGGTTGTTGAGCACAACCTCCGGCGTCGCATCGCGCTTGAGCTCGATGACGACGCGGACGCCGTCGCGGTCGGACTCGTCGCGGATCATCGAGATGTCCTCGAGCTTCTTCTCGCGGACGAGGTCGGCGATCTTCTCGATGAGGCTGGCCTTGTTGACCTGGTACGGCAGCTCGGCGATGACGAGCTGCTCCTTGCCCGACTTCATGACCTCGGTCGCCACGCGCGCGCGCATGACGACGCGGCCGCGGCCGGTGCGGTAGGCCTCGGCGACGCCGTCGAAGCCGTAGATGATACCGCCGGTCGGAAAGTCCGGGGCCTTGACGAAGCGCATGATCTCGTCGACGGTCATCTCCGGCGTGCGCGTCAGCTGCACGACCGCGTCGATGACCTCGCCGAGATTGTGCGGCGGGATGTTCGTCGCCATGCCGACGGCGATGCCGGACGCGCCGTTGACGAGCAGGTTCGGGATGTTCGCCGGAAGGACCGACGGCTGCTGCAGCGAGTCGTCGAAGTTCGGGACGAAGTCGACCGTGTTCTTGTCGATGTCGCGCAGCATCTCCATCGCCACCGGCGTCAGGCGCGCCTCGGTGTAGCGCATGGCCGCGGCGGGGTCGCCGTCCATCGAGCCGAAGTTCCCCTGGCCATCGACGAGCTCGTGGCGCATCGAGAAGTCCTGCGCCATCCGGACGATCGTGTCGTAGATCGACGCGTCGCCGTGTGGATGGTACTTACCCATCGTCTCTCCGACGATTCGCGCGGACTTCTTGTACGGACGGTTCGGTGCAAGGCCGAGCTCGCTCATCGCGTAGAGCACGCGGCGATGCACGGGCTTGAGGCCGTCGCGCACATCCGGAAGGGCTCGAGACACGATGACCGACATCGAATAGCTGAGGTACGCCGACGACATCTCGTCCTCGAGCGTGACCGGGATCAGCCGTTCATTGTTGATAGCCATTGAACTCTTCTATCGGGAAAAAGTGGGAATCCTCGTCCTGCTCCGATGCCCCTGGTGGGCTCGGAGGTGTAACGATTCGCGTTCGTTTTCCGCGGAATCTGAGAGGTTTGCTCGTCCTGGGAAAACGCCAAGGTACGAAAAAAAGGCGGTCCGCCGCGCCGTGGAAGCGCGTCGGACCGCCTTCGATTTCGCCACCGTTCGATTGCCTACCGCGCCGCCCACGCGGCGAGCAGCTCGCGCTCTCGCTCCCTCGTGATCCCCGCCCGCTCGCCCGGCACCATCGTTCGTCCCCGCTCTGACGCCAGCGTCGCGTCGACGGTGTCGTCGACCGAGCGGAACGTCAGTCCCGCGGCGATCGCCCGGCGGCAGTCGACGTCGTTGAAACCGGCGTACTCGGGGTCATCGGGCAGCCAGAGCGGCATCTCCTGCCACGGCGCGACGCCCTGGGCTGCGAGAAACTCCTGGTCGACCCACGTGAAGCGCGAGTCGCTGCCGCTGGCGCGGCGAGCGCTCTCGAGCAGTCGCTCCATCGTACATGGCTCGCTCGGACCCGTCGCGTTGAACACGCCGGCGGTCCGCGCGGCGGCCGATCGGACGATCCAGCCGCCGAGGTCGCGGACGTCGATGAATGCAACGCGCTGCTCCGGACGTCCCGGCGCGAGTACCTCGCCGCCCTCGGCGACGCGATGCACCCAGTAGGTGAAGCGGTCGGTCGGATCGTGCGGTCCGACGATGAGGCCGGCCCGGATGCTCATCGTGCGCCCCGGCATCGCCTGCTCCGCGGCCTGCTCGCAGAGCGCCTTGAGCGGTCCGTACGTCTCGCCGGTTACCTGCTCGATCGTCTCGTCCTCGAGCGTGCCGACCGGAGCCGATTCGTCGGCGCCAGGGGTGGCCATCGAGGCGTAGACCGAGAGACTCGAGACGAAGATGTAGCGCTCGACCGCGTCGGCGAGCTTCCCGGCCGATATCGCCACGTGACGGGGGAAGTACCCGCAGGTGTCGACGACGACATCGAAGCGCCGGCCGTCGAGCGCCGAGAGATCGGTCTTGCGATCGCCGCGGAGCTTCTCGACCTCGGGGAAGAGCTCCGGGTTGTGCTGCCCGCGGTTGAACAGGGTGACCTCGTGACCATACGCCAGGGCCGACTCGACGACGTGGCGGCCGAGGAACATCGTGCCGCCGATGACGAGAAGCTTCATCCGTTTTCTGCCTCGTGATTGTGGTTGTCGTGCCGGCGACACGGCATCGCGCTTGCAGAGAGCACCGCGTGGACCCGGTCACCAGCATTTCCGACCGTCATGAAAACACTTCGTCGCGTCACAGGCGCATCCGCAGTCGCGCTCCTGATTAGCATTCAGGCTGCCGGAGCCTCCCCGATCCACGATGCGGCGCATCGTGGCGATCTGACCTCGCTCCGAACGCTGCTCAACGCGGACTCCCTGCTCGTGCATGCGCGCGACAGCCTCGGGGCGACGCCGCTGCACTTCGCGGCGCTCGGCGGCCATCAGGGCGTCGTCGAGTTCCTGCTCGGGCGCAACGCCGCCGTCGACGCGCGCGACGACTACGGCTCGACGCCGCTGCACTACGCGATGCGCGGCGGCCCTCGGTACCCTGCGATCGAGGGCGCCTTCGTCGATGTCAGCGGGCTCGAAGCGATGCACCGTCCGGGCGACACGCTGCGACAGGCGGCGGACATCCCGTGGGTCGCCGTCGTCAGCACGCTCATCGGACGCCGCGCCGACGTCGATGCCGCCGACCGCTTCGGCGCCACTCCTCTGCACAGAGCCGCCGGCGCCGGTCGCCTGCTGCTGGTCCGATCGCTCATCGGCCGATCCGCCACGGTCGACGCGCGCGACATCAATGGGCGCTCGGCCCTGCACTGGGCATCGCAGGCTGGCAACGCGACGCTCACCGTCGAGCTGCTCCGCGAACAGTCCGACGCCAACGCCGTCGACAACGATGGGCGCACGCCGCTGCACTTCGCCGCGATGTACAACCGGCGCGACATCGCGCAGATCCTCGTCGAGCGCGGCGCGCGCGTCGAGACGCGCGACGACGAGGGACGCACGGCTCGCGAGTATGCCGAGCGCGAGGGCGACCAGGCCATGGTCGAGATGCTCCGCCTGCGCGACACCGACCGATAGCCATCCTCCGGCGCAGACAGCCGTTGCAGACCGCAGACGATGCCGAGCGACGGCGCAACCGCACGCCATGTTGCGCCAGGAACCGCGCAGTGGCCGAGCTTCGCCCAATGCCTGCCGATCCCTATCTTCGCGCTCCCCTTTCCTCGGTTCTTCCGAACGAACCATCAACCTCCGCAGGGCTCCGCGCAGGCAAGTGCGCGGCGACTCCGCTACCAACGGGCAATCCACACATGGTCACGTCACCCTTTCTAGGGCTGGTGCTGCTTGGTCTTGCAGCGCTCGTCGCGTCGGGCTGTTCGTCGTTCAACCTCGGCCGCGTCGCGCGCGAGGATGGACGCTTCACGATCGGCTCCGGCAACCGCCGTCTGATGTACGGCTACCCGATCCCCTACTCCACGTCGCACTTCGTCGTCTCGGTCGACGGCCGCCACGCCAGCAACAGTCCGCACTTCCCCGACGACGTCGAGTATCTCACCGGCGACCTCAAGACGGTCGGCGAGGAGGGATCGCCAGTCAAGGAGATCACGTTTCGCTTCGGCGACGTCGACATCACGCAGCGGCTCGTGCCCGTCGATCGGAATTTCGAAGAGGTTCAGCCGGGCGGATGGGGCCAGTACTACCGCATCGAATACGAGGTCGAGAACTACGGCCAGACCGATCACGCCGTCGGCATCGCGCTGTTGATCGACACTATGATCGACGACAACGACGCCTCGCAGATGGACGCCGACGGCACCCGCGTCACGCGCCAGGCGCAGTTCGACGGCCGGCGCGTGCCCGGCGAAGTGCTCGTCTACCGCGTCGCCGGCAACTCCGCCGAGCTCACCGGCGCGCTCGTGACCGCGCGCGGCAAGGCCGTCAAGCCCGACGTCATGGCACTCGGCCGATGGCCGTACTATCACTCGGTCATCTGGGACTTCGAGACGCAGGACGTCGAGTACACCGACAGTGCGATCCTTCTCAAGTGGAGCGAGCAGACCCTCGCTCCGCGCGGACGACGCTACGTCGCGACCCACTACGGCACGCGCAACGAGGCCGAGCTCAAGGTGCTCACGAGCGCGGAGAACTTCCGCAAGGACAGCACGACAGTCTTCTTCGAGCTCGGCAAAAGCGCCCTCAGCGACGATGGCCGTCGCATGATCGACGACCTCGTCGCCGGACGCTCGGTCGCCGGAGCCTTCGTCGAGGTCCATGCGGACGCCGTCGGCGACGCGGCGAAGAACCTCGCGCTGTCGAAGAAGCGCGCCGATGCGGTCCGCGAGTACCTGCGCACCAAGTCGATCCCGTCGGAGATCATCATCCCGAAGGCGTACGGCGAGTCGTTCGCCGATCAGAGCACCGACGCGCGCGAGCACGGGCGTCAGGAGGATCGTCGCGCCACAGTCGTGATCTTCGAGCGACAGTAGAAATCGGCCCCGCACCGCGATCGTCGATCGCGGTGCGGGACGTCCGGTAGGAGCACCACCCGACTATCGAACTCTCTCGGCCGCGAAGGTGCCGTTCGGCTGCACGAGGATCGCGCGCTCGGCGCGCCCGTCGCGCGGCGTGAACCGTACTCGGAAGCCTGCCAAACCCTTGAGGTCGAATGCCGCCTCCGCGGTCGGCACGAGCTCGTACTCGGGCTGACCGGGCACCGTCGCGAACAGCGTCGTGCCGCGTCGAGCGATCGTGATCAGTGTGCCGGCAACACTGTACGCTCCGACATAGCGGTCGAGCAGCGTCGTGTCCCCGAGCGCCACCGACGCGCGGCGCACGAAGGCAATCGGCGCGACCGCCGGCTCCAATGGAGCGTGCAGCGAGGCGATCTCTCCCGTGGTCGCGGTACGGAACTCGACAAGCATCCCCTCGATCGGACCAGGCGCGCCGGCCACGCGGAAGATGTCGTAGTGATAGTGCTCGAGCTTCGCGTCGAAGCCGTGCAGCGAGACCGACAGGCGATCGTCACGATCGCGGCGCACGGTGATCGCGCCGTAGCCTGGGTGCACGAACTCGCCGGCGTAGTCCTCGAGCCTGTGCGACGGCCGGGTGTTCGGGACCCGCAGGCCATCGTCGGCGAGCTCGCGATTGGCCTCGAGCATCGAATCGAGTGCCTCCGCTCCTTTGAGTGCGCCCGCCTCCCAGTCGTAGTCTCGCTCGCCGAGCAGGATGTCGATGATCGTGCGCATCGCGGCGCCCGGCAGCCCGGTGCTTCCGCGGTTCGCGAGGACGACCACGCCGAGCTGCTCCGAGGGCAGGAAGCCTGCCTGCGCGGTGAACCCGTCGATGTTGCCTCCGTGCTCGAGCAGCCGGCGCCCGCGGTATGCGTGCTGCATCCAGCCCATCGCGTAGAGGTCGAACAACTCGCGCTCGCCGGCCGGCGACGCTCCGGACCACGGAATCACCACCTGCGGCGCGTGGATCTCCTCGAGGACGCCGGACGCGATGAGCGAGCGTCCGCCGGCCTTTCCTCCATCGATCTGCAGTTGCACCCACTTCGCCATCGCCTCGGCCGACGCGTTGATCGATCCGGCAGGTCCGATCGCCTCTACGCTGCGGTACTCGACCGGCTCGAGACGTCCTTCGGAGATCTCGTAGCCGAGGGCGCGATCGGCGCTCGCGCGCATCTGCGCGAGCGACGTCGTCGCACCGGCCATACCGAGCGGCGTGACGATCCGCTCGTCGACGAGCGTCTCCCACGACTTCCCGCTCACGCGCTCGGCGAGCACGCCCGCGGTCATGTACATCAGATTCGAATACTGCCACTTCGCGCGCACGGGAGCGCTCGCCTCGAACGTGCGAAGACGCTCGAAGAGCTCGTTGCGCCCGAGGCTCGAGCCATACCAGGCGACGTCATGACGGGGAAGTCCGGAGACATGCGTCAGCAGATCGCGTACGCGCATGGCGCGCGTCGCGGCGTCGTCGGCAAGACGGAACTCCGGGAGGTAATCGATCACCGGCGCGTCCCAATCGAGCTTTCCCTGCTCGACGAGGGTGCCGATGACGAAGGCTGTGAACGACTTGGTCGTCGAGCCGATCGGCATGAGCGTCGCGGCGGTCATGGGCTGCTTCGCGGCGACATCGCGCAGGCCAAATCCATCTGCGAGGATCACCCTCCCATCGCTGACGATCGCCACGCCGATACCGGGGACCTTCCAGCGGCCGATTGCGCCGTTGAGAAACGCGCGAATCGAGTCGAGCTTCTCGCTCTCGGTGGCCTCGGGCGTTTGCGACGATGTCGTCGTCTCCGACGCGCGCGTCAACTCGAACGGGAAGCTCGCGCCGCCCTGAGCGAACGATCCGGCAATGCGATCGCCGTCGAGCGTTCCCCGAAACGTGGGAGACCCCGGGATACCGTCGATCACGAACGTGACCTCGGAGCCCGCGACCGCGACATTCGTGAGCTTCAGTCCGGTGGCGCCCTGTTGTGGGATGTCGATCGTGCCGCGCGGGGCATCCCCTCCACGTCTGAAGGTGACGACTACCGTCAGTGGAGAGCCGGGCGTCTCGATGGAGCCCTTCCAACGACCGACAAGATCTGCTGCGGGCTGAGCCGCGAGCGAGCAGAAGACGAGGAGTTGCGCTGCGATGAATACGCCGGCACAACGCAGAACATGTAGGACCATCGACGATGCTGGAGATTGGATGCCACCGCACCTTCCCGGGTGCGCGGCGCCGGCATCGATTGCACCGTGCAATCGATGCCGGCGTGACACGCGAAACGAATCGCTGGCGCGCTATCGAACGATCGAGATGCGACCGACCGACGAAATGCCACCGGCCGTCACTCGAACGATGTACGCGCCGGGCGGAACGGGATGGCCTCCTGCGTCGTTGGCGTCCCACGTAGCGCTATGCGTGCCGGCGGGCACGCGCTCCTCAGCAATGACCGCGACGGTCTCGCCGAGCAGCGTGTGGATCGCAATCGATACGCGAGCGCTCGACTGCACCGAGAACCGAATCGTCGTCGCTCCGCTCGATGGATTCGGCACGATCGATTCGATCGCGACGGCCAAGGTCGACGTCGTAGCGTCAGCGCCGGCCGGGAAGAGCTCGATGTACTCGGGAGAGCTCGACGTGTCGGCAACGTCGGCCTTCGTGCGAACCAGCACGACGATGCTGTCTCCGACGGCGATCACGTCTCGAGTGCCTTCGGTCAACGCGTAGAGGGCGCCTGGCGCGGAGACCCCTTCCTCGGCCTTCCACGACGCGCCGCCGTCGTCCGATCGCATGATCTGCCCGTCGAGGGTCGTGGCCTCGATGGACTTCCCGCCGGCGACGATGAGGTCGGTTATGCTCGCCTTCAGCCCGGTCGGCTTCGCAAGCCAGCTCGATCCCCCATCGGTCGTCGCATAGACGACGCCGTCGACGCCGCCGGCGTAGCCTGCGATGTCGTCGATCATGAAGATCGCGCTGAAGATCGCCGGAGGGGTCTGCCACGGCACCCACGTCTGGCCGCTGTCGCTGGTCCGGAGCATGATCGGCTGAACGATTCCCGTCTGCGGATCGGGCTTGCCTCCGACGACCCATGCTGTCGACGGGCGGGGCATCGACAGACCGATGAGAATCCCCTGCTTCTCGTCGTGCACGCGCTTCCACGAGCCGCCGCCATTGCTGCTACCCAGGATCGCGCCGTCGTCTCCGATGATGAGTCCCGTTGGACCGGAGAATGCGATGCCTCGAAGGGTAACGCTTACTCCGGACTCGACCTGCGCCCACTCTCTGCCGGCAGACGCAGAATGAATGATCGTGCCCGCGTCGCCAACGACCGTCACACGCGTGCGATCGCTCGACGCGACCGATCGGAAGATCGGCTTCGACGGGAACTCCGCAAAGCGGAAGCTGCGCCCGCCATCGCTGCTCGTGCCGATCGTGCCGGCAACGCCGACAACGACGATGCTGTCGAAGTCGACAGCTCGACCGGCGCGGCCGACGACCGCGACGTCGCGCAGCAGAGCGGAGTTGAGTCGAGAGTTGATGAGGACGATCGGATCGGACCCATCGAGCACGCGACTCCAGTAGCCGCGTCCGAATGTCGCAACGCGAAGCGTGTCGAATCCGGCTCCCCGGATATACGAGAGACTGTTGGCCGCGACGATCGGCAGGCCATGCTGGAATCGCTCCCACAGCACACCGCCGTCCCGTGTTCTGAACACACCGAGCTCCGTCGCCGCGTACATCGTATTCGGATCGATCGGCGAGGCGACGATGTCCGACGTGACCACGTTGGGCATGTTCCCGGTGATGTTCGACCACGCGAGTCCGCCGTCGGTGGTGCGGTAGATCTTCGCCTGGCCGAGCGCCGCGAGCTGATCCGCGCGCGGTCGGACCGTCATTGCGTACGCGACGTTCGCACTCCAACGATCGGCCGCGATACTCGAGAGTCCATTGCGGTTGTCGCGATCGACTCGCCGGTCGGTCATCGTCATCGACCCGCCGATTCCACGGAAGAGCCGCACGGTCAACCCGATGTCGCCGCGATGCTCGAACAGGACGTAGGCGACCGTGGGACCGTCGAGGTGATGATTCACCATCATCGTCCTGACACGCTCGTTGCCTGCCGTGTCGAAGTCTCGTGACGCGGTCGTCGCGCGCAGCCAGGTGTCGCCCGCGTTCGTCGAGTACATCAGGTTCGTCTTCGTCACCGTGAAGAGCCAGTTCGAGCCGAGCTTGTTCAGACGCAACGGCACGTAAAAGAACTCGCCGAGGTCCTGGTTCAGTTGGACCTGGCTACGCCCCATGTCGTCGCTGCGAAGGCGATAGGATGGTCCGCACCACGAGTTGAAGAAGATCTGCGATGGATTCGTCGGGTGAATGCCGATCGTGTTGCCTCCGTCGCACCCACCGGCAATCCACCACAGTCGATTGTTCGTGCCCGCCTCGTCGGTCACGACCGTGCCGTTGTCCTGCAGACCGGAGACCATGACCTTCGAATTCGACCACGCGTCGTCGAGTGAGTACGCCTGCAGCGGCGCGCCGGGCAGGAATCCCTCGGCGCCGTTGGAGGCTACGTCTGTTGCCTCATTGTAGATGTAGATCCCACCGTCGTTCAGCACGATCAGCGAGCCCGATCCGATCGGCGGATAGGCGATGTCGGTGACGTCGCTGTGACCGGCCGCGCGCATCTGCCACGTCGAGCCGCCATCGACGGTGCGCATGAGGCCGACTCCGCCGACATACACGCGATCGGGATCGACGGGCGAGATGGCGATCGCGTGGTCGTTGAAGGCCTGTCCGCTGTGCAGGTACTCGGGCGGCGCGGGCAGACTGTCCCAGCGATCGCCACGGTTCGTCGACTTGTAGAGCATGCCGACGTTCCCCACATGATTGCTCAGCGCGCCGTACACGACGTTCGGCGATGACGGACTGACGGCGATGAGCGCGCTCTGGGCCATGATCGAGCGCACGCCCGTGTTGATCTCGGTAAAGGTCTCTCCGCTGTTGGTCGATCGATGGAATCCGATGTTGTCCGGACCGGCGATGTAGAGCGTTGTGCGCCGCGTCGGGTCGACGGACAGGCGCTCGATGGTCAAGCGTCCCAGACTGCGCGGACCGCTCGGACTCCACGTCTCGCCCGCGTCGGTCGATCGCCAGAATCCCCTGTCCGACGTCAGGTACATGGTGCTCATCGATGAGCCGTACTCGAGACCGGTGATCGCCCGGGGCTTGACATCGTTCTCTCCGAGAGCCACGCGCGCCCAGGTGGCACCGCGATCGCTCGTATGGAAGAGGCCGGCGCCCGCGTACCGGTTCTTGTCGCCGGTGCCGACCCAGATGCTGTTGGGATCGAGCGAGTCGATCAGGAACGCGCCGACAGCCGGGTTCGGAAGGTTGTCGCCGAGCGGAGTCCACACGCGCACGAGTCCGGCAAAATTCCCGAACCACAGGCCTCCACTCGACGACCCGAGGTACGTCTCGATCGTACCGCTCACGGGATTGCGATACCATCGGATCGTGCGCATCCGGCCGTGCCAGTTGTTCCCGGGCGTGACGCCGATCGCAAGCGGTCCGATGCATTCCCAGCGCGTGTTCCGTAGCAGCGAGCCCCTCCCCTTCTCCGATTGTTCGTCGGGCATCGTGCCGATGCGGACGAGCTCATCGAGGTAGGCATCGGGCTCAAGGCCGCTGCCCCAGTGCCGATCGCGAATCTCATTGCGGGCCTCCTTTCGGGAGTCCTGCGCATGGGATGGAAGCGTACCTCCGAGCGCAGACGCAAGACAGAGAACCGCCAGGACTGACGTTCGACGGTGGCGACACATAGGCATTCCTCGAGTTGAGATGGCGGCGAGAGAATTCGGAGGGTCCGTAACGTACGCAATCCAGACACGGTGCCGACGGCACGACACGATTGGACCTGTGCGCTGCGTGGATTGTCGGGCTCCCGTGAAAGCCCCATATTGTCGGCGCTGATGCACGCACGACGCTAGGGGTGCTCCCGCCGGAAGGCCGGGGGCTGAGATCACACCCTCGGAACCTGAAACGGATAACACCGGCGCAGGGAAGCGAACCAGGATGATCCCACCCTCTCCCGTTCCCATCACGTCAGTCACCGAACGACGTGTGCCCGACGCAACCGCTCGCGACTGCCTGTGCCCATCGGCGCCCAGTGCGACCAAAACTCCGCAATCAGGAATCCGCATTCACGATGTCCAATCCAGATACGCTCCCGACCGCCGACGCATCGGTGCCGCAGTACCCGAGCTCGCGCAAGATCTACGTCAGCGGCAGCCGTGCCGACGTCCGCGTGCCGATGCGAGAGATCTCGCTCGACGATACCCCGGCGATGTTCGGCGCCGAGAAGAACGAGTCGATCACCGTGTACGACACCTCCGGCGTCTACACCGACCCGACGGTAACGATCGACCTGCGCAAGGGACTGCCCGAGGTCCGACGCGAATGGATTCTCGAGCGCGGCGACACCGAGGTGATCGAGGGCTTCTCCTCCGAGTTCGCGCGCGAACGGATGGCCGACACCTCGCTGGACCACCTGCGTTTCGAGCACATCCGGACGCCCCGCCGTGCGCGATCGGGCGCGAACGTGACGCAGATGCACTACGCGCGCAAGGGCATCATCACGCCGGAGATGGAGTACGTCGCGATCCGCGAGGCCCAGCGCCTCGACGCGATGCGCAGCTCGCCGCTGGCGACGCAGCACCGCGGCGAGTCCTACGGCGCGATGATCGGCCGTGAGATCACACCCGAGTTCGTTCGCGACGAGGTCGCCCGCGGCCGCGCGATCATCCCGGCGAACATCAATCACACCGAGCTCGAGCCGATGATCATCGGCCGCAACTTCCTCGTGAAGATCAACTGCAACCTCGGCAACTCCGCGGTCACCAGCTCGATCGAAGAGGAAGTGGAGAAGATGACGTGGGGGATTCGCTGGGGCGGCGACACGATCATGGATCTGTCGACCGGCAAGCACATCCACGAGACACGCGAGTGGATCATCAGGAACTGTCCGGTGCCGCTCGGGACGGTGCCGATCTACCAGGCGCTCGAGAAGGTCGGCGGAAAGGC
>Ga0247823_10003104_pt1 | contig 13579 bp, 15 predicted proteins | sample 13C_PalmiticAcid_2_FD_192426 | JGI IMG/M metagenome (GOLD analysis project Ga0247823, IMG submission 192426) | Soil microbial communities from agricultural site in Penn Yan, New York, United States - 13C_PalmiticAcid_Day30 | ecosystem: Environmental > Terrestrial > Soil > Agricultural land...
TGTTCAACTTCCGCGAGATCCGCTACTTCGACATCAAGGGCGCCAAGACCGGCCTGCTGTCCAAGGCGATGACCGCGCCGGACGGCATGGTGCGCATCCCGCTCAACGAGTCCAGCGACCCGAAGAGCCAGATCAACGAATACCTCGATGCCTACAAGGGCGAGGGCATCCAGCACATCGCCTGCTTCACCGACGACATCTACACCACGGTGGAGCAGATGCGTGCGGCCGGCGTGGAGTTCCTCGACACGCCTGACACCTACTTCGACGTGATCGACCAGCGCATCCCGGACCATGGCGAGGACGTCGCGCGCCTGACGCGCAACAAGATCCTGATCGACGCCGATCCGGAAACCAAGCAGCGCAAGCTGCTGCAGATCTTCACCCAGAACGCACTGGGCCCGATCTTCTTCGAGATCATCCAACGCAAGGGCAACGAAGGCTTCGGCGAAGGCAACTTCCAGGCGCTGTTCGAAAGCATCGAACGCGACCAGATGCGCCGCGGCGTGCTGTAATCCGTTTCCACCCACAGGCCTCCGCCGCATGAGCGCATCCGCCTACCTGACCGGCTTCGGCAACCACTTCGCCAGCGAGGCGGTCGCCGGCACGCTGCCGGAAGGCCGCAACTCGCCGCAGCGGGTCGCCCACGGGTTGTACGCGGAGCAGCTCAGCGGCACGGCGTTCACCGCGCCGCGGGCGGAGAACCGCCGCAGCTGGCTGTACCGCATCCGCCCGGCGGCGATGCATGGCACCTTCGCGCCTTACGCGCAGCATCGCCTGCACAGCGACTTCAGCGCCGGCCCGGTGTCGCCGGACCAGATGCGCTGGTCGCCGCTGCCGATGCCGGGGACGCCGACCGACTTCGTCGATGGCCTGTACACGATGGCCGGCAACGGCACGCCCGAGGCCCAGCACGGCGTGGGGATCCACCTGTATGCGGCGAACCGCTCGATGCAGGGCCGCTACTTCTACGACGCCGACGGCGAACTGCTGATCGTCCCGCAGCAGGGACGCCTGCGCCTGGCCACCGAGTTCGGCGTGATCGACCTCGAGCCGCAGCAGATCGCGGTGATTCCGCGCGGCGTGCGCTTCCTGGTCGAACTGCCCGACGGCGAAGCGCGCGGCTATGTCTGCGAGAATTTCGGTGCGCAGCTCCGTCTGCCGGACCTGGGGCCGATCGGCTCGAACGGGCTGGCCAATCCGCGCGATTTCGAAACACCGGTCGCCGCTTACGAAGACGTGGAAGGCGGGTTCGAACTGATCGCCAAGTTTCAGGGCCACCTCTGGCGTGCGGACATCGGCCACTCGCCGCTGGACGTGGTGGGCTGGCACGGCAACTACGCGCCGTACCGCTACGACCTGCGCCGCTTCAACACCATCGGCTCGATCAGCTTCGACCATCCGGACCCGTCGATCTTCCTGGTGCTCACTTCGCCCAGTGATACGCCGGGCGTCGGCAACATGGACTTCGTGATCTTCCCGCCGCGCTGGCTGGTGGCGCAGGACACGTTCCGTCCGCCATGGTTCCACCGCAACATCGCCAGCGAGTTCATGGGCCTGATCCACGGCGTGTACGACGCCAAGGCGGAAGGCTTCGCGCCGGGTGGCGCCTCGCTGCACAACTGTATGACCGGGCATGGGCCCGACGCGGCGACGTTCGAGAAGGCGTCGCAGGCGGACCTCTCCAAGCCGGACGTCATTGCCGGCACGATGGCCTTCATGTTCGAGACGCGGGCGGTGATCCGTCCCACCCGCCAGGCGGTCGAAGCCCTGCACCGGCAGCGCGATTACCAGGCCTGTTGGGCCGGTCTGCGCAAGCACTTCGCGCCGCCGCAGGGCTGAGCGGCGCTACGTCAGGGCGAGCGCGTCGTCCTGCGTTCCCAGTCGCGCGTGGAACGGCGGCATGTCGTCCAGCGGCAGCGCTTCCAGCAGGCGCTCGCGGATGCGCTGGGCCAGGGTCGCAGCGACCCGGCTTTCCAGGAACCTCAGCGCGGCCGCGAGTGCATCGAGCATCGCGTCGTCGTCGAGGCGCGACTGCAGTCGATCACGATGCCGGCCCGCCTCCGCGTCGCGATGCAGTTCGAGCATGCCCGACAGATAGACGCGGGCGGCCACCCGGGAACGACGGGGTCCCGCAGGGGTGGCCGGCATGGCGACCGCTGTCGCCGAGCCGGTCGCGACGACGGTCGCCGACGTCGAGGGCGAGCCGGTCAGGTATCCGTCGCGCACCAGGCGCTGGATCAGCAGCGGCGCGTCCTGGCCCAGCAACTGCACCAGGTCCTCGAGGCCGCGCTGGCCATCGCAGAGGATCAGCGCCCGACGCTCGCGCATGCCCAGCGTGCCGCCGTGGGCCTGGAGCGTGGTGCGGGCGAGATCGGTCTTGGACGGGCGCATGCGTGAGCCGGAAGGGGCCGCGCGCAGCCTAGTGCCCAGCGATGAAGTGCGGATGACAGACGGGCGTTCGCGGTGACTTAACGCGTAAACGTTAGTCTTCAGGTTTGTGCATAGGAGAGAGCCGATGAAGTCGATGCTGCCGATCGTGATGGTCGCTGCCCTGTTGTCCGCCTGCCAGCGCGAGGAGGCGCCGGCCCCGGCCGATGCGGAGCCGTTGACCACGGCAGCGAGCACGCCGGTGGCCGAGACGCCGGCACCGGTGCCGGCCGTTGACGACACGGCGGCGCCCGCCGGCCCGGTCAGCCAGGCGAGCTTCCTCGGCTACGGCGACATGAAGCTGGGCAGCACCGTGGAAGAAGCCCGCGCGGCCTGGGGCGGCGAATTGAACGGCGCACCGATGGAAGGCACCAGCTGCCACTACCTCTGGCCGAAGTGGATCAGCCGTCCGGCCGAGTTCGCCTTCATGATGGAAGAAGGCAAGTTCGTCCGCTACGACGTGGGCATCGACAAGGAAACCGCACCGGGCGGCGGCAAGGTCGGCATGAGCGTGGAGGAGCTGCAGAAGCTCTACGGCGGGGCGCTGAAGGCCACGCCGCACAAGTATGTGCAGGGCGGCCAGTACCTGGCCATCGACGCCGGCGACGTGGCGCCGACCAAGCTGATCTTCGAAGCCGATGCGGCCGGCAAGGTCACCTCCTGGCGCGTGGGCCTGTCGCCGCAGGTGGAATACGTCGAAGGCTGTTCCTGAGGAAGCGGGGCGGCATAGAATCCCCGCAATCCACGAGGGGAGTGCGGGGCCATGATGGAAGCCTGGGGATACTTCGCGCTGGGCCTGGTGCTGCTGGCGCTGGGCGGTGATTCCATCGTCAAGGGCGCCTCGGGACTGGCGCAGCGCTTCGGCGCCTCGCCCTTCGTCGCCGGCCTGGTGCTGATCGCCTTCGGCACCTCGCTGCCGGAACTCGCGGTCAACGCGCGTGCGATGTGGGTGGGTTCGCAGGAGCTCGCCCTCGGCAATGCCGTGGGCAGCAACATCGTCAATCTCGGCCTGACCCTGGGCCTGGCCGCGGTGGTCGCGCCCGTGGTGATCCGCATGCGCCTGCTGTCGCCGCTGCTGGTGTTGCTCGCGGTCGCCACGCTGGCGCTGATCGTGTTCGGGCTCGATGGCGTGGTCAGTCGCGTCGAAGGCATGGCGCTGTTGCTGGGCTTCGTCGCGATGCTGGCGTTCCTGTTGGCCCGCGCACCGCGCGAGGACGCCGCGGTGCGCGCCGAGATCGAAGCCTTCGCGAGCACGCGCACCGATTTGTGGATGAACCTGCTGCGTTTTGTCGTAGCGGTGGCGCTGCTGTACTACGGCGCCCGCTACGTGGTGCAGGGCGCGCCCGTGATCGGTGCGCACTGGGGTCTGTCGCCGCTGCTGACCGGCCTGCTGCCGGTGGCCATCGGCACGGCGCTGCCCGAGATCGCCGCCGCAGCGATGGCCGCGCGCCGCGGGCAGGGCGACATGGTGGCGGGGCACGTGATCGGCTCCAGCCTGTTCAACCTGCTGGTGGTGGTCGGCGGCATGGCGGCGTTCCGCCCGCTGCCGCTGCCGGAATCCTTCGTCCGCTTCGAACTGCCCGCGGCCATCGCGTTCGTCATCGTGCTGTACCCGATGCTGCGCGGCGACCTGCGGGTGAGTCGCGTGGAAGGCGGATTGCTGCTGGCGGCCTTCATCGGCTGGCTGGTGCTGGAGATCGCACTGCTCGCCTGAACCGCGGGTCAGGCAGGGCGTGACGGGTTTGTTAAACTCGGGCGGATTGCTCGTGAATGACGCATTCCCTGCAACGCAAGGCGGTTGATGATCCCTTTTCTTGAAATCCTGCTGGCGCTGCCGTTCGTGCTCGCGCTGGTGGTGGCGCTGGCGCGCGGCCTTCCGCGCGGCGCGACCGCATGGCTGGCGGGGCTCGCACCGCTGCTGGGCCTGGTGCTGCTGGCGTGGATGACACCCAGCGTGCTGCAGGGTTGGAACCTGCGCGCAGAACACGCCTGGCTGCCGCAGATCGGGTTGGATTTCACCCTGCGCCTGGATGGCCTGGCCTGGATGTTCGCCGGCCTGGTGCTGGCGATCGGCGCGCTGGTGGTGATCTACGCGCGCTACTACCTCAGCGAGAAGGACAGCGCGCCGCGCTTCTTCGCCAGCCTGCTGCTCTTCATGGGCTCGATGCTGGGCGTGGTATTGGCCGGCAATCTGCTGCTGTTGGTGGTGTTCTGGGAACTGACCAGCATCAGTTCGTTCCTGCTGATCGGTTTCTGGTCGCACCGCCAGGATGCGCGCGAAGGCGCGCGCATGGCGCTGGCGATCACCGGCGCGGGTGGACTGGCCTTGCTCGGCGGCGTGCTGCTTATCGGGCGCATCGTCGGCAGCTACGATCTGGACGTGGTGCTGGCCTCGGGCGAGCTGATCCGCGGCAGCGCGCTGTACCCGTGGGCGCTCGCGCTGGTGCTGGCCGGCGTGTTCACCAAGAGCGCGCAGTTCCCGCTGCATTTCTGGCTGCCGCATGCGATGGCCGCGCCCACGCCGGTGTCGGCGTATCTGCATTCGGCCACGATGGTGAAGGCGGGCGTGTTCCTGCTGGCGCGGTTGCATCCGGCGCTCGCGGGCACCGACCTGTTCTTCTACGTGGTCACCACGGTCGGCGCGCTGACGCTGCTCGTCGGTGCCTGGCTCGCGATCTTCCAGCATGACCTCAAGGGCCTGCTGGCGTACTCCACCATCTCGCACCTGGGTCTGATCACGCTGCTGTTCGGCATCTCTACGCCGATGGCGGTGGTGGCCGGCGTGTTCCATATCCTCAACCACGCCACGTTCAAGGCGTCGCTGTTCATGGCGGGCGGCATCATCGACCACGAGACCGGCACGCGCGACATGCGCAGGCTGGGCAACCTGCGGCGTTCCATGCCCTGGACCAGCGCCCTGGCGATCGTCGCCTCGCTGGCCATGGCGGGCATCCCGCTGCTCAACGGTTTCCTGTCCAAGGAAATGTTCTTCGCCGAAGCGATCGACATCGGCGGGCACCGCGCGATGCGCGATGCGATCGCGGTGGCCGCGCTGCTGTACGGCGTCTTCGGCGTGGCCTACAGCCTGCGCTTCGTCTACGAGACCTTCTTCGGCTACGGACCGCGCGCGCTGGACACCACCCCGCACGAGCCGCCGCGCTGGATGAAGATTCCGGTGGAAGTGCTGGTGGTGCTGTGCGTGGCGGTCGGCATGTTCCCGGCCTTCACCGTGGCGCCGGTGTTGAAGGCGGGCGCGGGTGCGATCCTCGGCCCGTCGCTGCCGGAGTACAGCCTGTCGTTCTGGCACGGCGTCAACACGCCGCTGCTGATGAGCCTGGCCGGCATCGCTGGTGGCGTCCTGCTGTACTTCGGCCTGCGACGCCTGTTCGACCTGCACGCGATCGTGCGGCGCTCGTTGGGGCGCAACGTGTTCCGCTGGAACATGGAAGCCCTGTACGCGCTGGCGGGACGCTTCACCTCGCGCCTCGCCAACGGAAGCCTGCAGCGCAGCCTGCTGTTCCTGGTACTGGCCGCGCTGGCGGCGGGCGTAGCCCCCTTCATCATCGGCGTGTCGCCGCCACTGGCTTGGCGCGCGCCGCAACCGATGCCGCTGCTGGGTTGGCTGCTATGGCTGGTGCTGGTCGTATGTGCGGTCTACACGATCCGCCTGTACCGGCAGCGCCTGCTCGCCGTCATCGTGCTGGGCGGCGCCGGCCTGGTGGTCAGCCTCACCTTCGTGTTCCTCTCCGCGCCGGACCTCGCGCTGACCCAGTTGATGGTCGAGATGGTCAGCCTGGCGCTGCTGTTGCTGGGCATGCACTACCTGCCGCCGCGTTCGCCGCCCGAGCGCACGCCGCGGCGTCGCCTGCGCGACATCGCCGTATCGCTCGCGGCGGGCCTGGGCGTGGGTCTGCTGGCCTACGCGGTGATGACGCGCCCTGTGGACACGATCAGTGGCGAGATGCTGGCGCGCTCGCTGCCGGAAGCCTACGGCAGTAACGTGGTGAACGTGATCCTGGTGGACTTCCGAGGCTTCGATACCTTCGGCGAGATCACCGTGTTCGGCATCGCCGCGCTGATCGTGCACGCGCTGCTGCGCCGCGCGCGGATGGCGCCGGAGAAGGTGATGTCCGGTCCGCCGATCCAGCTGCCGGTGCCCGCCGACCTTGCACAGATCATGTTCCCGCTGACGCTGACGGTCTCGGTGTTCCTGTTCCTGCGCGGACACAACGCACCGGGCGGCGGCTTCATCGCCGGCCTGGTGCTGGCCGTGCCGCTGCTGGTGCAGTACGTCATCCAGGGCGCGGCATCGGTCGAATCGCGCTTCGGCTTCGACTACGTGAAGTGCATCGGCGTCGGCCTGATCGTGGCGGGCATCAGCGGCGTGGCCTCGATGGGTTTCGGCGTGCCGTTCCTGACCAGCGGGCACCTCGATCTCGACCTGCCGCTGATCGGCACGGTGCCGCTGGCCAGTGCGATCGGTTTCGACACCGGCGTGTACCTGGTGGTGTTCGGCGGCGCCATGCTGATCCTGTCGATGCTCGGCACGATCAAGCCCTCCCGCACGCGCATCTCGCACCTGGGCGTGATGGAGCCCGGCGACCGATCCACCCGCACCGGAGACATGCGCTGATGAGGGCTGCACCGTAATGGAACTGGCGATGGCGAGCGCGATCGGCATCCTGACCGCGGCGGGCGTGTACCTGCTGCTGCGCGCGCGCAGCTTCGACGTCATCCTCGGGCTGACACTGCTGTCGTACGCGACCAACCTGCTGATCTTTTCCGGCGGCCGCCTCGTGCCCGGCAAGCCGCCCGTGCTGCGCGACGGCGTGCCGAGCGACCTGGCGCATTACACCGATCCGCTGCCGCAGGCGTTAGTGCTGACCGCCATCGTGATCGCCTTCGCGATGACGGCGGTGACCGTGGTGCTGGCGATCCGCAGCCGCGGCGACAACGACAGCGACCACGTCGACGGCCGCAGGGCGCAGCGCGAGTTCCTGGCGGCCGAACAGCGTCGCCACGAGGAAGCACGCGAACTGGCGAAGGCCGAGGACCCGGAGGGCGGCGCATGAGCCACCTGCCCATCCTCCCGGTCCTGATCCCGCTGTTCGCCGCGTCGATCGCGCTGTTCTTCGAGCATCGCCGCTTCGGCATGGTGCCGCAGCGGATCGTGGCCTGGTTGTCGGTGGCCGCGATGCTGGGCGTGGCCGGCATGCTGGTCGCGCAGGCGGCCACCGGTCAGGTCCAGGTCTACCTGCTCGGCGACTGGCCGGCGCGGTTGGGCATCGTGCTGATGGTCGACCGCCTGTCCGCGCTGATGGTGCTGGTGGGCCTGCTGCTCGGTGCGGCATGCCTGCTGCACGCCTGCGCGGGCTGGGACCGGCGTGCGCCGCACTTCCACGCATTCTTCCAGTTCCAGCTGATGGGCCTGAACGGCGCGTTCCTGACCGGCGACATCTTCAACCTGTTCGTGTTCTTCGAGGTGCTGCTGATCTCGTCGTACGGGTTGATGCTCAGCGGCGGCCGCGGCGAGCGCCTGCGCGCGGGCCTGCACTACGTGACGTTCAACATCGCGGCATCGACGCTGTTCCTGATCGCGCTGGGCCTGCTGTACGGCCTGCTGGGTTCGCTGAACATGGCGGAGTTGTCGGCGCGGGTGTCGCAGCTGCCGGCCGGCGACGTGGCGTTGGTGCAGGCCGCCGCCGGCCTGCTGTTCGTGGTCTTCTGCGCGAAGGCCGCACTGTTGCCGATGTATTTCTGGTTGCCGGAAACCTACACGCATGCGCCGGCCGCGGTCGCCGGCCTGTTCGCCATCATGACCAAGGTGGGCCTGTACGCGGTGTTGCGGCTGGGCACGCTGAGTTTCGGCGCGGCCGGGCCGCTGGACGGCTTCGCGTGGCCGGCGCTGCTGGCGCTCGGTGCCGCCACGCTGGTGCTCGCCGCGCTCGGCGTGTTGGCGGCCAACCGGCTGCGCGCATTGGCGGCCTATCTCGTGCTGGGCTCGGCCGCTACGCTGTTCGTCGCGTTCTCGCTGCATACCGCGGGCACCGTCAGCGCGGGGCTGTACTACCTCGTGCACAGCAGTTTCGCCGGCGCGGCGCTGTTCCTGCTGGCAGACGTGATCCGCCGCCGCCGCGGCCGCGCGGGGGACCGCAAGGACGTCATCGCCGCGCTGCCGCGCAAGACCATGCCGGGCCTGTTGTTCCTGGTCGCGGCGGTGTCGCTGGCGGGCCTGCCACCGCTGTCAGGCTTCATCGGCAAGCTGCTGTTGCTCGGCGCCGTGCCGGAGGGCCCGCGCACCTTCTGGGTCTGGCTGCTGGTGCTCGGCACCAGCTTCCTGATGCTGGTGGGTCTGGCGCGCGCCGGCACGCGCCTGTTCTGGCGCACCGAACCATGGCCGGATGCCAGTGCGGAAACACGTGCGGCGTTCATGCCTGCCGGCGACCTGGCGCACGCGCCTTCGCGACCGCTCGAGACCGCGGCCATCGTGCTGCTGCTGGGCTATGGGGTGGCGCTGGTGCTGGCGGCCTCGCCGCTGCTCGACTACACCCGGGCCACCGCCGCGCAACTGCAGTCGCCTGGCGACTATGTGCGGCAGGTGCGTGCCGCACTGCCCGCCCTGAGGGAGCCCTGAGCATGGTCGCGGTCTGGCGCAAACGCTGGCTGCCGTCGCTGCCGCTGAGCGCGACGGTGTTCTGCTTCTGGCTGCTGATGAACGACGATATCAGCGTAGGCCAAGTGGTGATGGCCCTGGTACTGGCCCTGGTGATCCCGGTCTTCGCCGCTAGGCTGGACCGTGAGTTCGCGCGGATCGGCCGCTTGCGCAGCGTGCCGCGCATGCTGGGCGTGCTGCTGCTGGACATCGTGCAGGCCAATGTCACCGTCGCCCTTCAAGTGCTGGGCCCGGAACGCAAGATCACGCCCGGTTTCATCTGGGTGCCGCTGGACATCGGGAACATCCACGGCATCGCGGCATTGACCAGCATCATCACGCTGACGCCGGGCACGGTATCGTCGGCGCTGTCGGACGACCGCCGCCATCTGCTGGTGCATGTCCTCAACCTGGAGGATGCCGACGAGGTGATCCGGCAGATCAAGACGCGCTACGAAGCGCCGCTGATGGAGATCTTCCCATGACCCCGCAGAGCCTGGTGATGTACGCCGTGGTGGGTGCGATGCATGTCGTCGGCATCGCCATGCTGCTGGCGTTGTTCCGGTTGGCGCGCGGGCCGAGCGTGCCCGACCGCATCCTCGCGCTCGACACGCTCTTCGTCGCCGCCATCGCGCAGCTGATGCTGTTCGGCATGTACCTGGGCACGGCGGTGTATTTCGAAGCGGCGTTGATCATCGCGATGCTGGGTTTCGTCGGCACGGTGGTGTTGAGCAAGTACGTGCTGCGCCGGGACATCGTCGAATGAGCTGGGTCTTCGCCATCGTGCTGGTGCTGCTGCTGGCCGTGGGCAGCTTCTTCATCCTCGTGGGCTCCTTCAGCCTGGTGAAGCTGTCGGAGTTCTTCAAGCGCCTGCACGGGCCGACCAAGGCCAGCACGCTGGGCGTGGGCTGCGTGCTGATCGCATCGATCGGCTACCACGCGCTGTCGGGCACGGACCCGCAGCCGCGCGAATTGTTGATCACGGCCTTCCTCTTCATCACCGCGCCGATCAGCGCTCACCTGATGGCGAAGGCCGCGCTTTCGCTGCACATGGCCGAGCGCCCACCGATGCCGGGCGGCGAACCGCCGGAACCCATCGATGCGATCGACGAAGGCGCCCGCCCGGATGCCTGACGTGGCGCCGCGCACGGCGTTGGTGTTCGGTGCCAGCGGCCAGATCGGGGAGGCCTTGCTGGCGCGACTGGCGGGCGGGGGCTGGCAGGTGTTGGCGGTATCGCGCACGCCGCGCGCGCCTTCCGCAGGGGTGACCTGGCTGAAGGGCGAATTCGGCAACATCGAAAGCTTGCCGGCTGCGGTGGATGTCATCGTCAGCGCCGGACCGCTGGACGCCTTCTCGCGGTGGTACACGCAAGGATCCGTCGGAACGTCGCGCGTGGTGGCGTTCGGCTCCACCAGCCTGGATACCAAGCAGGCCTCCTGCGACGCCCACGAGCGCGACATCGTTGCGCGGCTGCAGGCGGCGGAGCATGCCGTGTTCGAGACCGCATCCTCACGCGGTGCCGCCGCGACCCTGCTGCGCCCCACGCTGGTCTATGGCGCAGGACGGGACCAGACCCTGGCGCGCATCGCCGCGATGGCGCGGCGCACGGGTTTCTTCGTCCTGCCACGCGGCGCGACGGGGCGACGCCAACCGGTGCACGTCGACGATCTGGCGCACGCGGCGATGGCGGTGGTGGACGCGACGGCCTCGCACGGCCGCGCGTACGCGTTGCCCGGCGGCGAAACGCTGGCCTATCGCGACATGGTGGCGCGCACGCTGGCAGGGCTGTCGCCACCGGCAAGGCTGTGGGAGCTGCCGATGCCGCTGTTCCGCACGCTGCTGGGCGTCGCGCGGGCGGCGGGGGCGATGCGCGGGCTTAGCGACGACGCGGTGGCCCGCATGCGCGAGGATCTGGTCTTCGATGCGGCGCCGGCATGCCGCGACTTCGGCTATGCGCCGCGCGCGTTCGTGGTCGACGCGCGCGCGCTGGGCGAAAACGGCCGCTGACGGCTCAGTACTTCCAGCCCATCTTCCGGTAGAACTTGCTGAGCACCCATACCGGCCCGATCAGCAGGTAGGTGAGGTCGGTCAGGAAACTCGGCTTCTTGCCTTCGATCTTGTGGCCGATGAACTGGGCGATCCACGCGACCACGAATACGGTCACCGCGAGGAAGAACAGGTTCTGCAGCCCCAGCAGGCTCTCCAGCCAGCGGGTCAGCCAGGCCATCGCGATGAAGATCGCCAGCATGCCGAAGCCCAGCGGGCGCGACAGCTTGTAGTAGTACATCCACGCGCCGAACATGGCCAGCGCCGCCCACATGCCGGACTTCACCCAGGTGCCGAACACCGGGATGCACCACAGCAGGGCGACCACCGTCCACAGGATCATGGGCACGGCGAAGACGTGGATCAGCTGGTTGGTCTCGTTGACGTGGTCGCCGGAGTAACTGGCGAACCAGCGGTCCACCGGACGTTGCGCGGTCGCGTTCATGCATCCCTCCCGAGGATGGCAATGCGGCAGGGTATGGAGCATACCCCAGCCCGGCAGGCGATGCCGGGCCGGCGGTCAGGTGTCGAGGAATCAGTGCGCCGCGGCTTTGGAGAACAGCTGGATCACCAGCACCCCGGCGACGATCAGGCCCATCCCGATCATCGCCGGCAGATCCAGCGGCTGCTTCAGCACCACCCAGCCGATCAGCGCGATCAGCACGATGCCCGCGCCCGACCAGATGGCGTAGGCCACGCCGACGGGCACCGTCTTGAGGGTCAGCGACAGGAAGTAGAACGCCACGCCGTAACCGGCGGCGACCAGCAGCGACGGGCCCGTCCGGGTGAAGCCCTCGGAGGCTTTCAGGGCGCTGGTGGCGATGACCTCGGCGGCGATGGCCAGGGCGAGATAGACGTAGGCGTTCATGCGCGTGCACCCGATGACAGGGTGGCCAGCCTACTGCACGGAACGCTGAATCCCGGCTTGCCCTGCATCGTCGCGATGCAGGGCGGGGATGCAGGTCAGTCGACGAGGATGCCGGCGAGCTTCTGCAGCGCTTCGGCGTACTTGGCGCGCGTGCGCTCGATGACTTCGGCCGGCAGCGACGGACCGGGCGCGGTCTTGTTCCAGTCCAGCGTTTCCAGGTAGTCGCGCACGAACTGCTTGTCGTAGCTGGGCGGGCTGGTGCCGACTTCGTACTGGTCGGCCGGCCAGTAACGCGAGGAATCCGGCGTCAGCATCTCATCCATGATGTAGAGGCGGCCGTCTTCGTCGGTGCCGAACTCGAACTTGGTGTCGGCGAGCAGGATGCCGCGCTCGGCCGCGAAATCGGCGGCGAAGCGGTAGATGCGCAGCGTGGCGTCGCGCACGCGCTCGGCCAGTTCGGCGCCGACGGTCTTCACCATGGCGTCGAAGTCGATGTTCTCGTCGTGGTCGCCGACGGCGGCCTTGGTCGACGGGGTGAAGATCGGCTCGGCCAGCTTCTCGGCCTGGCGCAGGCCGTCGGGCAGCTCGATGCCGCTGACCTTGCCGGTGCGCTGGTAATCCTTCCAGCCGCTGCCGATCAGGTAGCCGCGTGCGATGGCTTCCACCGGCACGGGCTTGAGCTTCTTCGTCACCACCGCGCGCTTGGCGTACAGCGAGGCGTCCACGCCGGCGGGCAGCACCGAGGCGACGTCGATGCCGGTCAGGTGGTTGGGCATCAGGTGCGCCGTCTTGGCGAACCAGAAGTTCGAGATCTGGCAGAGCATTTCGCCCTTGCCGGGAATCGGGTCGGGCAGCACCACGTCGAACGCGGAGAGGCGGTCGGTGGCCACCATCAACAAACAGTCGCCGGCCGGAGCATCGGCAGGCAGGCGGTCGCGGGGCAGGTCGAACACGTCGCGGACCTTGCCGCGGTGGCGCAGGGTGAGGCCGGGCAGATCGGATTGGAGCAACGTCGTGGGCACAAACACTCCTTCGGGAGTCCGGAAACCAGCGAGGCATACAGCGTCGTGGGGGCGTGCGGCAGGCCGTGCGCCCGTGCCCCGGGGCGGCCGTCTACCCGCGGGTGGCGGGGCCGGGTACCGGACCGGGCCGCGTAGTGTACGGCGCTTGGGGCCCGTGTGTGCCGTAAAATGGCGCGATTGCCGGAGAAGGCGGGCCGAATGAAGCGCTGGTACGGAAAACTGCTGGGATTCGTGGCCGGTTGGCTGCTGATGCGCCATCCGTTGGGCGGCCTGGTGGGCCTGATCATCGGCCACGCCTTCGACGAGGACTGGTTCAAGCTCAGCCGCGACAACCCTTACCGCGTGTTCGACCTGACCAGCGATGCCAGCGATGCCGAGGTCGACCAGGCTTATCGCCGGATGATCTCGCAGTACCACCCCGACAAGATGGCCGGCGCCGCAGACGACCTGCGCCGCCAGGCCGAACAGAAGGCCGGCGAGATCAACGCCGCCTACGACCGCATCAAGACCCTGCGCAAGCGCAAGTGAGCCCCTCCATGTCGAACTGCATCATCGCCCCG
>Ga0247823_10003106_pt1 | contig 13575 bp, 12 predicted proteins | sample 13C_PalmiticAcid_2_FD_192426 | JGI IMG/M metagenome (GOLD analysis project Ga0247823, IMG submission 192426) | Soil microbial communities from agricultural site in Penn Yan, New York, United States - 13C_PalmiticAcid_Day30 | ecosystem: Environmental > Terrestrial > Soil > Agricultural land...
CCATGATACAGGACGAAGAAAAAACAAATGATTTAGTAATATAAAAATAATATGTATATTCAACCGTCCCGTCTGCCCTCCGGATTTCTCTGGAGGTTTTATTGTTTACCTTCTTATCACTAAAAGTATGAAAGCTGTTTTATCCAGGCTTTGTGTACTGATCTCCATGGGACTTAGCATGGGCAGTACGGTAATGGCACAACCCACCTGGCAATGGGGCAAACGCGGCGGCAGTGGCAATCCTGCTACCAATGGCTGCTGTTACGAAACCGTAAAAGACATGGCCACCGACCGCAATGGAAATGTGTATGTGCTGGGCACCGCCAATATGGGCATTAATGTAGACGGACATACCCACAATGGTTACGGCAACAACCTTTCATCGGGCAATCTCGTGTTATCGAGCTGGAATTGCAACGGCAATTTCCGGTGGATGAAAGTGATGGGCAGTTATACCAATTCTTTTTGTCAGGGCATTGGCGTAGATACCCTGGGCGGCGTGTACCTCACGGGCACTACCATCAGCAACAACAGCCTGGGCTATACACATGTCGATAGCGACACGGCGCTGGGCAATACCAACAAGAGCATGTTCCTCCTCAAATACGATACCTCGGGCGTGTACCAATGGATGCGCATGCCGCAATCTGATACGGTAGGGGCAGCGTCTATCAGTTATACCAACAGCATCGGTCTTGCTGTAGCACCCAATGGCAATACATACATGCTGTGCCGGCTGGAACCGGGTTTGTACAACGGTACCTTGAATGTGACTACGCCTGCTTTTTATGTGTTGCAATACAACCGGAGCGGTGCCCTGGTCAATGCCGTGGTGCTGGATATGCAGGTGACCGGTGGTGCCGGCGGTGGAGCCAATCTGTATAATGTACAGAAAAGTGGTTTTGCCCGCGACCACAACAGCGGACGTTTTTACCTGGCCGGTCATTACAACAGCGGGTATGGCTCATTGACGATGGGCAGCACGGCGATCACACAGGCTTCTTTCCTGGGTAGTTTTAACGGCAGTGGCACTTCGGCCTGGGTCAAACAGAGTTCGGTGACCAATCCGCAATTCCAGAGTCAGGGCTATATCAGCGGCAAACCCGTGGTAGACGGCCAGGGCAATGTGTACATCACCGGCAACGCTTTTCACGGACAATCCTGGAACGGATACACGTTTACCAACAGCCTGACCACGCTGGAATGGAACTGCCCGTTTGTAGCCAAGATGGATGCCAATGGCAATAATCTTTGGGTGTCGGGCAGCTCGGTGATAGGATCTGCTAATGGTCAAGCCATCGCACTGGCCGGCAATGAAGTGGGTGTGACCGGCAATTTTTACCAGAAACTGAAATGGGGAAATACCACAGTGGAACAAGGTTTCAATGAAATGTCGGATGTGTTTCTCGCAAGACTGGATGCACAAACCGGCAGTTTGCTGAGCATAGATACACTGGTAAGTACATTTGGAGCAGAGGAGTGGCTCACAGCGATGACTGCTGACAAAAGAGGTAATTTTTATTGCGGTGGTGAATTTTACGTGGATCTGACAGTGGCGGGTACAACGTTGCAAAGCATAGGTGGGGAATCAGACTGGTTTGTAGCCAAGCTCGGACGCGCCAATTGTAATTGCACATTGCCCGAAGCCAATTTTACCTACCAGCTGGTATCGGCGGTAGAAATAAAGTTTACCTACACCGGCAGCTTACCGGCCGATAGCGTGGTATGGGACTTTGGCAACGGTATTTTAACACGCGGACTCACCACTAATCATACCTTTGCTGGAACGGGCATACATACCGTTTGTGCAACCGCTTATAACAACTGCGGATCAAATACCAGCTGCAAGGCAGTAGAAACAGGCGTGACGGGTATCAATGAGCAGGAAACAGCAAGCGCTATAAAGGTATATCCCAACCCGGTAGCAGGCGTACTGTACATAGATGGATTGGCCAAAGAAGCTACAGCCGTACTGTATAACAGGATAGGCCAGGCCGTATGGAAGGGACCGCTCAAAGCGGGTGCTACGCAGGTTAATATGCAATGGCAACCAGCCGGGATGTATATCCTCGAAGTGCAGACCAGCGCGGGTCAGTTACAAAGATGGCGCATCACCAAACAATAAGCAGACCGGGATTGTTGCTATTCAACAGAGAAGATGTAAGTACAGCCAATGATGTAGACAGCAGGCAGGTAAAAGGAAACTCAGGTGTAGATCACATAATCGATTGATTTTAAATACCGAACCTATTATTCATCCCTAAAACATACAATCATGAAAAAACTGGAAAACAAAATTGTCTTCATCACCGGTGGCAACTCCGGCATTGGTAAGGCTTCGGCCATTGAAGCGGCCAAAGAAGGTGCCATCGTAGTGGTGGCCGATCTCGAAAAAGCCGATCACGAAGGCACCATGAAGGAAATCCAGGCCATTTCGCCCAAGTCTACCTTTGTTCCTATCGATGTATCGAACTCGGCCAGTGTACAGGCGGCGATTAATGAAACCGTCAAAACCCATGGCCGGCTCGATGTCGCGCTGAACAATGCAGGTATCGGTGCCCCATATTCCGGCATCCACGATATGGACGAAAAAGTGTGGCAGCGCATCATCGACATTAACCTCACCGGCCAGTTTTTTTGCGTGAAATATGAATTGCAGCAATTCCTCAAACAGGGCGGTGGTGTGATCGTGAACCTGGCTTCACTGGCAGGTTTGATAGCAGAACCAGGTCTGGCTCCTTACACCGCAGCCAAACACGGCGTACTGGGCCTCACCAAAAATGTAGCCGTTCAATACGGCGGACAAAACATCCGTGCCAACGCGATTTGTCCTTACTACATCGACACCCCTTTGCTCAACGACCTGAATGCCGATGTGCGCGATAAATGGATTGCACGCACACCCATTCACCGCCTGGGCAGGGCCGAAGAAGTAGCCAAAGCCTTCATCTTCTTCGCCTGCGACGACAGCAGCTATTGCAACGGCAGCATCATGGCCATCGATGGCGGGGTGCTGGCAGGATAAAGTGTGGATGTCTGATGTCTGATGTATGATTGGAGGATTTAAGATTTGAGTAAACTCTTGTCGTCATCTCCAAGGGAGTCCTTTGGATCTGTCCCGCACTTGCCGGAACGCAGGAGGGAAGCAGGATCTGATCAGAACAAGCCAGCCGAAGTGCAAGCAGGCACTCGGATAACCAACAAAAGAGTGGTCCCCCTTATCGTCATCCTGCACCCGAGGTACGAGGGAAGCAGGATCTGCTCAGAAGAAAAATCATCCGCAGTGTCTCAACAATCCCTTCCACCAACACTATAAAAAACGCCCTGCGAATCATTCCGCAGGGCGTTCCTTATACCGATAATTTCTTCATCACTTTCTCTACCCGCTTTCGTTTGCTATCAGAATCTATTTCTTCAAGCCGCGATTGCAACGTTTGCAACATTGTTGCGTAATGCGCTTTCGGCAAATAGGGAAGGGTATCTTCAGCATATTTGGGTAACTGATTGGTAGGAGCCATCAGTAATTGCTCCATCAGCAAAGGCAGTATGGATGCGGTTTTGTCCTGCTCTTTCATCAAATGAATGAGGATGTTGACCGCATGATCCCTGGTAATGACTGAACCAGAATCCGCCACGGATAAAACTACCGGCAGTTGTTCAAACAACCAATCGGCCTGCAATGGTGCAATGGTACCGAGGGCTGTCATGGCGCCCCAAACCAGGCGGTTGTTTTTGCTCTGCAGCAGCGGCAGGAAAACCGGTCCGTGCTTAGCAATCAACGCTGGTTGGCGTTCACCGATTTCGTACAGTACTTTAATGGCATCGCTTTGCACCTGCCTGTTTTTGTGTTGCAGCAGGGCCACGAGTTCAGTAACGGCCGTCGCGTCGTTGGTGGCACAAATGGTTTCGGCCAGTGCAATATTGGGCTGCTCATCACGGTTGCCGGTAGCAGTCGCCAGTTGATCAATGATGGCCATGAATTATGATTTAACGGCAGTTACAGCATACAGCATCGGCAGTTTATCGCCCATGTGTTTGATGCGGAAACGGCCGGGTTGTATTTCTTCGGTATGGCTGAAACAGTTGTACGGCGAAAAATCATATTCCTTGAACGCCTGTATCTGCATGCCATTGTCCAGCAATGCACTCATCACCTCAGACAAGCCATGGTTCCAGCTCACAGAGGACAGGTGGATGTCTGCTGAAGTATCGGCGTAGGTGCCGGTTTCGGTTTCAATGATCGCATCCTGTTTAAAATAGGAGTACGCCACTTTGTCGAAATCATTGTCAAATATCCATACTACAGGGTGGAATTCTACCAGCACCAGCCGGCCACCGGGTTTCAGCATTTTTTGTACCACCTGCGCCCAGCGCTGCATATCGGGCAACCAGCCCAGTACGCCGTAAGAGGTGTACACGATATCGAATTGCTCTGTGATCAGTTCAGGGGTGTCATACACATCGCAGCACACAAAGCGGGCATCAAGGCCCAGGCTATTGTTGAGGCGGGTTGCCGTGCGGATGGCTTCGTCGGAAAGGTCTACGCCCGTTACTTTGGCACCCAGTCGCGCCAGCGAAAGGCTGTCCTGCCCAAAATGACATTGCAGGTGCAGGATCGATAGGCCGCTTACATCGCCCAGCAGTTCCTGCTCAATGGGTTGTAAGGATGACCAGCCCTGCATAAAAGCTTCCTGGTTATAGAATGCAGTGGTGGGATGTATGCTGGCACGAGCATTCCAGAAAGCCGTGTTGATGGTTTTGTAATCCATAATGGTTATGATATGGGTGATGAGAAAATATCCTGCCCAAACTGGAGCAGGTATCCATTGTTATCGTAAATCGCAAATTCGCGCATGCCGTAATCAAAGTCTTCGATAGGATAGCACACTTTACAGGTGTCTTTCCATTCGTTCCAGAGCACATCTACCTGATCGGTCCTGATGTAAAACGAGCCGGTAAACTGTGGCTGGTGAAAAGGGATATGTGCATTGGGGAGCGATAACATGATGCTCACTCCATCGCGGTGCAGGATGGTCCAGCTCATGCCCTGGTGGTAAGCGCTCCCGCTGAAGCCTAATACCTTCCGGTAGAAGTGGATGGTGGCTTCCATTTCATGGGTGTACAATACCGGGGTAATAGACTGCAGCATAGCGGTGATTGACGTTGGGTGGTCAATATTACGTTGTTTCCGGCTTTTGTGTGGATTTATCATCTTATGCAAGGATATCGCTGCTTCAAAAGCGTGTTCTATGAAGCAGAAATTGCTGGGGTAAATAAAACGTTTCTGCGAGATCTGCGTGGTTTTCGATCTGCGAGATCAGCGGGAAATAGAACTTGAACCAGTATTCCCGCAGATCTCGCAGAAACGATTGCTCTCGACATGCCTCCGCGCCGCAGCGAGCATTCGGATTATGAATTACGGATTAACGGATTCACGCATTTCCCCGGCAAGACCCGACAGGACCTGCGGACCTGGCGGGTCTCACTTCCGCCGTGTTTTTTCGTCGCCGCGAGCTTAATATTTCGCGCCTGGATTCCCCTCCGCGCCTTTGCGGGAAATAAAAAAAACGGCTCCCTCCCGGAAGCCGTTTCAAAATATATCAGAACTAGACTAAGCCAGTTGCTTTTTGAAGTAAGTCTGGTTGATGAGGCTGTAGCTGCCAAACAGCAGGCCACAGTATACCAGGTTGCTCAGTACAGTGTTTTTGAAGAAGGGGATCGCTGCAGCGTAGCAAGCCAGCAGACCTTCACCGGTTTTGGGGTACATCAGGCCTTCCATCCAAACACCAAAGTTGGAGATGGCGAAGAACAGTACAGCACCAGACAGTGCGTGACCAATTACGTTAGCCGCATTGGTTTTCTTCATGAAGGTAGCCAGGAAGGTTACCAGCAGGGTAGCACCGTATACATAAAACTGGGTTACACCGTAAAAACCCCAGCCGGTGGTCGCTTCGATTACGGCATCAGAGATAAACAGGGCTACCAGGGGCAGCGCGTAGGCGTATTTTTTATCTTTCAGGATAGCACCGCCAAAAATGCCCATTGCAGCGATAGGAGCAAAGTTCATAGGGTGCGGAATGAGGCGGCTCATAGCAGCGGCCAGTACCAGGATACCAACGGCGCCAATCTGTAATATCTGTTGTTTTTTCATGTTCAGGGTTTTACCTAGTGCAAATTTCTAAAATTCCGGTTACAGATGCAAATCTGAATTACGCATCCAGTTGTTGCAGCGAACTTTTCAGGTGATCAATCACTTTTACTTCCATCACATCTACCTGGCGTTCCTGTGCAAGGTACCAGCTGATCCAGTCGCCCAGGTGTACCAGGTAAATGGCATTTTCCCAGTAAGAGGCGCCTTTGGAGTGGATTTCGTAGATATTGGGGGTATAGTTGCGGATCACTTCTTTATTTACTTCCACGCGGTGTACCGAGCGGGAATAATCGCTGTTGTTGCGGAAGATGATCACAGCCAGGTTGTCGTAATTGCTTCTCCAGCCTACCAGTTCGTTGTGGTTCATTTCGGGAATCACGTTGTGCCAGCACAGCATTTTGCCGTTTTCGTTGACCTGTTGGCGGAAACGCACTGCTACACCTTCAAAACCAGAGATGCTGTAGATCACCGGGATTTTGTCGGCCAGCGATTTGGCAAGGCTTTCGGCCTGGGCTTTGATGGCAGTTTCTTCCTGGTTGATGAGGGCGATGGCCGCCTGGAATTCGGCGATAAACGCATCGTTCACCAGGTTGAGGCGAAAGAGGGTATACATGATCTGCACCAGGGAGTAGCCGAGGCAGGAGCGGGGCGGGTTGCCACCGGGAATCAAAATAAGATCGAGGTTATGGGCTTTGGCCATTTCGGCTACTTTCCCACCCGAGGTCACGCACATGATTTTGGCGTTGCAGGCAATGGCTCGCTCCAGTACAGCTACCGTTTCTTCGGTATTGCCGGAGTAAGAAGAAATGATAACCAGGGTATTAGGACCTACAAATGCAGGCAGGAAATAATCTTTGTTAACGGTAAAAGGCACGTTCAGTTTATCGTACACATAATCCAGTACGATACTGCCGCCGATACCACTGCCACCCAGTCCTGATGCCAGAACATTATGGATCGGATGCGCAGCCGGAGTAACCTGGGCTTGCTCCCCGATGGTCAGGGCTTCACTAAGCTGATGGGCAAAATTGGCGATGAGCTGATTCATGGTAAATAGCTGCTATTTTTGTAAACGGGCAAATATAAATATTCAAATGGCCAATAGCAAGCAAACCGGGAATTTTGGCGAGCAACTTGCGTTAAATTATTTGAAACAGCAGGGTTTACATATTCTGGCTGTGAACTGGCGGTTCGGTCAGGCCGAAATCGACATCATTGCAGAAGAGCAGGGCATTCCGGTGTTCGTAGAAGTCAAAAGCCGTTCTTCCGCAGCATTCGGGCCTCCGGAAGCAGCTGTGGGCGTAACCAAACAACGCCAGATCCGCAAAGCAGCAGAAGCCTATATCGCACAAAAAAATATCGAAACGGAAATCCGTTTCGATATCGTGGCTATTACGTATGGTAAAAGCGGTCCCGAAATAGTACATATCCGGGACGCTTTTTTCGGTTATTAGTAGTCAAACTCCACACCCACATAATTGTGTGGGGTAATGGATTTCAGCTCTTTTTTGATCTTATCGCTTACATCCAGGGTATCCACAAAAGCATGCATGCTTTCCTGGTTAATGCCGGCGGCTCCGCGGGTCAGGGCTTTTAGTGCCTCGTAAGGGTTGGGGTAGTTTTCGCGGCGCAGTACGGTTTGAATCGCTTCGGCTACTACTGCCCAGTTGCGCTCCAGGTCGGCTTCGAGCTGTTTTTCGTTCAGGATCAGTTTATCCAGACCTTTCATCAGCGACTGCATAGCCAGGATGGTATGGCTCATAGGTACGCCAATGTTGCGGAGTACGGTAGAGTCGGTCAGGTCGCGCTGCAGGCGGCTGATGGGCAGTTTGGCGGCTAGGTGCTCAAACAGGGCATTGGCGATACCAAAGTTACCTTCCGCATTTTCGAAATCGATGGGGTTTACTTTATGCGGCATCGCACTGCTGCCCACTTCGTCTTTCTTTACTTTCTGCTTGAAGTAATCCATAGAAATGTACGTCCAGATATCGCGGCAGAGGTCGGTCAGGATGGTATTGATGCGTTTGAGGGCATCAAACTGGGCGGCCAGGCAATCGTAATGTTCGATCTGCGTGGTGTATTGCATGCGCTGCAGGCCCAGTTTTTTAGAAACAAACTCGTTACCAAATTTGGTCCAGTTCTTTTTAGGGAACGCTACATTGTGCGCGTTAAAGTTACCGGTAGCACCGCCGAATTTAGCAGTGAAAGGAATCACTGTCAGCAGCTGGATCTGGTTTTCGAGGCGCTCTACAAACACCATGAATTCCTTGCCCAGGGTGGTAGGCGATGCAGGCTGACCGTGAGTACGGGCCAGCATGGCTACTTTTTTCCACTGTTTGGCCATGCCTTTCAGGTGCAGGGTCAGGTTGGCGATCTCGGGCAGGTAAATGTTTTCTACCGCGTGTTTCCACAGCATGGGGGTAGCGGTATTGTTCACATCCTGTGAGGTGAGGCCAAAGTGAACCCACTCCGTCAGCGCATCCAGACCGGCTTTTTTCAGCTTGTCTTTCACGAAATACTCCACGGCCTTAACATCGTGGTTGGTGGTTTTTTCGGTGTCCTTGATCTTTTTGGCATCCGCAATGCTGAAGTCTTCGTAAATCTTACGCAGGTCTTCGTGCTGCGATTTAGGCAGATCAAAGATTTTGGCTTCGCCGAGGGCAATGAAATACTCCACTTCTACCCAAACGCGGTAGCGGATAAGGCCGAATTCTGAAAAGTAAGGGGCCAGTTCTTCTACCTTGCCGCGGTAGCGACCGTCTACGGGGGAGATGGCTGTTAAGGCTTGTAATTCCATGATATTGTAATTAAACGCTATGAATTGCTAAGGAAGGGTTGTGTAAATTTGGCGCAAATTTAATCAATTGGACCCTAAGTTTAACGTGGCAGCGGTAAGTTATCTCAACACCAAGCCCCTTTTATACGGATTTGAAGGCCATCCTGTGATGGAAAACATGAACCTGAGCCTCGAAATTCCTTCGGTGATCGCCAGTAAACTCATCGACGGAACGGTAGACCTGGGCCTGGTGCCCGTGGCGGCCATTCCCCGCATTCCCAACGCCAATATTATTTCCGGTTACGGTATCGGCGCCAAAGGCAAAGTGGCTTCGGTATGTATTTTCAGCCATTGCCCCATTGAGGAGATGACACATCTGTACCTCGATTTTCACTCCCGCACCTCGGTAAGACTGGCGCAGGTACTGCTGAAAGAGCACTGGAAAGTAAATGTAGAACTGATACAGGCCCAGGAAGGTTATATCGATGAAATCAAAGGTACCATCGCCGGCGTTATCATCGGCGACCGCGCTTTGCAGCAGCTGGAAAATTTCCCTTACATCTACGACCTGTCCGAACACTGGACGGAACATACCGGCCTGCCCTTCATCTTCGCCGCCTGGGTAGCCAACAAAACCCTGCCCGACGATTTCAAAAAACGTTTCGACGAAGCCAACAGCATCGGCGTAGGCAAAATAGAAGAAGTATCGAAACTGTTCGAAGTGCCTTACTACGATATCCATACTTATTACACCGATAATATCCATTTCAAACTGACGCCGGAGTATTTCCAGGGGCTGGAGTTGTTTTTGGAGAAGATTGAGGCATTGGGGTTGGTGTAAAATCAGTGTCAATGTGCTTATATGAAAATGTGCTGATGTGAAAATGAAAAGGCCGGCAACCTCCTTGTCTGTCATCCCCAAAAGAACCGGGTTGAAGCGAAGCTTTAACGCTCACTTCAACCCGGGTTATCTTAAATGCTCCAATCTTACATCTTAAATCTGTGGGATACCGCAGGTCTCAACTCAATCAGACATCCCCACATCAGCCATCAGCGATCCGGAGTTACCAGTCTGTGTCTTCAGGCAGCAGTTTGGATTCGATGAAGAAATTGGGGTTGATTTTGAATTTCTTTATATCACCTGGCAGGGCCGATTCGGTCCATTGGGTGGTGGGTTCCCACCATTCTGTGGTTTTGCCGTCGCGGGTTACTTTGATGGGCATCGTGAAATTGGCGGGTACGTTGGTGAAGCGGTATACCATTGCGTTTTTGCCACTGGGCCGGTATTCGAATACCGGAACCTCGGTGGTACGCAGGTAGACATCGAACAGCGGTTGCAGGTTTTTGCCGCTTTGTTCCATCATATAGTTTTCGACCTGGCGGGTGCTGATGGTTTGTTGTGCATAACCGCGGTTGAGTCCTTGCAGGATGGCGCGAAAAGTGCTGTCGTTGTCGATGATTTCGCGGATGGTGAGCAGCATGTTGGCACCTTTGTCGTACATATCGCCGCTGCCTTCATCGTTGACGCCGTATGCCCCAATGATGTTGCGGTCGTTGTTCAAGTTTTTGCGCAGGCCGCGAACGTATTTATCTGCGGCATCCTTGTTTTTGGTGCATTCAATATAGAGGGCTTCGGAGTAGGTGGTAAAGGCTTCCTGTATCCACATATCAGCAATATCTGCTGCCGTGATGTTGTTGCCAAACCATTCGTGGCCGCTTTCGTGCACCACAATATAATCCCAGTATTTTCCAAAGCCGGTGCCGGAGCGGTCCATGCCCAGGTAACCTTTCTTGAACTTGTTGCCATACGCAATAGCGCCCTGGTGTTCCATACCCAGGTAAGAGGTTTCTACCAGGCGGTATCCGTCTTCATAAAAAGGGTAGGGGCCAAACCAGTATTCGAAACAACGCAGCATGGTTTTGGCATCGTGTTGCAGGTGCTTCAGTGCTTTGTCCTTGTTGTAGTCCAGCACCACGTATTCCATGTCCAGTACACCTTTGAGCCCGTTGAAGGTATCTTTCAGCGTTACATAGTTGCCAATATTGAGTGTAGCATCGTAGTTGTTGATCGCGTTCACCACGTCGTATGTCCAGGTGGTGGTAGTAGCGGTTTCCAGTTTGCCGGTAAGGCGACCATTAGAGATATTGGTCAGTCCTTTCGGTACGGTTACGGAGATGCGCATACCGCGGTCGGGTTCGTCGCCCTGGTAATCCTTGTTGGGCCACCACACACTGGCACCTAATCCCTGACAGGCTACGCCCACCCAGTCGCGGTTTTGGGCATCTTTCTGCCACACCAGTCCGCCATCCCAGGGTGCATGTTTGGCTGCGCGGGGTGTGCCGGAGAAATGAACTGAAATAGAATCGTTGATGCTCGAAGAAATACCGATGGGCAATTGTACGAACCAGGCATTGCCGTCCTGGCGCAGTTTGCAGCGCTGACCGTGGTAAAATACGCTGTCGATATGCATCGGTGACTGGAGGTCTACCTGCATGGTTTGCCCCGGATGATTCACCGAAAACCGGATGATATTGTAGCCCGACAGGCTTTTGTTCGGGATGTCCACCGCCACATTCAGGTCGTAGTGCTGCACATTCCACCAGGCGCGTTCCGGGGTAACAGAGCCCCGCAAGGTATCCTGGTGTGTAAACTTCTGAGCCTGGGCCGTATAGCTGAGGCCGGTGAGGGCAAGCATGGTAAAGAGGTAGCGACGCATACCGGTAGAATTGTTTTCTTTGTAACAAGATAGTGATGTATGCGAAAACACCTCCTGCTTTTTACATTAACGGTTTTGCTTTTCTCATGCGGCGGCAAAAAACAGCGGTCGTTACAGGTGTTCCGGTACAACCAGGTGAGCGGCATTGAAACGCTTGACCCGGCTTTTGCGCGCAATCTGGCAATCATGTGGGGGGTGAACCAGGTATACAATTCACTCGTGGAGGTAGACGACAGCCTGCATGTGCGCCCCTCGCTGGCCCAAAGCTGGGATATCTCAGCCGACCGGCTCACGTATACTTTTCACCTGCGGCCCAATGTGCGCTTTCACGATCATGCGGTATTTCCTGAAGGAAAAGGCAGGCTCATGACAGCGCAGGATGTGGTGTACAGTTTTGCCCGCATCATCGATCCCGCTACGGCTTCTTCCGGTGCCTGGATCTTCAACGGCAGGGTAGACTCGCTGCATGCTTTTACCGCCTTGAATGATTCTACTTTTCAACTCCGGTTGCAGGAACCTTTTAACCCGATCCTCGAATTGCTGAGCATGAAATATTGTTCGGTGGTGCCGCGCGAAGTAGTGGAAAAATATGGGAAGGATTTCCGGAACCATCCCTGCGGCACCGGACCTTTTCAACTGAAGCAGTGGGAGGAAGGCCAGGCGCTGATCCTGGCGCGCAACCCGCACTACTGGGAGCGCGATGAACAAGGCAAACCGTTGCCATACTTAGATGCCCTCAAGATCACTTTTATCGACAGCCGGGTAACGGAGTTCCTGATGTTCCGCAAAGGAGAGCTCGACTTCATGAACAGCCTGGATGTGAATTTCAAAGACCAGGTGCTCACCAAAAAAGGAGAGCTGAAACCTGCTTTTGCCAGTCAGTTCCAACTGCATAAAATTCCCTATCTCAATACCGAATACCTGGGTTTCCTGACAGACACAGCCAATCCTTTACTGCACAACTCGCCGTTGCGCAACGTAAAAGTGCGCCAGGCCTTTAACTACGGCATCGACCGTAAAAAGATGATGCTGTACCTGCGCAACAGTGTGGGCACGCCCGCCAATGCTGGTTTTATACCGCAGGGTCTGCCAGGGTTTGACAGCACGATTGTAAAAGGGTACCACTACGATCCCGCCAAAGCATTGCAATTGCTCGCCGAAGCAGGTTACCCCGAAGGCAGAGGCTTGCCGGAGATTCCATTACTGACACAAGACAACTATTCTGATCTCTGCAATTATGTAGCCAGTCAGCTTGGTGAGTTGGGTGTCCGTATAAGGGTAGAAGTAGTACAACCCAGCCTGCTGCGCGAGCAAATGAGCAAATCACAAGCCCTGTTTTTCCGCGGCTCCTGGATTGCCGATTATCCTGATGCTGAAACCTACCTCACGTTTTTCTACGGTCAGAATCCGGCACCGCCCAACTATACCCGCTTCAACGATGCCCAATACGATGCCTGGTACCGCAAAAGCCTTTCTACACCGGATTCCGCAGAACGCATCCACCTATACCAGCAAATGGACCAGCGCCTGGTAGCCCAAGCCCCAGTCATTCCTATGTTCTACGACCAGGTGCTGCATTTTTTACAAAAAGACGTACAGGGATTTAAAAGTAACCCGTTGAATATGCTGGATTTGAGAAGAGTCAAATTTGATCGCTGATGTCTGAGGATGTCTGATTGGGATTTGAGATGTATGATTGAGGATTTATGATTGACCGGGTTGAAGGAGAGGAGCAATTCCCAAATCGTCATCTCCAAAGGAGTCCTGCGGACCTGTCCCGCACGTGCGGGACAGGATGACGTCTATAGGTGTTTTGCATTTCGCTGTGCCTCCGCGCCTCCGTGAGCCCTAATATTTCGCGCAAGTATTCCCCTGCGCCATAGCTCCCCCGCGCCTTTGCGAGCAACATTTACTCCCCTTCAGGCCACTGC
>Ga0247823_10003108_pt1 | contig 13568 bp, 14 predicted proteins | sample 13C_PalmiticAcid_2_FD_192426 | JGI IMG/M metagenome (GOLD analysis project Ga0247823, IMG submission 192426) | Soil microbial communities from agricultural site in Penn Yan, New York, United States - 13C_PalmiticAcid_Day30 | ecosystem: Environmental > Terrestrial > Soil > Agricultural land...
ACCTGACCCAGTTCCTCTTTGCCGCCGACCGTGCGCACCCGCGCCTTGCCGAACGTTATGACTGGCTGTCGCCGACGGTCATGCGCTACCTCGCGCGCGTCGTGCGGATCGTCTCGGGATCGAAGATCGCCCTCGGCGTCTGCGGCGAGATGGGCGGACGCCCGCTGGAGGCCATGGCGCTGCTCGGCGTCGGGATCGAACGGCTGTCGATCACCCCCGCCGGCGTCGGCCCCGTCAAGGCGATGATCCGCTCGCTCGACCTCGGGGCGCTGCGCGCCGACATGCCCGCGATCCTCGCCCAGCCGTCGCCCGACCCGCGCGGCCAGTACCGGGCGTGGGCCGAGCAGCATCAGGTCGATCTCGGCGACTGACCGCCTCCGGGCGAACTAGGTCAGTTCGTGTGCGATCGCACGCGCCATAGCTGACCAGTCATAGGCAGCGCACGCATAGTCCGACGCCGCCGCATTTCGATGGAGCGATGCATCGCGGATCGCGGCGGCAAACCGCGCAGCCGTCATCTCCGGGGAATCGGGCGCGACCTCGATGCCCGTGATGAAGCGCGCCGCGTCGGGATCGGCAGCGGCACTGTCGAGTCCCGCGAAGACAGGCAAACCGCACGCGAGCGCTTCCTGGACGACCAGCGGATAGCCTTCGCCATGACTTGGCAGCACGAACGCGTCGGCGGCGGCGTAGAGACCCGCGAGTCGGTCGCGATCGACGGGCCCCACGCAATCGACATTGGGGAGCCCCCAAGCGGCCGGATCTATGGGCCCCGACCCGGCCAACAGGAAGCGGTGCCCGGTCAGGATCGCTGCGATCTGGCGAAGCGCCGACAAACCCTTTTTTTCGACGAAACGTCCTACGAAGAGCAGAAGCGGCCTGTCGTCCTCCACGCCCAGTTCCTCGCGGACGGAAGCACGCTGCTCTCCCGAGGGAAGGCCGAACCGACCCGCCTCGAGGCCATTGAACAGGAGTAGCGGCGGGCGTCGCCACTCGATATCGGCGAAACGGTCGCGAACCGCGGCGCTGATGAAGACCGCACGCGTCGCGGCGTGGAGCATCGGGCGTGTAACGAACCGGTCCGCAAATTGCATCGCGGCCCGGAGTAGCGGATTGCGATAGGCAACCAGCCCGATGTGCTGCATCAGCACGACCGGCCGCCCCGCCCGCTTCGCAACGACCATCGCTGCGATCGACGAAAGATAGAGCGCGTCATGAATGACCACCGCATCGCTTGCATGGATCGCCTTGCGAAGGCGAGCAAGGGCGACAGGCGACGGCAAGGGCAGAGGGGCACCGGCCACGCGACTAAGACCGTCCCACGCCGCCAGCGGAATGCGCGATATGGTTTCGGCACCCTTCCCTGTGGCCGCCCATCGGCAGACGTTGCCCTCTGCCGCCAGAGCTTCGGCACTGCGCGCGGCCACGCGCTCGATTCCGCCACCATGCTCGTCGAAATAGGGGCTGACGATCAACAGTTCCATGGCGCAGGGCCTCGCCTGCTCAGGGCCGGGTCTTGATGGCCATCCGCCCGGTCTGGTCGATCCGGCTGAGCAGGATCGGACGGTCCGCGAAATAGTCGTCGACCGCTTTTCGCGCTCCGGCCCAATAGCCATAGTCGTCGATGATGAGGACGCCGCCGACGGCAAGGCGCGGATATAGATGTTCCAGTTCATGCCGCGTCGATTCATACCAGTCGGTGTCGAGCCGCAGGACAGCGATCGTGTCGGGAGCCTGTGCCGGCAATGTATCCTCGACCTTCCCCTTGCACAGATGGATCTTGTCGGCCGGGTAGCCGGTCGAAGCCATATTCGCCGTCACATCCTCGATCGAAGCACGGCACCAGATCTTGTCCGCTGTTCCGGCACGGTCGAGTAGAGCGACCGCAGACGTATCGTCCTCCGCACGGCGGTCGTGCTCGGAGGGTTCGGACATGCCTTCGAACGTGTCGAAGAGATAAAGATCCCGCGTGCGGTTATCCGCCGCCGTCAGTCCAAGCGCCGCTGCCATGCTGCTGCCGCCGCGCCAGACACCGCATTCGACATAAGCGCCGGCGATTCCCGCCCGCGTGACATAGCGGACCGCATCGCAAACCGCCGCGATGCGTTCGGGCGACGTCATCGTGAATTCCGATACCTGTCGATATATGGCCCGCGTATCGGCGTCGATATCGGCAAGCCTGCGATCGAGAACCGGGCCGCTGTTGGCGACGCGGTCGTACATGTGGCTCAGCGTGTCGCGGATGCTCACGTCATATCTCCTATCGTGGGGCGACCGACCGCCCATTTCACCGCAATGTAATTCCAAAGGAACAGCAACGTCGAAGCCACGGCGGTGGCGGCCGCGACGGGCAACCCGAAGCCGTCATGCCCCGCGCCGATCAGCAAGATGGTCAACGGCAGATTGATCAGCATCGCCCCCAGATAACGCCAGAAAGAGGCAAGGCTACGCTCGACACTGAAGGTCCAGCAACAATGCAGCAGGAAACCGGTCAGCACCACGATCGCAAAAGCTGCGCATGTCGCCAGCGCATAGTGCAGACCCAGCATCGCAAAGGCCGGGATCAGCACCAGCCCGAGAAGGAAGCAAATTCCCGAAACGATGCCATAGCGTAAGGTTTCCGCGGCGCGCTTCACCGTCCCGCCTTGTCGCAGAGAGTCAGATAGACACAACCATTGTCATCGCGGATGCCGCGCGGGGTCACCCGATCCTCGATCCACGCACGCAGGTTCATCACGATGGAGAGAAGCCCGGCCGCGACCCCGCCGAGGATCGGGATGCGTCGCAGGAAGAAGGCAAAGCCGGTCAGCCGGATCATCGTCGTCGTCGCAAGCGGCCCGACGATCGATTCGACCTCTCCCACCCGAAAACCGCGCGTTTCGATATCATGCACCAGCCCGGTGCGGGTCCAGCGTCGATGATCTTCGGGATGCGGGTGATAGAGCCACGTGCCATGCGTCGATAGCAGCATCACTCCATCGGGTTTGAGCACGCGATCAATCTCTGCAAAATAGCGGTCGAGATCGCGGACATGTTCGAGAACCTGCACCGAGAGCACGAAATCGACACTGGCATCGGGGACCGAGAGCGTGCCGTCGGGTGCTATCGACACAATTGCGTCGTCGCCGAAATCGGCACCAAGATAGGTCGCCCCCTTCTCTTCGACGAGTGCGCGATAAGGCATGGCGCCGCAGCCGAAGTCGAGCAGGCGTTGCCCGGGCTGCAACTGCCGCGACACATGGCGCGAAATCGCGCGGGTCAACCCGCGCAGCATCATCCAGTCAGTGTCGAAAATGCGCGGGTGCAGTCGGCGCCCCGCGTCGGCGTGTCCGGTCATCGCGCAAGGCCGATATCCGAGACGCCGCGCGTCCCGAAATCTGCGGCATGTCCGCCGATGATGGCCATGAGAAAACCGCCGAACACCGTCTGCACGCCGACCGCAACGGCGGTACAGGCAAGCGCCAGCGGCAACAGCGACGGCAGACCGACAAAATCGTTGGCCGACCAATAGCTGCCGATGGCAACGAAACCCATTGCCCCTGCCAGGGCCGTCGCCAAACCCGCGACCAACATCGATTCAAGGCTGAGCCAGCGGGACATATGCCGCAGCAAGGGGCGCGGCTGACGATATCCGCTGCGCACGCCATAGAGATGCGAAGCCAGCGCGATGACAAGCGCCATATGGCCGATCCCGACGAGGGTCGCCGCAACGATAGCCCAGCCGGGACCAAACCAGTCGGGCACGATGGGGATGCCGGCGAGGCGCGCGAATGCGAGCAGAAAGACGACGAGACCGGCAGTGAGTGCGGCAATGGCCGGCACGCCGAACAGCCAGGTCGGGCTGAGCATCAGCAGATAGCGAAGATGGCGCCAGCCGTCGCGCCAGGGGCGCAGGTGCGGCGCGCGATCGCGCAGGTCGACCGACAGGGTCGCCGGAACCTGGACGATGCGCATTTTCTTGAGCGAGGCCTTGATGACCATTTCACTAGCGAATTCCATGCCTTCGCCCGAAAGCCCCAGCTGCGCGAACGCGTCGCGGCTGATCGCGCGCAATCCGCAATGGGCATCGTTGATGCCCGAGCGAAAGAAGAGGTTGAGGATACCCGTCAGCGCCGGGTTCCCGATGTGGCGGTTCTTCCACGGCATCGCACCGGGGGCGATCCCGCCGTCGAAGCGCGACCCCATGCACAGGTCATGCCCCTCGATCAGCTTGCCGATCATCGCGACGCCTTCGGTGAAATTATAGCTGCCGTCGCAGTCGCCCATCAGGATATAGTCGCCATAGGCGGCCTGACAGCCGCCGATGAGCGCCGCGCCATAGCCGCGCCGCGTGACAGCCACGACCCGCGCGCCGAGCGATTCGGCAAGCGCCTGGCTACCGTCAGTCGATCCATTGTCGGCGATGACGATTTCGCCCGCCAGCCCGAACCGGTCCTCGATCATGCGCAGCGCGTCCTGCGCGTTGGCAATGCAATGCGGCAGGCTGATCGTTTCGTTGAGGCAAGGCATGACGATTGTCACACCCAGCACCTGCGCCTGATCGAGCGCCAGTGCCTCGGCCCGCTGCTGATACATCGAAAACTCCCCACAAAGCCATGTCCTGCCGGGCTTAGGAACTTGTGGTTAACATTCGATAAAAACCGCCTTTGCGGCGCATCTTCACTCGATCGGGACGATGCGGCAACCAGCGGCGCGCAGATCATCGGCAAACTCCGCGCGGGCAGCGTCGGCGCGGGGCGGAGCCATATGGTAATAGGCAAGGATCGGCGCCAGCTCGCCGGGTCCGGTCAGCGCGACCCCCGGCCGCGACGCACAAATGGCGCGCATCAGCGCCGGACTCATGGCGTCGCGGAGCAACCGGATCGGGCGCCCATCGAGATAGGGCGGATTGATCACAAGGTCGGCGGCAAAGGGCGCGTCGCCTGCCCCGACCACGACATAGTCGGCGTCGATTGCCGAAAGCCGCGTCGACACATGCGCGGGCGGCGCGTAGAAGCTGTGCGCCATCCACGCCTGAATGGGCAGAAGGATGACGAGGCCCGCCACCGTCGAGCGCATCAGCAGCGTGCGCCATGGGCCGGACCGGTCGCCGAGCGACAGCCAGCCATAGACGGCGAGCAGAATACAATTCCCGATCAGGCCGTGGAGATAGCGGTAACCAAAGCCATGTCCCTGATAGGGCAGGATCACCGTAACGACCGCCAGGGTGAGGAAGCCCCCCCCGGCCAGCGCCCCGGCCATCCGGTCACGCCGCGCGATGCCCAACCCGATGACGAGCAGCGGCAACAACAGGAGGTGCTGCCACGCGGCGAAGCGGATCAGGTTCGCAACCATAAGCGCCAGCCCGCCCGTGCTTCCTTTCATCGCCAGCGCGATGCGGCTGAAGAAATCGACGCCCGCGGCCTGCGGAGCCCCGGCACCGGCCTCGACCAGCGACCACATCCAGCCGGGCCAGCAGATCCAGAAGGCCCCGATTGCGGCATATCCCGCAAAATAGAGGGCGGCGCGGCGCCAGTCGCGTTCGAGTATGAGAAGGAACAGGATCGGGGCGGCGAACATCGGATGCAGGATCGGCTGGTGCAGACCGACCGCGACAAAGCCGATCATCAGCGCGGCGATGTCGGCCCATGGCGTGCGGCGCAGGAACAGCCAGAGCCAGCACAGATTCAGCGCGAGATGCGCGGGCATCGCATAGGCCGTCATGCCGTTGAGCCAGATCTGCCCCGATCCGAGGTAAAGCAGCAGCGCGACGACCGGCGCCTCGCGGTTGCCCGGCCAGATACGGCGCACACATCCCCACAGCGCCACCGCACCGAGCAAAGTCATCGCCGGGCCGGTCAGCGCCGGGTCGCCAAGCAACCCGAAAAGGGCTCGAAACGCTGCATTGAACGGCAGGTAGGTCGAGACCCACGCCGCGCTCTCGCTGGCCGGATACATGAACATCGTGTTGAGTGCCGCAGCATGGCCGCGCCAAACCGCGTCCAGCGGCGCGACGAGCTGGCTGCGGGCGAATATCGCCGCATCGAAAGTCGCCATCTGCTCGTCGCGGCTCATGTCGTGCCCCGACAGGATCGCATAATGGCCCGCAAAGGTGCCGATCGCCATCGCGACCCCGATCGCGACCGGCCATCGCCAGCCGCCGGCGAAGGGCTGCTCGCGGGCCGGAAGGCGCCAGAGACAAAGTGCGAGCAGCAGCGCGCCGGCGAGCAACAGCCAGCGATCCTGCCGGTGCAGGAAGAGGAACGTCAAACTGACGTCGGACGCGATCAGCGCGGCGAGCACAAAGGCCATGACCGCCAACACCACCGGTCGCTGCACCGTCAGGCCGAGAAGCTCTTTTCTTGTCATATCCGGCCTTTGGCAGATCATGGATAATTCAGCGTTAACTCAGCGAAAAATCGCTTTGCCAAAACTTTTGGCAGAGCGGCATGTTTCTGATATGTTCTCACTTCAATTCCTCGAGGAGAGAGCCATGACCGACCAAGCCACCCGCGCCAGCGGCCAATGCCATTGCGGCGCGATCCGCTATTCGATGTCCACTGCGGTCGAGCATCATGCGCTGTGCCACTGCACCGATTGCCGCCGCCATGCCGGCGCGCCGATGGTCGGATGGGGGCTGGTCGGCGCGGATGCGATCGAGGTCAACGGCACGGCCAAGGTCTACGCCTCGTCCGAACATGGCCGGCGCCATTTCTGCGGCGATTGCGGCACCGGGCTCTTCTACACCAACGAAGCGATTTTTCCGGGCCAGATCGACGTGCAGACCGCAACGCTCGACGATCCGGACATGATCCCCGTTCAGGCGCAGATCCAGACCGCCGATCGCATCGGCTGGATGGAAACGCTCGGCGAACTGCCGTCGTTCGAGCGTTACCCGCCCTTCGAATAGGTCAGCGCATATCGTCGGCGGCAACGACTGCTTCGACCAGCTTTGCGATGTCGAGGCGGTTCTTGTCGTCGTCATATCCCTGCCGGACGATCACCAGGTCGCGCGACGGGATGACAACGACATATTGGCCGCGATTGCCGAAGCCGCCGAAGGCGTCGGCGGGGATGCCCTTCGACTTGTTGAACAGCCAGAAGCCCGCGCCATAACCAAATGCGCCGTCGGGCTGCGGGCCGCTCGGCGTCGTGACGAAACGGCGCCAGTCGGCGGGAAGCAGGCGCTCGCCCTGCCACATCCCGTCATTCTGGTAGAGCAGCCCGAGCCGGGCCAGATCGCGCGCGGTCGTCCAGACCTGGCTCGACAGGATATAGTCGCCATCCTTGTCATGCTCGACAAAGGTCCGCGTCATGCCGAGACGGTCGAAAAAGGCAGCCGGGTCGAGCGGCGTGCCGGCTTTCGCCAGCGCGGCCTTCAGCGACATCGTCGCCAGCAGCGTGTCGTTGTTCGCGTAGCGATAGCGCGTGTTCGGCGGGTTGAGCAGCGGCCACTGCACCGTCCACTGCCGCACCGACGCGCCGCCCATATAAATGGCGTCGCTGCGATTGCCGGCGGTGTCGCTGGTAAGCCCGCTCGCCATCCGCATCAGCTGTTCGGTCGTGATCGCCGCGCGCGGATCGCCCGGCGCCTGCCACTCGGCGATCAGCGCAGGCTTCGTCACGTCGATCCGGCCTTGTTGCACGGCGTGTCCGATCAGCGTCGCCGCCATCGACTTGGCGACCGAGAAGGTCCGCTGCGCTGTATGAAGGTCGTGGCCACCCCAATAGCGCTCGAGCGAAATCCGGCCCTTTTTGACGATCAGCAACGAACTGGTGCGGCCGCCAAAGCCCTCCATATTCATCGCCGTCTGCTCGAATTTGGTCATCGCCTTCGCGACCGGCCAGCGGGCACCCTTGTCGCCAAGCGGCCATGACCGGACATCGAGGTCGGCCCGGCGCCCCGCTGCGGAAACAGCATCCACCGGCTGCGCGCCGATCGGCAGCGTGACACAGCCTTCGCGGCCGCTCCACACGGCGACGCGCGGCGGCATGTCGTCGCGATAGCGCACGCTGACGCGTTTCGCCGTCGCGTCGACGTCGGCCTTGAGCGCGCGAACGTCGGCCTCGATCTCGGGATAGATGCCCGTGAGTTCGTCGCGCTCGATCGCGTCCAGCGGCTTGCCCGCCCCATTCCATAAGGACGAGCAGACGAAGGCCGCGCGATAGCCCGCCGCCCATGCGCGGTTCAGTTCGGCATTGGGCTTCGGCGCCTGCGCCTGCGCCTGCGCCTGCGCCAGGACTGCACCGGCAAAAAGCACCGCGCCGACGAGGAGACGAAAATCAGGGACGATCGCCAAAATCCTGCCGCTGCGGCTTTTTCGCGCGATCCCACCAGGCCCGGCGAAGAAGATTCGCGACACGCTCGGGGTCATTTGACCCGAAGCGAACGAGGAGCGCATGCCAGCCTTCATAATGCGGCGTTTGCCAGAAGGTGTCGGGATCGGTTTCAAGCAGGATTTCCTTTTCGTCGGGCTTGCACATCACCGCAAAACTGCCCGGCTCGCGTCCGGGCGATACGAGCGCCTTGCCATTGAGCTTGGGACAGGGGGTGCCATAAAAGGAGAGCATCTCGACATCGGGAAGCGCACAGGCGAACGCCACGACATCGTCCCAGCTGTCGAATTTCGGCGCCATATTATCGGCCTGACTCAGTCTTTCAATGTCCCGGCGGTGACCTCTATGTCGCGCCCCAGTGGCTGCATGGGCTGGAAGCGAAGGCGGGTCAACACCAGCCGGTCGCCCTGAATATCAAGGTCATAGAACGCGTTGCCCCCGCGCGGGCAACAATTACCGTCGCCGTCGCGCGCGACGGGCACGGAGGCGAACATCTCGCCGAATGCGAATTGCGCAGGCCCGCGCAGCCAATAGCCCGTCGGCAACATCTTGCTCCCCTGCTCCGACCAGTCGGAGAGGTCGACGCGGCGCCACTTGGGCGCGGCGGCATCGCTGACGAACAGCGCATCGGCGTTGCCGCCTCCGCTGCCAGCGAGCATGCCGCCGACATGAACCAGCCGCCGCTTGTCGCCGTCGACCACCAGATCGGGTGTCCCGATCGATCCCGAGCTTTCGGCAAAGCCGGCGAGCGTCGTCTTGCCCGCCTTGTCTTGCGACAGCAGCACGAGCATCCGCGTCTGCGGCCCGTCGCGCGGTGCGAGGAGCATCTTCTGCCATAGCAAAGGCGCGCCGCGATCGGCGGTATTGATCCGGCCGCTCGCCTCGACGCTGCATTTCCCGCCAAAGTCGTAAAGGCATCGCTGCGCGATGCTGGAGACGCGCGCACGCGTCAGCGCGATCTTCGCCGACACCTCTGCGGGGGTGCATTTTGTTTCGATGGTGCCGCCTGGACAGGACAGGATCGGTGTCGCTGTGGCGGCAAGGACAAGCGCCAATGCCATGATGACTACCCCAGTTCCGGCGCGACCCGTGCTGGCGAAAAACTATACCCGCGCGCGGGGCGAGGCAAGGCCGGGTTCAGTCTTTCGCGTGGCGACGCGCGTCCCACCAGGCGAGCCGCTCGGCGATCCGCTTTTCGAAACCGCGATCGACTGGGCGATAGAAGTCGACCGGCGCCATGCCGTCGGGCCAGTAATTGTCGCCCGAAAAGCCGTCAGGCGCATCATGGTCATAGCTGTAGCCCGCGCCATAACCCAAATCTTTCATCAGCTTGGTCGGCGCATTGAGGATGTTCGCGGGCGGCGCGAGGCTGCCGGTTTCGCGCGCCGCCGCCCACGCGGCCTTTTGCGCGGCATAGGCCGCGTTCGACTTGGGTGCGGTCGCGCAATAGAGGCACGCCTGCACGATCGCGAGTTCGCCTTCGGGCGAGCCGAGGAACTGATAGGCGTCCTTGGCGGCGAGGCATTGCACCAGCGCCTGCGGATCGGCGAGGCCGATGTCCTCGCTCGCAAAGCGGGTGATTCGCCTGAGGACGTAGAGCGGCTCCTCCCCCGCGACGAGCATCCGCGCGAGCCAATAGAGCGACGCCTGCGGGTCCGACCCGCGCAGCGCCTTATGCAGCGCCGAGATCAGGTTGTAGTGGCCGTCGCGGTCCTTGTCGTAGACCGGCATGCGGCGATGGAGGAACTGCGCCAGCTCGGCGGGATCGAGCGGCGCCTCGATCGTCACCGAGAACAGCGTCTCGACCTGGTTGAGCAGGAAACGCCCGTCGCCGTCGGCGCTCGCGATCAGCGCCGCGCGCGCTTCGTCGGTCACCGGCAGGCGCTGGCCGACCTCGGCCTCGGCGCGTTCGACGAGCGTGCCCAGCGCGCCTTCGCCGAGCCGGTTCAGCACCAGCACCTGCGCGCGGCTCAAAAGCGCGGCGTTCAGGGCGAAGCTGGGATTTTCGGTCGTCGCACCGACGAGCACGACGGTGCCGCGCTCGACATAGGGCAGGAATCCGTCCTGCTGCGCGCGATTGAAGCGGTGGATTTCGTCGACGAAAAGCAGGGTGCGTTTCCCAGCGGCCGCCATCTTTTCGGCGTCGGCAAAGGCCTGGCGCAGATCGGCGACGCCCGAAAAGACCGCCGACAGCGGCGCGAAGCGCATCCCGACCGCTTCGGCAAGGAGCCGCGCGATCGTCGTCTTGCCGGTCCCCGGTGGCCCCCAGAGGATGATTGACGCCAGTTGCCCCGCCGCGACCATCCGGCCGATCGCGCCCTCGGGGCCCGTCAGATGCTCCTGCCCGACCACCTCGGCGAGCGTGCGCGGGCGCAGCCGTTCGGCGAGCGGCACCGGGCCGGATGCGCCGCTGTCGCGCTCTGCCGGTACATCGCCGCCGAACAGATCCGCCATCGGACGTTCAGCCCCGGTGCCGCTGTTTCTGGCGGATCAGGCGGATATAGGTGTCGGCCACCGCCTGGTTGATCGCATCCCAGTCATAGGAGCCGCTTTCAATCACAGCCGCCGCGCCATGTTCGGCGCGCAACTGGATATCGCGGCAATAGCGCTGCAGGTGATCGGCGAAACCCGTGATCGACCCCGGCGCGACGAGATAGCCCGTCTGGCCGTGCTTGACGATGCTCGCGCTGCCGGTCGCGCGCGCCGCGACAACGGGCAGCCCGCACGCCATGGCTTCCAATGTCACATTGCCGAAGGTTTCGGTCACCGACGGGTTGAAGAAGATGTCGCACGACGCCAGCGCGTGCGCGAGGTCGGCGCCGCCCTGGAAGCCGACGAACTTGGCGTTCGGCAGGCGCGATTCGAACCATTCGCCCGCCGGTCCCTCGCCGATCACGACGACCTTGTGCGGCACGCCGCGCCGCTGGAGCACGTCGATCGCGTCGGCGAAGACGTCGAGTCCCTTTTCCATCACCAGCCGGCCGAGGAAGGCGATCGCGGGCACGTCGTCCTCGATCCCGAGCGAACGGCGCCAGTCCATGTCGCGGCGGGCGGGATTGAAAATCACCTGCTCGACGCCGCGGGTCCAGATGCCGATGTCGTAATTCATCCGCTGGTCGCGCAGCACCTGCGCAAAGCTTTCGGACGGTGCGATCAGCGCGTCGCACTTGCGATAAAGCTTGCGCAGCCAGGCCACGACGACGGGTTCAAGGAACGACAGGTTATAATAGCGGAAATAGGTCTCGAAGCGCGTGTGCACCGAGCAGGCAACGGGAAGCCGCCGCCGCCGCGCCCACGCCGCCGCCTGCCGCGACACGCGATCGGGGCTGGAGATATGCACTATATTCGGCGCGAAATTGACGATGTCCTCGCGAACGCGCGACGAGAAGGACACCGGAATGCGGTATTCGCTGCGGCCGGGAATCGCGAAAGACGGCACGCTGACGAGGTCGCCGGTCGGCTCGAAATCGGGGTTGGCGACGGTCGGCGAATAGACGCGCACCGCGGCGCCATGCGCCAGCAAATAGCCGACGAGGCGGTTCAGCGCCTTGTTCGCGCCGTCGGTGGTCATGTTGTAATTGCCGCTGAACAGGGCGATGCGAAGGTCGGAAACTTCCATCCGGCCTCGCCTAGTCCTTTAACCCCGCAAAGGCAATTGGGTCAGAACTCTTCGCTACGCTCCGACGGCGCTTCCAGATTGACCTCGACCGGCGGGTGCAGGCGCAGACGATGGACGCGCCGCTCGTCGGCCTCGGTCACCTCGATACGCCAGCCGCTCGGATGGACGAGGATTTCGCCGACTTCGGGGACGTGCCCGGCGAGCACCGCTGCGAGGCCGCCGAGCGTGTCGACATCTTCCTCGACCTCGGCAAGCCGCGGATCGATCGCCTCGCCGACATCGTCGAGTTCGGCGCGTGCATCGGCGTCCCAGCACCCGCCTTCGCCGGGCGCGAACAAGGGTTCGGCTTCGTCGTCATGCTCGTCCTCGATCTCGCCGACGATCTCCTCGACCAGGTCCTCGATCGTCAGCAGGCCTTCGGTGCCCGAATATTCGTCGATCACGATCGCGAGATGGGTACGCTTGGCGCGCATTTCGGCGAGCAGGTCGAGTACACCCATCGATTGCGGGACATAAAGCGGCTGGCGGATGAGGTCGAGCAAGGGCGGCGGGGTGCGGCCGTCGGCCAGCACGGCGAACACGTCCTTGACGTGGATCATGCCGACGACTTCGTCGAGATTCTCTCGGTAAATCGGCAGCCGGCTGTGCCCGGCCTCGACGAACAGGGCGACCACCTCTGCAAAACTCGCGCTTTCGGGGATCGCAATGATGTCGGCGCGCGGCACCGCGACGTCGTCGACCGTCTGTTCGCCGAAATGAAGGAGGTTGCGCAGCATCTTGCGCTCGATCTGCGACAGGTCGCCGACGATATTGCTGCCGCGACGGTCCTCGCCCTCTTCCTCGGCCTCGTCGATGACCTCTTCGATCTGTTCGCGCAGCGACGGTTCCTTGTCGCCTCCGAACAACAGGGTCTTCAGCCCGGACAGCAGCCCGGGTCTACTACTGTCCTCTTCCGATCGGTTCGAAGATCCCTGGTCGTCGGGCATATTTCCTGCTTTTCCCTGTTAATCCTGATCCGCATATGGATTGGCGATGCCCAGCGATGCAAGCGCTTTCACCTCCAGCGCCTCCATCGCGCTGGCGGACGCATCGTCCATATGATCATAGCCGACGAGATGGAGCGCGCCGTGGACGATCAGGTGCGTCGCATGATCGACGATCGCAATCCCCTTCTCTTCCGCCTCGCGCACGCAGGTTTCGCGCGCCAGCACGATGTCGCCGAGCAATATCTCGCCATCATCGCTGTTCGCGAGGCCTTCGAGCAGGTCGTGCTGCACCTGTGGAAAGGACAGCACGTTCGTCGGCTTATCCTTGCCGCGAAAGTCGCGGTTGAGCGTGTGGACCTCGGCATCGCCGGTCAGCCGCACCGCGACCTCGACGAGCGGCGCCGCCTCGGCGAGCGAGGCATAAGGCGTCAACGCCAGCGCAGCGGCCACCGCCTCGCCCGCCCGGACTTCCCAGTCGAGCGCGTCGGGCCAGGGCGTTGCGGCATAGGTTTCGACGCTCAGCACGAAAAAAACCGCCGCGAGAAAAGGGCAGAAAACTGCACAACTTCACGCTGAAATTGCATTTCATGGGAGGGCGAAGAAGCCAGTATATGGTCGATGCGGATCATGGTTCGACGCTATAGCGA
>Ga0247823_10003109_pt1 | contig 13567 bp, 7 predicted proteins | sample 13C_PalmiticAcid_2_FD_192426 | JGI IMG/M metagenome (GOLD analysis project Ga0247823, IMG submission 192426) | Soil microbial communities from agricultural site in Penn Yan, New York, United States - 13C_PalmiticAcid_Day30 | ecosystem: Environmental > Terrestrial > Soil > Agricultural land...
GATAATCATCGTCGGCAATCTCGGAAAAGATCCAGAACTCCGAAAGACACCGCAGGGCAAATCTGTCTGCGAGATCTCAGTCGCGACCAACGAACGTCGAAAAGGTAAGTCCGGCAACTACGAAGATTTCACGACGTGGTTTCGAGTCACGCTTTGGGAAAAGAATGCGGAAAATGTTTCACGGTATTTGAAACAAGGCAGTCCGATCTACGTCGAAGGGCGGTTATCGCTTGAAGAATGGACTGACCGCGACGGAGCGGTTCGGCAGACGCTGGAGGTTAGGGCGACCGAGATGCATTTTATCGGTGGCGCTCGTGACGTCGAGAATGTCCGGGTCGACGAGGGGAATGTCGAGGAAGCCCTGGCTTAAAGAAGTAACGAAAAAATATCTGCGAGGAGAACAAAATGTCCAAGATTTATCTGATCATATTACTGTTTGCTGGTACGGCCGCTGCGCAAACATTGCCGGAAGCAACGCTGACACCCACGCCGCTCACTGAAACACAACGCAAGTCGGTACGGGAAGGTTCGCTACTGCAAACCGGAGGGAAATTTGACGAGGCAATCAAGAAGCTGACCGAAGCGGAGAAAGAAGGTGCAACCAACGACGTCATCCCTTTCGAACTGGCCAAGTCGCACTTCGCAAAGAAGTCGTATGCCAAGTGTATTGAGAAGGGAATGGAGGCAGCGAGATATGTGTCTGCTCGGCTCGCCCGGATCTATACAGTCATCGGTAATTGCCACGACGGCAAAGGTGATCCGGAACGAGCACTGGGGATCTACAACTTTGCATTGTTGAAGTTTCCAAACGACGGAACGCTTCATCTCAACCGCGCGGCAGCTCTTAACTCAGCCGGTCAGACCGATGCGGCTCGGGGGGCGGCTAAGCAGGCGGCACGACTTGAGCCGAACAATGCGAATACGCAGTTTCTGATTGCGTCGCTTTTCCAGCAACAAGGCTACCGGGTACCGGCGATACTTGCGGCGGCTCGATATCTGGCGCTCGAGCCGGCGTCAGGACGGACTGTTTATGGACTCGAACTACTTAAGCGGTCGTTCGAGATGAAGGTAAAGAGCACGTCGAAGATCGCTGAGATCTCGTTGGGTGACGCGGTTGAGAAAACTGACGAAGGCGATTTTAGTTCGATCGAGGTTGTGCTGGCGGGTAATTGGGTGCCGGATGCGAAAGGCGAGGCGAAGAAGAAGTCCGACGTAGAACGCAGCATCGAACAGTTTGAGCTGGTTTTGAGTCTCTTGCCTGCAGACAAAGCTCCGAAGGGTGAGGGGAATTTCACCGATTCCTTCTACGTCCCCTACTTCAAGCAGATGCAGGAGAAGAAACTCGTCGAAACCCTATGGCATATGATCTATGCAGCCGGGAAGAGATCGGAGTCAGAGGCTTGGCTGACTGCAAACCAGCAGAAGGTGAATGACTTTATGAATTGGTCGTCCGCTTACGCTTGGCCGAAGTCGAACTGACGCTCACAATTTACCCACCAATCCTAAGAGCGGCCGTCGAGGCCGCTCTTTTTCGCGCCATGGAAAAGTTTTTTCGTTAAATTGACCTCAAAAAAGTGTTTCGAATGTCTTAACAAGTAAGAGATACTCTCTGAACAACCCTACAAGCGGAACGCAGACCGAACGCCGATGACCTTTGATGGTTTCAAAATTGGCTTTTCTCCCCATTCTGAGGAGGGAGAGGTTTGCCTCGTCTCTGACGAGACCCTGGCGACATCGCGTGTGACGATCGAAGACAAAATAACGGGCCTTTTCGAGGCGTTGCGCGGATCGATACATAGCTATTTGGTTGCGGTGTTCGGGTTTGTTACGGCGGCGGAGGCGGAAGACATCACGCAAGACGCGTTTCTGCAGCTTCACCGGATGATGCAGAAGGGGAACCAGATCGACAATCCGCGGGCGTGGTTGTTTAGGGTCGCACACAATAGGGCGATCAACCGATTGAAAACTCAAGCTTTTATCGCCCCGCTGGACGATGCGGGTTGGGACGAGGTAGCGGCAAGACTGCCGGATACAAGTCCCACGCCTGAGCAGCGAGCGCAGCGGATGGAAGATTTCGCACAGGTGCACGAAGCGATGAAACGGCTCTCGCTGCAAGAGCGCCAATGTATGCACTTGCGGGCAGAGGGGCTTCGGTATCGCGAGATCGGCGACATTCTAGAGATATCGACGCCGGCGGTTGGAAAATATCTGCGACGAGCGATAAAGAAGTTGATGTTGGAGAACACCGAGATTCATGTGAGTGGTGCCTAAGGTCAGTACCGCCTGCGATAGCGGGTGGTTTGAATGTGAAACCAAGACGTCGATAAACCAACTTAAACCCGCCGCTATCGCAGCGGGTACTGACAAGGCGGGGAACGGTATGAACGAAGAACATCCCAAAAACTGGAAGACGAGCGTTGAGCACCCCACGGAAGACGATCTGCTCTGCTTCATTGACGGCGAGCTGAACACCTCGCGGTCAGAAGGTCTCCGCGTTCACCTTGAAGCCTGTTGGGAATGCCGCAATCGGGCGGAGAAATATCAGGCCGCCATCTCCGAGTTCATCGATTACCGCAATCTTGTAATGAAACCGCTTATCCAGGCGCCGGGCGGGTGGGGCGGCTTTTCCGCACAGCTCCATTCGCAGGCTGCTGAAGTAATTCCACCGACGCTTTGGGAGCGATTTCAGGGAATAATACATCGGCTCCAAGCCGCGGTAATGGCTATCGAGCCGCGTACGATACGTTTGGCGGGGATCTCGATGGCGACGCTTTTGGTTGGGGCGATCGGGTTGTATGTGCTGCTGGTTGGTTCAAATGCAGTTGTTTCTGCTGAAGAGCTGATAAGCCTCGCAACGCAGGCACGCGAGGCGGAGCTAAAGAAAGCAGATCAGCCGGTTGTTTATCAGCAGTTCCGCATCACGAGGAAGATAAATGATAAAGAGGTAGCTGCGAATGTCGAGGTTTGGCAGGATATTGATAACCTTCGCATTCGCAAGGTTGTCACGCCCGTTGATCAAGCTCAACCCGCCGCGGTTCTCGCCGATCTCGAACAAATTCTCAAAGCGAACAAGTACGAACCGCCGCCGCTCTCCGTCGTGGGGTTTAAAGCGTGGCGGAGCACGTTAACCGATAAGACCGACGCAGTGGAACGGCTGACAACAGAGGGCGGCGTCGACACTCTGAGGCTGCAGACCGAGACGACGCGAAAGTTTGATCAGAATCAGCTCATCGCCTCTGTGCTGACGGTCCGGGCCGCGGATTATCATCCGCTCGAGCAGGTATTCCGCGTGCTGAACGGCGGGGAAGTGCAGGAGTATGAGGTTCGCGAATCGTCGTTTGCGGTGATGAGTTTGAATTCGCTGAACCCGGGGTTCTTTGCGGATTCGCAGCCGATGATGGTGGATACGAAGCCGGCGATGCCGACTGCCGCGTTGTCGCCGGGTGCGAACTCGAATACAGAGATCACGAATATGAATACGGCAACAGTCACTGCTGTGAACGCGGTTGCCACGGCCGAGCTTGAGGTCGATGTGATGAATGCTCTGCACTCCGCGGGGGCTGACCTTGGCGAGCAGATAGAGGTGCGGCGGGCCCCGAATGGGCAGGTGACGATCAGCGGCGTCGTGGAGACTCCGGAGCGGAAGGGGCAGATATTGAACGCGTTGGGGGCGTTGAAAGACAACCCGGCGGTACGCATCTCGATCAGCACCGTTAGCGAAGCGTTAGCGGCCGAACGGTCGAACAGGGCCCGGCCGCAGCCGAGCGTTGAACGGGTGCAGGTTGATACGGACAGCTATCCGGCCGAGGGCGAGCTGCTCGCGCATTTCAAGGACGCGGGCGCAGCACGCACGTTCGCGGCGCGGATGACGGCGCAGTCCTCGCGGGCGATGAGCTACCTCTGGGCGATGAAGCGCCTCAGAGGACAGTTTTCGGGCTCGCAGGTTGAAAAGCTGACGCCCGAGGCCCGTGCAAAACTGCTCGGCGTCGTCCGCTCGTACGCGAGCAACTACCAACGCGAGATCGGCACGCTGCGGCGAGAGCTGCAGCCCGTCTTTGGCGGCGGCGGAGGAGGCACGGCCGGTAAGATCGGCTCCGATGCCGAGCTGCTGCAGACGATAGATCAGCTCTTTGCAGCCGGAACGGGTACGAACCAGGTGATTCGGATGGCCTTTACGACGGGCTCATCGGCGACGAGTGCTCTAGGGGCGCCACAATTCTGGCAAACCGTTGCCCGGGCCGAAGGCCTGGCCGCGTCGATCGAGAGGTATAGGTAGGGAATTGTAGCTACCATCGCAGCTTTGCTGCTCTATTTGCGGAAAAGTTCCACTTTTCCAAAGCGGGTGAATAACGATTCGCGGCTATGCCGCCCGCTACGCTCGCCAGTTGATCTTTTGATGATCGGTTATCAGCGGCTCGTCCTCGATCGGACGCCCATGCCACTGGCGAGCGCTTGAAAACTTGTAGCTATCCGGATGATCGACAAGTTCGTCCTTCACCGGATTCAGATGCAGGTATTGGATCTTTTGAAAAAGAGCACTTTCGCCCGTGATGCGGAAACCATTTGGATGGTGCTCATAAACCGAATGCTTGTGCTGATTGCCGCGTTCCTGGATCCGGAGTTTGGCCAGCGAACTCTCAAACCCGTTGGTCTTGAGATAGTCGATCACGCGCTTGGCTGAGATGCCGTTCAGATAACGCAGCACCTCGGCCATGTCGCGACGGCCATCAGTTACAACGTGCGTGTGGTCGGGCATGATCACGTAGCCGAAGATCAAGATGCCGTGATTTCTTCGGGCTTCGTCGTAAGCATCGGCAACGACTTGTTTGACAGCGTCGGTTTGAAAAATGGGAAGTCGCTTGTGGGTGACGGAGGTCAGCAGGTAGGCCGGTTTGTCGCGGGAGACTCGAAACATTCACACAAGCGGGCGGCACAGCCGCAAATTGTTTCTAGGCATTATCGGAAAAGTAGAACTTTTCCGCAAATAGACGGGCACAGCCCAAGAACGTTATCAAGGCGGGAGTTCGCAATTTTATTCAATTGAGGAAAAACCAAATGTCCAAATCGATCAAACTGTTATTCGCCTCCTGCTTATTGCTGACGGCTTATTGCTCATTTCTATTCGGCCAGGTCTCGACGGCGACGCTGAGCGGGACGGTCACTGATGCGAATGGCGCCGTCGTTCCCGGGGCGTCGGTTACGATCACGGACACCGCAAGGGGTTTTGAGCGTAAGGTGGAGACGGGGAGCGAGGGGTCGTTCAACATTCCGCTGCTGCAGCCGAGCAACTACACGCTGCTGGTCGCACGCGATGGCTTTGCCTCCGCACAGATCGAAAACATCGTCTTGAACGTCGGCGATCAAAAATCGCTCGCTGTCGAGCTAAAGGTCAGTCCCGTGAAAGACGAAGTGATCGTGACATCCGATGCATTTCTCGTGAATACCGGGACGTCGGTGCAGACGACGATCGATGAGACGATCGTGAGGAACATGCCGCTTAATGGGCGGAGCTTTTCGTCGTTGGTGCTGCTGACGCCGGGGGTGACCATAACGGGGGCGGCCGGCACGGTCGGAAACGGTTTTGGGCAGTTCAGCGTGAATGGGCAGCGGACGAGCACCAACTACTTCACTGTGGACGGGGTGAGCGCGAACATCGGTATCCCCATTTCAAGTAGTGCTACAGACAATATCGGAACCTCAGGTGGGTACCCCGGGCAAGGGGCATCCGGCGGGACGAGCAACCTGGTTTCGCAGGACGCCCTGCAGGAGTTCAAGATCCAGACCTCGTCGTACACGGCCGAATCAGGGCGACAGCCGGGCGGGCAGATACAAGTGATAACGAAGGGAGGAGGCAATGTGTATCACGGCTCTGCGTTCGACTACCTGCGCAACGAGGCCTTTGACGCCCGTAACTACTTCAACAAGAAGCCGGCACCGCAGACGAAGGTGCGGCAAAACATTTTCGGGGGGACGTTCAGCGGCCCGCTCCCGTTCCTGCGGTTCGGGGATGGCGGAAAGGGGCTTTTTGCCTCCGGGAAAAACAAGACGTTCTTCTTCTTTTCGTACGAGGGGCAGCGATTGAGGCTGCCGACTGCCAGTACCACGCCGGTCCCGTCATTAAGGCTCCGCTCAATCGCGGCACCTTCAGTGAAACCGATCCTGAATGCATTCTCCATTCCCAATGGGGACGAGACCACGACCACGACCGTATGTACACCAAGTCCGAGCGATCCGACCTGTGCCCCGAACGGCCGCCGGTATAGCGGCTTTGCCTTGTTCAGTTACAGCGTTTCGAACCCAAGCGAGCAGGACGCGACGAGTATCAGGATAGATCATGCAGTCACTTCAAAACACACCGCGTTCGGCCGGTTCAATGAGTCCCCATCAGAATCATCAACCCTTACCAGCGGCTCTAACTGGCAAAAAATAACCGCGTCGACCAGGACTCTCACGCTAGGATTAACGTCGATCTTCAATTCGCGGATGAGCAATGAGCTGCGGTTCAACCATTCGAAACAGCTCGGTTTCTCTCAAACTAGCCTTACCACGCTCGGCGGGGCGGTCCCGGTGGACATCTCCGTGCTCACGAACGGCTTTAGTGGTCAGGGAGCCGTATCTCTCTCATTGGGCGGCCTTCCGCTGTCCATCAGCGGCGGTGATCTTTCCAAGAATGTGCAGCGGCAGATCAACCTGGTGGACAACTTCACCTGGGTGAAAGGGGCTCATCAGCTGAAGTTCGGGGTGGATTACCGGCAACTGTCCCCCACCGCCGGGGTTCAAGATCAACAGTTCGTTTCCTTCAACAGCGAAAACGGAGTCATGAACGCGATCACCGGTACGGTACTAATAACTAGAAGAGATGCAGCGCGACTCATATACAGGAACTTCTCCGCGTATGCGCAGGACACCTGGAAGGCTAACCGACGGCTTACCCTCGACCTAGGAATTCGATGGGAGCTGAACCCACCGCCGACGGAGGCGGATGGGAAGATGCCGGCCGTGGCCGGAGGCGTCAACGGCCCGACCGATTTCGCCGGTGCCGTACTCGCCCCCGCCGGGACCCAGTATTACAAAACCTTTTACACTGCCTTCGCACCCCGCCTCGGGGCGGCGTACCTCTTGAACAGTGAGCCCGGACGGGAGACGGTGTTGCGGGGCGGGTTTGGGGTGTACTACGACTTGGGCGGCTCGGGCGCGAATGGACTGCCGATGACTTTGTCGAGAATCTTTCCGAGCTCGATCTGCCCCGCGCCGATATCTTTCCCGCTCAATGCGGCGTGCGCCGCCCGCGTCCCGATCGTGGTGCCCACTTCGACTCCGGTGGCCGTGGATGTCTCCGCCATCAACGAGGATCTCCGGCTCCCGTACACGCTGCACTGGAACGCTGCGGTCGAGCAGTCGCTCGGGAAATCGAACGTTGTGACCCTCTCGTACGTCGCCTCCGCCGGGCGTGAGCTCCTGGAGGCTCTCGTCCTCAACCAGGCCGTTGGCGGGGTCAGGCCCAATCTCAATTTCAGCAGTATCAACTACACGCGGAACGGCCCATCGTCCGACTACCATTCCCTGCAGACGCAGTACCGAGCACGGTTCAAGCGATTTAACGCTGTGGTGAACTACACCTGGTCGCACGCGATCGACGAGATATCGAGCGATGTCGAATTCACCGCTCTCCTTGAGCGGGGCAACGCCAATTTCGACATCCGCCACAATTTCTCCTCGGCCCTTCACTACGACATCCCCAGGTTGTTCAGGATGGGCCGGATCGCCGATGCCGTCCTCGGCGGCTGGTCGCTCGACGGGATCGTGCATGTGCAGTCGGGGCGGCCCGTTGAGATTCGGCAAAGGACGACAACGATCGATGGCAGGACGGTTAGCCAGCGCCCTAACTACAATCTCGGCCAGCCCTTGTACATCGACGATCCGAGCGTCGTCGGCGGGAGGCGATTCAACGCCGCGGCCTTTTCTCAGCCCCCGGCGGGAGTGCAGGGAAACTTCGGGCGAAACGTCCTTCGCGAACCGGCGATGTATCAGATAGATCTTTCACTCGGCCGTACTATCACGCTGCATGAGAGGCTGAAGTTTCAGCTGAAAGGTGACGTATTCAACGTGCTGAACCACCCGATGTTCGGGGGGCATTCGCAAAATTACCTTGTTCCCGCGACGTTCGGTGTGCCGACCGGCACGTTGAATTCATCTCTTGGCGGGTTGAACGCTCTGTATCAGATGGGCGGCCCGAGGTCGATCCAGCTGTCGGCCAGGATCAGCTTTTAAGCTCCGAATGAACGGTTATCGGGTGCGGCCGTGAAGCCACACCGCGGTATCCCTGTTGTTCACGATTCCTGAAGCTCGCGATTCAATCTTAACTAAATACGGTCATAAAGTATGAGAACCATAGTCATCCTGTTGCTCCTAATCGCTCTTTCACCTGTTGCCGCATTTACCCAGGCGACCGAATCCGGGGGCGCTAAAGCTGTCCTGCGTGAGCGCTGGCCGGACGGGACGTTCAAGTGGACCACAGATGTCTCCGTCTCGATGACGGAGTACGGGAGTTCGCCGAGTTTCCGCGACCTGCCCGAAATAGGTCCCTCACCTGACGGGAAGTATTTCTTCGTGCTCGCGTATCGCGGCGATGTCGCCGGATGCGGTTGCACGTATCGGACCTTGTCCGTCTACGACACGCAGGTGGTCAGAGGCTGGCTCGCGGGCGGCGAATCGACCATACCCACGCCTTTTCGCACGGTACGCCTGAGCTCGAAGGGATCTGAACCGGCCATCAATTTCCCCGAGTGGGACGGGGCGGAATCGATCGCGTTCTGGGGCATGGACGAGAAGGACGATCGTCAGATCTTTCGTTACCACGTTCCTTCCGGGAAGCTTCGAATACTGACCGACGACCGGGGTCTGGTCCGATTGACGAATGAGAGTTATCGCGACGGGGCGGTCATCTATCGCCGGCAGTGGGCGGGTAAGAAAAGCGCCTCAGTGCCGGCCGTTGAACCGGTGGAGCGGGATCGTGATGGTCAGCCCTTCGTGTCGAGGGGGGGGCGCACCACCATCGATTGGGCGGCGGTCAGCCCGGACGGGAAGGCGTGGAGGTTGCCGATCGAAGGGGTTTCTAACGCATCATCCTGGATCGCCCCCCGGGGGAGGCTCGCGGTGATGGCGTTGAATAAGGCGGGTTCGGTGGCTGGCATTTTTGAGCTGAACCGTTACGTGATGGTGGACTTTCTCGGGAAGAAGGTCGCCCCGATCACAGCTATTGGCATACCCGGAGGCTTAATTGCAGCTCGTAGAGACGGAGCAAGGTCCATAGGAGCGCTCTGGACGGCGGACGGATCCGAGGCGATCATCATGAACGCGAAGCTGCCGGTGAAGGACCTGCCCGACGGCGGAAACAAAGATGCCGGGTACCTGGCCGCTTACGAACCGGCGACCGGGCGGTGGCGAGTTCTCCAAGAATTGAAACCCGCGCAGAATGAAATCGAGGAGAAGATCCGCTCCATCGGGTGGCTCGTGGAGGGTAAGGAACTGCTGGTCACACGTGAAAAAAATAATAAGCCGATTGGCGGAACGCTTTACATACGCCAGGGCGACAAATGGATCGGCCGTGAGGTCGATGCTTCCGTCAAGCAGCCGGAACCGAAAAAGCCCGATGAATTTATGGGAGGGCTGAAGGTCTTCGTCCGGCAGAGCGAGAACGAGCCGCCGGTCCTGATGGGGTCCGACGGGAAAAGAGAGAAAGCGATGTCGCCTCCCGATCCGGCGTTGAAAGGCGTCGGGATCCCGAAGATGCGTTCTTTCAAGTGGAGAGCACCGGACGGCCGGGAGATAACGAGCGGTTTGACCCTCCCTCCCGACTTTAAGGAAGGCACCAAACTACCGTTGGTGATACAGAACAATGACTATGTCCCCGAGGCGTTCCTTCCGGACGGGGACGTCCCGACCGGGCTCGCTCGGCTCGCGTTGGTGTCGAAGGGGTTCGCGGTCCTCAACCTCAACAGTAAAGGACTTGCTGCATCCCCGGAGCCGATGTCCGAAGGACCCGCTTTTGTCGCCCGTATCGACGCTGTGGTCGATGCACTTTCAAAGGAAGGGATCGTCGATTCCTCCCGCGTCGGGCTCGTCGGGCACTCCCGCATGGGGTGGCAGACGCATTACGCGGTGACGCATCCGGGACGAGTGAAACTTGTGGCGGCCGGGATCTGGGATTCCACGGTTCAGGACTACAAGTCGTTGACAGAGTTGTATGGAGTGGGGGGAGACACACGTGGCTATGAGAAGAATAACGGCGGCCCTTTCTGGAGCAATAAGGAGAACTGGCTGAAGCACGACGTTCTGTTCAACGCTGATCGCGTCGAGGCGGCCGTCCTTTTCGCTTACGACATCGATAACGACGCTACGGAGATAAACGTCAAGTCGGCCTCCACTTCGATCGTCGGAGCATACCGCGCAAACCGCCGACCTTTCGATTTCGTCTTTCTCCGGCCAGCGCTTCACACGATTTTGGGTGCACCTGTTCGGAAAGCCGCGATGGACCTGACCGTTGATTGGATGAACTTCTGGATCCAAGGGAAGGAGGACCCGGACCCGGCGAAGGCGGAGCAGTACAAGCGGTGGCGGATGATCCGGGAGAAGAACGAGCAGCGGAAAGCTGAGCAGGCGAAACTGGGGAAAACGAACGGAACTTCAACGACGGCCGCCTTCGGGATGCCCACTCCTCCGGCTCAAACCCAAACGTCCGCGGCACCAGCGGCGGAGGTCCCGGACGAAACTGCCATTCAGCGGGTGAAGGAGGAACTGAAAGCAGCTGGAATCCCCGAACCACAGAACATGTTCCCGTTCAACAGCATGGGTTACCGCGAGATGTATGTGGAGAAGGACATGGTCAAAGCGGAGAAGCTGTTCCGCTGGAATCTGATCCTTTTTCCCAATGGGCAGAGGGTGGCGGACGGGCTTGACAGCCTCGGGGAGTATTACGTGCAGGCCGGCGACGTCGATAAGGCTATCGAGTTCTACACGAAGGCCCTCGAGCTGAAGCCCACTCTTCCGAGCAAAGCGAAACAGATCATCCAGCGCCTCAAGGCGGACCCGGCCAGTATCGGGGCGATCCAGGAAGAGCTGCGGCAGGACTACATCAATTTCACCAAGAGCAATCCGGGAGAATAGACCTTTTTGTCGAACCTCTCTGCGATTCTGCAGGAACTCCGTGTCTACCACATGGCGTTTCTGAAAACTCCGGCGAGGGCATGACTTGATCCACGAGCCGGTCGATGGCCACTCGGAAAGAACCTTAACCGAAGCGAAATCTCCCAATGATCTACTTAACCAATGCGCGCGTATCGTCAGTGGAGATTGGTAGGGTGGAATGCATCTAGGCGGTCTTGGGGGAAGAACGCGGATGGGTGGTTACCACAACTCGGAACAAGAGATCGATTGGCCAGTAGATACGTTCGACAAGATAGCCGCATCACAATTAATGGATTTGAATTCGATAAAAACTCCAAGCCTCGTGCTTGACGTTCAGCGAGTACGAGCGAATGCGCAGCGGATGCGCGATAGGGCGGTCGGGTCGGCGGTTCGACTTCGCCCTCATGTGAAGACACACAAGTGTGTCGAGGTTGCGCGTATCGCGACGGAAGGCCAGAACGGGGCCATCACCGTATCGACGTTGGGCGAGGCGAAGGCGTTCGCGAAACACGGGTTCACTGACATTCTATACGCCGTCCCGATCGAACCGGGGAAGTTTACGGATGTAACGAACCTTATTCGTGAGGGTGTGCAGCTGACCTTGATCACGGATAGTGCAGAGCTAGTTGCTCCATTAAACGAGGCCGGGAAGCTAGCGGGTCAGACTGTCAGCGTGTCGATAAAGATCGACTGCGGATATCACCGCTGCGGTGTTGAGCCCGATTCGGAAGAGGCGATGCGGATCCCGCGGATGATATCGGATTCGTCAAGCGTGAAGTTTGACGGGATTCTGACCCACGCCGGGCATTCGTATCACGCAAGTTCGAATGCGGAACTTCTCGACATTGCACGGCACGAACGCGACGCGATGGTGGATCTGGCTTCCAGACTGGCTGACGAAGGTATCGATGTTTCGACCGTCAGTATCGGCTCGACGCCGACGATGACCGCGATCGACCACCTGCACGGCATCGACGAGATCCGGCCCGGCAACTACATCTTCTTCGACGCATTCCAGGCGACGCGCGGGAGCTGCAATTTTCAAGACTGTGCGTTGACGGTTCTGTCGGCAGTAGTACATCGGGATCGCACCAGAAAGAAAGTAATCATCGACGCTGGTGCGATCGCCCTTTCCAAAGATCGTGGACCGATCGAGTTTGATGAAGGCTGCGGCTACGGGCGCGTGCTGGACCTGGAGGGGAATGATCTTGGAGCCGTTGTCACGTCGCTCTCGCAGGAGCACGGAGTGATCGAGAACCTTGCGGAACAATGGCTAGACAAACTGAAAGTCGGAACCCGAGTCCGCATACTGGCGAACCACTCCTGCCTCGCCGCCGCGCAGCACTCGTACTACAACGTGATTGAAAACGGCGAGATCGTCGACAAGTGGCAGATTCGTCGTGGTTGGTAAAAGGTGAGCCGGGATGTATTTATCGATTAAAGAACGAAAGGCTATCAGCAAGCTGTGTTCGCTCATTGGGAATTGTCAGTTAAGAATATTGAAGGGGGTTTCTATTCAAATGTGGAAATCACTCTTCATACATATTGCATTTCTTTTGACCGCCCTTTCGGCATTCGGGCAGGTGGGGCCAGATGATCAGTACATTCTTGGCGCGGACTCGCAGGTGCAGGCTGGGGTGCCGGAGGGGCGGGTGATGCAGTTTGACCACCTCGTGTCGAAGGTGTTCGCGGGGCTGGATCATACTTGGTGGCTGTACATCCCGCCCGGGTACGACAAGAAGAAGGCTCTCCCGATCATGGTCTTCCAGGACGGGTACATCTACGCGGCCCGCGACGGGCGGTGGCGGGTGCCGGTGGTGCTGAACAACCTGATCGCGAAGAAAGAGATCCCGCCGATGGCGGCCGTCTTCATCAACCCCGGGACGGGGTACATGCAGGGGCCGGACGGTTCTCCGCTGACCTCCGCGGCCGGGATCCGGCTGGACGAGTACCTGGCGATGACGGACCAGTACGCGAGGTTCCTTGTCGAGGACGTGTTCCCCGAGGTGAGGAAATACGTAAAGATCACCGACGACCCCGAGGGCCGTGCCGTCGCCGGTTGGAGTGCGGGCGGCTTCTGTGCCTTCAACACCGCGTGGCAGCGGCCGGACCAGTTCCGCAAGGTGTTCTCCAACAACGGCACTCTGCAGATGGGGGCGCCCCCCGCGAACCCGGGCTCGCCCCCCGACCCGGGCACCACGTACCCGATGAAAGTGAAGGCCAGCGAGAAAAAGCCCCTCCGCGTCTGGCACCAGACCGGAGAGAACGATAACCCCGGCCCGCTCACCTCCAACAAGGCGATCGCGGAAGCATTCAAAGAAAAAGGCTACGACACCCAGTTCGTCCTCGGGACCGGCTCCCACAGCGACCGCCACGCCGC
>Ga0247823_10003110_pt1 | contig 13566 bp, 7 predicted proteins | sample 13C_PalmiticAcid_2_FD_192426 | JGI IMG/M metagenome (GOLD analysis project Ga0247823, IMG submission 192426) | Soil microbial communities from agricultural site in Penn Yan, New York, United States - 13C_PalmiticAcid_Day30 | ecosystem: Environmental > Terrestrial > Soil > Agricultural land...
TACTAAGCCGAACCGATCCGTTCGAATCTTCAGGAGCGCCCGTCCATTGGACGGGCGCTTCTGCGTTTAGGGGGGCCGCCGCCGGATCGGACCCGACGCGAAGGCCTTTCGGTGCGCGTCGGTCTACGACTCGCGACGTCCCTGACCGACGCCGAGGTAGCTCGACAGGCTCCGGCCCGACGCGCGATCGGCGAGCACGATCAGGTAGTCGTTCGGGTGCAGCGTCGTCTCGTCGCTTCTGTTCGACGACAGCCGCCAGGCGCCGTCGCTGCGGCGGCTGTAGCAGAGCAGACGCGCGGAGGTGCGGCGCTCGAGCTCGGTCGCGGCGGCGCCGAAGCTGCGGCCGACCAGCTCGTGGTCGCCCTTGAGCTGGTACTCCTGCACGTCGAGGTCGTCGTCGGCGGTCGTCGTCGAGAGCAGGTCCTCGAGGAACAGGCTGACGTCCGGCTCGAACGTCGCCGAGGCGATCATGCGGCCGACGATCTCGTTCGGAGAGATCACGTAGCTGACGCCGGCATTCTCGACAGTCTTGCGAAGCTGCGAGTTGCGGATGTACGCGGTGATCTTCAGCGACGGGTTGAGCTGTCGCAGCTCGAGCACCGTGATGAGCGTGCGCGTGTCGTCCTCGATCAGCAGGATCGCGCCGGTCGCCTCGCGGATGTTCAGGCGCGCGAACGCCGCGTCGTCCTGCGGCAGGCCGAAAGTGACGAAGAAGGTCTTCGGATCGGTGAAGACCGAGCGCATCTCGGTGATCTCGCGCTCGTCGTCGACGAGGGCCGCGACCTGGAAGCCGGCGGCGATCATCTCCTTGACGACGATGCGCGCGATCTCGTTCCAGCCGATGACGATGTAGTGGTGCTCGAAGGGTGTTCCGTCCATGCCGAGGAAGCGTCTGCGTGAGAGTTCGGAGCCGAGCTCGCCGAGCTTGCCGACGATGAAGCCGATGAGACCGACCGAGAGGATGATGACCGTGCCGCCGACGATGCGGCCCAGCGGAGTCACCGGATAGAGGTCGCCGTAGCCGACGGTGCTCACCGTCACCAGCGCCCACCACAGCGCCTTGCCGTAGGTGTCGATCGACGCGCCCGGCTCGCCGCTCTCGATGGCGAGGATGATCCACGCGGCGATGAAGTAGACGAGAACGATCCACACGGCGATCCTGATGATCATCCGCGCGGCGTCGCTGGGTCGGAGGCTCCGGGCGAGGCGCTGCAGCATGAGCGCGAAGATACGCATCGCCGCGATCGACAGTTGCCGGATCAGCTCGCGATGATCTACATTGCGCTCCCCCCACGGAGTGTCCCCCCGCCTCGGAATCTTTGCAATCCCGTGTCGCACACCAACTCGACGATCGAACGAACGCTCAGCGGTGTCGCTCGCAGCGACCGCTGATGTGGCGCGTGAGCGCGCGGCAGCGTCCGTTGCGTCCGGTCGCGTTGCAGCGGACCGACAGGTGCGTCTCGCTCGACCACGCGGCGAGCTGGCGGCTGCGCGCGAGGCGCTCGGCCGCCTTGAACTCGCCGAGCCGCGAGTGGCGCGTCGAGCTGGCGGTCGCGAACCCGTCCTCGATGAGCTCGAGATTGATGAGCGCGTCGCCGACGTAGAGGTAGCAGGCGCGCGGCGCGCGCGAGCGCGACGACGTGCGCCGCGAATCGTCCTCGACCAGCACGACGGTGCGGCCCTCGACGATGCCGGCGAGATTGTCGCGCACGAGCTGCGCATCGATCACGCGCGAGCGGGGAATCCCCACGCCGAGCAGCGCGACGCGCTCGCCCGACTCGAGCTCGAGCATGGCGCCGCTGATGACGCGACGAACGACGACGGTATCCTGGGCGATGGCCGGCGACGCGAGCGCCAGCAGCGCCGCGGAATGAAGAACCAGCAGTCGGAGGAGTCGACCGGGTCGAGACATGGCAATGGAGTGGACAGCACTGGAACAAGGGCCGCGGTGCCGACCGGCGGTAGGTCGCCGTTGAAGTTGCACCTGCGGTTGGACGATCCCAAATGCGCTAAAATCGCGCCAACGTTTCCACACTCACGCTATCGAGAGCACCACGATGAAGTATCCCGGCAGGATCATCAAACAGGGCGAATCCGACGCGTCGATCGTCGCGGCCCTCAAGACGAAGCTCAACGAGATGATGGGCATCACGAACGATCCGGAGCAGCGCCTCGACCCGGCCAACCCGACGTTCGGTCCGAGGATGAAGGCCCTCGTCAAGCTCTTCCAGACCCGTCACGTCGACACGACCGGGCGACCGCTGAAGGCCGACGGCGAGGTCGGCTCGCTGACGTGGGAGGCGCTCTTCGGACCGAAGTCGGTGCCGACGAGCACGAAGCCCGCCGGCTCCTACCTCGCGCGCGTGCTCGAGATTGCGGCCGGTGAGGAGGCGAAGAAGGTGCGCGAGCGGCCGCGCAACTCGAACAAGGGACCCGAGGTGAGCGAGTACCTACGTCGCACGGGCGTGCCGCCGGGCCTGGCGTGGTGCTGCGCGTTCATCTACTGGTCGTTCGATGAGGCGGCCAAGGCGATGGACCGCGACAATCCGATGTTCAAGACGGCGGGATGTCTCAACCACTGGAACAACGCCGAGCGCGCCGGCGCTCGTCGCATCAAGAAGTCCCAGGCGGTCAACGACACGTCGCTCGTCCGCACGGGCCAGATCTTCATCATGGATTTCGGCGGCGGCAAGGGTCACACCGGACTGATCGAGCGCGTCGACGGCGGCATGATCACGACGATCGAGGGCAACACCGACGCCAGCCGCACGCGCGAGGGTGGCGGGGTCTACCGACTGACGCGGAAGATCGTCGAGGTCAACAAGGGATTCGTCGATTACGGCGGGATGTAGGAACACCATGACACGGATCGCCTCCGAACACGCGGGCTCGTATCGACGGACGATGGAGCTCACGTACGACATCCTTCACGCGGTCGAGCCGAAGAGCTCGCTCGCGGGCGTCGTGCGCCCGTTCACCGCCGGACTCATCGTGCTCAACGTGATCGCGGTGATGCTCGAGTCGGTGCAGTCGATCGAGGCATCGTTCGGCCGCGAGCTGCACCTGTTCGACATGGTGTCGGTGGCGATCTTCTCGATCGAGTATCTGCTGCGGCTCTGGTCGAGTCCGGTCGGGCGGCCCGAGCTCCCACCGTTGCTCGCGCGGCTGCGGTACGCATTCTCCTTCTTCGGTATGGTCGACCTGCTTGCGGTCGCGCCGTTCTACCTGCACACGCTCTTCGTGACCGACCTGCGCGTCGTGCGGGGATTGCGATTGCTGCGGCTCGAGCGCCTGCTGCTGCTGGGCCGTTACTCGAAGGGTCTGCGGATGCTCGGCCGCGCGGTGAGCCGGACGCGCAGCGAGCTCTACGCGTCGTTCGCCGTGATCGCGATGATGCTGCTGATCTCGTCGACCGTCGTCTACTACCTCGAGCACGAGGCGCAGCCCGACAAGTTCGCGAACATCCCCGAGTCGCTCTGGTGGGGCGTCATCACGCTGACGTCGGTCGGCTACGGCGACGTCTATCCGACGACGGCGGTCGGCAAGCTCTTCGGTGGCATCATCGCCCTGCTCGGCCTCGGCCTGGCGGCGCTTCCGTCGGGCCTGATCGCCAGCGGCTTCGTCGCGGAGTTCAAGGAGGAGAAGGAGGCGCTCGAGGATCCGGAGGGGCACGTGCGCTGTCCGGCCTGCGGCCACGCCTTCAAGGTTGATGAATCGGTCGCGATCGCGGCGCCGGCGGCAGGCGTGCCGGCGCCGGCGACTGCGACAGCGGCCGCAACAGCGCCCGCGACGGCTGCCACGCCGTGACCCGCGCGCGCCTGCGTGATCGTGCATTTGGCACTCCGTGCTCGTGGCATCGAGCTGTGGTAATTGTTCGCTGCCTCTGCTGATCTCTCGCGGAGCTTCCGACCGACTGGTGGTATGGCGACATGCGACGATCGACGAGAAGGCCGCATCCGGATGATCGGGATGCGGCCTTCCAATATCTCGCTCATGCACCGCGCAAGGCTGAGTGCGTCACACGGTTGCTCCTACGGCGCGACGACAAGCGTCGTCGATGTCGACGGACCATCTGCCGCTTCGGCACGAAGCACGTACAGACCGTACGCCACACCCTCGAGCGAGATCGGCAGGCCGTACTGCCCGGATCGCGACGCGTTGAGCGCCGGATACCTCCGCACGACACGACCGAGCGCGTCAACGAGCGTAACGACGATCTCGGTCGGCTGCTGCGTCTCGAGCATCACCGTCGCGCTCTCGTGTGCGGGGTTCGGCACAACGAACATCGCGATCGCAGCATCTGTTTTGATCGACGACGGTGGGCTTCGCGGCGACCACCGCGCGACTTTTGAGGCGAACGCGCCAGTGTCCGGCTCCCACGAGAAACCGCCGCTCAACATGAAATCCAGCGCCGCGGTCGGGACCATCCGAATGCGCGCAAAGACACCGGTGCCCGGCGACAGGAGGTGCGTCGGCAGCTCGACCTCCTCGGCGAGCGTGTCGACCGTCATCTCCCGTACCGAGATCGTGTCGTCTCGCCAGACGACCGCGCTGTCGGAGACTCGAACAAGCTCGGTGAGCACGCGCACGTCGGCGAACGACATCAACGAGGAGTCGTACGGCTGCGTGTTGAGCCAAGCGACGGCGTCATTCGAGCGTGAGACGTGGCGCTTAATCAGGGTCGGGGTCGCTCCCGTCTCGAACACCCCCGAGCGAGTGATTCGCTCGGCGTCGGCCAGCGACTCGACCGCGTCCTCCTGGTCGATCGCGGGCAGAAAGAAACTCGGCGGCGGACCGGGTTGGGACACGCCCGCATCGAACTCTTCGTCGTCATCGTCCGTTCCGATCTTGATGATGATGTCCTTCTTCCGGTCACAGAAGGCAACGCTCATCACATCGATGGCGCGGATCTCCGACTGTCCCATGAGCACCGACCGCGTGGAGACGGCCGAGGTTCTCAGGTACGCAGCCGGTGTGAGCGGCCCGTTTTCGAGGTGCGCGGGGTAGTAGACGCCGTGCGTTGAGACGGGCCGGCGCCCTATGGTGTCGCGATACGACGTGTCGGCGCGATAGAAGATGCTCGTGGCTTCGTAGTACTGCGTGCTCTGCTTCGCCGCGAGGGTCATCGTCGGGAACACGCCGTTCGGGAGCTGGGCCACCGACCTGGCGCCGAAGCGGTAGACCTCCTGCGTCGCGATGGTGTTCGGAGCGTCGGTGCGGAACCAGACGACAGCGCCCTTGCGGGTTGGCCCGCCGACGGCGCTGAGCAGCTCGCTGCGCGAGACAGCCGGGAACATCGTCAACGACGGCCACTCCTTGTTGCCCGGGCCGTTGTCCCATTGATACGTCAGCGTGGTCCACGACGGATACGACCTCGTCGAGGAGTCGCTCTGGCGGAAGCGGAGGATCGGGCGGCGACGGTACCATTCGTTCGACTGGAATGCGACACCGACGGAGATCGAGTCCGCCGCGATCGAAGGGTGCAGGAACCCACAGGCGACGAGATTGGCGCTGGCATGCTCGGTCGGCGAGACCCACATGATGGGCTTGACCCCGGGCGATGCGATGTTGACGGCGATCATGTTGTACATGATGAACTGCGACGACATCGTATCGAGCCTCCCCTGCTGATATGCAAGGTGGACGATCAACCCGCTGTGCGCGCCGTTGGCCGGTGGCGTCTCGTCGGCTCCCACGATACATTGCCAGTGTCCCGAGCCCTGCAGGAACTCGCCCCAGTGGCGCCGGTGTGCGAGCGTCGGGAAGTACGCGGAATCCGATATGACGGGGTCGGCGGTGTTCGGCCACCTGATGTGGTGCGTCGTCAGGGTGTCTTTCGGATCGACCGACGTGCTCGTTCGCACGAAGTCACGCACGAGCGTGACGCTCATGCCCGCGCCCGATCCCGTCGACGGATAGGCGACGACATAGCCGTGATCGATCCCGATGACCGCGGGCGCATGTGCCGTACCGCCATCGCTATCGTGCGCGGTGCTCGGCGGTAACAGAGGGTGCGCGCTGGCAATGCGGAACCGAACGCCGGGCGGCAAAGTATCGACATCGGCCCGCGGTAGGTACCTGAGCAGCCGCGCCTCGACCGTGACGGTCGCCGGTTTGACGAAGCGCTCCCAGACGATCATGCACGAAGTCCCGGAGTCGTCGCGAACGGTTGCGACCGCGGGGTGGAAGTTTGCCGCCGGACGCTGCCACCATGGAAGGGCGGGTACCGCGTCGACCGAATCGGTCGCGTCGCTGATGCGGAACTCGCGACCCCATCTGCCGAGCGAGTCGAGCGTACGCAGGTAGACGATCGAGTCGCGCTCGTAGACGACGATGCGGTCCTTCGTCGCTCCGGGCCGCGAGGGATTCTCGCTGTGCACGGCGTTGTTGTAGGCGGTGCCCTCGAGCGAGATGCCGTCGCCAATCGGCGTGACGCGGTAGAGCGCGCCGTCGCCCGGCCTGAGCCAGTCGAGCTCGATCGAGTCCCGCACGGAGATGGTCCGCTTCCAGTTTCCAGTGTCGATCTTCTCGACGAGCAATGAATCGCCCAGCACCGGCGTCGAATTCCTGAGCCAGAGCACCGGCCGCCGCACGTCGATGTTACCGAGTCCCTTGAGGCGATGGCGCGCCGCCGTAGACGTATCGTTGCTCGTGACCGAATCCATGAGGAGCCGCGTCGCGTTGCTGTACTGCTGGAAATCGATCGGGTACAGCCGCCGGTTCGTCACGAGCAGATAGCGTGCGCTGGCACGCGTGCCGACAACGTCCCCCGACCGTGGCCAGTAGTGCGTGAGCTCGAGGTATGTCTCGTTCGGAAGATCCCGGCTCACGGTGTCATGCGGCCTGAACGTCGGGGTACTATCGACGGCCCGCTCGGTGACGGCCCTCGCGACCATCGGGAAGCCACTCAGGCTCATCGTGGGATCATGGAGCGAGATCTGCTCCTGCTCGTAGCGCAGATTCCTCCAGCCGATGACGCTGTCGATGTAATGGACCGAACGGGTGACCTCTTTGATCGCCTTGTACCGGCTCTCGAAACCGACCCATGTCGTGTCGAGCACGGCATTGGTGTCCTTGTAGAACTGCGGGCGGTCATACTCCCCGGCGTGCGGAGCGTCGCGATGCGCGGAGTCGAGCCGCAGCGGTCCGATCGCATGACCGCTGTAGGTCATCTCCGAGAACATGACCCCGCCGATGCCGCAGTTGAGGCCAAGCCACACCTGCAGACGGATCTCCTCCGGCGTCGGGATTCGCTTTTCGAATCGGGGGTAATAGGCCGCCGGCGACTCGGTCCGAGAGAACGGAATGAGACCGTGGACATCGACCAGGAGGTAGACCGGGGTCTTCGTCGAGTCACGCTTGAGGTAGCGGAACTGGGCCACGTCGACCGAGCGCGCCAGTTTCGACAACCACGGTCCGCTCGCGCTGGAATGGACCGCCGCCCCTCGCTCACCCGACGTCCCGATGTGACCCTGAAAGAACGTCGTGAAGTCCGCATAGTCCTTCATGCTGTTGCCGTACAGGTAGCGGTCACGCGTCGTGTCGGTGTCCGGCGCCGACAGGCGGTAGACGGTCCGGCTCGCCTGCGTGCTCATCCTGTCTGGGTTGGCGTAGAACATGGCGATCGGCTCGTTGGCCGAGATGATGTAGCTGTCATAGATGATCGTCTGCATCGTCTTGTGCCCGAGCGTATCCATGTCATTGCTGAAGACTCTCAATCCGTCGAAGGCCCCGTAGACCTCGGTGAAGACATTCCTGCGCTCGGTGCTTCGATTGGCGTTCATCCGGCGCTGCACCTTTCGTGACACCAGCCCGAAGGACCGTTGATGCTCGAAAATCGGCTCGTCGAGGATACCGAAGGCATGGAATGCGGAATCGACGATCGGGTCGTCGTAGACCGCGTCGATCTCCCGGTGGATGAGCGTATCGAAGGTCGTCGACGTGTTGAGTGTGTGGTAGACGTGCGTGCTGATCGAGCCGCGAAGCAGGGTCAGCGGAACGCTGTCGGAGGAGACGACGCGGTAGATGACGTCGGAGCGCTCGGCGGCCGATGCGGCCTTGAATGCTCCGGACGGCAGGTATCGTAGGTCCGTCGATGCCAGAGTCTTGCGCGCGGTCAGCATGCTGTCGCAATCCTCACAGGTAGCGCAGCCGTCGCCCTCCGGAAGCGGGCCGCCGTTGATGAAGCGCGAGACATGGTACGCTGTGTCGCCAACGGTCTTCCACACGGAGGGGAAGAACGTCCCAACCTCGATGTACGATCCGCCCGCCAGTCGCATCGAGTCCTGTAGAACGCGGCGGGTTATCTGGAACGTCCTGAAGGGGGCGTAGATGGTGCAGAGTGGATGGCCATCGACGAGTTGGTCAAAGTAATCACGGCGGTACAGGGTGACCGTCAGCAGCGGCGCATCGAGGTCGGTGGGAAGAGTGCTGTCTATTCTGACCGTGAAGGCCGCGCGATAGTAGCCGGAGCTGTCGACGAACCCGGGCTGGACGCTGCCCATCTCAGTGTAGATGCCGGACAACGTCGGCTCGTTGTCGTCACAGGGTCTGCCATGGTGCAGGTCCTCGACGGCGTTGTAGAGGCCGGAGACCGATTCGAGGAACGCCCGGTAGGTGAAGCGCGGCTTGTCGGCAATCGGCTGCCTGACGCCGTTCGTGTCGAGCGTGGAGGTGACGCTCCACCCTTGGACGAAGTCCTTGCTCCAGAGCGTCGTGTCCGCTTGGCCAGGGGCCGGGTGTTGAAAATCGGAGACCTGGACGACGGCCGAGTTGTAGGCCGCATACGATTCGACATTTGTCGCGGACTTCGCCAGGGCTCCCGTCAGCTTGGGTGTGTACATGAAACGAAGGCCGAGCTGTGCGGAATCGTTGAAGTCGAAGAGCGTGCGCTGGATCTTCGGGGTCGAATCGCCGGGCAGTGCACGGGTAATGCTCGCGGAGTCGAGCATCGTCGGTCCACCGTATCCTCCGATCATCCTGAAGTGCAGTTCGTCGCGGACCGGCTGGAGCAGCCAGGTGCGGGAGACAGAATACCCGCCAATCACGAACGTTGAGTCGAAGAAGTAGTACGGGAAGCGATTGGCCGGAAATGAGGCCTGTTGTGCCTCGACAACTGCAGCCGCGACCATTATTAGCGCGAGAAGCGTGGGTACTCGCCGCGGGAGCGTTGAGAACAGGATGGAAAACATGGTGATCTCGGCGGGATCAGTGGAGTGATACGATCCGGGCCGCGAGGTCGGTGGGGAGGTCCGGCGTGAAAGGAATCACCACATCATTAGAAGAGTCGCCGTATGTCCGACCGGCGCCTCGACGACGCAGATGACGGCTGCCGGACCATGGATGCTCAGCGTGATTGCGACAGCGTTCTCGTCACCGTTGAGCGCGACACGCCTGAGAAGCTCGCCGACGGGGGAATAGACCGATACCGCGGTCGCCGCGGGCGGCGCGCCCGTCCAACGCACGGTCATTGCGCCGGTGGCCCGGTCGTACGTTGCATGGACGGATCGTCCCGCGCTCGGCGTCGAACGTTGCTCGGCCGGCGGCACCGACGAAGCCGTCAGACACTGTTCACCGTCAACGTGCGGCATCGGGCGGCGCTCCCGGTAGTCGGTTTCGCGGATGAGGCCGGGCCGCACTGCGACAAAGATGATCCCACCGGGGAATGGATCGACGACGTCAGCAGGTAGAACGTTGAAGCCGAAGGCGAGCGTGGTACGGCCGGAGCCGTCGATGTCGCCGAGCCGCGTCGCGGTCGGGATCTCCGTGCCGGGGATTTCCACCCACGCATCGACGAGCGAATCCATCGTCGGTCCCGCCAGGTACGCAACGATGTACGGATAGGAGAAGAGCCAGATCTCGTCGCGGCCGTCGAAGCTCGCGTCGCCGAGCTTTCGGCAGGGACTGAAGCCCGACCACGTCCAGTCCTCGTCGAGGCGATCGGGCGTCCAGACCTCGGCCCACGGCTTCGGCCACCACTGCGCGCCGCCCGGCGCCTCGTCATAGCCGTCTCCATAGAGCTCGGTCAGTCGCTGGCCGGGACGTCCGCCGTAGATCCGGACGCTTGCCTCTCCGCCACAGTTCATCAGCAGATCCGGTGTGCCGTCGCCGGTGACATCGCTGAAAAGCGACGAGCGGCCGTTGACGGCAGTCGGCACCACCGATTCGGTCGACAGGGTGTCGGGCCAGTCGCCCGGGCGGCCATAAATGACGGAAAGCTGGGACGGGAATGGGTAATTGTCGGAGTAGAAGATGAGGTCCGGGGCGCCGTCGCAGTCCTGATCGAGGACCTCGAGACGCGGATTGAATCCGTACGTCGTGGTCGAGAAGCGCGGCACTCCCCACGTGTTCCAGGTGGCTGTGCGCGGTATGCTCCGGCCCCAACGGGCGCCACGCATGCCTTTAAAGATCCGCAGGGGTGGCATCGACACTGGCTGTCCATCGGTGAATCCTTCGCTGTTGGAGACCAGGAGATCGAGGCTCCCGTCGCCATCGAAGTCAGCAACCTCACCCGCATGAACCTGAAGCCAGATCCCGGCTTCGCATGCGAGCCGGCAGGTGTCCTCGACGCTGTAGTCGCCGCGGGCATTCCCCCAGAAGACCACGAGATTGCTCGTCGTCCAGTTCCCGGGATTGCCCTCGGACGTATCACTGTACACGCGGATCGAAACGACGAGATCCGGATGCCGATCGGCGTCGAAGTCACCACTAGCGATGTACGACGTCTCGGCGCCGATCTCGGTCGAGCCGATGCGAAGGGCCGATTCGACAGGAGGCAATCGTCCGCGCTGTCCGCGATACAGGAGGAGTTCCCGTGGGTAGGTCGATCCTTTGCCATCCGGATACGCAGACAGAGTGTCGCAGCGATCATGCGCCACGATCCAATCACTGAGCGTATCGCCATTGACGTCCCCTACCGCATAGATACTCCTGCCGAAATTCTCGCTAGTCCCGCCTCGTTTGGCCCGACGAATCGTCCCGATCATCTGGCCGAGTGTCGGCAGCACGACCGACTCTTCCGACAGCGGGTCTGTTCGCTCGGTCTGTGCGTGCGTCGTGACCGTCAAGAGTGCGGCTATGAGTGCGACGAGCAGTACTCTCGCACGGTCAGAGCTCACACCGGACCGACCGACGGAATCAACATCTCGTGATTCGCGTCGAGTCACGCAATTGAATGGTTCCGAAAGAGGCATCATCGCCACCTCCAACCGTCGAGAGGGTATGTCGGCTGCCATAGCGGCCCGGCGCACGAATACGGACGTCAGTCTGGGGGGGTGGGGACTGGAGCGCCGGCGACTCAGCGCCGGACGTACCGGGAACATACTGATCGGTCTGGTCGCCAACCATGACAATGGTCATGTTGTCCTCGTTCGAATGTCAGACGCGTGCTACCTTTCGTTCCATCTTCACGCGCTCATCACACGCGGCTTGCACGGCCGCACGGTCACGAGGCCTCCCATGCCAACGCGTGGATTACCACTCGCGCTCCTTCTCGTCATGCTCGCCGCACCGTCGTTCGTCGCCGTCGCACAGACCGGCTACTGGCGTCCGCCCAGCGGACCCGCGACGGCTGAGATCACGGCCTTCGAGAGCGCTCGCTCCGGCGCGCTGCTCGCAGGAACCGTGCGCGGACTCTACCGCTCGATCGACGACGGAGCGAGCTGGACGCTCGTCGCGCCGCCGCTCGCCGGCGGCGTGACGCGGGCGTTGCTGCGCACCGGCGCCGGCACGATGATCGCGAGCGGGCCGTCGGCGACGCTGCGCTCGACCGACGACGGCGCGACGTGGTCGGTGTCGCCGCTGCCGGACTCGACGGTGAGGAGCTTCTCGTCACTGATGCTCGACAGCGCCGGCGCGGTCTTCGGCTGCTCCGCGGGCCGGCTCTACCGCTCGACCGACGACGGCCTCACCTGGACGTGGACGACGTCGGCGTTCGACTCGTTCGCCTCGGTCAATGCCGACCTTCTCACGATCGACGCAACGACACGCCTCATCACCGACGGACGCTTCACGTATCGCTCGGTCGACGCCGGCCTGTCGTGGTCGATGAACACGATCGAGTCGACCGAGTCGGCCTGGGACATCGCCCGCGCTGCCGGCGGTGACGTCCTCGTCATCGCGCGAAGGCCGCGCTCGTGGGGAACCGTCGCATTCCGCTCCGTCGACGGCGGCGTGAGCTGGGCGCCGGCGATCGACGGCATGGACACGACGGCGATCTGGTCGCTCCGAAACGGCGTCGACGGCGAGGTCCTCGCCGTCTCGACCGCCGGGACGCTGCGCTGGGACGAGAGTACGTCGACGTGGACGCAGCATGCAGCATTCGCCACGGCGACGCTCGGTGCGATCTACCACGTTCGCGACACGCTGCTATATTCGGCGGGCGTCGACGGTATCAGCCTGTCCTTCGATCAGGGACGCGGCTGGTCGGCGACGGGATCCCCGGCGCACGCGCTCGTCAACGCGATCGCGATCGACTCGGCAGGATCGGTCTACGCGTCGTCGGGCTACAGCATCTACCGCTCGACCGATCTCGGCGAGACCTGGAGCCGCACCGGCTTCGCAGGACGCGACGCGATCCTCGCAGTCTCGGCGCGCGGGACGCTCGTTGCCGCGGCGACCCAGAACGGACTGGTCGCCGAGCGCAGGATCGGCATCTCGACCGATGCCGGAGCGACGTGGAGCTCCATGGCGAATCCGCGCGGGCGATCAGTCTCGAGCTTCGTCGGCGCTCCTGACGGAACGCTGTTCGCATCCGGATACGACGAGATCATCCGCTCGACCGACGACGGCCTGACGTGGCAGTCGATCGCGCCCGACTCGCTGGAGTTCCCGCATCGCACGCTCACGCTCTCGCCCGATGGAGAGCTGTTCATTGCCACGGGGAATGGCGGGATCATCCGTTCGGTCGACGCCGGCACGACGTGGTCGGAGCATGCGCGCACGAGCCTGCGCTACTTCGAGTCGATGGTCGCGATCGGCGGCGGTGATCTGGTGATCGGAGCGTACGCGGTTCCCGTGCAGCGCTATCGGCACGCGAACGCGACCGTCGAATCCCTCGGCGCGTTCTCCCCAACCGATTCGACCGTCGCGTACGGACTTGCGATCGGAGGTACGCGAACCCTGTTCGCGCGGACGCTTCGCGGCAGGATCTACGGCGCGCGGCTCGATGCCCCGGGATCATGGACCGACCTCAGCAACGGCCTTGCCGGGTCGGCGACCACGCTCGCGGTGCATCCGGCGGGATACCTGTTCGCCGGCGTTGGCGGCGCAGGCGTGCAGCGCACGGCCGACGCGATCGCGACGACGCCGGAGCAGCCGGCGCGCGCGACGTCGATCGCGATGCACGCCCTTCCGCAGCCGGCGCGTGATGCGATGACGCTGGCGTTCGCGCTCGAGCGCGGCGGTGTCGCCTCGATCGTCATCAGCGACGTCGATGGTCGCGTCGTCGCGACGGTTCCGGACGCGTACTTCGGCGGCGGCGAGCACCGCGTCGTCGTGCCGGTCGACGCGCTCGCCTCCGGTGTCTACGTCGCCGAGCTGCGTGGCGAAGCACCCGCGCGCGCCGGC
>Ga0247823_10003112_pt1 | contig 13562 bp, 11 predicted proteins | sample 13C_PalmiticAcid_2_FD_192426 | JGI IMG/M metagenome (GOLD analysis project Ga0247823, IMG submission 192426) | Soil microbial communities from agricultural site in Penn Yan, New York, United States - 13C_PalmiticAcid_Day30 | ecosystem: Environmental > Terrestrial > Soil > Agricultural land...
GGCATCACGACCGCCGCCTGCCGTTGATCGCGCTGCTGAGCCGTCTGCGGTGGCAGCGCGACGCTGACCTCTGGACGGTCCGCTGCAGCGATGACCAGGGACGACATGCCCAAGTGCGAGTCGAGATCCGCGCCCTGGGTGTCGTGCTTGTCCCGTCGCGGCCGGGCGCTCTCACCTTCACTCCGTTGGCGGTGGGTCGACTGCGTGCCGCGCTCCGCGACGCCGTGGTCGCCCACGCCGTACTCGCTGGTTCCACCACCAAGGACATCGACCATGACCACGACCTTGACCACCCGACGATCGGCGTCGCGGATGCCCACGCGGCATGACCTCACCCAGGCGCTGCTGGATTACCGGCAGTACGGGTGGGGCGCGTTCAGCGACGAACACGGCAACATCATGATCGGCGTCGGTGAGCACTTCGACGTCCTCACTTTCCACAGGCCGTTGGCCGCAGCGGTCGCTGACGCTCTACCGGCCGCGCCGCTGTTCCTTGACGCGCGCATCGGTCGCTGCACCCTGCTTACCGCGATTGCACGTCGCCGCGCCGACTTGGCACCGGCTCTCGTCGAGGCGCAGGTTCGTGCCGTGCCGCGCGGCACGCCCCTGCTGCTGCCCTTGACCGGCGGGTTCGATGATCTGGTCTGGCTGACGCCACCCACCTTGCACGCGCTTCCACTGTGGGACGTCGCGATCGCCGTCGTGGGCCGGGCCGTGGGCGGGTGGTCGCGATGACCGCCGCGCTGCGTTCGGCGCCGCCGCTCTACGAACCTGGGCTGCTGCGGGCGCTACGCATGGTCGAGCACGGCCGGGTCGGCGCCTACGGCGTCACCGCCCCGCTCGGACTGCGCGGCGACGGCGACGAGGTGGCGCCCGCTTGGTTGATCAGCGCGCTGTTCGTGCTGCGCCGGGACGGACTCGTCACCCTCGACCCGCCCCAGGGCGCTGACCTCTGGCGCCCGGCCGCACTGACCACGCTGGGTACCGAGCTGCTGGCCGCGTGGACCCGCCTGACACCGGCGGGCGTCATCCAGGCCGTCGGGTCGGTCACCGCGACCCTGCACTACGTCGCGACCGAGGACAGCCGACCCCGCGCACTGGCCACCGACGACGGGCCGCGCTGGATGGCGCTGTGCCGGGCGTGGACCCACCCGACGCGGGCACCGCGCGGCAGCGGCCTGCCCCGGTGCGCCCGATGCTCCGCCCACCTTGTGGCCGGTGCGCCGTGACCGCCGCCGCCGTCCCGTTCAGGGAGCCCACCATGAACCACTACGCCGAGCCGGAATGGCGGCTGTCGTGGGCCAGCAGCCCGTACTACCGGGGCCGGGCCCATCTCCTCGCGCCACGATCGCGGCACGCGTTGTGCGGGACCATCGCCCAGGCGACCGCCACCAAACCTGTGCCACTGGTGTGCCCGGAGTGCGCGATCACGTTCGCCGACACCGCGATCGCCCGCATGCTCGCCGACCGCAGCGGATTCGACGCATGGTGACCGCGCCCGAGGGTGATCGACGTGTCCGCGTGCTGGGCAAGCTGCTGCACGCCGTGCGCGACGCCAGAGGCTGGTCCCGCCCGGAGCTGATCGCACGCATGCCCGACGAGATCAGTCACCAGACGTTGGCAAGCTACGAGCAAGGCACCCGCAACGTGAGGGTGAGCAGGCTGTTCGAGCTGTGTGACGCGCTCGGCGTGCGGGCCAGCGAGATCTTCGCCGCCACCGAGAACGACCCGGAGTACGCCACCGAAACGCGCCTCGACCCGGCGCCGCTCGACCCCGCGCCACTCGGTGGGGTGACCGTCGATGGGGCGACGGTCGACCTCGTGGCGATATCGCGGTCGCACACCTCGTCGCTGCGCCCGCTGCGGCTGTGGGCCCAGGCATGTCTGGTGCACCAACCCGAGCGTCGCCACGTCGAGCTGAGTCCACACGCGATCACAGTCCTCGCGGGATTGTGCGACATGGGCCCGCTGGCGACCCGCGCGCGATTACACCGCTGGCCCGACGCCGCCACCAGCTCGGTTTGACACCACCATCCATCTCGATTGGACCAAGGATGCTCGACGCGATCACGCTCGAACCACTGCCACCGCAGCCCTACAAGAGATCCGAGCTGCTGTCCGCGCGCATTGTGGGCGTCGCGTTGCGACAAGCGATCAAGGACCGCGGACTGACCTACGCCGAGATGTCCCAACAGGTCGGCGTGTCGATCAGCGGTATCTCCCGGATGGTCCGCGGCACGGTCAACGTGGGGTTGGAAGACATCATCGCCGTGCTCGCGGTATGCGGAGTTACCGGGGAGCCTCGCGGACGCATCCTCGCGATGGCCAAACGACGGGGACGCGACAACGACGCTCTGCTGCTCAGTTACGGCACAGAACACCGTGTCGAAACCACCCCGCTGGACGACCTGGCTGGCCTCGCCACCAGCGTCACCGTGGTCGCCACCGCCGCCCACGCCATCCCGGCGTCACGACCAGTGGGAAACACTCGCTACACCTATCTGATCGCGGCGTGCGCGTTGGCCGAGATGCCCCGGAACCAACGCACGGAGTTGGCCGCGCTCACGAGCATGCCCACCGTATGCGTCCGCGTTCTTGACCACGTAACCAGCGGCGAGTCCTTCGAGTTGCTGACCTTCACCGACCGCACAAGCGCCGTGGCGATCCGGCTGCGTACCTCGCACCTGCTCTTCGATCGCCGCGACACCGTGCTGAGCTACCGCCAACACGCCAAGGCCCTTGCGTCCCAGGCACTCCCTACGGAAAAGAGCCACCAATTCGTCATCAAACGCGCCAAAGCCGGACTGAAGTGACCACTGTCGACAAGACCGCCAGCGCGCGCCAGCACAGGCACCGGGGTGCCGCTGTCCTACCAAGCATCGCCGCCCTGTCGGTGCTCAGGTCGAACCTGTTCCCGACGAGTTCGACTGAACCGAACCCCGGCCAGTCCGGCTGAGACGTCCGTTCTATCCCACCCACTGCCACTACAAGAAAGAGTGCTCGTGACTGACATGGCTTCACCCCCGAAGGCAGATACGGCCGAATCATCGGGTTCCGCCGCGGGCGCGCGCGGTCCGGCCGAGTTCCGCGATGCGATGACCGACAAGCTGATCGCCGACGGAATGATTGTCTCGCCGTCGGTCGAGCGGGCGTTCCGCACGGTGCCCCGGCACCTGTTCGTCGCGGAGGGTACGTCGCTGGCCGACACCTACAACCCAGATGACCCGGTGCCGATCAAGCGTGACGCCGACGGGGTGATCATCTCCTCCACGAGCGCGCCGTTCATCCAGGCGCAGATGATCGAGCAGGCCGCGCTGATGCCTGGGGACACGGTGTTGGAGATCGGGTCGGGTGGCTGCAACGCGGCCCAGTTGGCCGAGGTCGTCGGCCCGCAGGGGCGGGTCGTGAGCGTGGACATCGACCCGGAGGTCACCGACCGCGCCCGGGTCCTGCTCGACGCCACTGGCTACGGCGACCGGGTCGAGGTCGTCCTGGCCGATGCCGAGAACCACGTCCCGGGTCTTGAGGGGCCGGTCGACGCGATCCTGGTGACGGTCGGGGCCTGGGACCTCGCACCGGCATGGCTCGCGCAGTTGTCGGACAATGGTGCGCTCGTGGTTGCGTTGCGGATGAACGGCATCACGCGCTCGATCGGCTTCCGCCACGAGGGCGATCACCTGGTGAGCACCTCGGCAGAGGTGTGCGGGTTCGTGCCGATGCAGGGCGCCGGGGCCCACGACGAACGTGTCTTCCTGCTGCCCGACGCGCGCGGAAAGCACGTCAAGTTGCGGTTCGACGATGTCGTCCCGCACGACATCAGCCAGTTGGACGGCGTGCTCGCCACTGCGCGCGGCGAAGTCTGGTCCGAAGTCACGATCGGGCACGGTGTCTCCTTCGCCGACCTGCACCTGTGGTTCGCCGGGTTCCTGCCGGGGTTCTGTCTGCTGGCCGTCGACGAGGGCACCGACCTCGCCGCCGAACGCGGGACCTGGTTCCCGTTCGGGGTCGTGCGACAGGACTCGTTCGCCTACCTGGCGATCCGCCCGGCCCTGGACGGGGTCGGTGTCGAGTTCGGGGCGCGCGCCTACGGACCACACGGTGCCGACGCGGCGATCGCGATGGTCGAGCAGATCCAGGCATGGGACCGCGACGCGCGCAGCGGCCCGGGACCGTCCTTCGCCTACTGGCCCACCGGCACGGCGCACCCCGCCCCGGATGAGCGCACGGCGGTGCTGCGCAAGACCCACGGCACCGTGACGATCTCCTGGCCCGCACCAATCCCTGGGTCGACGCAGGCCAGGTAGCACCACATCCCGACCCGAACAACCGAGGAGTACCAACTATGACGCTAGCGATCGCCGCCCCCGACACCCTGTCCGTCGAGTTCATCGATGACGCGGAGTTCGCGCTTGACATGCGGGTGGTGGAGTCCACCACCCGGCTCGCGGTGCTGATGTGTTCCACCAGCGACGGGTGCGGAAGCACCTGCAGCGGCAGCGCGTGCGCGACCAGCTCCAACGACCCGTACTGACCCACCCCCTGCGCTGTCGGCACCCGGCATCCCATCGCCGGGTGCCGCCGGCGCGGCTATTACACGCTGGCAAGGGAGTTGATCGTGTCCACCCGCTACCGACACCACGGTTTCGTGTTGGTTCGTGCCACCACCGCCCCCGCCGATCTCGATGTGCCGAGCGAGCTGGACCTGTCGGACCCCGGGGCCGTCAGCGGGGACGGCCGGGCGTGGTTGACGAAGGTGTGGTCCAGGCCCGAGGTGCGCGAGGCGATCCGTGTGGCCAGCCCGGTGCTCGCCGAGCACGTCGATCGGCTCGTCGATGACCGCGGCGTGCTCGCGGTGAAGGATCTCCGCCGCGCGGTGACGTCGGTGGCGTCCTATCTGCTGCGGTGGCAGCGGCGCGCGACACCGTTCGGGATGTTCGCCGGGGTCGGTGTCGCCGCCATCGGCCCAGCCGCCGCCGAGGTGGGCGAGGCGCACCGGGCGGTCCTGCGCGCGGACGCGGAGTGGGCTATGGCCGTGGCCGATCGACTGGAACAGCATCACGGGCTGCGGCAGCGGCTCACCGTCATGGTGGACACCGCGCGGACGATCCGTGGTGGGCGGGTGATCGTGCACCAGCGCGCCGCCCTCGGCGCTACCGCTCCGGGCGCCGTGCGGGAAACGTCGGTGCGGCTGACCCAGCCCGTCCGCGCCGCGCTCACCGAGGCCGCCTCGCCGATCCGATTCGACGAACTGGCCGCCACGATGGCGGCCCGGTTCCCGTCGGTCGCGGCCGACAAGATCCACGCGCTGTTGCACGGTCTGGTCGACGCCGGGGTGCTGATCACCAGCCTCCGGGCGCCGATGACCGCCGTCGACGCCCTGCCCGGACTCATCGGCGCGTTGCGCGCCGCTGGGGCCGCAGAAGTGGACGACCTCGCTGGGGTGCTCGGCGACCTCGACCGGATCGACAGCCTGCTTACATTGCACAACGCCGCCACCCACACGCAGGCCGCGCTGATCCGCAAGGTTCTCCATACGCGGATGACCGCCCTGGCACCCCGACCCAATCTGGTCGTGGTCGACGTGCGGCTCGACGCGCACATCACTGTCCCCGAACGGGTCGTGGCCGAGGCCGAGCGCGCCGCGAGCGTGCTGCTGCGGACGGGAACCCAACCGTTCGGGTCGACCGCCTGGATGGACTACCACGCCCGGTTCCTGGCCCACTACGGTCCCGGCGCGCTGGTGCCGGTGCGCGAGCTTGTCGCCGACTCCGGCCTCGGCTACCCCACGGGCTACCTCGGTGCACCGCGGGCTCGGCCCGCGTGGCGGGCCCTGACCGACCGCGACGCCGCACTGTTGTCGCTGATCCAGCGGGCCGCCCTCGACGGTGCCGCCGAGATCAGGCTGACCGACGCCGATGTCGCGGCCCTGACCGTCGGGGACCACCGCGACATCGTCGCGCCCGACCGCGTCGAGATCGGCGTGGCGGTCCACGCCGAGTCGGCCGAGGCGATGGACCGAGGCGCCTTCCAACTGCGACTCACCGCCGCACCACAGACACCCACCAGCATGGCCGGGCGCTTCGCCTACCTACTCGACGACGCCGACCGCGCCCGCCTCGCGGCCACCTACACCGGCACGTCGACCGGGCAGGATCCGCTTGTCGCGCAGCTGTCGTTCCCGCCTCGGCTGCCGCACAACGAGAACGTCGTGCGCGTCGCCCCGCTCTGTCCGATCGTTGTGTCGCTGTCGGAGCATCCCGACCCCACCCACCACGACAGCATCGGTGTGGACGATCTGGCGGTCACCGCCGACGCCGCACAGATGTACCTTGTGCAGCGATCCACCGGCCGCCGCGTGGCACCCCATATCCCGCACGCCCTGGACACCACCGTGCACAGCCCGCCGCTGGCGCGGTTCCTCGCCGAGATCGCCACCGCGCGCAGCGCCGTGTTCCGAGGGTTCGATCTCGGAGCGGCCCGCACCCTGCCCCACGTTCCCCGCATCACCTACCGGCGCACGATCCTGCACCCGGCCCGCTGGATCATCACAGCCGCCGACATCGCCCCGACCACCACGGGCAGCGACACGGCGGGGGAGGCCCTGGGGGAGTGGCAGCGGCGGTGGCGAGTTCCCGCCCGAGTCGTCCTGGTCCACGGCGAACTCCGCCTGCCCATCAACCTCGACCACGAGCTGGACCGCCACCTGCTGCGGACCCGGCTGCGGCGTGTCGACCGGCTCGAACTGCACGAAGACTCCCCACCGCAGGCCCAGGGGTGGATCGGGCGGCCCGCCGAACTGCTCATCCCACTGACCACTCCAGTCGAGCGGCCCTTGCCCACCATGTCCGCGCCGCACGCGATCCTGCGGCCGGGGACTTCGACCCTGCTGCGCGCTCACCTGGCGGGCAACCCGGCCAGATTCGACGAAATCCTCGTCGAGCACCTGCCCGACCTCATCGACAGGCTCCACGGCTCCATCGAGGCGTGGTGGATCCGGCGGCACCGAGACATGATCCACCTGGAAGCCGACCAACACCTGGCGGTGACGCTGCGGCTGAGCAACCCGATCCGCCACGGGCACGTCGCCGCCATCGTCGCCGCATTCGCCGCCGACCTGGAAACACGCGGCCTGCCCTGCCACCTGACCCTCGCCTCGACCTCCGAGCACACCCCCCGATACGGCGACGGACCCGCACTGAGCGCGGCGCAGCGGGTGTTCGCCACCGACACCGCCGCCGCCATCGCCCAACTCACCGCGGCACAGGCATCCGGGGTGCCCGCGCAAGCGTGGGCCGCGGCGTCGATGGCGCACCTCGCCGCCTCCTTCGCCCCGGACATCGCCACCGGACACCGGGCCCTGCTGCGATGTCTCCGGCAAGAGCACGGCGCCCAGGACCGGGCGCTGCGCGACCAGACGCTGCGGCTCGCCGTCCCGGACCCGCACTATCGGGCTGTGTCCGCTCTGCCCGGCGGCGGCCCCGTGGTCGCGGCGTGGCGGGAACGCGACGACGCCTGCGCCGCCTACCACCGCGCCCTCACCGAGCAACACCGCGAACCCGCCACCGTGCTGCGGACGCTGCTGCACGAACACCACGTCCGCGCGGTCGGCGTCGACCCCACCATCGAGAAGGAAACCGGCCGCCTCGCCCGCGCCGCCGCAACCCGCGCACTGGCACTCCTGGACGCCCGATGACCAGCCACCCCGCCACGACAACGCTTGCCGTCGACGACGCGACCCGGCAATCCCTGGCCACCGGACCGGTAGGAATGGCGCTGCTGTCGGTCGAACACGCCTGGACCAGTACCGGGACATGGGCCGCCGCCCAAGGCAACATCCGCCGCACCGTGACCGGCCCGGTCGACGCCGCCGACCACACCGGCCTCTACTACGGCGCCCCAGCCCTCGCGTTCCTCCTGCACGCCGCCGCCGATCGCCACCCCCACTACCGCGCGGCTGGCGACATACTCGACGACCACGTCTTGCGCATCGCACAGACCAAACTGGCCGCCGCGACGAACCGGATCGAACGCGGCGAGCCGACGGCATTCGCCGAGTACGACCTGTTCTACGGGCTGACCGGGATCGGCGCCCTGCTGCTTCACCAGGACCGACGGGACACGACCACCGAGGACGTCCTTGCGGCGATCCTGCGCTACGTGGTCGAGCTGACCCGACCGCGGCGCTACGACGGCGTCGAGGTCCCAGGCTGGTGGGTGGCCCACGACCCGGACAAGCTCATGCCCACCCCCGGCGGGCACGCCAACCTCGGCATGGCCCACGGCGCGGCCGGACTCACCGCACTACTCGCCCTCGCGTCCCTGCGCGGTCACCACGTCCCCGGACACCACGACGCGCTCGGCGTCCTCACCGCATGGTTCGACCAGTGGCGGCAGGACAGCCCCACCGGGGCGTGGTGGCCGCAATGGATCACAGCGGACGAACTCCGCACCGGCACACCCACACAACCCGCCGCCGGGCGCCCGTCCTGGTGCTACGGCTCGGTCGGCATCGCCCGCGCCCTCCAACTGGCCGCCCTCGCCCTCGGCGGTCATCAACAACAGGACGCCGCCGAGATCGTCCTCGCCGCCGCTCTCACCGACCACGAACTGGACCGGATCACCGACCCCGGCCTGTGCCACGGCATCGCCGGGATCTACCAAACCGCCTACCGCGCCGCCCACGACGCGCGAACACCGGCCATCGCCCAACGACTCCCCGCCGTCGCCGCCCGACTCACCCGACACGCCCACACTCCAGCGGACAGCGTCGACAACGGGTTCCTCACCGGCAGCGCCGGCATCGGCCTTGCCTTGCACACCCTGCGCCGAGCCGCGCCACCACACACCGGATGGGACACATGCCTACTGATTACCTGACCGCGCCCGCGCCACACCACCTCGCCAACGCCGTGCTCCTGGTCCTGTCGGGCACCGACCCCGACACAGCCGCAGCCGCCCACAACCTGAACCTCGCCGAACTCGACGACGCGATCAAGCGCTATCAAGCCGCAGGACTGGCCGCGCTGCACCAACGCTGCGAGCACACCTGGTACGACGTGCGGGTCGAATTCCCGGACTGGACCTCCGCCGAGACCACCGCCGCGCAACACCTCGGCCCGGCCCTGGATCTCCTGCAAACTCACGGATCCATCGGCGGCTGGTGGTTCCTGCGCAAGCATCCCTGCTGGCGACTACGCCTTCACCACGCCAACGTCACCACTGTCGGCACGCTGCTCGACGAACTTGTCGCCGCTGGAACGATCGCCCGCTGGTGGTCCACAGTGTACGAACCCGAGACCACCGCCTTCGGCGGCCCGCGCGGGATGGACATCGTCCACGACCTGTTTCGCGCCGACAGCCACGCGGTCCTGAACCACCTGCGCCAACCCCAGACTGGACTCGGGCGGCGCGAACTGTCGATCCTCCTACTCAGCGGACTCCTGCACGCGGCCGGGCTCGACACGTTCGAGCGCGGAGACGTCTTCGCCAAAGTCGCCCACCTTCGCCCCGCGCCAGCAGCCGCTGACCCCCACCGCATCGAGCAACTCGCCAACGACCTACGAGCACCACTCGCGATCCCTGCCGCGCCGAGCGACCGGGTCACCACCGACAAACACATCGAACCCTGGTTCGCCGCGTTCCACACCGCAGGACGCGAACTCGGCGCCGCCGCCACCGGAGGCCACCTCGACCGTGGCCTGCGAGCGATCCTCGCCCACATGGTCATCTTTCACTGGAACCGAGCAGGCCTCTCAGCCACCAGCCAAAGCGTCCTCGCTCACGCTGCTCGCATCGCTCTCCTGCCCCGGAGCTGACACATGGACCACGAGATCCGGGCGACCGCCGCTCGCCGCTTCCCCCTGCTCGGCAGGCCGCGTCCCTCATGTCCATCCCTCACCGAGCGAATCCATGACCTCGCCGCGATCGTCAACGGCGACGACACCGACAGACTGGGGCAGGGAGCACATGCCCTGAACATGGCCGCGCTCATCGCCAGCGACTGCGGCCTGCCCGACCTCGCCCACCAACTCTGCTGGCAACACATCAACACCTACCGCGCCGTCCACCACGAGTCCGGCCAGCCACTCACCGTCCTGCAAACCCGCTACCTTCTCGAACCCGTGCTCAATCTCGCGCGTCTCCGGATCAGAGCCAACGACGGCAACAGCGCCCTGGACCTGCTCACTGCCATGTACCGCGCAGTCAGCACCAACACCGACCTCGCCGTCGACGGCGAGACCATCCCCCTGACGAACCTGCGCGGCACCCGACACGACCACCTCAAGTTGCGCGAATGGGTCTGGCTGCAATTGCTCGGCGACGGAACCCGCGCACTCACCCTTTCCGGGCGATGGAACGACGCCGTCGTCCACGCACAAGCTCACCGCGGTATCGGACTTCACCTCATGGAGGGCCGCCAAGCCGTGATCATCGCCCACTGCCTCAACGACGCGCTCGACGACGCCCGCGCAGCCCTGGCCGAGTGCACCCCGATCCACCCATGGGAAATTCAGGTCGTGTCATGCCTGAAGGTCATGTGCCACGGCCCCGACGCCGAACGCCTCGCGCGCCACATCGACACCATGATCGACGAGTTCCTCCACCGGACCGCGCAACCTGGATACGCCAGCTACCGCACCCAACTCGGCCTGACCATGGCCACCCTCGCCGCGGTCGCGAAACCACACGCCGCCCGCCGGGTTCTCATCGAACTGGTCGACGAAGTGATCCGCTCAGGCGATGGTTACGCCGCCCGAGACCTGCTCCGCCACCACGAACGACACGGCGCGATCATGACCAACGTCCAGCAGAACGCATTGTGGACCATGCTGACAGCCGCCGGGCTCGGATCTCGTCACCTGTCGCCAGCACTGCTGAGCAACGTGCTCGCGGCTGCCGACACCGCGGCCGAGTTCGTGCGGTCGGCACTTTGACGCGGTAGGTGCTCCAGGCCGGATATCTGGAGGACTGGGTTTGGAACGCGATGTGCAGCGGTGTCCCGCAACGCCGCGCGGCAAACCGAGCGCAGGTCCGAGCTGATCAACGGAACCGCACCATCATCAGCCCTACAGGGCTGAGTGCAAGGCTCCTTGCCCCGGATGTTGGACACGGGTTACGCGGCGTAGGTCTGGGTGGTCGGTGTCGCGATCAGGGTGTTCTGGTCGATCGGAGGCATCTGTCCGAGGTGGGAGTGGTGGCGTCAGCAAGGCGGTTTGGGTATCCCGTGGCCCACCCACGGATGATCAACGTTGTGGTCATGATCACTGGTCTACTTGTATGTAAGACTCGTTCTGGTGGCCTGCGATGCGTGGGTGACGACCGGTCGGTCGTGTCGCAGCGGTGAGTGCGATCGCCTACACCGTGCAGCCACCGCTCGCAAACCCCCTGCTGTAGACCCAGGACTCCCGGTAAACCGGGTTAATTCCGGCCGATAGTGGTGACGGAGTGAAGTTGGCAATCGCGGTCGGTAAACTCATAGTTTGTTACTGCCCTGGTCGGCGCCCCCATCTTCCTAGGTAGTGGACTGCGGCCGTTTGGTCTATGGCCGTTCCACAGTTCGGGATGTCGAATTTGACAGTCCGTCGAGGACGATGGGTAGTCTCCTGAAGCGGCCCAGCGTGGGGAACGCCATCCGGGGCGAAGGTCCTTTTCGAGGCACAGGGGTAATTCGTGGCATTGTCTAACGCTGGTGGCTTAACGCTGTCCGCAGCGCAGGTAGAGGTGTGGACGGCACACGAGCTCAACCCGGAGAACCCACAGTTCGTTTGTGGAGGATTTGTCGACATCGCCGGTTCAGTCGATGTCGCGGCCCTGCAACAGGCCATTGAGCAGGTGGTTCGTGAGTGTGAGGCGCTCCGGGTCCGCCCCCTGCGGCCGGGCGATGTCGATCACACCATGATCAGGTGTGAGATAGGCGAAGGTTCCGCCGCGCTACAGTTGGTCAATATGGCGGATCGGAGTGCGCCGTTTGACGATGCCGTGGCGTGGATGGAGTCCGATTTATCGCGATCGCCGGTTTTGGGCCGTGATCCGCTGATTCATCACGCCTTATTCACCCTGTCGGGTGATCGCAATCTGTTTTATTTCCGCTATCACCACATCGTGTTGGACGGCTTCGGTCAGGTCTTGTATTGGCGCCGCCTCGCGCGCGTCTATTCGGCGATTGTGAAGGGTGAGGTCGCGCCGCAGGTGGCCTTCGGCACGCTCGCCGAGCTGGCCCGAGAAGACGCCGACTACCAGGGTTCAGCAGAGGCGGCACAGGACCGCCAGTACTGGCTTTCCAGTGTCGCCGAGCCCGCCGAGCCATCGGAGATCCACGGAATCCCGGTGGGCTCGCGGCGGGCCGTTGTCCGCACGATGACGGGCTCCGCGCTGGACATGCGGGAGCTGCACGAAGCGGCGGGTGCTCGGCAGACCCATTGGTCGGTGCTGGCGCTGGCGGCGACCGCGGCCTACGTGCGCAGGCTCGGCAAGCACGACGACATCGTCATCGGCTTCCCAGTCCGTGCCCGCACGACCCGGACGTCGCTGATCACGCCCGCGATGATGTCCAACGAGCTGCCGCTGCGCCTGTGTGTCTCGATGGACACGACGATCGATGATCTGGTCGCTCACGTGAGCCGCCAGGTCAGCGATCTCCTGGCACACCAGCGTTTCCGCGGTGAGGAACTACACCGGGCGACGCGCGCGGCCACGGGTGCAGGTGATCTTCCGACTGTGGTCGCCAATGTCATCGCCTTCGACGGTGGGCTGGACTTCGGCGGCTGCCCCGGAGCCGTGCGCCAGCTGTCCTCAGGGCCGGTCCGCGGCCTGTCGATCGACTTCTACGGCGGCTCGCAGAACGGCGAGTTGGGCCTGGGTGTGAGCGGCCGCGCCGACGAGTCGAGGCTGAATGCTCACCGGGACCGTCTGGACGGGTTCTTGCGCGCCGTGCTCGCCCGGCCGGGCGACACGACGGTGGGCGACATTGATCTCCTGACACCGTCCGAAAGTGTGCGACTGGCGGAGTTCAACGCCACCGAGCGTCCGTATGACCTCGACTCCTCGCTTCCTGGCCTGATCGCGGCCCAGGCCGCACGCACCCCTGCCGCGGTCGCGGTGAGCGATGGCGCGCGGCACCTGGACTACCGGACCCTGCTCGACCGAGCGGACCGGTTGGCCGCGCACCTGGTCGAACTGGGTGTTCGCAAAGGCGATGTCGTCGGTGTGCACGATGCCCGCTCTGTCGAGATGGTGGTAAGCCTGCTCGCCGTCTTGCGCGCTGACGCCGCCTATCTGCCGCTCGACCCCGAACTTCCCGACGGACGCCTGCGTTTCCAGCTCGACGACGCCGGTGGACGGGTCGTGCTGGGCCGTTCGACCCTGGTCGGCGTGTGGGAGGGGCATCCCGTCGAGGCGGTCCCCGTCGACACCGTGCTGCCGACGCTGCCCGCGGCCGCGGCACCGGTGTCGACCTTGACTCCGGGCGATGCCGCGTACGTCATCTACACCTCAGGGTCGACCGGACAGCCCAAGGGCGTCGTGGTGCCCCACCGCGGTGTGGTCAACCGGCTGAGCTGGAT
>Ga0247823_10003113_pt1 | contig 13560 bp, 16 predicted proteins | sample 13C_PalmiticAcid_2_FD_192426 | JGI IMG/M metagenome (GOLD analysis project Ga0247823, IMG submission 192426) | Soil microbial communities from agricultural site in Penn Yan, New York, United States - 13C_PalmiticAcid_Day30 | ecosystem: Environmental > Terrestrial > Soil > Agricultural land...
GCGGCAAGGGCGGCACCTCGCCTGCGCAGACCGCGCTGGCTGCCGAATAAAAGGGGCTTGAGATAACATGGTTCGCATTGGCGGATTTATCGTCGGCGTCGGCTTCGTCTTCGCCCTTCTCCTCGGCATCTGGGACACGGTCGCCAACTGGATCAAGGAGCCCCCGGTCGCGACCGCGGAGCACGAGTTCCACGAGCACCCGAAGAAGGTGGACTTCTCGTTCAACGGCTTCTTCGGCAAGTACGACAACCGGCAGCTCCAGCGCGGGCTTCAGGTGTACAAGGAAGTGTGCGCGGCTTGTCACTCGCTGCGGCTGGTATCGTTCCGCGACCTCGAGGCGCTGGGCTATAGCGAAGGTCAGGTGAAGACCATCGCCAAGGGCTTCCAGGTGGCGTCGATCAACCCGGAAACGGGTGAGCCGGCGACCCGCGATGGCATCGCTTCGGATCGCTTCCCGTCGCCTTATGCCAACGACGTCGCCGCGCGCGCCGCGAACAACAACGCGGTTCCGCCCGACTTGTCGCTGATGGCCAAGGCGCGCCACGACGGCAGCAACTATGTCTATTCGCTGCTGACCGGCTACCAGAACCAGCCCGCCGAGCTCCTCAAGGAGTTCCCTGAGGCTGCGACGCCGAAGGGGCTGCACTACAACCCCTATTTCGCGACGCTCAACCTCGCGATGGCGCCGCCGCTCAAGGACGGTCAGGTCACCTACACGGACGGCACGCCCGCCAAGCTCGACAACTATGCGCAGGACGTCGCGGCATTCCTGACCTGGACCGCCGAGCCGAAGATGGAGGCGCGCAAGACCGCCGGTTTCGCGACGCTGATCTTCCTCGTGATCTTCTGCTTCCTCGCCTATGGCGCCAAGAAGCAGATCTGGCGGAACGTGAAGGACTAAGTCCTCCGCCTGAACATTTCTCCGTCGGCCCGGGAAGCGATTCCCGGGCCGTTCGTTTTGAAGGGGAACTGATATGCCCGCCGACGATCTTGCCGCGCTGATCCGCACCATTCCCGATTTCCCCAAGCCCGGGATCATGTTCCGCGACATCACCACGCTGCTGCTCGATCCCGCCGGGCTTGCGCGCGCGGTCGAGGCCATCGTCGATGCGGTGGACGGTCCGGTCGATCTGGTCGCGGGGATCGAGGCGCGGGGCTTTATCTTCGCCTCACCCGTCGCGCTGGCGCTGGGCGCCGGCGTGCTGCTGGTGCGCAAGGACGGCAAGCTCCCCGGCGCGACGATCGCCGAGGACTATGCGCTTGAGTACGGCACCGACCGGATCGCGATCCATGCCGATGCCTTCGCGCCCGGCGCGCGCGTGCTGCTGATCGACGACCTGATCGCCACCGGCGGCACCGCGCGCGCGGCGGCGCGCCTGTTGCGCAAGGCAGGGGCCCGGGTGACTCAGGCGGCGTTCGTGATCGACCTCCCCGAGTTGGGCGGCGCCGATGCGTTGCGCGCCGAGGGGATCGACGTCACCGCCCTCGTCGCGTTCGACGGCCACTGAGGGAACCGCGCTGCCCTCTCCCCCGTTTCCAGACGGTTAAGGGCGCTTTTACGCGTCCGTGGAGAGCAACCATGTACATCCCGCGTATCTTCACCGCCGGCCTGATCGGGGCGGCGGCGCTTGGGGTTTCCGCCTGCACCGATGGCTATGGCTATTCGGGCGTCTCGGTCGGCTATGGCAGCGGCTATTACGACGACGGCTATTATGGCGGCGGCTATTACGGCGCCGGTTACGGTAGCCCGTACTGGGGCTGGTATGGCGACTATTACTACCCCGGCACCGGCTACTACGTCTACGACAGCTATCGTCGCCCGCATCGTTGGAACGACAGCCAGCGCCGCTACTGGGAGCAGCGCCGCAATGGCTGGAGAGGCGCGCCGCGCGACGTCCGCCAGAACTGGCGCGAATTCGGACGCGACCGTCGTCAGGACGAGCGGGCGTACCGGCAGGACCGCCGGCAGGATCGCGGCGCGTATCGCGACGGACAGGTCACGCGCGAGCAGTTCCGCGAGGAACGCCGCGATGACCGGCGGGACTATCGCCGCGAATATCGCGAGGACCGCGGCGAGCTAAGGCGTGAGAACCGTCGCGACCGGCGGCGGCCCCGTTAAGCGGGGCGCCGCGCGACCAGGCCGCGTGCGATAAAGCTCATCACCGGCTCGTCATGCTGGTTGTAGACGGTCATGCGCGCGCGCGTGCGGCCCATCTCAGGGCGCTTTTCCATCGGCTCCTTCTCGAGCAGTTCGTTCTCGCAGCGCAGCGTGTCGCCGGGGTAAACCGGCTTGATCCAGCGCAACTCGTCGATCCCGCCCGCGCCGAGGCTGGCGGAGGGATTGGCCTGCATATGCGCGACGAACATCGACATGGTCATCGCGCAGGTGTGCCAGCCGCTCGCCGACATTCGCCCGAAATGAGTCTTGGCCGCGGCCTCGTCGGAGAGGTGGAAGGGTTGCGGGTCGTACTTCTCCGCGAAGCCCAGCACTTCCTCGCGCGTTACCTCGTACGAACCGAAGCTCGCCTTGTCGCCGACCGTCAGGTCCTCGAAATATTTCATGCAATCAGTTTCGTCTTGAAACTTGGTTTTGGCAAGAGGGGACGGGATGCGCCCGTCCCCTCCGCCGTTCAGCTGCCCAGCGAGAGCTTGGCGAAGCCCGTCACGCTCACCGGCGACTTGCCGTAAAACGGGTCGAGCGCCGCGGGCATGGCATAAGCCGCGACCGTCCCGCCCAGCGCCAGATTGACCGACTTCACGATCGGGATGCGATAGGCATAGCCGCCTTCGAACCGCGCGACCCGGAACGCCCGATCGTGCAGCGGATGGCCATGATCGGGGAACAGCTCGCTATTCTCGGTCACCTCGACGCGCCCGAACACCGAGTGGCGCGGGCCGATGTCCCAGTTCACCTCGCCCAGCCACGCGCTCAGCGTGTCGCCGGGAATGCGGTTCTTGGCCGAGAAGGCGAGCGTCGCCGCCAGTCCGCCCTTCGCGTAATGGACGCTCGCGGTGGTCCGCGCTTCGTCCCCGCCGTGCAACGCCTCGGGCTCCTTGAGGCGCCCGTGGCTCACCTGCATCGCCCAGTTGGGGGTGGGAGTGAGGGTGGCGCGGAAGCTCCACGAATCGAACTTGGGCGTGTCGATGCCCCAGCGCTCTTCGTCCGGCTCGCGTCCGGTGAACAGCGACCCTTCGAGCTGGAAGGCGCGGGTGCGCACGCCCGCGGTCGCCACGCCATAGGTGATGTGCGTGCTGTCGAACCAGTGATGCGCGATCGGGGACATCGGCTGATAGCGCGCCGAGCGGCGGTGCATGAAGGCGGGCGGCCCGAGCGCCGGTTCGCCCACAGGCCCGCCATAGAGGAAGACCGATGCGCCGTCGGCGACGTCGACCTCGACCCGTGCGGCCAGTTCCATGAACAGGTCGTGCGGGTGCTGGCGATCGACCAGCGCCTCGCCGAACGCGGTCTCGCCGGTTGCGAGCAGGTTCGGATAGCCGCGCCGGCCCATCAAGGGCTCAAGACTGAACATCGTCTTGAGCTCGATCCGGGCACCTTCGCCCAGATCGCGGGCGGCGCTGACCATGCCCATCGACTGGATGAAGGCCATGTCGTCCCCGCGCGGACCACCCTGATCGGTGGCGACTCCCCACAGATAGCCGTGTGCCATCACCATCCAGTCGCCCGCATTGACGTGCAGCCCGTCATGCGCGCCGCCCTGCGCGGCGGGGAGCAGCGCGGTGCCCGATGCCGTGACGGCGTTGGGGCGGGGCTTTGCGGGGGCTGCCTCATCCTTTGCCGGACCATGTTCGTGATGCTGGTGCGGCGCGGGCGCCGGGGCAGGGGCCGGAACCGTCGCCGGAGCCGGAGCCGGAGAGGGGGCAGGGGCCGGCATCTGGTGCTGGCCGTGGTCGTGCTGCTGCGCCGCCGCAACGGGCAGCGGTGCCGCCGCCAGCAGGGCGGCGAGCGATACGCTCGTTTTCATATTCTTACTCCGTGTCTGATCGTTCGAGGCGGGGCAAATGCCCCGGCGACGATCAGGCGCGCGGAGGAGGCGGTTCGGGCGTCAGCGCGGCTTCGGGCGATCCCGTGGCGAGCGGGGGCAAACCGTGCGTGGCGACGAGCAGGCGTGGCGGCGCGACCCGCACCACCTTGAGCGTCGTCGGCGCGATACAGCCGACGCACAGCATATTGCCCATCTTCATCGGCTGAACCGGCTGCGGCTCGGGCACGGCTTCGTCCATCGCCATGATGTGTCCGGCCATCGGGGCCGGCTCGTCATGGCATGCGGGCGCCGCCGCCGCATGGGCGGGCAGGGTGCTGAGGATCAGCGCCAGCATCACGAACAGGCGGACGAGCATTGCGCCGACATAGCGGGTGATCGCCGCGCCGCCAACCGTTGCGGCTTTTCGCGGCGATGCCTAGCTTGATCGCATGCCGCCGCCCGATCTTGCCGCTGGCCTTCGCACCCGCCTGATCGGGGTGGTGCGGCGCACCTTCAACGATCAGGGCAAGGGCGAGAAGCCGGTCCAGCGGAGCGACGACGCGCTGTTTCCACGCGGCTGCGTCACCTGGCGCGTGCATGGCGATGTGACGACGATGATGGTCGGCGGGGTCGCCTCGCTGCTGCTTCAGATGCTGCACCCGGCGGTGCTGGCGGGGGTGTGGGACCATAGCGCGTTCCGCAAGGACATGCTCGGGCGCCTGCGCCGCACCGCGCGCTTCATCGCCGAGACGACCTATGCCGAGCGCGGCATCGCCGAAGCGACGATCGCCAGGGTGCGCGAGGTGCATGAGCGGGTCGCGGGGACGCTGCCCGACGGGACGCCGTATCGCGCCGACGATCCCGAGCTTCTGGCGTGGGTGCATGTTACTGAAATGTGGAGCTTTCTTGCCGCATGGCAGCGCTATGGCGTGGCGGTCAGCCGCGCCGAGGAGGATATCTATTACGCCGAGACCGCGCGGATCGGCGAGGCGGTGGGCGCCGATCCCGTCCCGCGCAGCAAGGCGGAGGCCGAGGCGCTGATCGCGGCGATGCGGCCGCAACTGGTGGTCGATGCCCGCACCCGCGAAGTCGCGCGCTTCGTGCTCGACCACCCCTCGCCCAGCCTTGCCATGGCGCCCGCACAGGCCGCGATCTTCGCCGCGGCGGTCGATCTGCTGCCCGACTGGGCACGCGCGATGCACGGCCTCAAACGACCGCCGGCAACGCCGCTGGTGCGCGGATCGACGCTGGCGATCGCCAAGACCTTCAGATGGGCGTTTGGTTGATGCGGCACCGGCCCGCTCCCCCACCCCGCCACCCATTGATTGTACGCTGTGGGGGGCGGGGTGGGGGAGCGGGCCGGCGCCGCAAACTCACACGTTAAACCGGAACAGCATCACGTCGCCGTCCTGGACGACATATTCCTTGCCCTCCGAGCGCAGCTTGCCGTTGTCGCGCGCGCCGGATTCGCCGTTGAACTTGACGTAGTCGTCGAAGGCGATGGTTTCGGCGCGGATGAAGCCGCGTTCGAAATCGGTGTGGATTTCACCCGCCGCCTGCGGTGCCTTGGCGCCGACATGGGTGGTCCAGGCGCGCGCTTCCTTGGGGCCGACGGTGAAGAAGGTGAGGAGATGGAGGAGGCTGTAGCCGGCGCGGATCACGCGGGCGAGGCCGGTTTCCTCAAGGCCCAGCTCGCCGAGGAACTCGCCGCGTTCGTCGGCGGGCATGGTGGCGATCTCGGCCTCGATCGCGGCGGAGACGACGACGGCCTCGGCACCCTCGGCCTTCGCCTTCTCGAACACGCGCGCCGAATAGGCGTTGCCGTTGGCCGCGTCTTCCTCGTTGACGTTGCAGACATAGAGGACCGGCTTGGCGGTGATGAGCTGCGCCTGAGCGAACAGACGCTCTTCCTCGATATCCTTGGGCACGGTGAGGCGCGCGGGCTTGCCCTCACGCAGCAGGTCGAGCGCCTGGCCGAGGACGGAGGCGGCGATCTTGGCTTCCTTGTCGCCCTGCGCGGCTTTCTTCTGAAGGTTGGGGACGCGCTTCTCGAGGCTTTCGAGGTCGGAGAGCATCAGCTCGGTCTCGACCGTCTCGGCGTCGGCGATCGGATCGACCTTGTTGTCGACATGCTGGATGTCGTCATTCTCGAAGCAGCGCAGGACATGGACGATCGCGTCCACCTCGCGGATATTGCCGAGGAACTGGTTGCCGAGGCCTTCGCCCTTGCTCGCCCCGCGAACAAGGCCGGCGATGTCGACGAAGCCGAGCTGAGTCTCGATGATCTTGGCCGAGCCGGCGATCTTCGCGAGCGAATCGAGGCGCGGATCGGGCACCGCGACGTTGCCGACATTCGGCTCGATCGTGCAGAAGGGATAGTTGGCCGCCTGCGCCGCCGCGGTTTCGGTCAGCGCGTTGAAGAGCGTCGATTTGCCGACATTCGGCAGGCCAACGATGCCGCAGCGAAAGCCCATGATCTGGTCCTGTAACTCGGGAAAGGCGCGCAGATAGGGCGGACGGCGGAAAAAGGCCAGCCCAACAAGAAGGCCCGCCGGTCACGGGGACCGGCGGGCCTGCCTCGTCAGTTCCTGCGGATCAGCGGCAGCGCACGTTGCCGCGGTCGATCTCGCGGCCGAGCAGCGCGCCGCCCGAACCGCCGAGCAGCACGCCGAGCAGATCGCCATTGCCGATCGCACCGCCGAGGATGCCGCCCAGCGCCGCGCCGACCACCAGACCGGTGGTGCCGTCGTTGCGGCGGCAATAATAGCGGTTGTCGCGGCCGCGATAGATCTGGTCCTGACGGCTCAGACGGCGCTCGCGATAATTGCCGCTGCGGTAGTTGTCATAGGGATCCCAGCGGCGGTCGCTGCGGTCGCCGCGCCAGCGATAGTCGCGACGGCCATCCCGGTCACGGTCACGCCAGTCGCGGTCACGCCGGTCACCGCGGCGGTCGTTCCATTCACGATCGCGCTGGCGCTCGCGCTCTTCCCAGCTCTGCGCATGCGCCGCCCCGCCCAGAACGGGCGCGGTGGCGACGGGCAGGGTGAGCGACAGCGCGAGAAGTGCTGTCAGTCCGTTGCGCATGATCAATCTCCTAAAACGTCAGGAAGTTAAATCGTATCACATGCGCAATGGTTCCCGAACCCGGGGCACCAAAAGCCAGATCGACGCGATTCAGCGATAATTGAAGCTGATGCTGATCCGATCGGCTTTGGCGCTGCCCGCCACCACCTCATGCCGCAGCCAGCTTTCCCACAGGAAGATCGTCCCCGGCTCGGGCCGGGCATAGACGAAGGTCTGCAGATCCTCGGGCGCGGCGGCGTGGCGCGGGGGCGCGGCCATCATCAGCGGCAGGCGCGGATCCTCCAGCTTGAGCGTGCCCGCACCCGGCGGGATTTCGACGTACAGCGTACCCGAAATGATGCTGTGCGGGTGGATATGCCCCGAATGGGTGCCGCCGGGTTTCAGGATATTAACCCACAGACTGTCGAGCTTGGGCTTGCGGCCAAGGTCGAATGCACATTCCTCCGCGAACTTCGCCGCGTGGCGGTTGAGATGGCGGACGAGATCGCCGAAGCGCGGGTCGCGCGCGGGCAGATCGTCGAGCGAGGCGTAGGAAGTGTAGCCGCGATAGCCGTGCGTCTTCGACCATGCCTGTCCCGCGCGGTCCTGGGCCGCCAGATCGCGGCAAGCATCGCCCAGCTCGGCGAGCAGCGCGTCGTCGGCGAGCGCGGTTTCGGAAAAGCGCGTGGCGAAGAGATTGCGGATCGTCATGGCGCATCGCACAGCACGCGCGGACAGCCTTCGCAAGCCGTAAGAACCTGTCTGAAAATTCGCGGAAGGGCGAACTCAAGGCCTTAACGGCCCGCTCCCCCATCCGGCCACCCGTCAAGATACGCTGAAGTGGGTGGCCGGGTGGGGAGCGGGCCGGTGCCGTAGAACGCGCCGGCAGGTCCGTTCTCATCTGGTCTCTAAGACGTTGACACCCCGGCCGCATCCGGCAAACTCGCGCGTCAAAATGGGGAGGAAGTCCATGAAGCGCATCGCAATTCTCGCGCCGCTGACGCTTGTCGCGCTGGCCGCCTGCGGCGACAACGGCGCCAGGGAGAAGGCCGCGGCGGAAGCGAAGGCCAAGGCGCAGGAAGCGCAGAAGGCTAAGCTGCTCGAGGATGCGCTGGCGCTCAACACGCGCTGCTATGCCGCGGTGAAGTGGCAGCAGCGGCTGCTCGACAGCCCGGTGCCGCGCTCGATCGCGGGCGGGGCGGCGCCGTTCCTCGATTATTATCGCACGATGATCGCCAACAAGCTGGGCGATCAGGTCATTCCGGCGGCGGCGCCCAAGCCCGAATTGTCCAAGGCCAATCTCGACGCCTATCTCGACTGGGCGGCGAAGGATCAGGCCACGAACGTGTTCGAAAAGGGCACTCGCGCGCAGAATTACGCCACGGTCACCACCTGTGTGCAGAGCGCGGCCGAATTCGGCACCGGCACGATGGCGAAGATCAGCCCCGCCGAACGGCTGGGCAAGATCCAGCAGTTGCGCCAGATCATGGATGCGACCGGAAGCTGAGCGCCGCCGCGGGCTTTTCCGCGCTTGCGTCTCAGCCCAATTGCGGCCTTTCGTTTCCGGCTCCGTCAGGCTACCGGAGAACGCACGCAACCCTTGCGGGCATAGCCCGTTCATCTGCTGTAAAGGCGCGAACCGCCTTGCAGATGTGCAAGTAACAGGAGTCGAAGGATGATTCGCCGTTCCATTCTGATCGCCAGCACCGCCGTGGCGCTGACCGTCGCCGGGTGCGGTGGCAACGATCCCTCGCCGACGCCTACCCCGTCGCCCACGCCGACGCCCACGCCGTCGCCGTCGCCGATCAGCTATTCGAGCCTGCCGCTGACCGCGGCGACCGAAGTGTTCACCGTCAGCGCCGCGATGAGCTACACCGGCGACGTCGCCGGCCCGGTCACGCTCGGCACCGCCGGCACCGACGCGTTCTCGAACCGCGTGCGCCTTGCGCTGCAAAGCACTGTCACCTCGGCCATGACGACCGAGGAAGTGGTGCGCGAGAACACCGAGGAAGCGCGCTTCACCGGCGCCGACCTGCTCACGGCGCCCGCGACGACGGTGACCGAATATGTCTTCCGCGAGAGCACCGCGCCCACCACGGCGGGCCAGTTCACCCAGCTTGAGCTGCTCAACAACACCGTGACAGCGAGCCCCACCGTGGTCACCGCCGACCCGCTGCTGGGTACCCTGACCCGCGTCAGCTATGGCGCGTGGTGGCGCGGCGAAAGCACGGCGGGCGTCAAGAAGGTGACCTATGGCACCTTCGGCTATCCGACCGCGTCGAGCGACATGCCGACCACCGGCACCGTCAACTACACGATGCGCGTCGCGGGCCGCGTGGTGATCTCGCCAGCGGCGGGCGCGAGCAGCGTCGAGCAGCTTGGCGGCACGATCACGACCTCGATCAACTACGCCACCGGTCTGGTCAGCGTGACGCTGACCCTCACGCGCGCCGGCGGTGCCGCCTATGGCACCTATACCGGCACCGGCGCGATCGCGGCGGGCAATACGCAGTTCACCGGCAGCTTCGGTCCGGGCAGCACCGCGGGCGGTACCTTCCAGGGCCTCGCCTACGGACCGCAGGCGGCCGAGCTCGGCATCAGCTTCGCGATCACCGGCGCCGACAGCCGCGCGGTCGGCGTGCTGGTCGGCAAGAAGAGCTGATCCGCCGCTCAAGGCTGACTATCAGGGAAAGGCCGGGTTCACCCCCGGCCTTTTTCATTTTTGGAGATTACGGCGCCAGCCCCGCTCCCCACCCGGCCGCCCATGGAATACGCTGCCGTTGGGCGGCCGGGCGGGGGAGCGGGCTGGCGCCGCCTTATCAGGGGCTCTGGTGCAGCCGCAGCGCGATGTCGTTCATGAAGCGCGCGTCGTCGCCCCTCGCCAGCCACTCCGCCTCCGCCGCGATCGCGCCGAGCAGGTCGGACAGATCCTCGATCTCGGCCTTGCCGTAATTGCCGAGGACGTAGCCGGTGACGCGGTCCTTGTGACCGGGATGACCGATGCCGATGCGCACGCGGCGGAAGTCGGCGCCGACATGGGCGATCGTGCTGCGGATGCCGTTCTGCCCGGCCGCGCCGCCGCCGCGCTTCACCTTGACCCTGAACGGGGCGAGGTCGAGTTCGTCATGGAAGACGGTGACGTCCGCCTGATCGAGCTTGTAGAAATCCAGCGCGGCGCGGATCGCGCGCCCGCTCTCGTTCATATAGGTCGCGGGCTTGAGCAGCAGGATCTTCTGCGCGCCGATGCGCCCTTCCTGAATCCAACCCTGAAACTTCTTCGCGGGCGGTGTGAAGCCGTGCACCTCGGCGATCGCGTCGGCGGCCATGAAGCCCACATTGTGCCGGTTCATCGCATATTGCGGCCCCGGATTGCCGAGGCCCACCCAGAGCTGCATCTGCCAAATCCCATTCTGGCGGCACGGCCCGCTCCCCACCCGGCCACCCAATGCCAGTATGCTCTATGGGTGGTCGCGAGGGGGAGCCGGCCGGTGCCGCGACCCTCAAACGAAGAACGCCCCCGCACCGGGGTGCGAGGGCGTCTAATCGATCCCCGGTGAGGGGGAAAGCCTTACTCGGCGTCGGTCGGACCCGCGGTCTCGGCCGGAGCGGCTTCGTCAGCCGGGGTCTCGCCTTCGGCTGCGGCCTCGTCGGCCACCGCTTCGGCTTCAGCCGCTTCCGCGGCTTCGGCTTCCTCGGCCTTCAGCGCCGACGGAGCGACGATCGTCGCGATGGTGAAGTCGCGGTCTTCGATCGCGCTCTCGACGCCCTTGGGCAGGGTCACGTTCGAGATGTGAAGCGAAGCGCCGACGTCCAGCCCCTTGAGCGAGATGGTGATCTCGCTCGGGATGTGGGCCGCGTCGCAAACCACTTCCAGCTCGTGGCGGACGATGTTGAGCACGCCGCCCTTTTCGAGGCCGGGCGAAGCGTCTTCGTCAGCGAACACGACGGGCACGTTCACATGCACCTTGGCATGCTCGGAGATGCGCAGGAAATCGACATGGACCGGGCGGTCGGTCACGACGTCAAGCGCGGCATCCTTGGCGAGGGTGCGGACCGGCTTGCCGGCGGCGCCCTCGATCATGATGACCGAGTTGAAGAAGTGGCCGGTGTTCAGCGCCTTGACGAGCGCGCGCTCTTCAAGGTGGATGCTCAGCGGTTCCTGATTGTTGCCGTAGATAACGGCGGGTACGCGGCCTTCACGACGAAGCGCACGGGAGGCTCCCTTGCCAACCCGGTCGCGCGTCTCGGCCGACAGCGTAAGCGTATCGCTCATGTGTCGAATTCCTGTGCGCTAATTGGTTCATTTCCGGCCAGGCCTCCAGGGATGACCCTGACCGAAGCGCGCGCCTCTAGGGCAAAGAGTGACAAAAGGCAACCCAAGGGCACAATGAGTGACAGTGTGGGCCCTCGTTGTTCAGTACGCGACCCGTTCGACCTTCAGCCCCTTCTCGCTCAGCAGGGCCTGCACGCTGCCCTTGCCGGCGAGGTGTCCCGCGCCGACCGCGACGAACACCGTGCCGGGCTGCGCCATCCGCGCCGCGACCCAGTCCGCCCAGCGCGCGTTGCGGCGTGCGACCAGCGCCTCGGCGACCTCGGGCGAGGTTTCGGCGATGCGGTTCATCTCCGCGCCCACGCTCTCGGCGTCGCCCGCCCCCCACGCCTTGACGAAACGTTCCAGCCGCGCGCCCGCTTGCGGCAGGTCCCTGACCGTCGCGTCGAGCATCGCGCTCTGCGCCGCGCCCGACAGATTGTCGAACAGCATCAGCTGGCCGCGCGCGCTTTCCAGCGCCTTGACCGGTTTGCCCGCGCTTTCGGCCGCGCTCGACAGCGCCGCCTCCACCCCGTCATCGGAGCCGTAGCCCGCCTTCACCGCCGCGCGCTGGCTGAGCGTCAGCGCCGCCAGCCACGGCTCCATCTTGTCGATCTCGCCCCTGGCCATACCGAGCTTCTGCGCCGCGTCGTCCACTTCGGGCGCGAAGGGCGGGCCGCCGCGCGTGCCGAGCTGGGCGGTCAGCGCCGCGATTGCCGCGGGATCGGGCCGGGCGATCTCCAGCACCACCTCGTCGCTCGCGTCGAACGCGGTGCGGATTCCGTCGTCGAACCAGCGCGTGCCCGGTTCGAGCACATGGACGGTCCCGAACAGGTAGATCGTGGTGTCCTCATCCTTCACCACCCACAAGGCCGGGTCCGCGTCGCTGCCGAACAGCGAGCAACCGGAGAGCAGGAGGGCGGAGAGGGCGGGCAGGGCGCGTCTGAGCATCTGCGCCCACCCAAGCCTATCCATTACGCACCCGTCAACTATCGCGCCGTTAACCAGTCCGCGCCACCCGCCGCCAGTTGACCCTGCCGCACCCTTTCGTCAAAGCGCGAAGCCATATGACCCAGCCGCTCAGCTTTCAGGGCATGATCCTCAAGCTCCACGATTACTGGAGCCAGCGGGGCTGCCTGATCCTCCAGCCCTATGACATGCGCATGGGCGCGGGCACGTTCCACACCGCGACGACGCTGCGCGCGCTCGGCCCCGATCCGTGGAACGCGGCGTTCGTCCAGCCGTGCCGCCGTCCGACCGACGGCCGCTATGGCGAAAACCCCAACCGGCTTCAGCACTACTATCAGTACCAGGTGATCCTGAAGCCGAGCCCGCCCGACCTTCAGGAACTCTACCTTGGCTCGCTCGCCGCGATCGGCATCGATTTCACCAAGCACGACATCCGCTTCGTCGAGGACGACTGGGAATCGCCGACGCTCGGCGCGTGGGGCCTCGGCTGGGAAGTGTGGTGCGACGGGATGGAAGTGACCCAGTTCACCTATTTCCAGCAGATGGGCGGCTTCGATTGCAAGCCGGTCGCGGGCGAGCTGACCTACGGGCTCGAGCGGCTGGCGATGTACATCCAGAACAAGGACAGCGTGTACGATCTCGCGTTCAACGATGCGGGTGAGGGGCAGGCGCAGTTCACCTATGGCGACGTCTTCCTCGAGAACGAGAAGCAGATGTCGAAGTATAATTTCGAGGTCGCCGATACCGAGACTTTGTTCGACTCGTTCCGCAAGGCGGTGGCCGAGTGCGAGAACTGCCTGACCAACAACGTCCCCATCGCCGCCTATGAACAGGCGATCGAGGCGAGCCATCTCTTCAACCTGCTTCAGGCGCGCGGCGTCATCTCGGTCGCCGAGCGCCAGGCCTATATCGGCCGCGTTCGCGATCTGGCCAAGGGCAGCTGCGAGGCGTGGATCGCGCACATGACCCCCGAATGGACGGCCAAATATCCGGAGTGGTCGCTGTGAGCGATTTCCTGCTCGAACTCCGCTCGGAGGAAATCCCCGCCCGCATGCAGGATCGCGCGAGGGAGGATTTGGCTCGCCTCTTCACGGCCGAGCTCGAAAAGGCGGGCCTCAAGGCCGGCGAGATCGTCACTTATGCGACCCCGCGGCGCCTGACTCTGATCGCACGCGACCTGCCCGCGCAGACGCAGGCGGTGAGCGAGGAGCTGAAGGGGCCGCCCGCCCACGCCGT
>Ga0247823_10003116_pt1 | contig 13557 bp, 12 predicted proteins | sample 13C_PalmiticAcid_2_FD_192426 | JGI IMG/M metagenome (GOLD analysis project Ga0247823, IMG submission 192426) | Soil microbial communities from agricultural site in Penn Yan, New York, United States - 13C_PalmiticAcid_Day30 | ecosystem: Environmental > Terrestrial > Soil > Agricultural land...
GCCGATGGCGAAGGGGCGCGCGTTTTCCGCAATCGCGGGGAGAAGGGGGCCATCTCCCTTCACCAGTACGAGTTGCTCGAACTTGTGAACCTCAACGACGATGGCCCCGCGGGCAGCATGCCCGGGCAGTCCACCAGCCGACAGCTGGATGAAGCGACGTTCGCGAAGCAACTGGCGAAAGGGCTCAATGACGCGGCGCTCAAGCAGCAGTACGCACACCTGATTCTCGTTGCCGATCCGAAGACGCTCGGACGCGTGCGGCCGCTGCTGCACAAGGAAGCCACGCAGCGCATCGTCGCGGAAGTCGGCAAGGATCTCACCAACGTGCCGCTGGAAGACATCGAGCGCACCTTGGCGGCGGCATGACTTACCAGGCGCGCTACGCCGTCACGGACCCCCTGCGTTCCAACGTGGATCGCATGGGTGGCATCGTCGTCCTCGAGTTCGGCGCACCGTGGTGCGGGCACTGCCAGGCGGCGCAGCCCGCGTTGCGCGCCGCGCTGCAGGCGCATCCCGACATCACCCACATCAAGATCGAAGACGGCAAGGGCAAACCTTTGGGCCGTTCCTTCGGCGTCCGGCTCTGGCCGACGGTCATCGTCATGGAGCAGGGCACCGAGATCGCGCGCGCGGTACGCCCGGTGGGCGAGCAGGATCTCTCGCCGGTGACCCGTGCGCTTTCGGCGCAGGCTGGCATCGCGCCGGTCTGACGCCTCTCCTCCGTCCGCGCGGCTCTCGCGCGGGCACCCGAACACCTGAGCACAGGTATGCACGATGGCCACACAGAAGAAGCCCGCCAAACCCTCGAAGAAGCCCGGCGCGCCGACATCGCCGCGGGGGGCTGGAGACGAGCGCCATGACATGGCCGGAGGCAGCCATCCGCCACTGACCACCAACCAGGGCATCCCGGTTGCGGACAATCAGAATTCCCTGCGTGCGGCCGCAAGTGGCCCGACGTTGCTCGAGGACTTCATCCTCCGCGAAAAGATCACCCACTTCGACCATGAGCGCATCCCGGAGCGGATCGTCCATGCCCGCGGCACGGCGGCGCACGGGTACTTCGAGCTGACGAAATCGCTAGGCAAGTACACCACCGCCAAGGTGCTCACCGAGGTGGGTGCACGCACGCCGGTGTTCACCCGGTTCTCGACCGTCGCCGGCGGCGCCGGATCGGTCGACACGCCACGCGACGTGCGCGGCTTCGCGGTCAAGTTCTACACCAGCGAGGGGAACTGGGACCTGGTCGGCAACAACATCCCTGTGTTCTTCATCCAGGACGCGATGAAGTTTCCCGACGTCGTCCACTCGGTGAAGATGGAGCCAGACCGCGCGTTTCCGCAGGCCGCGAGCGCGCACGATACGTTCTGGGACTTCGTGTCGCTGACGCCGGAAACGATGCACATGATCATGTGGGCGATGAGCGATCGCACGCTGCCGCGCTCGCTGCGGACCATCGAAGGCTTCGGGGTGCACAGCTTCCGCCTCCTGGACGGGGCAGGGCGGTCGACATTCGTCAAGTTCCACTGGCGCCCCGTGCTCGGCATCCAATCGACGGTATGGGACGAGGCGTTGAAGCTCCAGGCCGCCGACAACGATTTCCACCGCCGGGATCTGTTCGAAGCCATCGAAGCCGGCGCGTTCCCGGCCTGGGATCTCGGCGTGCAGGTGTTCACGGAAGAGCAGGCCGCGGAGTTCCCGTTCGATCACCTGGACTCGACCAAACTGATCCCCGAAGAGACGATCCCGCTGACGATCATCGGCCGCATGGTGCTGGATCGCTGGCCGGACAACTTCTTCGCCGAAACCGAACAGGTCGCGTACTGTCCCGCCAACATCGTGCCCGGCATCGACTTCAGCGACGATCCGCTGCTGCAGGGCAGGCTGTTCTCCTATCTGGACACGCAGCTCTCGCGACTGGGCGGGCCCAACTTCCATCAGATTCCGATCAACGCACCGAAGTGCCCGTTCGCCAACCTCCAGCGCGACGGACACATGCAGATGGCCGTACCGAAGGGCCGGGTGAACTACGAACCCAGTTCGCTGCAGGCGGATTCCCCCCGCGAGACGCCACGCGGCTTCAGGAGCCATGCCACACCGGTGGACGCCGGCGGCAAACAGCGGATCAGGCCCGAATCCTTCGCCGATCATTACAGCCAGGCACGCCTGTTCTTCCGCAGCCAGAGCAAGCACGAGCAGGCGCATATCGCCTCCGCGCTGGTGTTCGAGCTGTCCAAGGTGCAGACGCCCCATGTGCGCGACGCGATCGTGGGCCATCTCCGTCACGTGGACGTGGCGCTGGCGGAGCGGGTCGCCAACGGACTCGGCATGGCGCAGCTGCCCGAGGCGCCGCCCGCGTCCGTCGCACCCAAGGACATGCCCCCTTCACCCGCGTTGCGCATCATCGACCGGATGCGCGACACCCTCGAGGGTCGCGTCGTCGGCCTACTGGTCGATGAAGGTTCCGACGCGGCCGCCATCAAGGCGTTGCGCAAGGCGATCGAACGCGAAGGGGCCACGGCCAAGATCGTCGCGCCGCGCGTCGGCGGGGCGACGCTCGACGATGGCACGTTGTTGCCGGCCGATGGCCAGCTGGCCGGAACGCCTTCGGTCGTGTTCGACGCCATCGCCCTCCTGCTGGCCGACGATGCCGGCAAGCGCCTGGCGAAGGAGGCCGCCGCGGTCGACTTCGTGCGCGATGCGTTCGGTCACCTCAAGGCGATCGCGGCCGACACCGGCGCGCAGGCCGTGCTGAAAGCGGCCGGTATCGGTCGCGATGCCGGCGTGATCGACGCCGACCTGACCGAAGCCTTCCTCACGGCGGCACGGACCCGCCAGTGGGACCGGGAGAAGAATATCCGGACGCTCGCCTGACGGCGGAGCACAGCGAACACCCCCTTCGACATCGTGAGGACCACATGGACAACCTGACCGCCGGCTACACCTTCCTCGGCTTCTTCCTGTTCGCCCTGGGCCTGGTGCTCTCCATCCTCTGGATCCTGGTGCCGTTCGCGGTATTCGGGATCAAGGGTCTGCTGCGGCGGCAGATCGAGGAGCAGCGCAGGACCAACGAGCTGCTGGCCACCGTGGCGCAGCGGCAGCAGATCGTGGCCGACCACTATGCCGCTGCGCCCGCGACGGTGATCCGCGAACGGCCCGTGGTGCCGCCGCTCTGAGCCTGGTTCCTGTTGAAGGACGCGTTACTTCGGCACGCTTTCGCGCGCGCCCGGATAGTCCTTTTCGGGATCCGGCCGATCGGTCCGGGGCTCATCGGGCTGGTCGTGATCCTTCCATTGCGCCTTGTCGTTACGGTGCTTGTCCGGCGTGTGCGCCTTCTGGCCGTCGCTATGCGGATTGGGCTTGTGGGTGAGAGGCTGGCTCATGGTGATCACCTGTGCGTGTCGACGCCTCGATTGCAGCGCCGGACCGGTGATCAGGGCGTGAGGCGAGGCGTACTCCATTCACTCCGTGCTCACCCGCTGCGCGCGAAAACCATCGTCATCGAAGCGAGGATGCATGCATGACGACGACGTCTCCAGGCGCGGGGGAGGGCAGGCTGCCACGCCGTGCGGCGATCCTGCGGTTCCTGTTCCGCTACCGGAAATCCGGGGTGTTCAACGGCCTGTCGCTGGAACCGACGATGCTGGACGAGGGCGTGGTCGAAGAGGGGAGCCCCGAAAAGTTCGCCGACGAACTGGAAGCGCTCGGCCCGACGTTCGTGAAGCTGGGCCAGATGCTGTCCACGCGCCCGGACCTCGTACCCGGTCCTTATGCGGTCGCGCTGGAGCGCATGCAGGAAGACGTCACGCCGGTCCCGTTCGAGGTGATCCGCGAGCAGGTCGAAGACGCGCTGGGGGTCCGCATCAGCAAGGCGTACGCAAGCTTCGATGAAACGCCGCTCGGATCGGCGTCGCTGGCGCAAGTCCATCGCGCGACCTTGCGGGATGGCCGTGAGGTCGCGGTCAAGGTGCAGCGCCCCGGCGTGGCCCAGCAGCTGATGGCGGACCTCGAGCTGCTGCGGGGCATCACCGGCACGGCGGATCGGTTCACCGACGTCGGCCGGCATGTGCGGTTCTCGGAATGGCTGAGCGAGTTCTCGCGCTCGCTCACCGCGGAGCTGGACTACGTCGCCGAGGCGGAGAACCTGGAGCGCTTCAGGACGCATCTGGCGCCGTTCCGCCAGCTGTGGGTCCCGGCGCCCATCTGGGACTACACGGGCAAGCGCGTGCTGACGATGGAATTGGCCAACGGGCGGCGCGTCGACCAGATTTCGGGCCTGCGTCGGACGGAGCAGGGCATGACGCCGCTGGCGGAGGACCTGCTGCGCGGTTACCTGGATCAGGTATTCGTGCACGGCGAAATCCACGCCGACCCGCACCCCGGCAACCTGCGGGTGACCGAGGACGGGCGCCTGGCCATCTTCGACCTGGGCATGGTGGCCAACGTGCCGCCGCGCCAGCGCGACCGCTTGCTCAAGCTGCTGTTCGCCGCCGTCGATGGCCGCGGCGAACAGGTCGCCGAGGAATGCATCGCGCTGGGCATCCGACTGGAGGATTACGACGAGCCGCGGTTCCTGCGCGAAGTCGGCCAGCTGATCGCCCGCTACGGCGCCCATCAGGCCTCGATGTCGGAGGGCAGGGTGGTGCTGGACCTGGTCCGTATCGCCACCCAGTGCGGGCTGCGTCCGCCGCCGGAACTCAGTCTGCTTGGCAAGACGTTGCTCAACCTGGATTCGGCCTGCCAGTTGCTGGCACCGGACCTCGATACGCAGCGCGTGGTCGAAGACCAGTTGCAGCACGTGATGCGCGCACGCCTGCGCAAGTCGCTGTCCTCGCCGAGCCTCGCCAGCGAACTGATGGAGGTGCAGGCGCTGTTGCGCGACGGACCCCGCAAACTGTCCGACATCCTCTCGCTGGTGGCCGAGAACCGGTTCCAGATGCGCGTCACCGGGCTGGAGGAATCCCGGCTGATGGAGAACCTGCAGAAGATCGCCAACCGCATTTCGGTGGGCGTGATCACGGCGTCGCTGATCCTCGCATCGGCAATGATGATGCGGGTGCCGTCCTCTCATACGGTCTGGGGTTACCCGGTCGTGGCCCTGGTGCTGTTCCTGCTGGGCGTGGCCCTGGGCGCCAGCATCATCGTCAGCTCGCTGCTCAGCGACCACCGGGCAAGAGCCCGCGAGGAGCGGGGCCCGCGCTGACGCCAGCCCCGTTCGTTCTCGTACAAGTGTAGGCGCCGTTTCACGCGGCCGTGACGCGTCGTGCGGCAGTTTCCCCTCATGACTTGCATGCAGGGGCCGGTGATGTCCGTTTCAGCGATTATCCTGATCATCGAAGACAACCGAGGCCTGGCCGAGACGGTCGGCACCTATCTCGAGACGCGCGGCATGGAGGTCGACTACGCCGCAGACGGCGAAGAAGGCTACCGGCTGGCCGCCGAAAACCGCTACGACGCGATCGTCCTGGATGGCCACCTACCACGCATGGATGGGCTGGACGTCGTGCGCACGCTGCGCAACGTGGCGCGCGTGGCGACGCCGATCATCATGGTCACCGGGCGGGACACGCTGGAGGACAAGCTGGCCGGGCTGGACCAGGGCGTGGACGACTACCTGACCAAGCCGTTCGCCACGCAGGAGCTCGAGGCCCGCTTGACCGCCGTGATCCGGCGCAACAGGAAAGAACTGGGGCGCGAGGTGTTGAAGGTCGGCGACCTGTCGTTCGATCCGTCATGCCACCGCATGCGCCGTGGCGACCGGGAGCTCGAACTCTCGCCGGTAGCGACGAAGCTGCTGAACATCCTCATGCGGGAATCGCCCCGTGTGGTCACCCGGCGCGAGATCGAACGCGAGATCTGGGGCGACGATCTTCCCGATTCCGACACGCTGCGCAGCCATCTCTACAACCTGCGCAAGGCCATCGACCGCGGATTCGACGAGCCGCTGCTGCACACCGTGCAGAGCGCGGGCTACCGGCTCGCGGAAATCGGCCCGTCGCGAAAGGCGGGGCATGCGGGCGAGTCAGTGGAATCCGCGGCGGCTTGAGGGCGGTTTCGAAGCAGGGTAGAGGAGAGCTGGGCCTACCTCGGCCCGGTCCTCGGGCGCGTCTCGTAATGATAAGCAGGAACCGTGCTGGGAGACCCTGACGGATTACTCCCGGTAACACCTCCCGCGATTCGGTTCGATAAGGTGGACCGCGCCGGCGTTTGACGTCGACACGCACGCCGGCACATTGTCGACTATCGCGCAGGATCGCGTGGCAACGTTTTCCCGCGTAGCCCTGGCTACACTACAAGGTCAGCGGCACGTACACAGGGCCCGTGGAAGGGCTGTGAGTCAAATCAGTCGTCGTTAGATTTCGCGACGCTGTTAAGCATCCCGCCCGTGAAGAAAACCGACCAGAAGTTCGGTCGCACCACTTTGGAGAACGCCCCACCTTTTGAGATGGATGCTGCGCCTAGCATCTTTGGGACATCATGGTCATTTATAGCTACCAGTTCCGCAGCCATCGTTTCATCGAAATCCCTGTACATGATGCTAACGGCAGCAGTGTCAGCGGGATTAACTTCACTGGTGAAATAGACCAGTTCGGAAATGCGCTCCAAGTACTTTGTTGCCTGCTGGAAACCCCAGTAACCGATGGGTGAAGAGGTGATGGGGACTGAGTACTTGGAGCGAATGTCGTGAACCTCGATAGCTGCACGCAGTAGCTGCCGGCGAGCCTCCAGCATCGGCAAGATATCCCCCTCCAGTAGCTTCACAAGCGTCATGCCTTCGACATCCAGCGGCAATCCTGCATTCATCAACTTCTGCAGCTTAATAAGTCTGGATGCTACCCTCGACAGGGTGCGAGTCGAATCAGCCGCTCGGGAAAAGAAAGAATGCACGTCGTCGGTCATCTGAAGGAGTATTTCGGCCTCCTTCTGTGAACGCCATTGCTTGGTTCCGATGGAGAAGCTCATAAGGAAGCCCACTACGGTCACCAACGAACCTAATATTGCGGCCTGCATTGTTGAGTCCAGGCCATCAACCCACAGAGCAAACTCTGCTCCGGTCAGAGGCGGTGAAGCCGAGTGGGATAGGCGATAGCGATACAGCAGGATCATGGCCACGAGGTAAGTTAGCGGCGCACGCACGATGTATCTGCCTGCGAACCACAAGAATCCGCCAACGTACATGAACTTCGCGGCTAGACGGTAGGCCCGCTTTTCGGAAGGCGTAGGCATCTCAGCTCCTCATTTGGCGCAGTGCTCGCCTTGGACGTTTTCCCAGCCATTGGGGATTCGTCGAAACAGCACGCCATGAACGCATTTCAAGCGGCCAGACTTTAGTCCCTCGGAAATCTCGTACTCGTATTCGATCAAGCGTCGCTCTCGTGCTTTTTTAAGCGAAAGCTGCTCGGCCCGCTGTGCGTTGTTCGCGGCCTCTCGGATCGTAGCTGCGTGGTCCGCGCGTTCATCCTTACGCGCTTGCCAAGCGGCATGTGTGCCACCCAGCAGCCGCAAGCCGCCATAAAGAGGGTTGGCAGGGATTCGTGACAAAAACAGCCAATCGCTCTGTAAGCTTTTGATGTTGCTAACTTTGAAAGGTACGCACTGAGGCCACGAAGTGGCCTATTAGCACCTTGGGTCGAAACTGAATACGCCTTCTACCCTTCCTTCGCCCGCTCCAGTAGCCACTGTTGAGCCAAGCCAAGAAGATCCGGATAGATAAGTTCTTCATAGTCTAAATCGGCCGTCTCACATATGGACGGAAGCTGATTGGAAAACTGCTGGTACGCGGAGAAAATTCGGTTCTCCCCCGGAATGTTTTGCCTTCCAGACTCCTGTGCAAGCCAGGATCTTACGATTCGACAAAGTGTTCGAGGCGACCCTCTGTGGGGTCTGAGGTCCTGCCCGGCTATATCTGACAGGCACTTCTGCGTCGTATACGGAGTCTCCTCCAGGATAAGGACGGACCGAGATGCGAACGCACGCCCAGCAGCTTTCTTGCAGCCGATCACCATTCCCAGCTCGAATGGCATGTTGAAGCGTGGTAGTCCGTTGACTTCATCCAGCCCAACGGCCGACAGGTCATGGATGCTGTAGGTCGATTCCTTGATCAACCTAACGATCTTGTCCATTCGCACATCACTACCATCGGCCGCCTCTAAGGCGGTTCTCGGATGGAAGCCACACGCCAGCACGGTAAAGACCATGCAATCAAAGAGCGGTCGGTAGTCCGCTGTGAATGGACAATTTATGAATACATAGTCCGCCGTCTTGGCTTTCTTGGCCATGGCAAGCTACTTCTTCTTTTTCTTGGCGACCTTTCGGACGGCAGCACTGCGTTCCGCCTTAGACAGCGTACTGCCGATGATGGCGAAAGACTTCACGGGAAATTCGTCTCCAGAGCGTTGAGTAAGCACGCTACCCGCCAAGCTCTTGGTGGTCTTCGAGCTACCTTTGCTGTTCAAGACCTTTGATGCCAGAGACGCGCTTTCAGATGAGGATGTCTTCTTCGTGCGTGCCTGAGATAAGGCGCTGCCCGCTAGGCTCTTGGACGTTCTAGATGCCGCGCCATCACGCAGCGTGGCGGCCGCCTTGCTGGCTACCTTGGCGCCCGTGCGTTCGTTCTTTGCCATCGCGTCCTCCGAAGTTAGTCGGTCAAACCAAACACTAGCTGCCCTTGGCGTCCACAACGATCTCGGCGAACTCCAAGGGGGCCACCTTCCGTTCAAGGTCGAGAGTGTAGTCACCAAACCGATTGATGTGGCTGGTCCGATAAGGCGACAACCCGCCCAGAACCTCAGCGTTCAATTCTACGCCTTCGCCCTGAAGCGTCGCCAATGTCCTAGTCATCTGGTCAACGTTGTGGAGGATAACCATGTTTGCCACCAGTTGGTTGTACTTCACCACCTTGCGCTGCTCGTGGAGGATGTTCTCCGCGATGATCCCCTCCCCACCGAAGAAGACCCATTTCACGAACCCATTGAACTCTTCGCTTTTGTTTGTCGCGGCCTGGATCGTGCGTCGGATTTCAACATCGTCGATGTAGTGGAGCAAGAAGATGGTACGAATCACCTTTCCCAGCTCACGGAATGCGAAATACAGCTTGTTCTTCCTGCTGTAGGTGCCCAACCTACGCAAAATGGTTGAGGCTGTGATCTTTCCAAGCTTGATCGAGACGGTGACGCGCAACATATCGTGCAGATGCGTTTCGATAAGGCCCCAGTCAATGCTCTCGCCGAAAAGAGCCTGGATATTCTTGTAGGTACGTCCCGGCTCAGGACGGAAGAACGTCAGGTCCTTGATGTTACGGATGCGCGGCATAAGCTCGATGCCGAGCAGGTAAGAGAGCCCGAAGACGGGGTAGCTCTGGGCCTGCGTGTCACCGTGAACGATTTCCGGTTGGATATCGGAGGTGTTGGCCAGCAGTCCATCGAGAATGTAGATGGCTTCATGGACCCCGCAGGGAATGAAGTGGCTGAAGAGCGCAACGTACTTGTCCGAGACGTGGTAGTACCCGATGCCGCCATACCCGCCGTAGCGAATGTGATACTCAGAAAGCAGATTCTGCTCGTGCATGCTCCACTTGGTGCCATCTGCGGAAGCGCTCTTGCCGGAACCCCAGTAGCCAGGCAGATCGAACTTGTTGAACGTGTTGATGACCTGCACGATTGCCTTATCAAGCGTCTCTTCGGTCACATATTTAAGGTTGAGCCATGCGATCTGCCGGCGACTGAAGCCCTTGATAGAACGCGCCGTCTGGGTGGGACCCAAGTTGCACCCGTAGCAGAACAGGGTCGTGATGACGCGCCGCATCAGGTCTTCTACTCTGGCATTGGTACCTGCAATGGGCCGAAAGTGACGATGCAGCTTCAGCCACTGAGCGGCATCGATGAGCACATCCACGATACTTACCGCTGGCAACCGTTCGGTGATCAACGTATCGAGTGTTGCGATGGCGTTGGATACCTCTGGGCGCTGCAGTTTCCTTAGGATCAGTCGCCCATCCACAACATCAGCATGCACATTCTTCGGGAAGCGCTCGTCCACGTCTCGGGACAGATAGGTCAGTTCTTGCTTCAAGTGATGTACGAACTTACCCGCATCAGTGGCCAAGCCAGACACCTCGCCATAGGCTTCCAGCTCCTGTGCGAAAGTGGCTTCATCAACCAATTGCTCCCGATAGTCGTCATAGCGCTCCCCGTGCGGGATAAACAGATCCCCAGACTTGAGTTCATCCTTGATCTGCGCCAGTACCGCCAGCTCGAAATACTTGCGATGGAGCCATCCAGGCCCCAGGGAGTCCATCTTCTTCCCAAAGACATGGCGTCGCCAGTTGGCCGACAGCCATCCAAGGTCCTTCTCAACATCCAGTCCCAGCGAAGCGGCCTCTACCAAGTCGCGTCGCTGACCTCGCAACCCCAACAGGCTTTGGATCATGCGTTCCATACCGGCGTCCTGGCTGGTCGCCTTCAGCTGCATGATCTCCAGACAGTTCATCAGCAGTGGCCGCACGGAGGCGTAAGGCTGGATGAGGAACGGCAGATAGTTGCGTCCAGCGTAGGCCATGTGCTCTTCGCACTCAGCCAGCAGTGTCGAGATGTCCGTCACCAGGCTTTGCCCGATGGCGTCCACACGCTGCGTGTCGGTTCCGTCGAGCTGGTAGGCCTGCAGAATGTCTTTGAGCTGGGCTACGAGGGTGTCGGCTCGTTTTCCATGTTCGACCTGATATGCAAGCAAGCGTTGCTGGGCAGTGTTTTCCAGGTTCTGCATGAGCCTGATGAACAGATCGGCTGCATCGTCCAGGGTCTTTGCATACTGGGAGCGAATGAAGATGGTGGCCAACGCGTAACGCTTGCTGGGCTTTAACTCACTGAGCTCGCTGGCGTCCAGCGCTCGTGCCATAGCACGGAACTGTTTGAGCTTGGGAACCGGCAGATTCACCGCCGGCAGTTGCTTGGCCAGATGCTGCAGACGCTGGATGTGTTGCAGATAGAAGCGCACTTCCTTGTTCGTCGGCCGCTTGGGCTCACGTTTGAGTGCGTTCCAACCCGAATAGGTCGCATTTGGTGGCGCAGCCAGCAGTTCGTTGATCAAGCTGCGCGCTTGAGGGGTCAATGCATGGTTGATGCTCTGGTAATACTGCTCATGCATTCGCTCTCTGGCAGCTACCGCGGTCTTTTCCAGAGTGCTGAACCCCGGAAGCTCGTAGCGGTGGTGAACCAATTGTTCCAGCATCACGTTGATGATGTCCGGTATGACGTGCTTGGTCTGAGCCGCCGTTTCCGCAACCGTAGAAAGCCACTCCCGTCCAGGAGCATCCAGTGGACGCACCTTGAGAAACTCCCTCAACCGTTTGATATGGGTGCGCTTGGCCCCGGAGGTGTCGTACTTGTTCAGATCTCGCACCGTCAGCGCACGCCGCAATCCAGCCGCGTGAGCGATGTGCTGTCGTATGCGCTCTGGAACATCAGCCAATGTGATGAAATACCCCAGTCGTTGAAACATCTTCAGATGGATCAACACGGCAAGCTGCGTGGTGGGCTGACTGGCCATGCTCCGCACAAGGCGCAGCTCACCGCCCACGGGCGTATAGATGTCCTCCAGTTCCTTGGCCGTGGGATCGGGTTTCAGGCGCGGATATGCCGTCTCGTGCAGCGTCGCCATGGAGGGCCCACAGTGGAGGTGAGGATCAGTCCCAGTGGCGCCCGTCCTCAGCGCGCAACGAGGCTTCCAGGAAGCAATGGTGGTTGTCGGCTACGCGGTGCATTTCGTCGATCAGCAACGCCATCTTTTCATCGAGATCCGCAAAATCATCCGCCGAAACGGTCAACTGATACCGTGACCCATCGCTATCAAGCGCGATTGCTCCAAACGGAGCCAGGCACATTGACTCAATCCGCGTCCGCGCCTTGGCTACACCGCGGCCTCGCGGCGTGAACGGATTTATCAGAAGGTGCAAGGTAACGCTGAGGGACGGAGAAGCCTCTGGCTTGGGGAGAGTCGGTACAGCTGGCTCGGACAGCAAACCTGCCTCAACTCGGGCTCGTGCAAACGGGTCCCGTCCCTGGATGTAGCGCATAGCAGAGTGCACATCGCGCCAGCCTACGTACTCCATCAGTGCTTTTACGTCCCAACCGTTGTCGTTGGCCCAACCCGCGAAGCCTCGCCTCAGGGAATGGCTGCTGTAGCCCACCACCGACTCAAGGCCGGCAGCTTGGAACAAGCCGCGGAGCATGTCGATCAGGCTGTTGGGATGCAGGCCCTGTTCGCGCACGTTGCCCCAACGATCCACACCCCTGAACAGCGGCCCGTCGGAAATTTCTGCAGCCTGTATCCATTCCTGAGTGGCGGTGACGGCACACAATCGCGATAGTGCAGGCACCTTGTAGGTATTCCCGCTGGACTGCCGATCACCTTTGCTTCGTGGCAGAAAGCAGGTCATGCCCTCATTCGGAACGACTTTCAGGTGATCAACCTGAAGTCGGATCAGCTCATCGCCACGGAAGCCCCGCCAGAACCCGAGCAGGATAAGTGCTTTATCCCGATGCGCTCTGATCTGGCCCGCGTGGTCTGCCCGGTCCTGACTGGCCGTGATCGAGCTATCAAGCCACTGAACCACCTGGGACAACTGGCCCAACTGCAGGGGGGTGGCCTGCTTTTCAACCCGGGGATGGAGGGTCTGGATGCCTTTGAGCACCTGGCGTACCAGAGTCGCCCTGGTCGGATCGACAAAGCCATGCTCGACATGCCAGTGCGCCAGGGCGGCCAAGCGTTGCTTGAGCGTGTTGATTGCGGCCTGTGGCGCCAATTCAGCCAGGTAACGGGCAACGCTGGCCGGCGTTGCAGGTAGGTGGCCCCCCCATTCGACCTCGAAGTGACGCAACGCGGACGCGTAGCTGCGAACCGTATTGGCTCGCGTAGCAGCACCCAAGTAGCGTTCTACCGTCATGCTTCATGGCTATTGAGGGGGAGCGTCCCACGCCCATCTTAAAGGGAGGTACGTCAGGCAACAATTCTCGGTCCTGTACTGGTCCCCCACGGAATCGGGATCCGTGTTTCAGCCCCTGCGGCGGGCCGGCTGGCCACGTCTAGCCTACCAAGCTGGTCATCAGAGAGTCTGACCGACAGCACCCCCCAAGTTGTCGGTGAGTTGAGCCAAGGTTCGCGGCCCAATAATCGGAACCGCGCCGTGGGTGCCGGCCCAGGCGATGGCCACTTGCCCCGGGGTCACGCCTAGTTCTGCTGCCACGGCAATTACCGTGTCGAGAATCTGAGTACGCTGTTCGGAGTCTTCGGGCTGGAAGACCTTGCCCCCCGAAGCCTTCTGCGCGGCCCTTCTCACCGTTCCCGCCCTGGTTGAATCCGGCGTCATCCGACCGGTCATTGACACGGTTGTTCCCTTCGAGGACATCAGGAAAGCGCTGGCGCACGTTGAAAGTGCTCGCACTAAGGGAAAAGTGGTGGTGCAGCTAGCTTAGCCGCAACAACTTCAGGTTCCAGCCGCTTTGCGTGTTCGCTAGTTGGGTAGGTAGAAGCTTTGTACTTGGTTCCCTACTGAGGGCGTTGATC
>Ga0247823_10003118_pt1 | contig 13542 bp, 15 predicted proteins | sample 13C_PalmiticAcid_2_FD_192426 | JGI IMG/M metagenome (GOLD analysis project Ga0247823, IMG submission 192426) | Soil microbial communities from agricultural site in Penn Yan, New York, United States - 13C_PalmiticAcid_Day30 | ecosystem: Environmental > Terrestrial > Soil > Agricultural land...
CTTCAAAGAAGTCTTCGAACGGTGATCCCGGCGGGAAATGCGGCATCTCGGGGAAGTCTTCGGGTTGTACGGCTTTGTGCGTCGATGAAATGTTCACGACAGCGGGCAGCAGTTTTTCAGACAGGTCGGCAAAGCTTGACGGGAATATCGCTGGGCCTGGACTGCCGAATTGTGCATGGGCTTGCGGTATGAAAGGAACGGTAGTGGTGAGTGTTGCCAGAACACACAAGGTTGCAATCTTTGTACGCATCTCAATAACTTCCTGTTTGAGAAACTGAAAACCTGATGCAGATAAACTATGATCAACCACGCAGGCGGTCAACGGGGCGTGGGGTCTTGAATGCAAAAATCATTTTGATAAACGTCGGGAAATGCCATGAAAAAGCCCCACTGTTTAACAGCGGGGCTTTTGTTATTAAATTACCAGCGTTTTATTAGCGCGCATTATTGAAGTGTTTGAAGAAATCACCCTCAGGCGAGAGGATCAGGCGGGTATCGCCATTCGCCATCGATGATTTGTACGCTTCCAGTGAACGGATGAAATCATAGAAAGCAGGATCTTTGCCCATAGCTTCCGCATATGTCTTGATCGCTTCGTTATCGCCTTCGCCGCGCAGAATCTGAGAGGCTTGTTCTGCCTCGGCAATTAGAACTGTACGCTCTTTTTCTGCCGTAGAACGGATTTCCAAGGCACGCTCCTCACCCTTGGCGCGGGTTTCGGTGGCGCGTTCAATTAGTTCCGATACCATACGCTTCACGGTTGACTGACGCAGTTCCGGTGTCAGGTCGGCGCGCACGATGCGGATGTCTACAATTTCAACACCCAGATTGTCACGTTCGATCTGTGAATTCACGCGGGTGCGGATATCGGCCATGATGGTAGGGCGTGCTGTGGACAGCAAGTCCTTCAGCGTGCGTTTACCCAGAACCGCACGGGTGGCTTCGTTCATGATGCCCTGGATACGGTTATTGGCGTTTTCTTCCGTACGCAGGGTCTGCATGAATTTCAGCGGGTCTTTAATACGGTAGCGTGCAAACGTATCGACGATGATCGGTTCACCGCTGGCGATGCCTTCGTCCACTACAGGGTCAGCGGAGCGCTGGCTTGATGAAATAACCATCTGTTCCGGTGGTGGATCAACAGACAGGATGCGGCTATCGAAGCGGCGTACTTCTTGTACAACCGGGATTTTGAAGTGCAAGCCGGGCTGACGTATTTCACCTTTGGGTTGACCAAGATGCAGGACGATGGCCTGCTCCCGTTCATCCACGGTAAAGAGCGACTGGCTGAGGCCAATCACAAAAACGGCAAATATAATAAAAGCAAAACTGAATTTCGGGCTCATGTCGGGAAATCCTTATTGTTTGCTGGTGCTGGCAGCGGGTGCGCCAGCAGCGGGTTTCAGTTCGTTCAACGGCATGTATGGCACGACACCGGCTTTGCTGGCGTCACCATCCATGATGATTTTCTGTGCGTTTTTCATCACTTCTTCCATCGTTTCAATGTAAAGGCGTGTTTTTGTCACGTCTTTATTCACGACATAGGCGGAATATATTGAATTAAAACGGTCGGCATCACCGCTGGCGCGGGCAATCACAGATTGCTTGTAACCTTCAGCTTCCTGTTTCATACGGATGGCATCACCACGCGCTTTTGGCAGGATATCTTCACGGTAGGCCCCGGCACGGTTTTGCACTTCGATGGCATCCTGCTTGGCGGACTGCACGTCCTGGAACGCAGCTTGTACATCGGGGTGAACTTCGGCGCGCTGTATCAGCACCTGATTGATGGTGATACCAGATTTATAACTGTCCAGCGCCTTGCTCATAATTTCACGCGCGCGGTTGGCGACATTATCACGTTCCTGTGTGATCAGCGGGAACATCAATGTCTGGCCGACCACTTCACGAATGGCGCTTTCAGCCACTTTCTTGATGGTGCTTTCCGGATCACGGATGCTGAACATGTAATCTTCGGCGGATTTGATGGTCCAGAGAACGACCATATCCATATCGACGATATTGGCATCGGATGTCAGCATCAGGCTTTCTTCCGGCAGGTTCTGGCGCTGTGCCGTGGAACCGATGCCCATACGATCAGAGAAACCAACCGACAGGCGGCGCATTTCGCTGACGTTCACCTTGGTCATCGTCTCAATCGGATAGGGGAAGTGATATCCCAGACCCGCTGTAACTTTTGTGTCTTTCCATTTGCCGAAGCGCTGGATCACACCGTTTTCACCGGGAACAACGATGTAAAAACCGCTCGCGAGCCATAAACCGACGATACCGAGCATGATAATCGCGAATAAACGCGGACCCTGGAAGCCTGTCGGGAATACCTGACGCAGGTTTTCTTGTGCCTTGCGCAGCATTTCATCAAGATCGGGCGGCACATCGCCACCACCGGAACCACGGCCCGGGCCACCGGAACCACCACCTGAACCGCCTCCAGAACCCCACGGTCCACGGTTACCTCCACGGTTATCACCGCCGGACGGGCGGCCCCAGGGATTATTCGGTTGGTCAGGCATTAAAGATTCCTCGATTTTTCTTGAACAATTACGCTGGTTAAGAATATCTCTTTTGCAGCAGAAAACAACCCAAACCGGAAATATTATGTCCAGTGATATTGAGACTCTGATCATCAATGCCTTGCGTCAGGTGAAAGACCCGGCAAAGGGGCTGGACATTGTCAGCCTGCATATGGTGAATGGTTTGCAAATCAATGACGGTCAGGTTGTTTTCATGATCGAGGTCGATCCGAAGCGTGGGCCGATGCTCGAAGATATGCGTCAGCAAGCCGAGTCTGCTGTGCGTTCTGTTGCGGGTGTGAAATCTGCGCAGGCTGTATTGACGGCGGAGCGCCCGAAAGTTGCCGAAGCTGATCCGCATGGCATGAATAAAAATCCGGTACTTGATCTTCCTATCCGTCACATCATTGCGGTGGCTTCGGGCAAGGGCGGTGTTGGTAAATCCACAGTGGCCATCAATCTTGCGGTGGCGCTTTCACAACTGGGTTTGAAAACCGGGTTGCTGGATGCCGATATTTACGGCCCGTCTGTACCGCGGCTTACGGGCCTTACAGGCAAACCGACCCAAGATGCTGACGGGCAACTGGTGCCGCTGAATGCGCATGGCCTTAAGGTCATGTCGATTGGTTTTATGGTTGATAATGAAACGCCGATGATTTGGCGCGGTCCGATGGTGCAGACAGCGCTATATCAAATGCTGCGCGATGTGGCATGGGGCACGAAAGCCGATCCGCTGGATATTCTGATCGTCGATATGCCGCCCGGTACAGGGGACGCGCAATTAACATTGGCGCAGAAGGTGCCTCTCGCCGGTGCTGTGATTGTATCCACACCGCAAGATCTCGCGCTCATTGATGCGCGCAAGGGAATCGAGATGTTCCGCAAAGTGAATGTTTCTGTGTTGGGTCTGATCGAGAATATGAGCACCTATAATTGCACCCATTGTGGGCATGAAGAACATATCTTCGGCCATGGCGGGGCAAAGGCAGAGGCCGAGAAGATCTGTGTGCCGTTCCTGGGTGAGATTCCGTTGCATGCTGATATTCGCCGCTTAAGCGATGAGGGGACGCCTGTTGTGGCGCAAGGGCACGAATTGGCCCCTGTCTATCAACAGATCGCGCAGCAACTCTCCAGCGGCTTGAAACTTAAACAGGCTGCCTAGGCTTACTACTTGCGGTTCAGAACGCCGATCATATAGGGCACAGGTTCATCTGCGGTTTGTATGATTTCTTCCGACCATTCCATCGGATTGATTTTCGGGAAGCGGGTGTCACCTTCGAAATCCTGATGGATAACGGTCAGGTAAATGCGGTCCGTCTTCGGCATTGCGGCTTCGTAAATCTGTCCGCCACCAATAATAAAAATTTCATCGACCATTGTTTCTGTGGCGACTTGCTGCGCTTTGCTGATGGCGTCGTCGAGGCTGGTGACGGTGACGACATCACCGTTCACTTGATCAGGCTTGCTGGTGATCACAATGTTGGTACGACCGGGCAGAGGCTTGCCAATCGATTCATATGTCTTGCGACCCATGATCACGGGTTTACCCATGGTGGTTTCCTTGAAATGACGGAAATCATCAGGAATGTGCCACAGCAGTTTGTTGTCCTTACCTATCACAAGGTTCTGGGACATGGCGGCGATGGCGCATATGGTGGCAGTCATATTTTTTCCTTTAATTGTCAGGGCGGCTTATTTGAATGCCTTGGCGCTCACATCTTGAGCCAGTTTGTTCAGCATCGACTGTGAAGCGGGCAGAAGTTCTTTCATGACTTCGTTATGAGTCTGGGCGAATTTCTTTTTGAGTTCAACGGGAGTATCCGGTTTCATCAGGTCCAGCATTTCCTGCTGTGTCAATTTTTTCTCATAAGCTAATGCCAACTTATTTTCCCATTCCGGAAGATATTGTGGAAGGCTTTCATCCAGCACGCCATCACGTTTGAAATCCGCTTCTTTTTTACCCAGCGTTTTCACGGCCTGCATATATGAGGAGCTGGTGCTGATGATTCCCAGCGCGAATGTTTTCAACATCTGTACGGATACGGTTTTGGCGACAAGCAAAGCGGGTTCCATCGCGGTCTGTGTCGCAGCGTTTGCCTTAACCTCTTCCCTGGGTTCTTCTTTCACAGGCTCCGTCTTCGGCTCTTTTTTGCCGAACGCGTGTGCGTCAGGGGCCAGAGCCAGTGCTGCGGCAGTCAGGGACAAAAGAGCGAATTGGCGGAAAGCAGACATGAGGGGGCTCCGTAAGCTGGGTTTACAGAGGCTGATTATATGGGATCAGAGGGGCCACGGAAAGGCGAAAACAGCACGGCCATGGGTCTTCAGCGCATGGGCTTGCGGGTGTTGCGCGGTGATTTCGGTCAGAATCTTGCGGGCTTCGGGGGTCTGCATATTGTCATTGGCATGATCCCATAGTTCTTTCAGCGGTTTCTTTAGATCGGGATACATGGACTCGTAATATTGTGCCTGCATCACCAATTCCAGCTTGTCGATGTCGTGCGCCATGACGGCATCCGGGGTTTGGCCTTCTTCGTATTCTTCCCACAGTGTCATGATTTCGCCAGCACTGTCTTCGTCCGGGAATTCATCCAGCAGGAAGCGCATGGCAATGCGTTCCAGTTTTTGTTTTTCGTGTTTGGTGATGTTGTCTTTGTTGGCGCCGCCGGAAATGAAATCGCCCGTGACGCTTTCAGCCAGATCATGCACAGCCAACATGCGTGATACACGTTTTGGATCGTGGGATGGATTATGCGCACTGGCGGCCACCATAAAGGCGATCTTCATACCGTCGGCCTGATGTCCGGCAATACTTTGCACCATGTTCATGGGAATGCCCATCGGGATAAAACCTTTGCGTGGCTCATGCGCCAGCATCCTGACGGCTTCGGCCAGACGTTCTTCGGGCTCGATACCCAGCATGTGGTTGAAGCCCGCTTGCACGCGCGGGAGCGCAGGAAAACATCATTCAGGAAATGACAATCTGACGTGGTCAGGTAAGGCATCTCTTCGAAGAGGGGCGTAGTTGTCGGGTCTATCGCAGCTGCTTGGGCGGTCTGCGGGGTTTGTTCCTGCAGAACGTGTACCAGTTCACGAATAGATGTGTCCGAACCCATGAGCGTCTCCTTTGATGCTCCCCTTAGGGAAACATCCTAACGCCTCTATTATTGTTATGTCAAATTATACCGCAATCGGGGCTTTGATGCCGGGGTGCGATTGGTAATCCACCAGTTCAAAGTCCTCGAACTTAAAGTCGAAGATATTGGTGACGTGCGGGTTCAGGTGCATTTCCGGTAGCGGCAGCGGATCGCGTGAGAGTTGCAGCTTGGCTTGCTCGAAATGGTTGCTGTACAGGTGTGCGTCACCAAACGTATGAATGAACTCACCTGGTTTCAGGCCGCATACTTGCGCGATCATCATGGTCAGCAGCGCGTATGAGGCGATGTTGAACGGCACACCAAGGAAGACATCAGCGCTGCGCTGATACAGTTGGCAAGATAGCTTGCCGTCTGCCACATAGAACTGGAACAGGCAGTGGCACGGCGGCAGCGCCATGGTGGTAATGTAAGGCACGTTCCATGCGGACACGATCAGGCGGCGTGAATCCGGATTACGTTTAATATCGTTGATCAGGTTGCTGATCTGGTCGATATGGCCGCCGTCCGGAGTGGGCCAGCTGCGCCATTGATAACCGTATACAGGGCCAAGATTGCCTTGCTCATCGGCCCATTCATCCCAGATGCTGACGCCGTTATCCTTCAGGTACTTGATGTTGGTGTCGCCTTTGAGGAACCACAGCAATTCATGAATGATCGATTTTAGGTGCACTTTCTTGGTGGTGACTAGCGGAAAGCCCTTGGAGAGGTCGAAGCGCATTTGATGTCCGAATACGCTACGGGTGCCGGTGCCTGTACGGTCAGATTTGTCGCTGCCGTTCTCAAGAACATGGCGCATCAGGTCCTGATACTGCTTCATCGCGGGGTCTTTCTTTCAAAGGGGATCTATTCAGATATGCTTAATAGATTGTAGAGCGCGGCGCACCATTAACCATGGTTTTGGGAGCTAGCGATTGTGGATTAACATTTTCATAATCATATGCCTGTATGCTCTCTCTGTAGGGGTATGGGGAAATGGCTGATTTCTGGGCGCTTTTGACCGCTTATTACGGCATTGATTGGCTGGCGCTGGTGCTGGGGATTTCTGGCAGTTATATGATTTCCAACCAGAACCGCTTCGGTTTCCTGCTGGCGTCTGTGGGCTGTTTATGCGGCTTTTGCGTGGCGCTGCTTTCTTCCCAGTTTGGCTTCGTTGTCTATAATGTTTTGCTCATGGGCATTATGGTGCGGGGCTTCATTAACCTCAGCCGGTTCCAATCCGGTCATGGTGCCCCCGCTGAATAAGGGCGCGCTTTCTGATGCCTTTCGGCGATGTTTTTTCTTGCAGATTTCCCTGACTATCTTTACGCCACTCCCTTTCTGGAATAGACCTTAAAAGAACAGGGAAAAAATAAATGGCTGTAGTCTTATTTGATTGCGATGGCGTTCTGGTCAATACCGAACAACTGGTGGGTAAAGCGGCACGCGAAGTTTTGAGCGCGCATGGTCTTATTTATTCCGAACAGCAATATGACGATCTGTTTTTAGGGTCCAGCATGGATAACTTCCGCAAGCAGGTGCGTGCTGACTGGCTGGATCGTACTGGCACACCGATACCGGAAACAATTTTTGATGAGGCACTGACCCGTTATTTGCAACAGGAAGCGGCCTACATCAAAGAAATCGCGGGTGTTCGTGATTTCGTTGAAGCGCTGGAACGCTCCAAGGTGCCTTTCATCATTTGCTCGAACAGCTTCAAGGCCAGTATCGAACGCAAACTGAAACATGTCGGCCTGTTCTCTCACTTTGATGGTAAAATTCTTTCACGGGAAAGCGTCACCAATGGTAAGCCTGCGCCGGATATTTATCAGTTGGGTATGCAGACACTGGGTGAAACCGATCCGCAGAAATGCCTCGTGATCGAGGATAGCCCGGTGGGTGCCGCGGCTGGTCATGCGGCGGGTGCTCGTGTGCTGGGTTATACAGGTGCCAGCAAGACGCCTAATGTTTATGCTCAGAAACTAGTGAAGGCAGGGGCCTGCTTTACAGCCCCTTCGATGGCAGCACTAGCCTTCGAAGCTTTTGATCTGATTGATATGATTGATCAGGGCCCTAACTGGCGGAATGCCCCAGTACGCAACACGCGCGGCGGCCCCGGAGATCCCACCCCCGCCTAGTCTTGAGGCGTCTTGGCAAAACCTTGATTTTTCAGGGATTTGCCCTATAATAATAGGTGCCGGAGCAATCCGGCTAAGATGCTAAACCCTTTGTAGAATAGACGTTGTGGACCCGGGGGCAGTACCCGGCGGCTCCACCAGTATTTCTGGCAGTATTCCCTGTGGGATGATGTCGGGCATGCAGGCGGGGCCGAAACAGGATTGACGCGCGTGGTAAAAGCAAAGCTTGTATCCGTTATGGTACGGTCGTTATCCGGCCAGGCAATTAAATGCCAACGATAACTTCAAGTTCGCAAACGTAGTGGCTTCAAACGACAATGGTCGTTTCGTTGCTGTTGCAGCCTAATTTGGCAGTTTGCACGAAGTCTAAATCCCTTACTGACTAACTATCGGTAAGGTGGGGCGCGGGGCGGCCTAGCAACAGAACTGCCCCATTTTCTTTTTCAGCAAAAATTATGGATGTTTGTGATTGCGTGCCGTTGTGACAGCAGGCGCGGCATTGCTATTGCCCGGTGCGTTTTCATTCAGCGCTGTTTTGATAAGGCCTGCCAGTCTTTCATAACGTGTGAATACGGCTGTCACGCCCGCATTGGCAAAATGAAAAACATCTTTGGGCGTATTGGCGAAACCTATAAACGATGCGCCATTATTGCGGGCGGCGTGGTAATCCGTCACGCTGTCGCCGACGACGACGATATGCTTTGCAGGGTTATCACGGATCAGTGATCCGATCTGCTCGAGCTTAATTGTCTCCGAGTTCTTGCCCTCGTCAGTAATGTTGTCTTTCGCCCTGATCATGCCATCAGGGAAAATTGTCTCAAGCTGATGGTAACGCAGTTGATCAACGGCGGCTTCCTTGCGGGTGCCTGTATAGAGACCTAATCTGTAACCTTGGGCTTGCAGCTCTGTCAGAGTCTCTTTCACATCCGGGAACAGCTGTTCGACCCAGCTTGCGTCATTCAGCATGGCATCACATGCCGAATTGCAATCCTGCATGAAGGCCGGGATCTTATCTGCCGCTAATCCGGGTGAATGAATGTCGATGATTTCCTTCAGTGTGCGCTGGCCCAGCTCATTGAGAATGGCTCTCTTGGTCGGTGCAGGCAGATTATATTGCTCTGAAATATCCAGATATGCCTGCGCATATCGCGGACCTGCGTCCGTGATGGTTGAAACCAGATCGAAAAGGATCAATGTGCCGACGTTCTTTGACATGGGGCTATATATAGGACGTGTTGCCGTAATCAGCAAGTTTTTGCGCCTTAGATAGGTTGTGCCCCGCAATAAAACGGCGCTTTTGAACCTGATAGCGGGGGTTTTAGCGCTTGCCCGGCTTTTGCTGCTTGGGCGGGGTGGATGCTGTTTGTGACAGCACATGCGCGCGGTGCATGTTTTCGTTGCGGTCGCTGGTCAGCTGGAACGTCACCTGACCCAGACGGGCCTTTGCTTCCATGGCGCTATCAAAGGTGGCCTTTAATTCGGTGGCTTCTTCGCGACCCTTCATGCGGATCTGGCCGTTCTTGATGATATCCAGCGATGACTGGCAATCCATATGGATTTGCGCGTTCGATCCGGGCGGCAGGGCGTTCATGGCCTGTGCTGCTGCTGCCAATTCGGCGATTTCAGAGCCGTATTTAAAAGAATTTTGTAAGGGCGGCAGGGTCACGTGCTTTTCTTCGACCTGTCCGTCGGCATGCTTGATGATCCAACCGGTTCCGGCCGTTTTATGGGCCTCGCGGAAGCTGCCGTCACACCAGATGAAGGATGGTTTTTTCATAGGTCTAATATGGGGCTTTGGGGGCCGTGCTGTCAAACTTCATGCGTATTGACAGGACCCCGGCGACAGCACAGAGTTTTGCTCATGAAAACCATGCCCTTTTATGTCGTTCCCGTCCTTTGGCTGATCTCGTTCTTCTTTAGCGTGCCGCTGGTCGAGCCGTATGAGGTTTCCCGTCTTGTGGCGCTGGCGGCGGCGGTCGCGGCGCTGGGGGCTGTCCTGGTTGATCCGGCGAATAAACTGGCTACCATTAAGATCACACCGCTTTCGGTGCTGGTCAGCTTGTTTCTGGTGTGGTGCGGGCTGACGTTCTTCTGGTCGGTATCGCCATTTGTCACCGTGATTGCGTTCGGTATGCTTTGTTTGCTGCCTTTGTGGTTTCTCACCTTTGCTTTGTTACCGATTACCACGGCGCAAATCATGTTAACACTGCGTCTGGCTGTTGCGACCTTGGCGCTGCTGGCGTTGTGGGCGCTGGCTCAGTATTTCGTATTCACGTCTTTCATGACCATTAATGTCACCTTCCGTTATCCGTTCGCGGACCCTAATAATTATGCGGCGATTTTGAATATGGGTTTGTTCGCGGCGCTGGGGTTATCGTTCACAACGGGGCATCATTCTGAACGTCTGTGGTCATGGATAGCGGCCGCACTGATGATGGCGGCGATTGTCCTGATCGGCAGTCGCGTGGCGATGGCCGTATCTGTTTTAGGGTTGATCACATTCGCGTTACTGGGCCGTCGCAGTGCCGGTTTTGATTTCAAGCAGATTGGGTTTGTATTATTGGCGGGTGTTGTGGCACTGCTGGCGACAACATTGTTCAGCGGTGAACGTATCACCAGCGTGATGCGTGTAACGGAATTGGTGCAGCCTGCGCAGGATGCCAGCCTGTCAGCACGCTTTATGATCTGGGCGTCTTCGTGGGAATTGCTGAAACAGCATTTTCTGGTGGGGGCAGGGTTGGGCAGTTTCTTTCTGCTCTATCCCGGGGTGCGGGATGCGGCTGAGGTGGCATCCTCCGGTTTGATGGCCCATGCTGACCCGCTGCAATTTGGTATCGAGGCGGGATTGCCTGCGGTTATCCTGCTTTATGCGATTTTGGTTTGTGTGCTGGTGGGGTTCATTCAATTCCTGCGCTCTGACCAGCCTGCACAAACACGGCTGATGGTGATCGGCCTTTTCTGTGCGTTGTTGACGCTGGCCATTCATATGCACGCGAGCTTTCATTTGTTCATTGCTGCGCCATTGACATTGGCCGGGATGATGATGGGTGTGCTGGCCCGCTATCTGCCTGCGCGTCAACTCGTTACATGCAAGCTGATGCCGTGGGGCATGGTTGATCTGTTGCTGTTAGCTTCGTTTCTAGTGGTGCTGCAAACTTGCCTGTTTAGTGAAATGCACACACGTCAGGGGCTGGCGGCCATGGATCGCGGGGATATGCAGACCTTTGGTGCGAAGATCAATCAGGCGGGCGCAGAGGGGTTTGGCCTAAATCCGCGGCCCTATGTTCTGGCGGCATCAATTCCCATGGGTATCCTCCAGACCTCCAGATTGCCGGAGGAAGAACGCGAAAAATTATTCCGTCAGGCCGATGGCTTAATTGATCAGGGGCTGTCCCGTTCACCGCTCAGCGCGGGGGCTTATTTCTCCAAGGGGCTTTTGTATGCCTCGACCGGACGGGGGGAGGAAGCCCAGCAATTCTTTGAAAAAGCACTTAAAATTGACCCGCGCCATGAACGTGCACGGCAGATGCTGGCCCGTTAGAGACCTTTTCCACAGGATTATGGGTAAATCACTGAATCAGGGATGGTTTTCCGGAGTCCGATATGCGACTTAAGGGGAGAGTATAAACCTCCTTGATTCGCAGAACATTCTTCTGCCAGTAATAGAGACATGAGCGAAGACGACGATATCCTCCGTTATGACAGAATGGTTGAACAAGCCCTCCGCGGTGTTGTGCGCCAAGCGGTCAAGGAAGTGATCGACAGCAAGAACAAGCTGCCGGGCAATCACAATTTCTACATTACATTCATGACCGATTATCCGGGCGTGGAAATTCCCGACTATTTGCGTGAACGCTATCCTGGTGAAATGACCATCGTTCTGCAGTATCAATTCTATGATCTGTTCGTCGATGCCGAGAAAATGGGCGTAACGCTGTCTTTCAACAACGTGCTTGAGCGCCTGCAGATTCCGCTGGGTGCTATTACAATCTTTGCTGATCCTTCCGTAAACTTTGCGCTGCAGTTCCAGCCGCTGGGTGAAGAAGGTTCTGATGATTTCGATCCTGATGATGAATTGCCTGATGATACGGGTGATGATGACAAGACGCCGAAAAAATCAGGCAGTAAGTCAGGCGAAGTTGTATCGCTGGATCAATTCCGGAAGAAATAATGTACCGCACCAATATTTCTCCTGACCATGAGCCTTACAAGGTTCTTATGGCGCGTGGTGATTTTGTCGATTCCGCGCGTGACAACCGCAAGGTCCCTTACAAGATTTATTATCCGGCTGAGATAACGGGCAAGGTGCCTGTTGTGATCTGGTCGCATGGTCTGGGCGGCAGCCGCGATGGTGCGGGCTTTATCTCACGCTTTCTGGCGGCACATGGTTATGTGATCGTGCATGTCCAGCATCTGGGCACGGATAGCAGCCTGTGGGAAGGCAAGCCCGGGCATCCGTGGGATGTGATCCGTAATTCCAATTACGGCCCGGCAGAGGTCTTGCATCGTTATCAGGATATTCCGTTCGTCCTTAATCAGTTGCCCACGTGGGCGGCTGAAAATCCGGCTGTGGGCCAGATCATGGATTTATCCGTGATCGGCATGTCCGGACATTCTTTCGGTGCGAACACCACGCAAGTGATGGCAGGTCAACGCTTTGGTAAACCGAATGCGTTGCAGAGCCTTAAAGAGCCACGCTTTAAAGCAGGTATTCTCTACAGTCCGGTGCCGAGCTTTAACACCGAAAGCCCACGTGAAGAGATTTACGGCGATATCAGTCTGCCGTTATTCCACATGACAGGCACAGATGACACCAGCCCGATTGAAGGATTTGGTTATGAACGTCGTCTAGAAGTATCGAATTATAGCGCCGGACCTGAACAAGCCCTGATGGTTCTGAATGGTGGCGATCACATGGTTTATAACGGCAGCCGTGGCCAGCTGGGTGATAATCCCAAGCGCAAGGATCATGAGAATATCATCAAGATTGCCGCGCTCGCTTATTGGGATGCCTATCTCAAGAATGATAAATCCGCCCGTCAGTGGTTGTTTGAGGGCGGATTTAGCGATTGGCTGAATGGTGACGGTACGTTTACCGTGCGTGCTTAAACAGGTTTTACCACATCTACATAAGTCACCGCCGGATGAAGAACCGATGCCGTGCTGTCGGTGGGCGTTTTCAGCAGACTACGGACGTGTGCACGATTTTGCTGTAGGGCCTTGTCGTGGGAATTGCTCAGGCTTGTAACCAGTAATGAATCAGCAACAGTAACCGCAGTGATGCTGTCATAGGTTTTATATTGTTCTGGACATGGCTGATCGAGTTCCCATTGATCGTTTTCATTGGCGCCATTATTGATCAGATATTCTACGCAAGAGCCTGCCCCGGCATGGATTGCGAATTTCAATGCGCGATTATAATCACCCTGAATATCTCCACCAGCATTATGCCAGTATGTCAGTTGTTGCAGGTCACCGATCTTTGCTGCCTTTTGCAGGTTTCCATTTAATGTTTCCTGAAGGCCAATGCCCATATAGGCAAACAATCCAAAACTCTGCGCCAGTTTAGCAGTCCTTTGCGCCAGCGTTAATTCACGCATAGACGGTTGGGATTGATTACCCAGTGCACCGAACGCTGTTTTGATCGATGGCAGGTTATCGGGATCTTGGTTATCGAGGTCATAGGACATGGTGGCAGCCTTGCTTCATGGTGTGTTTCATGGCCGGACTATATCATGT
>Ga0247823_10003119_pt1 | contig 13541 bp, 10 predicted proteins | sample 13C_PalmiticAcid_2_FD_192426 | JGI IMG/M metagenome (GOLD analysis project Ga0247823, IMG submission 192426) | Soil microbial communities from agricultural site in Penn Yan, New York, United States - 13C_PalmiticAcid_Day30 | ecosystem: Environmental > Terrestrial > Soil > Agricultural land...
GATCGGCGCCATCGCCTCGGGCGTGTAGCCGGCGACGTTCTTGCGCAGCGCCTCATAGTTCTCCGTGCGCTCGGCGATGAAGGCCTCGTCGACCAGGCCCTCGGTGACGATGACGTTCATCAGCGCGTTGAGCATCGCGACGTCGGTGTCGGCCTTGAACTGCAGGAAGCGGTGCGCCAGGCGCGACAGGTCCGAGCGGCGCGGATCCATGATGATGAGCTTGGTGCCGCTCTTGGCCGCGTTCTTGATGAAGGTGGCCGCCACCGGGTGGTTCACGCTCGGGTTGGCGCCGATGATGACCACCACCTCGGCCTTCGTGACGTCCATCACCGGATTGCTGACCGCGCCGGAGCCGATGCCCTCGAGCAGCGCCACCACCGACGAGGCGTGGCACAGGCGCGTGCAGTGGTCGACGTTGTTGCTGCCGAAGCCGGTGCGTACCAGCTTCTGGAACAGGTACGCCTCTTCGTTGCTGCCCTTGGCCGAGCCGAAACCGGCGAGCGACTTCTTGCCGTGCTTGTCGCGGATCGCCTTGAGGCCACCACCGGCAAAGTCCAGCGCTTCTTCCCAGGTGGCCTCGCGGAAGAGGTCCATCACGCGGTCCGGGTCCATCACGAAGTCGCCCGACTTCGGCGGCGCGTCCTTGCGGCGGATCAGCGGCTTGGTCAGGCGTTGCGGGTGGTGCGCGTAGTCGAAGCCGTAGCGGCCCTTGACGCACAGGCGCCCCTGGTTGGCCGGGCCGTCACGGCCCTCGACGTAGAGGATCTTGTCGTCCTTGACGTTGTAGGTGAGCTGGCAGCCGACGCCACAGTACGGGCACACCGAGTCGACCTGCTTGTCCGGCACCGCGAGCGCCGCATCGCGCGCCGGCATCAGCGCACCGGTCGGGCAGGCCTGCACGCATTCGCCGCAGGCCACGCAGGTCGACACGCCCATCGGGTCGTCCATGTCGAACACGATCTTCGCGTGGTCGCCGCGGAAGGCCAGCCCGATCACGTCGTTGACCTGCTCGTCGCGGCAGGCACGCAGGCAGCGTGTGCACTGGATGCAGGCGTCGAGGTTGACCGCGATGGCCGGGTGCGACACGTCCTGCACCGGCTGCGCGCGCGCCGCGAAGCGCGGCTTGCCGACGCCGAGCTTGGCCGACCATTGGTCGACCTCGTTGTGGCGCGTGTAGTCGGCCTCGGGCATGTCGGCCTGCAGCAGCTCGAGCACCAGCTTCTGCGACTTGACGGCACGTTCGCTGTCGGTCGTGACCTTCATGCCTGGCGTGGCGGCACGGCAGCACGAGGGCGCGAGCACGCGTTCGCCGGCGATCTCCACCACGCAGGCGCGGCAGTTGCCCACCGCGTCGAGGCCGGGCTTGTAGCAGAGGTGCGGGATCTCGACGCCCTCGCGCTTGGCGATCTCGATGATCGGCTCGCCCTGCAGGCCGGTGACGTCGCGGCCGTTGAGGCTGAAGGTGACCGTTTCGCGTGCTGTCATTTCTTCAGCTCCTCGGGGAAGTACTTGATGACGCAATCCACGGGATTCGGAGCGGCCTGGCCGAGGCCGCAGATCGATGCGTCGCGCATCACCTGCGACAGGTCGGCCAGCAGTTCGAGATCCCACTTGGGCTTGTCGATCAGGGCCGAAGCCTTTGCAGTGCCGTTGCGGCAGGGCGTGCACTGGCCGCAGGACTCGTGCGCGAAGAAGCGCATCATGTTGCGCGCCGCCGCAACGGCCGTGTCCTGGTCGGACAACACGATCACCGCGGCCGAGCCGATGAAGCAGCCGTAGGGCTGCAGCGTGTCGAAGTCGAGCGGGATGTCGCCCATCGACGCGGGCAGGATGCCGCCCGACGCGCCACCCGGCAGGTAGCCGTAGAAGGTCTGGCCGTCGGGCATGCCGCCGCAGTACTCGTCGATCAGTTCCTTGATCGTGATGCCCGCCGGCGCCAGCTTGACGCCCGGGCTCTTCACGCGCCCGGAGACCGAGAAGGAGCGCAGGCCCTTGCGGTCGTTGCGGCCGTGCGAGGCGAACCAGGCGCCGCCCTTCTCGAGAATCTCGCGCACCCAGTACAGGGTCTCGAAGTTGTGTTCGAGCGTCGGACGACCGAACAGGCCGACCTGCGCCACGTAGGGCGGGCGCAGGCGCGGCATGCCGCGCTTGCCTTCGATCGATTCGATCATCGCCGACTCTTCGCCGCAGATGTAGGCACCCGCGCCGCGCCGCAGCTCGATCTCAGGCATGCCGGGGTACGGCGGCTGCGCCCGCAGCTTGGCCAGCTCGCGCTCGAGCATCGTGCGGCAGCCGTGGTACTCGTCGCGCAGGTAGATGTAGACCTTGGCGATGCCCACCGCCCAGGCGGCGATCAGCATCCCTTCGAGGAAGCGGTGCGGGTCGCGCTCGAGGTAGACGCGGTCCTTGAAGGTGCCGGGCTCGCCCTCGTCGATGTTCACCGCCATCAGGCGCGGCGCCGGTTCGTTGCGCACGATGCGCCACTTGCGTCCGGCCGGGAAGCCCGCGCCGCCCAGGCCGCGCAGGCCCGAGTCCTCGAGCGCCTTGATCACGTCCTCGACCTCGAGCTCGCCGGCGATGCAGGTCTTGAGCAGCGCGTAGCCGCCCTCATCCTTGTAGGCCTGCAAGTCGACGAAGCCTTGCGGCTCGTGCTTGGTGCGCTTGGCCTTCACGGCCGTCTGCACCGACGTGGTCGTCGCGTTGGCGATCGGGAACTGCCCCACTGCCACCGCCGGCGCCTGTTCGCAGCGGCCGATGCACGGCGCCGCGATCACGCGCACATCCGTGCCGAGAATCGCCGGCAGGCGCGCCAGCAGGTCCTGCGCACCGGCCATCTCGCACGACAGGCCGTCGCACACGCGCACCGTCAGCGCCTGCGGCGCGCTGTCGCCTTCCTTCACGATGTCGAAGTGGTGATAGAAGCTCGCCACCTCGAACACCTCGGTCTGCGCCAGGCCCATTTCCTTGGCCAGCGCCGCGAGGTGGCGCGCGCTCAGGTGGCCGAAGTGATCCTGCAGCTTGTGCAGGTGCTCGATCAGCAGGTCGCGCGCGCGCGACGCGGTGCCGAGCAGCTTCTGCACGTCGGCGAGCGCCGCAGGGTCGACGGCACGGCCCTTGGGCGTGGCGCGCTTGCGCTGGCGGTCCTCCGGCACGGCGACGATGGGAATGGTTCTGGCGTTCATCGAATCTCTCTTGCTGCGCTGCTCAGACAGCGCCTTCGGCGCGCAGGGCGGCCACGTCGCTGGCGGAGAAGCCGAGCTGGGAAAGCACCTCGTCGGTGTGTTCGCCGAGCAGCGGCGAGCGGAGCACCTCGGTCGGGCTGTCCGACAGCTTGATCGGGTTGCCTACGGTCAGGTACTTGCCGCGCGTCGGGTGATCGACCTCGACCACGGTGCCGGTGGCGCGCAGCGAGGGCTCGTAGGCGATCTCCTTCATCGACAGGATCGGGCCGCACGGGATGTCGAGCTTGTTCAGGATGTCCATGGCCTCGAACTTGTCCTTGGTCATGGTCCACTGCTCGATGCGGCGGAAGATCGGTTTCAGGTGCAGCAGCCGTGCCTGCGGCGTCGCGAAGGCCTCGTCCTCGATCCAGCCTTCCTCGCCGATCACCTTGCAGATCGCCGGCCACACCGCCGCCTGGGTGATGAAGTAGATGTAGGCGTTGGGGTCGGTCTCCCAGCCCTTGCACTTGAGGATCGCACCCGGCTGGCCGCCGCCAGAGGCGTTGCCCGCGCGCGGCACCGAGTCACCGAACTTGCCGTCCGGATACTGCGGGAACTCGTGCAGCGTGTGCGTGCGTTCGAGCCGCTGCTGGTCGCGCAGCTTGACGCGGCACAGGTTGAGCACCGCATCCTGCATCGGCGCCAGCACCTTCTGGCCACGGCCGCTGTGCGTGCGCTGGTACAAGGCGGCGACGATGCCCAGCGCCAGGTGCAGCCCGGTGCCGCTGTCGCCGATCTGCGCGCCGGTGACCATCGGCATGCCGTCCACCTCACCGGTGGTCGACGCGGCGCCCCCGGCACATTGCGCCACGTTCTCGTAGACCTTGCAGTCCACGTACGGCCCGGGACCGAAGCCCTTGACCGAGGCGACGATCATGCGCGGGTTGACGTCGTGGATGTGCTCCCAGGTGATGCCCATGCGGTCGAGCGCGCCGGGCGCGAAGTTCTCGACCATCACGTCGCAGGTCTTGATCAGGCGGTCGAGGACGGCCATGCCACCCTTCTTCTTCGTGTTGACCGTGATCGAGCGCTTGTTGTGGTTCAGCATCGTGAAGTAGAGGCTGTCCACGCCGGGAATGTCGCGCAGCTGCTGCCGCGTCGCGTCGCCCTCCCCCGGCCGCTCGACCTTGATCACGTCCGCGCCGAGCCAGGCCAGCAGCTGCGTGCAGGTCGGGCCCGATTGAACGTGCGTGAAGTCGAGGATGCGTACCCCTTCGAGCGCCTTGCCCATGTCGTCAACTCCGGAAGTGCATGAGTGAAGTATCGGGTCAGCCGGGCTTGAGCTGCGCTTCGAGTTCGGTGACACGCTTGCGCAGCGCGCGCTCCTCGGCGAAGCGGTCGGTCTCGTCGCGGATCACCGAGGCGATCGCGCTCACCTTGCCGTCGGGCCCGAACAGCATCGCCACCGTGAAGGCGATCGACAGCGCCCGCCCGGCCTTGTCCACCGCCGGCACGCGCAGCACGTCGTGGCCGTACTTGGTGGTGCCGGTGGCCATCGACTTGTCGAACCCTTCCCAGTGGCGCTTGCGCAGGCGCTCCGGAATGATCATGTCCATCGACTGGCCCATGGCCTCGGCCTCGCTGAAGCCGAACATGCGTTCGGCAGCCGGGTTCCAGACGATGACCTTGCCTTCGGCGTCGCTGACGACCACGGCATCGCCGATCGCGCTCACCAGGGCGTTCAAGTCGATGTTGGCATGCATGGCGTGGCTCCTTGTGAGCGGCGGATGGAAAAACGGCGCCCGACCGGGCGCCGTTTCACAGGGCCGGGCCCCCGGTCTCGGCCGCGAAGATCAGACGGCCTTGGCTTCGTGCATCGCGGCGATCTGCTGCGCCGTGTAGCCCAGCTCGGCCAGCACCTCGTCGGTGTGCTCGCCCAGCAGCGGCGAGGCCGTGACCTCGGGCTTGAGGTCCGAGAACTTGATCGGGCTGCCGACGGTGAAGTAGGAGCCGCGCACCTTGTGCGGCACTTCGACGATCGAGCCGCTCTTGCGCAGCGACTCGTCGACCAGCAGTTCCTTCATCGACAGCACCGGGGCGCAGGGGATGTCGAACTTGCGGAAGATGTCGACCGCCTCGTACTTGGTCTTGTCCTTGATGAAGTTCTCGATGGTCGCGAAGATCTCTTCGATGTGCGGCTGGCGGGCACGCGGCGTGGTGTAGGCCGGATCGGTCTTCCATTCCGGCTTGCCGAGCGCGTCGCAGATCGGCTCCCAGGCGTGGCCCTGGATCGTGAAGTAGATGTAGGCGTTGGGGTCGGTCTCCCAGCCCTTGCACTTCAGGATCCAGCCCGGCTGGCCGCCGCCGCCGGCGTTGCCGCCGCGCGGCGTCACCTTGTCGGCGAAGGCCTCCATCTCGTGCGGGTACTGCGGGTACTCCTCGAGGTAGCCGACCTTCTCCAGGCGCTGCTGGTCGCGCATCTTGACGCGGCACAGGTTCAGCACCGCGTCCTGCATCGACACGGCAACCTTCTGGCCCTTGCCGGTCTTCTGCTTGCCGATGTAGGCGGTCAGGATGCCGATGGCCAGGTGCATGCCGGTGTTCGAGTCGCCGAGCGCCGCGGCCGAGATCGTCGGTGCGGAGTTCTCGCCCTTCCACCAGCCGGTGGTCGAGGCCGCGCCGCCGGCGCACTGCGCCACGTTCTCGTAGACCTTCAGGTCCTCGTAGTGGTGGCCTTCGGAAAAGCCTTTCACCGACGCCAGGATCATGCCGGGGTTGAGCTTCTGGATGTACTCCCAGGTGAAGCCCATGCGGTCGAGCGCGCCGGGGCCGAAGTTCTCGACCATCACGTCGGACTCGCGAATCAGCTTCTCGAGCACCGCCTTGCCCTCGCCCTTCTTGGTGTCCAGCGTCAGCGAGCGCTTGTTGCTGTTGAGCATCGTGAAGTACAGCGCGTCGGCGTCGGGGATGTCGCGCAGCTGGCTGCGGGTGACGTCGCCGGAGCCGGGGCGCTCGACCTTGATGACATCGGCGCCGAACCAGGCCAGCAACTGGGTGCAGGCCGGGCCCGCCTGCACGTGCGTGAAGTCGATGATCTTGATGCCCTTGAGGGGGAGGTTGCCGGACATGTGCTACTCCTTGCGTTGCTCTTGTGGAAAACGGATTACTTCTTCAGAACCGCGGCCGGGTTCAGGCTCGTGATGCGACCGCTCTCGGTGCCGGCGGTTTCGTCGATGATGGCGTTGATCAGCGTCGGCTGGCGCGACTTGATTGCTTCTTCCATGCCCTTGCGCAGCTCGGCCGGCGTGGTGGCGTAGACGCCGACGCCACCGAAGGCCTCGATCAGCTTCTCGTAGCGCGAGTCCTTGACGAACACCGTCGGGGCCACGTCGGCGCCGCCGGTCGGGTTCTTGTCGGTGCCGCGGTAGACGCCGTTGTTGTTCATGATGACGATGCACACCGGCAGGTTGTAGCGGCAGATCGTCTCGACCTCCATGCCGCTGAAGCCGAACGCGCTGTCACCCTCGATCGCGATCACCGGCTGGCCGGACTCGACCGCGGCCGCGACCGCGAAGCCCATGCCGATGCCCATCACGCCCCAGGTGCCGACGTCCAGGCGCTTGCGCGGCTTGTACATGTCGACGATCGAGCGTGTGAAGTCCAGGGCGTTGGCGCCTTCGTTGACCAGCATCGCGTCCGGATTGGCCTTCACGATGTCGCGCACCACGTTCAGCGCGCTGTGGAAGTTCATCGGCTTCGGGTCCTTGGCCAGGGTCTCGGCCATCTTGGCGACGTTCTTGGTCTTCTTGTCGGCCACCGCGTTCAGCCACTCGGCCGGCGGCTTGGCCCAGCCGCTGCCCAGGCCGGCCAGCAGCGCCGAGACGCAGGAGCCGATGTCGCCCACCACGGGCGCGTCGATGCGCACGTTGCTGTCCATCTCGGTCGGCGAAATGTCGACCTGGATGAACTTCTGGCCGCCCCAGTCCTTGTGGTCCTTGCCGCCCCAGGTCTTGCCCTTGCCGTGCGAGAGCAGCCAGTTCAGGCGCGCGCCGATCAGCAGCACCACGTCGGCTTCGGGCAGCACGAACGAGCGCGCCGCCGAGGCCGATTGCTCGTGGGTGTCGGGCAGGATGCCCTTGGCCATCGACATCGGCAGGTAGGGAATGCCGGTCCTCTCGACCAGGGCGCGCAGGTCGGCGTCTGCCTGGGCGTAGGCTGCCCCCTTGCCGAGCACGATCAGCGGTTTCTTCGCGCCCTTGAGCAGGTCCAGCGCGCGCCTGACGGCGTCCGGAGCCGGGATCTGGCGCGGCGCCGGGTCCACCACCTCGATCAGCGAGGCGGCGCCGGCGGCGGCGTCCATGGTCTGGGCGAACAGCTTGGCCGGCAGGTCCAGGTAGACCCCGCCCGGGCGGCCGGAGACCGCCGAACGGATGGCCCGCGCGATGCCCACGCCGATGTCCTCGGCATGCAGCACGCGGAAGGCGGCCTTGCACAGCGGCTTGGCGATGGCCAACTGGTCCATCTCCTCATAGTCGCCCTGCTGCAGGTCGACGATCTCGCGCTCGGACGAGCCGGAGATCAGGATCATCGGGAAGCAGTTGGTGGTGGCATTGGCCAGCGCCGTGAGGCCGTTCAGGAAGCCAGGCGCCGAGACCGTCAGGCACACGCCGGGCTTGCCGGTCATGAAGCCGGCGATCGCGGCGGCGTTGCCGGCGTTCTGCTCGTGCCGGAACGAGATCATGCGGAAACCCTCGGCCTGGGCCATGCGCGTCAGGTCGGTGATCGGGATGCCGGGCAGGCCGTAGATCGTCGTGATCCCGTTGAGCTTCAGGGCATCGAGGACGAGGTGGAAGCCGTCTGTCATCTTGGTGACTTCGCTGGGGGTCGCTGCGGGCGAGAGAACTGCCGACATGGCATGCTCCTGGGGGTCGGGGAAGGGACTGGCGGCTATGGTAGAAAAGCGGTCTTCGCTTCCCCGTTGACCGCGGTCAACTTTCGGAAATTGGCCGCCGGCCGGGCCGCCAAACCGTCCCCTCGCGCGCGCCCCGCGCGCACTCAGCAATGACCCTGCTGGCCAGTCACCCTGAACGCAACATCATCCACGTCCAGTTGCGACAGAACGTCGTGCTGAAGACGATGACCGACGCCGAGCGCGCCGAGCTCGAGCAACAGCTGAACATCGTCGACTGCGCCAAGGGCGACTACCTGCTGCACCAGGGCGTGCACGAGATGGAGCAGTACTTCGTGCTCGACGGTATCCTGAAGCGGGTGGTGGCCAACGCCGACGCCAAAGAGATGATCCTGCGCTTCTCGGACGAGCGCGACATCGAGACCAGTTATGCCGCCTGGCGGCTGAACACGCCGACGCCGTACGCGATCGTCAGCGTCACCAAGGCCCGGGTGGCCAAGCTGCCGATGCCGCAGTGGGTGGCCTTCATGGACCGGCACCCGCGCTTCAAGGCCGAGTTCGAGTACGAGGTGATGCGGCTGATGAGCGAGATCCTGGCGCACACGATCACGCTGCACCTGCTGGACGCGCCGGGCCGCGTGCACCGCTTCATGCGCAAGCACGCCGAACTGGCCGAGCGGATCCCGAAGAAGCAGCTCGCGGCCTACCTGAACCTGTCGGCCGAGACGCTGAGCCGCCTGAAGCAACGAGGCAAGATCTAGCCGCTCGGGCTCAGGTCACCTTCGACGAGGTGAACAGGCGCGAGCTGGCCATCACGCGCAACTGGCTGTCGACGCCAGCCACGCCCGGCACGGCGGCGGCCACCTTTTCGGCGGCGTCGCGCTCGGCGATGCTCACGACAATGCCGCGCAGCACGACCACGCTGCCGCTGCCCTCGATCAGCACGTCGACGTCGCGTGTCTCTTCGTGCGCGCGCAGCGCCGCGCGCACATGTGCGTGCAGCGCCATCGCCTGCAGCAGCGCGCGCGAGGCCTCGGTCTCGCTGAACTCGGGGCGCGCCAGCAGGGCCTTGATCTGATGGACGCAGGTGTCCACCGACAGGCGGTCGGTGTTCAGCACCATGTCGAAGTGCACCGGGTCGCCCCAGTTGACGCCGAACTGCTCGTGCATGCGCGTGGCGTTGGACTGGTCGCTGCGCCGGATCTCGTTCTCGGCCAGCTCGCGGTCGTCGGTGTCGAGCTCCTTCATCAGCCAGTCGACGCGCTTGTCGAAGGGCCGCATGATGCGGATGCAGGGCACGTGCGGCACCGAGCGCAGCAGGCTGGTCGCCCCCCAGCCGCGCAGCACCACATTGCCCTTGGCCGCGGCCTCCAGCACCTCTTCGGAGGTGTAGACGGCGATGCTCTCGCGATCGGCCGTCAGGCGCTCGATCGGCCCGGCCTTGCCAGCGCGCAGCCGGTTGATCAGGCTCTTGGACACGTGCATCTTGTTGGCGACCCGCTCGGCCACCTCGTGCTGCAGTGTCGCGATGCCCAGCTCGCCGGCCAGCTGGTCGGCCACGTCCTGGGCCAGCGAGCCCATGCCCTGGGTGAGTGCGATGACGGGCATCTCGGCCTCCTCGTTTCGGGTCAGTCGATCGGACGCTGGGCAGCCAGCTCGTCCACCTTGGGCGCACGAACCAGCGCCAGCAGCTTGGAGATCAGCGGCCAGCACAGCATGATCAGGGCCAGCGTCGTGATGCTGCCGACCAGCGGGTTGGCCCACATGATGCTCACTTCACCCTGCGACACCAGCATGGCCTGACGGAACGAGTCCTCGGCCTTGTCGCCCAGCACCAGGGCCAGCACCAGCGGCGCCAGCGGGTAGTCGAGCTTCTTGAACACGTAGCCGATCACGCCGAACAGCAGCATGAGCCAGATGTCGAGCATCGCGTTGTGCACCGTGTAGGCACCGATGGCGCAGATCACGATGATCACCGGAGCGATGATCGAGAACGGGATGCGCAGGATCGAGGCGAACAGCGGCACCGTCGACAGCACGACGATCAGGCCGACCAGGTTGCCGAGGTACATCGAGGCGATCAGGCCCCAGACGAATTCCTTCTGCTCGACGAAGAGCAGCGGGCCGGGCTGCAGGCCCCAGATCAGCAAGCCGCCCAGCAGCACCGCCGCGGTCGGCGAACCGGGGATGCCCAGCGCCAGCATCGGCAGCAGTGCGCTCGTGCCGGCGGCGTGCGCCGCCGTTTCCGGCGCCACGACGCCCTCGATCTCGCCGGTGCCGAACTTCGGCCCGTTCTTGGAGAACTTCTTGGCCAGGCCGTAGCTCATGAACGAGGCCGGCGTCGCGCCGCCCGGCGTGATGCCCATCCAGATGCCCACCAGCGAGCTGCGCAGCGAGGTCATCCAGTACTTCGGCAGTTCCTTCCAGGTCTGCCAGACGATCTTCGGGTCGATCTTCGCCGACTTGCCGGAGAAGTTCAGCCCCTCTTCCATCGACAGCAGGATCTCGCCGATGCCGAACAGGCCGATCACCGCGATCAGGAAGTCGAAGCCGCGCATCAGCTCGGTCAGGCCGAAGGTCATGCGCAACTGGCCGGTCACCGTGTCCATGCCCACGGCCGCAAGCGCAAAGCCGAGCGCCATCGCCACCAGGATCTTGAATGGGTTGCCCTTGCCCATGCCGACGAAGCTGCAGAAGGTGAGCAGGTAGACCGAGAAGAACTCGGGCGCGCCGAACTTGAGCGCGAACTTGGCCACCAGCGGCGCCAGGAAGGTGATCATCAGCACCGCGACGAAGGCGCCGATGAAGGACGAGGTGAACGCCGCCGTCAGGGCCTGCCCGGCGTGGCCCTTTTGCGCCATCGGATAGCCGTCGAAGGTGGTGGCCACCGACCACGGCTCGCCCGGGATGTTGAACAGGATCGAGGTGATGGCGCCGCCGAAGAGGGCGCCCCAGTAGATGCACGACAGCATCACGATCGCCGAGGTGGGCGACATCGTGAAGGTCAGCGGCAGCAGGATGGCCACGCCGTTGGCGCCACCCAGGCCGGGCAGCACGCCGATCAGCACGCCCAGGATGATGCCGACGAACATCAGCCCGATGTTCAACGGCGTCAGCACCACGGCAAAGCCGTGCATCAGTGCGCCAAGTTCTTCCATGAGTCGAAACTCCCGTAGATGCGTCGAAGGTCAGTAGCCGAGGAAGCCGAGCAGGTCGAGCGCGCCCTTGTACAGGGGCACCTTGAACCAGACTTCGAACATCACGAAGAACAGGGCATTGACCGCCACCCCGACCACGATGCTCTTCAGCGGCGAGTACTTGCCCAGGATGATCATGAACAGCGCAATGAAGAGCGCGGAGGCCACGTACAGCCCCAGCGCCATGATCGCGCCCACGTAGATCGCCGACGGCACCAGCACCGACAGCACCCGCTTGAGCTGGACCGAGTCGACGAAGACCTCTTCGTCCGTGGCCCGCGCCCGCAGCGACTGCACGAAGATCGCGCTGCCGCACACGGCCAGAATCAGGCCGATGTAGAAGGGAAAGTAGCCGGCGCCGGGCCCGTCGCTGCCCCAGTCCGCGCCAAGGCGACGGGCTTCGAAGATGACGACCGCTCCGATCGCGACCAGCACGACCGAGACGATCGCGTCCATCGTGGAGTTGCGGGCGACCGGGGTTCCCTCCGTGCCTTCGCCGGGCGTTTCATGTGCCATGGTGTGCTCCAACAAGGGGCGATGCTGCCCCGGGCCGCCCACCATCGCGGCGGGCGGCATCAGATCTTTACAGTGTGCTCCCGGCCGGCGGCGCCGGCCAGTCCCGGGCGCTTACTTCGCGAGGAAGCCGGCCTCGGTCATCAGGGTGCGGTGCAGGATTTCCGCGTTGGACACCCACTTGACGTAGTCCGTCCCGGACAACGCGGTTGTGTTGAAGGCGCCCTTCTCCATGAACTCCTTCCAGTCCGGCGTCGCACGCACCTTGTTCATCAGGTCGACGTAGTAGGCCTGCTGCTCCGGCGTGACGCCCGGCGCCATGAAGATGCCGCGCAGCATCACGTAGTCCGTCGGCACGCCCGACTCCTTGCAGGTCGGGATGTCGTTCCACGACATCGTGGCCGTGACCTTTTCCTTGTAAGGCATGCGCGTGTCGTCGAACACGCACAGCGGGCGCAGCGAGCCGGCGCGCCACTGGGCCACCGCCTCGATCGGGTTGTTGACCGACGAGTCGATGTGCTTGCCCACCAGCTGCACCGCAACCTCGCCGCCGCCCTTGAACGGCACGTAGATGAACTTGGTGCCGGTAGCCTTCTCGAGGCCGACGGTGATGATCTGGTCTTCCTGCTTCGAGCCGGTGCCGCCCATCTTCATCTTGTTCGGGCCTGCGGCCTTGACGGCGGCAACGTACTCGTTGGCGGTCTTGTAGGGCGACTCGGCGTTGACCCACAGCACGAACTGGTCGAGCGCCAGCATCGACACCGGGGTCATGTCCTTCCAGCTGAACGGCACGCCGGTGGCCATCGGCGTCGTGAACAGGTTGGACAGCGTGATGATGATCTTGTGCGGGTCGCCCTTGGCGTCCTTCACCGACAGGAAGCCTTCGGCACCGGCACCGCCCGCCTTGTTGATGACGACCATCGACTCCTTCATCAACTTGTGCTTGACGATGATGCCCTGGATCAGGCGCGCCATCTGGTCGGCGCCGCCGCCGGTGCCGGCGGGAATCACGAACTCGACCGGCTTGGTCGGCTCCCATGCCGCCTGGGCGGACGGGGCCATCAACGCCAGCGCGGCCGCAGCGGCGCAGGACAGTCGGGTCAGCGAGCGACCAAGGGTCGAACGGCGGGGGCTGGTGCTAGCGCTCATCGTCATGTCTCCAGTGTGGCTGTCGGTTCGGTCGGAAGCCGCGCTTGGTGCCTGCACGGTCATCCTGGGTGAGTGGCGCGATGGTCTGCAGGACTGCAGGAATTTCTATTGACCGCAGTCAAGATCAAGGGACAACCCGGTCCGCGCGCAATGTACGTGAACGGCTCAGCGGCACGCGCTGTTGACTCGAGGCCCGTCCGAGCGATCGGCATGCACGTGTGCTCGACAGCGCGCCGACGCGCACGCGCGCTCGCAAGCCGCCCGCAATCCAAGCGACCAGCAGGGCGCACCGGTACTTTCACTGATCACGCTAACCCTGATACCCGACATGGCGCGCCGGTCCTCAGGTCCAACGCATGATGCCGGGCATCGAGACCCATCCTGACCCACCCCACCGCGCATGAGCACCCGGATCTACACGCACGAGGCCTGCCTCGAACACCAGCCTGGCCCGCACCACCCCGAATCGCCGCAACGCCTGACCGCCGTGCTGCAAGCGCTGGATGCGCCCGAGTTCGCAGCCGCGCAGCGGCTGCAGGCGCCGCGCGGCACGCGCGAGCAGGTTCTGCGCGTGCACGCCGCCGACTACTTCGACGCCGTCGAGCGCCAGGT
>Ga0247823_10003120_pt1 | contig 13540 bp, 9 predicted proteins | sample 13C_PalmiticAcid_2_FD_192426 | JGI IMG/M metagenome (GOLD analysis project Ga0247823, IMG submission 192426) | Soil microbial communities from agricultural site in Penn Yan, New York, United States - 13C_PalmiticAcid_Day30 | ecosystem: Environmental > Terrestrial > Soil > Agricultural land...
AACACCGCGTTGAGCGAGGGCAACCAGTCGTCATAGCTGTGGGTGTTGGTGATCGGCGCGCCGATCGTCGTCAGCCCGTCCGCCGACACTTCGGTATGCGCGAAGCGCAGGCCGACATTGCCGCGCACGCCGATGCCGAACAGACTGCGGTCATAGTCGTACTGGACATAGCCGCCGGTATCCTTCTCGCGGATCGCGTAGTTGAAGCCGAGGTTGTTCGACGAGCCGCCCGGAGAGAGGCGGAAGTCGCCGAACTTGTTGATGCAGTCGCAATCGAAGCCGAACACCGCCGCCATCTTGCGGTTGTCGGGTACCCAGAAGCGCGTGGTCGTGCCGGCGGGCACGTTAAGCCCCTGCCCCCAGTCGATGACGCGGCCGGTGGCCGCGACCGTGCTGCCCGCTTCAAGCAGCGTCGGCGACACCGCCTCCTGCGAGATACGGCGCAGTTCCTGCGTCGTGAAACCGAATTCGCGGCGCGAGAAGCCGAATTTGAGGTGATCCTCATCGATCGCGCGCCAGTTCAGGTCGATGCGACCGTTGCGGAAATCATTCTTGGTGTAGCGCGCCTGGACGCGGAGCACCGACATGCCCTTGATCGTGTCCCAATTGGCCGGGTTCGCCGCGTCGAAGCCGAAGTCGAGCAGCGGCATCCCCTGAGCGTTGCGTTCGTCATAGACGAAGTACCCATTGCCCGGCGTGCCCTGCCCGCTGTCGAGCCGGATCAGGTCGGACAGCAGGCCGAGGCTTTGGTTGACCGATTCCGAATAGCCCGCGACCACCGTCATCTGCAGCCGGTCGGTCAGTTCCTGTTCCAGCGTCACCGAAAGCTGTTTGAACTTGGTCGTATAGGTGTTGCCGTCGTCCGCCGAGCGATAGTCGATATTGCCCAGCTTGAGATAATCGGCCCAGGGCTGATCGGGGTTGCTGTTGTTGACGTGCGCTTCGAGCACGCGGGTCGAAGGTTTACCCACCAGCGCGTCGAGCAGCGCCATCTGGTTGGCGGTTGGGATATAGCCCACCGAACGCGGGTTGTTGTAATAGTCGAAGGCGTTGAGGTTGAACGGGTTGGTGCTGTTGGCGAAGCCCGCGAGCACCGCGCCGGTCCCTTCCGACCCCTGACAATTGATCGTCACCCCACCCGCGCCGCTGGCCGCGCAGGACGAGTAAAGCGCCGCAGATCCGGTGGTGGCGGTGTTGTATGCCGCGGTCGTGTTGTTGAAGCGGTTCAGGCCGATGGTCGAGATCTGGTAATGATCCGACTGGTTGCGAAAGCGCGAATAGACGCCGTCGACGCTGATCAGTGTTCCGTCGGCAGGCTCCCATTGGAACGAGGCGGTGAGGCCGAGTCGTTCCTGCTCAAGCTCCTGACGGCTTAGGCCCGGCAGCGTCGGGGTGATGACGGTCGAGCCGGGCGTGGTCTGCACCGTCGTCCCGTTGATGAACTGACGGATCGCGCCGCCATTGGGGTAGAGCAGCGCATAGGCGGCGGGGTCAGAGCCGCGCTGCGCGTCGCACGCCGCCTGACGGGTGATGTTGATGCCGGGGATCACCCCGTTGAAGTTGGGCGCAGTGGCGCTGCCGCCGTTGCACACCGTGTTCGACGGCGCGGCGAAACCTTCGCGTTCGGGGATGCCCGCGGCGGGCGACCCGGCGCTCAGCGTCGGCACCGCGAACGGCCGCGAATAGCCGTAGTCATAGGACGCGACCGACCGCCCATAGCTATCGATCGTGCGTTCCGCCTTGCTCCACGCGCCCGATATGGTGAGGCCCATGCGGCCAACGCCGGTGTCCCACTTGCCCGAGACCAGCCCGGCGATGCGCGGCGAAACCTTGCCGCCATTCTCGTAATAAGCGCCCTGCGCCGACAAGCCGAAGGTGAAGTTCTTGCGGTAATTGAGCGGACGTCCCGTGACGAGATCGACGGTCGCGCCGAGCGAGCCTTCGTCCACCTCGGCCGACGCGGTCTTGCGCACGGTGAGCGAGTTGAACAGCTCCGACGCGAAGGCATTGAAATCGAACCCGCGCGAGCGATTGGGCGTACTGCCCGAGTCATTGCCGCCCGAGGTGGAGAGCGCCTCCAGCCCGTTCAGACGGACTCGCGTGAAATCGGGGCCGAGACCGCGCACGGTGATCGTCCGCCCTTCGCCATTGTCGCGGTCGATCGTCACGCCGGGCAGGCGTTGAAGCGATTCGGCGAGGTTGGCGTCGGGAAAGTCGGCGATGTCCTCCGCGTTGATCGAATCGATGATCTCGTTCGAGCGGCGCTTGGCGTCGAGCGCGGTTTGCAAGGCGGCGCGATAGCCGGAGATGACCACCTCGTCCGTCTCGCTCTCCGCGGCCCCGGCGGGCGGCGGAGCCGTTTGCGCGGACGCGTATCCGCCCGCCAGGATCGTGCTCGCAAGCGCCATCGCAAGGCATGCGCCACTGGCCGGCCGGCGCCGGTCCTGCTGATCGATCGTCATGTCATTCCTCCCCAAAGTTGCGGACTGAAGCCACACGGCAGCTCTCCGGCCCCGCGTCGGCGTCCGCGTTCATCGATGTCGCTTGATCCATTCGGCATGGCGCGTGAGCACCGCCGCCCCCCAGTCGCCATACCAGGCGTAACCGCCGCGCCGCTCCTGCTCGACCTCGGCCAGCGCGTAGCGGATCACCCCGTCGCGCCCGACGAAGATCGGCCGGTTGGTGCCTATCTGATAGTAACGCGCCCAGACCGGCGAAGCGGACGGATCGGTATGGACGATGCGGTCGGCGTCAGTCGTCTCGACCCGGATGCCGGTGATCGCGGTCTTGCGATACCAGGCCACGCCCGCCTCGATCGCCGCCTTCACCTGCGCGTCCGGGCGCTCGATGCGCATCAGCAGCGACAGCACATTGGCGCTCTCACCGCCGCTGATCGCGACCGGTTCGAACGCGCGTGCGCCGCGCGGTTCCAGCGTCTTCTCGTCATATTGCTGTGCCCAGCCGGTCAGCGTGCCGTTGGCGCGGATCTGGGTCTTCAGGATGAAACCGATGCCGCGGTCGAACGCCGCCTGCGCCGCCGCCCGCCGCGCCGCCGGAAGCACGCGGAATTCGGACACCGTCGCGACGTCATGGAGCAGGTCCATGAGATCGACCATCTCGTCATCGTTGAACGTCGCCTGATGGTCGTAGGCGTTGGTGAAGACCGGCCAGCTGTGCGGAAAACCGCCCGCCGGATATTGCGCGCCAAGGATATAGCCGAGCCCGCGATCGATCGCGGAAAGGTAACGCGGATCCGGCTTCGCCGCATGCGCGCGGGCAAGGAAGCGCATCTCGTTGACGGTCGCCTTGATCAGCGCCGCGCGCTTGCCCCAAGGCCCGGCCTGCGCCGGATCGCCGCGATTGGGTTCGCGCGTGGTGTTCATCAGCGGCCAGCCGCCCGCGGCCGGATCCTGCCACGAGAGGATGTTGCCGGCGATCGTCCGCGCTTCTGCGCCGGCGAACCAGCCGTCCGGTTTCGTCGCCATCGCGGGCCACCATGCGACCGGCCGGTTGGGATTGACGCGGCGCGCGGCATTGGCCGCGGCGATACGCGGAGCTCCGAAATGGCGCGTCATGAACGCGGCCATGGCGGTCAGATCTTCAGGAAGCAGCTTGTGCCCGCCCTTGTGGGTGAACACCGCCAGATCATCCGGCCGTCCGAACAGCCGATAGACCGGGCGGGCAGCGTCGGCGGCTACCTGCTCCCCCTTCCAGTCCGACCAGGTGTCTTCATCGCCATTGACCAGCAGCATCGGGCGTGGCGCGATCAGGGCGAGCAGCATGTGCGCATCGACCGGCAGCCGGGTCACGTTCGCGGCGTAGCTCGCGTAGCGCGGCGCGAACCAGTAATGATAGCGCGTCGGGCTGGCGATATCGGCGATCGTCTCACCGAAATTGCGGCGGCTGATCGCGGCGCCGCTCTCGCCCGAGATGATCGGCATCACCAGCGTGAAGCGCGGGTCCTGCGCGGCGGTCCATAGCGTAGCCTTGCCCAGCCGCGACGCGCCCGACAGCGCAATGCGATCCCTGTCGATCGAAGGTTCAGTTCGCAGCCAGTCGGCGATGCGGCTCAGCCCCCAGCTCCACGCGCCGATCGCACCCCATTCGGATGCCTTACGCGGATCGCTCACCCCGCCGATCGCGGCGCGGACGCCGAATTTCGCGCCACCGTCGAAGTCGGGTTCGATGTCGCCATAGTAGACGTGGGCGACGGCGAAGCCCTTGTCGATGAACGGCTTCGCGTCGAACCCGGCGAGCAGGGTCGCCTCACGATCGGGCACGCGCGCCTTGGTCCGCACATTCCACGCCATGCCCGTGTCGAGGCCGGGCTCTTCGAACACCAGAGCGTTGGGCGAGAAGCCGATATGCAGCAGGACCGGCACCGGGCCGGTCGCCGCGGCGGGAACGTAGAGGACGACGCGGATCTTCGCCTCGCCGACAACCAGCCGCACCTGCGTGCGCGTTGCCAGCCCGCCGAGGCCGCGACCGTCACGCTCGACGGTTTCCACCCGCGGACGGACGGCGGTTGCGGGCGTCTCGCCGAACTGATGCGCGGCGAAGAGTGCGAGCAGCTCGGGACGACGCGCACGCATCCAGCTCGCGGCATCGGGCACGGGGCGGCCGTCGTTCAGCCGCAACGGATCGGGCAGCACATAGTCGCCGGCCTTCGCCTCATCGATATTGGTCGCGGGCGGGGCGGTCTGCGCCTGCACCGGAACGGCAAGCGCGACGGCGCCGGCCATCGCCACGAGCCTCAGGCGGAGCGGCAGGGTTGAACGCATGTCGATCATCGGGCCATCCGAAAAAACGGGCCGGCCGGAGGGAATGCCGCCGGCCCGAGGAGGCGGGAGCTCAGCGCGCGCGGTCCGCGCGACGGCAAGCGCAAACGGGCGGCGCAGCATGGGCATGGCGCGCGGCGACGATCGGCGAAACGCCGGAAAATGCGGACATCTTCTATCCTCTCCATCGATCGCCTGAGGGGCGACTCGGCTTTGTCGTGACCCCGATTGGGACCGGTGTCATGAATAGAAACATGGAGTCCGGATGCAGTCAAGTATGACTGTTTTTATCTGGATAATCGCAATGCAATGCCTTAGAAATGGCAACATCTAGAGGATTTACAGTTCAATATGACTGCCAAAGCCCAAAACTCCGCCGCTGCGCGCGGCACGCAGGCCGAGCGAAGCGCATCGATGCGGCAGCGGCTGATCGATGCCGCGATCGCGTGCCTGTGCCGCGTCGGCTATGCCGCCACCACGACCCAGCTGGTGATGGACGAGGCCGGGGTGAGCCGCGGCGCGATGCTCCACCACTTCCCCACACGCGTGGATCTGGTGATCGCGGTGGGCGAATATGCCGCCTCCGCGCAGAACCGGCATGTCCGCCGCCGTCTCGCCGCGATCCCGGCGGGCATGGACCGCTTCCTCGCGCTGACCGAGGCCACCTGGGAAGCGACCTGCCAACCGCCCGCGCTGGCGTTGGTCGAGATCATGGTCGCCTCGCGCAGCGACCCGGCGCTTCAGGAGCGTTTTCCGCAAGTGATCGAGGCGCTGGAGGCGCAGCAGCTCGATGATGTGTGGGCCATGGCTCAGGAGATGGGCATCGCCGACCGCGACGCGATCGAGCGGATGGTGCGCCTGCACCGCGCGGCGATGCGCGGACTCGCGCTCGAAGGGGTGTTCAAGCGTGACATGCCCAGCGCTGGCGCGGCGATGGACTTGCTCGAATGGTACAAGCGCCTCCTCACCGGAGCGCTGCTCACCGGCACTCAGCCACGCTTCACGCCGCCTGCCTAGCGCGCGGTCGCATCAGGGGAGAGGATCGATGTTTCAGGGATTCCGCGCGGCCGCCGCGCTGCTTTCGATCGCGTCATGGTCACCGATGGCACAGGCACAGCCCATCGCACCGCAACTATTCCCCGCCGATGGCGCGCGCGGCGTGAATCCCGACACCCACCTGATCCTGACCTTCGCCGAGGCACCGAAGGTCGGCACCAGCGGCATGATCCGGGTCTATGATGCCGGAGACGGCGCGCTGGTCGACACGCTCGACTTGTCGATCCCCGCCTCGCCCAACCCCACCGGCCGCGTGGTGGGCGCCGACGGCAGCACCAAGGCGCCCAAGCCACCCGCGCCGGCCGGCCCGGAGAACCCCGGCTATCAGGCCGACAAGCTCGGCGGCGCGTGGTTCCACTTCTTCCCCGTCATCGTTCGCGGAAACACCGCCACGATCAACCTGCATAGCGGAGTGCTGCGCTACGGCCGCCGCTACCGCGTGGAGATCGATGCGGGCGTGCTGGGGTCGGCGCCGCAACGCTGGAGCTTCGCCACGAAGGCCGCGCCACCCAAAGCCGGATCGAGGCGCCTCACCGTCTCCGCCGACGGCAAAGGCGATTTCAGCACGGTGCAGGGCGCAGTGGAGTTCGTGCCCGACAATCCGCGGGCACCGGTGACGATCCTGATCCGCAATGGGTCGTATGAGGAGATCGTCTATATCAAGGGCAAGTCGAACCTGATCCTGCGCGGGGAAGACCGCGACCGCACGATCGTCGGCTATGCCAACAACAGCGCGTTCAACCGCATCCGGCCTGCCTTCTCGGTGACGGAGTCGCGCGACATCCAGCTCTCCACCTTCACCATCAACAACTATTTCATCGGGCAGGCCGAGGCGCTGCTGATGCGCGGCGAGCGCAATATCGTCGATCGCATGACGCTCAACGGATCGGGCGACGCCTTCACCACCGGCGGCACCATCTACATGGTCGACAGCAAGCTGACCGGCGATGGCGACACGATCCTCGGCTATGCCGCGCTCTATTGCCTGCGCTGCGAAATCCGCTCGGTGGGTCCCTTCACCTGGACGCGCACGCCACAGGGCAGCCACGGCAATGTCTTTATCGATTCGACCTTCATCTACCTCGACAAGCCGTTGCCGTGGTCTGTCACGCCGTCCAACCCGGCCGGCCAGAAGGTCAATGGCGTGTTCGCTCGCCTGCCGCGTAACGGCCCGCCCGGCGCCTCCTTCGCCAACTTCCCGTTTGCCGAGATGGTGCTCATCGACACGCGCACACAGGGCATCCCGCCGATCGGTTGGGGCCCGGTTCAGGAGCAGCCGGAGTTCGACTGGGCCGGTCTCAGGCTATGGGAATACAACACAATGGACCTGGAAGGCCGCCCGATCGACCTTTCGGCGCGGCATCCGGCGGTGAAAATCCTCGACAAGGAAAAGGACGCCCGGACGATCGCGGACTATCGCCGTCCCGAGTTCGTGCTGGGCTGGACACCCGTCGTGAAATAATCTCGCCCCGGCAGAGAATGACCGCCGGAAAATCGCCCGCGCGCCCTGCCGGCGAGATTCATCGGGCAGCTGCCAACGTTACGGCTACGATCCGGTCAACCATCCGCGGTTGGCTCATCACGGGGTTGTCGGTAGGATGCCCGCGGTTGAGTAGGTCCGGGGCGTATCGTGTTGAAAAGGACGATTCTTGTTTGTGACGATGACGAATTGCTCATCGAACTTCTCGTTTTCCGGCTGGAGAACAAAGGATATCAGGTTCTGATAGCGCGCGACGGCGCGGCGGCGGTTGAACTCGCCGGGAAGGAGCTTCCCGACGCGATCATCCTCGATACGATGATGCCGGTCATGGACGGACAGCAGGTTCTTCGGCGTTTGCGCGAGGCACCGGAAACCGCCCTCATCCCGGTGGTGATGCTCACCGCGCGCAAGCAGGAACGTGACATCGTCGATGCCTTCGGCCTGGGTGCCAGCGACTATCTGGTCAAGCCGTTCATTCCCGAGGAACTGATGACCCGTCTCGCGCGTCTCCTTGCGGTACCGAAATGAACGTCTTTCCTGTCCTCATCCTCGCGGCCGCCGCATCACTTCCGGTGCAAGCGCAGACGGCCCCCGCCGATCCGTACAAGGCCGCCGTCGAGGCACGTCTTGCCGGAGACGCGGCGCGCGCCGCTCTGCTCCTCGAACCGGTCGTCGCCGCCGATCCGCGCAACGCGGACGCGCAGGTGCAACTCGGCCTTGCCCGGCTCGCGCTGGGCGAGCTTGGCGCGGCGGAGACCGCGTTCCGCGCCGCGCTCGCCGTGGCCCCCGACTATGCCGACGCACGCGTCGGCCTCGCCCGCATCGCGCAGCGCCGCGGCGACCGCGCGAAAGCGCTGCGGACGCTCGAACCGGTCGGCACCGACAATCCCGAAGCTGCGGAGCTGCGCCAGCAATTGGCGGATACGCAGACGTCGGCACGCTGGCAGCTCGATCTTGAGGGTAGCTACAGCGACCTGTCCGGGGGACGGGCAAGCTGGAAGGAGGCCGCGGCGCAGCTTCGCTACCGCCCCGACGCGAACACCGCGCTGGGTGCCCGCGTCGAATATGCCCGCCGGTTCGCGAGAGACGATGTCTATGGCGAACTGTCCGTCGAGGGCGCGCTCAGTCCCGCGGTGCGCGGCTATGTGACATTCGGCGCGACCGCGGATCCGGATTTCCGGCCAGAATGGCAAATCGGCGCGGGCGGGTCGGCACGGCTGCACGGCGGCCCCTATGCGACCGTCCTGACGCTGGACGCGCGTCAGGCACGGTTCGCGATTGGCGACGTGCAGAGCGTGACGCCGGGCATCGAACAATATCTCGGCGGGCGGTTCTGGGTCACCGGCCGCTGGATCAACCTGTTCGATGAGCGCGGGCGGCATCGCGCCGGCTATCTCGTCCGCGGCGATTTTCAGGCGGCGGATCCGCTTCGCCTGTTCGCCGGCTATAGCGATGCGCCGGATACCGACGAAGGCGTCGTCGTCCCCGTCCGTAGCGTGTTCGGCGGGCTCAGCTACGACATCGGTCCGCAAACGACGCTGCGGCTGTCGCTGGCGCACGAGGATCGCGCAACCGGAGCCGATCGCACCCAGTTCGGGCTGGGCGTCGGTCTGCGCTTTTGAGCGCGCTGCTGCTGATCTGGACGGTTTCGCTGGTGCTCGCATCGGCGGCCGTACTGGTGATGGGCACGCTGGTTATCTTGCGGCTCATAAGCAGTTGGCGACACGAACGGCATCTGGCGGCGCGACGGCGGCTGGCGCCGCTTCTGCTTGAGGGCGGAGAGATCGCTCCCGAAGCGCTGCGGCGGATTCCCGACCATGTCGTGACCGATCTCTCGCTCGACCTGATCCAGCTCGTTCGCGGCGCCGAGCGAGAGGCATTCATCGCCAACGCGACGCGGCTCGGAGTCCCGGCCCGTCTCGCCCGGCGTTTGCGGTCGGGTTCGCCGCGCGACCGCGCGACCGCCCTGCAGGGCATCGCTCAGTTCGACGGCCCGGACGCGCGCGCCGCGCTTCACCGTGCGCTCGACGATCGCAACCGCGACATCCGCCTCGCCGCCGCGCAGGCGCTGGCCGCGAAGGGCGAGCCGCTCGACCCGCAGGATCTGGTGCGCAGGTTGGAGCTGGGGGTCAACCAGTCGTCGCGCGTCACGATCAGTCTGTTCCAGGCGATCGCGGAAACCCGCCCCGACGAGATCAAGGCGCTTGTGCTGCAGCCCGACCAGAATCTCGACGTGCGGATCGCAGCGATCGAAGCGCTTGCCGCAACCGGCGACTATTCGCTCGTACCGGTGATCGCTGAACTGGCGCTCGCCGTGGAGGACGGATCGGAAGAGCTCCCGCGCTACCTGCACGCCCTCGGCAAGCTTGAGCATCCCAGCGGAGCGCGCGCGGTGCTCGCCGGCCTGTCGAGCGGTTCGATGGCGGCGCGTGCCGCGGCCGCCCGGGCGGCGGGCCGAATCGCAATCCCCGACAGTATCGAGCGCCTCACCCAATTGCTTAACGATCGCGAATGGTGGGTACGCTTCCGTGCGGCGGAAGCGCTGATCGCGATCGGCGAACCCGGTGTCGACCGGCTGCGCTACGCCGCCGCGAGCGGCTACGGCCCGGCGCGCGAGGCGGCCTCGACCATGCTCGCTGAACGCGGACTCGCATGATGATCGAATTTCCAGACTGGACCTACACCGCGGCTGAGATCGTGACGTGGTTCGTAATCGCGACCGGCCTGATCCAGATCCTCCTCTATGTCGTGCAGCTGATCGCCGCGGCGGTCGCCCTGCACCGCCGCCCCGCCATGCCGTCGACCATGGTGCTGTGGGACCGCTATGCCGATCTCGCCCCGCCGATCGCGGTGATCGCGCCGGCCTATAATGAGGAGCTGTCGATCATCGAGAGCGTGGAAGCACTGCTCGCGCTTCACTATCCCGAGTTCGAGGTGCTGGTCGTCAACGACGGATCGCGGGACGGCACGTTGGCGCGGCTCATCGACCACTATCAGCTGACTCCGGCCCGCCGCTACTACGACCTGGCCGTCGAGAACCGGCCCATTCGCGGCCTGTACGCCAATCCCGCGCACCCCCGGCTGCTGGTCATCGACAAGGAAAATGGCGGCAAGGCGGACGCGATGAACGCCGGGATCAACGTCGCGCGCGCGCCGCTGGTGTGCGTCATCGACGCCGATACGCTGCTCGAGTCCGATGCGCTGATCCGCGTGGTGCGGCCGTTCGTCGAAGATCCGGTGCGGACGGTGGCGGTGGGCGGGACCATCCGCATCGCCAATGGCTGCCGCATCGAGAACGGGCGGGTAATCGAGGCGCGGCTGCCGCGCAACATCCTCGCCCTGTTCCAGGTGGTCGAGTATCTCCGCGCCTTCCTGATGGCACGGCTGGGCCTCAGCCAGATGCAGACTCTGATGATCATTTCCGGTGCGTTCGGGCTGTTCCGGCGGAGCAGCGCGATCGAGGTCGGCGGGTTCAGCCAGAATACGGTCGGCGAGGATATGGAACTGGTGGTCAAGCTGCACCGCCATATGCGTGACCGCAAGCGCGACTATCGCATCACCTACATCCCCGAGCCGGTCAGCTGGACCGAGGCGCCCGAGAGCCTGTCGATCCTGGCCAATCAGCGCGCCCGCTGGCAGCGCGGTTCGCTCGAGACCTATCGCAAGCATCGCGACATGTTCCTCAACCCGCGCTACGGCAGGATCGGCTTTGTCGGCTTCGGTCAGGTATGGATCGTCGATGTGATCGGCCCTATCGTCGAGATCGCCGGCTATGCGCTGGTACCGCCGCTGTGGATGCTGGGCCTGATCTCGTTCGACTATCTGCTGGCGTTCATCGCGGTCGTCTTCACCTTCGGCGTCTTCATCAGCGTCGCGACGCTGGTGCTCGAGGAGGTGCAACTGCGGCGGCTCAAGAACGCGCGCGATCTGGCGACGCTCACCATCGCCGCGATCTTCGAGAATTTCGGGTACCGCCAGCTCAACAATTTCTGGCGCGTGCGCGGGTGGTGGCAGTTCCTGCGCAAGAAAAAAGGTTGGGGAGCCATGACGCGCAAGGGCTTTCAACGCCCCTGAGGCAGACGCTCCACCTGTGCGAGCAGGTGCGCGACTCCATGCGCGAGCACGTCGTCAGCGGCCTCTTCGTCGATCGCATCCTCAACCGCGCCGGCCGCCTCGCCGAGCGTGCTGAACCCGAACATTCCCGCCGTGCCGGCGATCGCGTGGCACAGATCGCGCAGCGCGTTTCGGTCGCCGCTCCGCGCATAGGCCGCGACCAGCTCCGCCTCGCCACGGGTCCGTGCCGCGAAGCGCTCGCGCAGCCCCGCCATGCGGGCCTCGAACTCAGCCATCGAGCAGACCCCGTACCTGATCCGCCAGCGTCATCGGATCAAACGGCTTGGCGAGTACGCCGCGCGCACCAAGATCGCGAAAGCCAGCGACTTCGCTGCTCTGGGTCCGTGCGGTGATGAACACGACGGGAATGCCCGCCGTCTCGGGCTGTTCCGCGAGCCGCGCGAATGTGGTCGGCCCGTCCATGCCGGGCATCATCACATCAAGCAGGATAAGGTCAGGGCGCCACGCCGCCGCCTCGACCACGCCCTCGGCGCCCGAGGCGCAGCTGCGCACCTCGAACACCGGATCGAGTTCGAGCGCCATCTGCGCCACCTCACGGATATCCGCCTCGTCGTCGATATAGAGAATGCGGGTCATTCACTCACGCCCCTGCGCCCGATACGCTGCATCGTCTCGCTCACCAGCAGGTCGAGGCTGGCACGCGATTTGACGAGCACAAGATCAACGCCGTCCATCTTGCACTGTTCCGCTTCCTGAGCGGTGAAGACCAGAATCGGCAGTGCGGGCTGTCGCTCGCGCAGCAACGGGACGAGATCGGTGCCGCATCCGTCGAGCAGCCCGATATCGAGGATCGCCGCATCCATCCTGTCGCGCCGCAGGATCGCGCGCGCGGCGACCACGCTGGGGGTCGAGCGCAGCACCGCCTTTCCCTCAAACGCGTTAGCCAGCACGGCGAGCATATCGGGGTCGTCGTCGACATGCAGGACGACGGGAAGCCGCGCTTCGGGTTGCGGATCGGCCGGCGGCGCCGGCGGCTGAGCCGTCACGGCAGGCGCAATCGGTGCGGCGGCGGCGGGAAGGTCGACATGAAACACCGTCCCCTCCCCTTCGGTCGAGTCGAAGCTGATCGAGCCGCCGAGACGCTGCACGATCTCGCGCACGATGCTGAGGCCCAGGCCCGTTCCGCCCTTCTGGCGCGTGTCGGAGCTGTCGGCCTGAGCGAACTTGCCGAAGATCCGGCTGCGGAAACTCTCCGGAATACCCGTGCCGCGATCCTCGACGCTGATCCGGTAACGCCGGTCCAGCGGCTCCACCCGCAACGACACGACACCACCCGGCGGCGAGAATTTGATCGCATTGGAGAGCAGGTTGGTCAGCACCTGCATCAGCCGGTCCTCATCGGCCAGCACGCCTGCACCCGCGGGCGGGGACGCAAGATCGATACGGACCTCATATTTGGCCGCGAAACCGGCGCTTTGCTGCACCGTCTTCTGCAGGAGCGCATCGAGCTCGAGCGGGCGGATGTCGAACTGCATCCGGCCTGCCTCGATCTTCTCGATATCGAGGATGTCGTTGATGAGCCGCACCAGCCGCGTCGCGTTGCTGTGTGCGATTTCGACCAGACGCGCGGCCTTGGGCGGCAGCTCGCCGGCCGCGCCGCCATCGATCAGACCCAGCGATCCGGCGATGGAGGTGAGCGGCGTGCGCAACTCGTGGCTCACCGTCGCCACGAACTCGCTCTTCATCTGCTCGACCTCGCGCCGTTCGCTGATGTCGCGGATCACCGCGAGGAACAGGGTCGCCTCGGCGAGACGGACGGGGCTGATCGAAACTTCCACGGGAAAGGTGCTCATATCGGCCCGGCGGCCGACGAACTCCTGAACCTGGCCATAGGTCTCGCGGCGATTGGCACCGAGCCGCCGCAGGAAGCTTTCGACCAGACCGCGGTCCGGCGCGACCTCGAACAACACACCGATGTCACGGCGTAGCAGCGCATCGGGGTTGTGACCGAACATCGCCGCCGCCGCGGGATTCAAGCTTTCGATACTGCCGCTCGGGTTGATCACGATCATCCCGTCCTTGGCGCTGTCGAAGATGCTCTCCTGCCGGGCGGCGAGATCCTCCGCCCGGCGAAGCGCGCGTTGGCGGGCAG
>Ga0247823_10003121_pt1 | contig 13539 bp, 19 predicted proteins | sample 13C_PalmiticAcid_2_FD_192426 | JGI IMG/M metagenome (GOLD analysis project Ga0247823, IMG submission 192426) | Soil microbial communities from agricultural site in Penn Yan, New York, United States - 13C_PalmiticAcid_Day30 | ecosystem: Environmental > Terrestrial > Soil > Agricultural land...
GTATGGGGGTTGGATGGGGTGAGGAGGAGGGTGGAGGACTGGGCTTATGCGTAGGTAGGCTGTGAGCTTCTTGGAAGACCTGCCGTGGTGGGAAGAATCAACGTTTTTTTCCCGTTCTCTAGGTAGATTAGGTACCTGGTATGCAGTTTTTCAAAGACCGACATGGCTGCTTGAGGTATGTACACTCGCAAAAATCAAACATTCAGAAATCGAGATATCCGCTCTCCAAGATCTCCACCGTCGTGAACCTGGCCCCCGGGAGCGGGTTCAGCGTGTTGGCCAGAAACTGGATGTCCTCCCCCGAGACGCCCTTGGCCATCATGGCCTCTGCCCATTTGTACGCCATCTCGGGCCGTGCGGGCGGGAGCATCGCTCGGGATTTGGCGTCGTCGGCGTAGAGGGGCAGCGAGTGCAGGTCAAAGTCGACGGCCATGGCGTCGCGAGCTGCCTTTGTTTTCTGGTCTAGTGACCCAACCGCGATCGAGTCGTACATTCCTGGGGAGCTGAAATCGACCTGGGCGAGGAGGAGTTGCGCGAGCTGCAGGTGTAGGTGAGAAAAGGAGCACCGGAGGGGGAGACGGGTGCCGCATACAATAATGCCCCACGACCAGATGTCAGTACTCTGGTCCCATGGTTTCCCGAAATGTACTTCTGGGCTTCGGTATGTCAGGGCCGAGATCTCTCGGGTGCCTGGGTTGCTGACTGCGCCGAGATCCGCGAGCCTGACTTTGATCTCGCGTGGGTTCTCGTTCGGCTTCTCGTTATCAAACCCGCTGATGCCGACATTTTCCATCTTGAGATCTGTCTCGGGTCAGTTTACAGAAATCCGGACGGGAGTGAGCGACGACTAACCCGTAAAGACCAGCCCCTTCCGGTGGATGTTCAGCAAGGCTATCAAAACCCCCTGCATAATCCACTTGATCTCGTGCGTACTAAAAGGGCGTGTCGTTCTAGCATCCCACAGCGTCTTTTGAAAAGGCTCCAAGATCATCATGGGCGTCGTCGTATCAGTCTCGGGAGCGAAATCAACCAAGTGCCGTATCATGCAGTCCTTGGAGAAGAGACGCTGCATCTTGGTTTCATACCGAAAGGCCGGCCAACCCGATGCTTCGTCGTCTTCCCCCGAAGGCCCTTTAGCCACGAACTAGGAGTGACCGTCTGACTCGTGAATGGCCTTCCACACGTTCGCTGCTGGTCCGTCACGCCAGCTTCCCAAGGGATGGACGAGGCGATATCCGACACCGCTCTCGCCGCGGATTGTCAGCCCTTCTGACAACATCCTCCGTGGTGCTTGAGAGGACGGCAGTCGGGAGGAGAGTATCGAGCCTCGTGTCACCCGCGGTGGCAGTCTTTGCCCAAGCGTGCCCATGACGAAAAGGGAGGGTGGCCGCAAGGAACACCAAAGAACCATACCGGAAGCTGTGTCGAGACTTACGACCCGCAATCGCGCGGCTTCGGGGCTGTTAGTGTTTGGAGTATACGAGACGGCCGAATTGCCACGAAATGGGCAAGCGCACCTGGCAATGATGTTGTCGTTGCTCCAAGGTACCCTGACCAAGGAACGCGACCCAATAAGGTTTGAGTGCAAGCCTGCAAGCGCGCGCCTGGGGCAGCAGCCACCAAAGAGGGCTCACAGCACATCCATGGCTTCTTATCGAGTCCACAAATGCGCAGGCAGCCTAGTAGTTTCAACAAATTAGTCACGCTTCAGTAAAGGATACAATAGACGTACTTTGTGCGCAGAGAGAGCCTACATGGCAATCTATATTCATCTCGCTACCCTGGATGGGTTCCAACGAACCATGTCGGTTTACGCACAACACGATCAATACTACTACCGAAGTCTACTCGTCCCAGTCATCATCAGTCCGGCGGATGCGCCCCTTGTACATGCTCTCGGGCTCCAGCTTGAGTTTGCCTATTATGAAATGATTCCACGGATCCAGATAGAACGCCACCTCGGGCTCGCTGCTCCAATTGTAAACACGAACCAAGAGACAGACGTTTCCTCGCTTCTCCCGCTGCTCCAATGTCCCGCCTGCCGAGTGTCTCCTGGCCTAGACAAGGAGGATCTCAACGTTAGTGTTTTGCAGTCTCGGAGCTTCCAGGGTTGGGAGCAGCCCACCGTTCGCCACCATGTCTTCCTCATGAAGAAGGACGAGTTCAGTCCGCGCCGCGTCGTGATGGCTTCTAGATGGTAGATGGGCGGCTGCTCCAGCCACGCGCTGCATTCGCTCAGACCTGTGCTGACGAGGAACTTGGTGAAGGAGCCGAACTGGTCTGGGATGATGAATGACGAGTTGCATCTATCCGCCTCTGAGGGTTCAACGGGGGGTACTCCGGCGATCTCGCGAAATGTGCTCGTCCAGTGCTGCACCGGCTCGTAGAAGCCCGGGAGGGCGTTTGTCAACAACCTCGAAATCTAGGTATTTCCAGGTCAGCAACCGCGGGTTTCTCCCAGCATAGGTAGTAGGGCCGAAGCCTACGAAAAACTCGCCGTCCGCCGCCAGGTCTTGATCAAACTTGGACGGCGCTGCTTCGGTCTTCTTCTTCCGCTTGCGCAGCAATTTAGATCCCCGCTCGAGAAACGCGACAAAGCCGCCGCTCTCCCCGCTGTCGCCGTCATCAGAGTCGTCGTGGCCCGAGTCCGAGGATTCATCGTCGCTCGATACGAGGTTAACTTCTAGAGTCGCGTCGTCACTGCCGTCGGCGTCAAAGGCGTTTGGACCTTTGCCGACACGCCGTTTGCCTTCCGCCTTGTTAGCCTCGTCGCCTCGCTTACGCCCTCTCGCATCATAAACCCGGATTTTCTGCGGCAGCTTGAGGCCTTCGGCAATACTCTTTCTGGCCCGTGGTGCAGGGGTATTGGACTGCCGTGATGATGCCTGGCCACCTCCGTTCGGGTGGTTGTCAATGTCCTGGAAGTACGAGGCTTTCTTATCTCGCTCCTCGTCGGCTGTGAGATTCCGCACCCCTTCGTCGACAAACAGAGAGTCGACGACGTCGTGCTTCGGCTCGGTAATCACCGGATTCATCAGATACTTCAGATGCTCTTCAGCATGGCAGTAGTCGGCGAGAAGTTTGGCCAAGGTGTGGTGAAACGCAGAGTGTCGAAATCGGAGTTGGGTTTCCAAGAGGAGTATGTGCAACGAGTCCCCTTGGGTTTCGAGAAGGCATTTGGTATCCACCGCGTCGCCGTATATGTCCGTCCCACCCGAGGTTACACACCACCGCCGCTGGAGGGAATCCACGCCGAAAACCTGGAGGTTTCGCAGGCTGGTAGCGATTTGGCCTCGTTGTTCGAGCTTTTCGGGGATCAACCTGGCAGGATTCAGCACACCTTCTTAAGCTGTCGAACCACCCACCATGTGTTCCTTCATACCCGGTGCACCTACCTCACCATGAAGTCCACTTTCCGGCGGAGGAGTTTGGTGTAGGCTCTGTGGTGGGTTCTGAACCCACCGACCACCGGGCTGTCTTTGGCTGACGCGGAGAGAACGCGGCTGCCCAGACCCATCGTCGCGAAGAGGCCCTTGAACTTCTGGTTGGTCTCCCAGCCGAACGCAAGCAACGGGACCTTTCCCATGAAACTGTCTTCAAAATCCTTGCGGTCCGATATGAACCATGGCGAAGCGGCTTTGCCGTCCTCGAGTGAGTCGTAGCCTTTTGGCCCCTTTCCGTTCTGGGCCACCGGGAAGATTCTTTGCCGAGCAATCTCTCTGATCTGTGGCGCGTTTTGATGGTGGGTGCTTCCGTCGACCCTGTTGCGGTACTCGTTCAGCCAGTTGAAGATGTATTCGACATAGTCAAGGCCTTCGTCGTCTCTGAAATGCTTCATTTCGTGCAGCAAGTGGCCGATCTCGAGATTCTTCAGACGCAAGATGGTGCAAAAGAGAGTCTCGTTCTGCGGGTACACAGACCTGATGCTCTTGAAGTGACGCAGGTCGGGACCATCCCAGGTACAGGATTTCAGGGGCACCCACGTGGGTGCCGTGTTTTCGGCTCCGGGCAGGAATACCAAGTCATGGTCCGCAAACAGATCACTGCGGGGTTTCATGTTGTTAGTGGTACGAGTCCAAGTCCGCAGGGGCACATCCATCCCCTTCTTACCACACAAGTTTTGCATCCTCCTGCGTCCGTTGTTGGATGTGATAGTAGAGCTCGCGGACTTGAGGCAGTGTTGCGTCGGTCACTGGGTGCGCCCGAAATCTTCGCAGAATGTCGAGAAAGACTCGCACGTTTCGCTTGACGCCCACTCCAAACAGCTTCAAAAACTCCCACGCCGCCAGGTCATCATCCGGGATGTTGAGAAGCGGAACCTGGCTGGCGTACGAGAGCCATTCTCGCAGGGGGACGAAAGATTGATACAGCGGAACGCGGGTGTTTCTCATGCAGTCGACATGGGTGTGGGAGATTGCCTTTATCAGCTCCCCCATGGACTGCTTGGAAGCGGGCCGCTTTTTCATGTCGGAGTGGAACCAGAGGGAATACTCGTCGTCCCAATTGTCCCGCAGAAGATACAGCGTTTCCAATGAGCTCTTCTTCTCGAGAATCCATTTGAACTCGGGAGTCATCTCGAATCTGCCATCAGTGGTTGTGTACGAGGCCAGGCGCGGAATGGAGGACAGGCCCATGGATGCCTGGGCCCATTGGCAGAAGTCTTCAGCTCTGTCTGCGGCAGCGCTCAAATACGCTGAGTGCGGGAAAGGCACGCTGCTTCCCTCGCCGAGATAGACCTTCACCGGATGCTCGACGTCGAGGTCGATGTACGCATCGCGGGCCCTGACGGCTCTGTCGACTTTCGTGCATATCCATAGCCCCGAAGCCTTCTTTTTCTCTCGGTAGTTTGAGTCGAAAAGACACATGGCATGAGAGACAAGTTGGCCGCGCTGCAGCGACTGCGGCTTGAAGGACGGGTCGTTGTGAGTGTCGATGATGAGCTCACAGATATCCTGGCTGCTCAGCTGGCCAACGCCCAGAGCCACATAGAGCAAGCGGATTTGCGCATCTTGGGCGAATTCGGGCACAACAATGTCCGCTTTCACCCCTTCTGGAACGGCTTTGGATCTTGAGTCTTCGGGAAAGAAGACCTTGCGGTTGGCAGCGGCAATCCAGTTCGCTCCCTTGGCGCCGCGACTGCGAGTTCGGATGATCGGCAGAGCTCGAATCCTCTCCCGATACCTCGTCTCCGGTACGTGCGCGAGCAGGGCCTTTGCGAGTGAGGCGTGATAGGCCGTTGGGCGGCCTTGGAAGTCCGCTGAACACTGGGTGATGAGGGTCTCCAGATCCCTCAGAAAGCTATCCGAGTTCATCGTGCTGAGCTTGAGCCTTTTGAGAACGTCAACGTCACCATCCGCATATCCCAGCGCGAGATAGCTCTTTGCTGTCTCTTTGCAGTTTGTGATGGGCACCCCTTGAGTGTCCCGATAGAGACGGGGGACGTAGCGAAGGGACTTAAGGCTTGAAAGCTCCCGCTCTTGGCCGCTCCCGAAAGCCTGCGATTCAAATAGTGGGAGATCCCGAAGCCTCTCACGGACTGCGGCCATTTCGGTCTCGAATACTGACCGACCGCCATCACCGAAAGGAATAAAACGGGGCCATGTGCGTCGTAAGCCCGAGTTGGAGGATGCGAAATGCATGAACACCTCCGGTATGAACCTAGACTGCTCCAGGACGATGTTGTCGTTCCATGCGTTTCCAATCTCAATATCCTGCCTGCTCGCCGTGAGGATAAAGTCTCCATGAAGAAGGACCTAGAGGTCGTAAGCATTGGGAAAGAGAGTTCTCCCGGAGGAGGAGGAAGGGGGGAGGGGATTTACCGAGAAGCCATACGACCGTACGGGGAGAAAGGCGTAGACACTCTGAGGGCCAATCTGTGGCTTGAGTTTGGCATCAAGAGGAAACGCCAGGCACACCTCGGACTGCAGGCTCCCGCTCCTCCGAGTCTCTCTCGGCAACTCCCCAATCGTCTTCTTGCAGACGACGAAGGTTTGGGACTCTTTGTTGCGATGGAGTGTTGTCACAACCATCCCAGGCTTGCCCGTTTCTTTGGTCTCCTTTCTGAGAACTGTTTCCGTTGCGGCCTTTCCCTGGCGTATGAGTATCTTGACTGTTGCAAGCTTCCGAAGGAACAACAAACTGGAGGAGTCCAGATTTAACAGGTCATTCCTCAGCTCCTGCATGTTGCAGTTGGAGGACAGTTGAAGGTAGAACGATGTGTACCCGGGCTTTGTCTCGGAGGGAAACTCGTCCCAAACGGGTCCAATCATGCCGAGTTCGGTATGCTTGTCAAGCTTGAACGTGTAAAAGCCAGAGCTTATCCAAACGACATCCGCAACTTTGAAGACCGACTTGAAGCCCAACCCTTTCTCGCCGACATACTGCGATCCTTTTCCGGGCACAGTCTTTGTGCTCATCGCGACGCTGCAGAGTGCTTGTACATGGTTAGGCTGGAAGCCGGTCTCGTTGCAGTCGACGCGCAGGAACCGGCCGTCGAGGGTGAAGGTCAGAGTAGGGGCTACTCCAGGACTGTACGAGTTGTCGTCGGCGTTTTGGATGAGCTCAAAAAGGAAGTGTGTCGACTCCTGGTAGAGTTGCTCCCCAACGCTGTTGGCAAGCACAGAGTCAGCAAGCCTGGTAAGCAGGTCTTCTGTAGGCAGAGCCAGCAGTGCTCACAGCTGGAGGAGTTTCTGGAACTGGCTCTTTAGCCCCTTCGCACTGTCCTCAGCAACGCCATTGTCGCATCGGATAGCCTCAATATGACTCCGAGCCTCGGCGGAAGATGCGGGGGAAGGGGGCAGTCGTGACATGGTCGACCAGCGGCTTCAGATGTCAGAATGGTGGGCGTCCTGGCCGAGGGGCACAAGAGCAACCAAGAGCAACCAAGCGCAACTTAGAGCAACGAAGACGTGGTATTCGATGCCTGTCAACCTGAGAAAAAGGAGAAAACCCCATGCATGCGGAAGAGAGGCCAGAGGCCTGCCTGGAGCGCCCGCGCCGGCTGGCACCCAACAGAACGGGCAGTTTGTGAGCTGAGCTGAAAAGACAGCAATTGCCAAGCCAGGCTGCATGTGCTGCTCAGAGGAGCGATTGCAGACCTTGGTGCCCGGCTGCTCATGCAAGTTAAGCTGGGGCTTGTGTGGCGTAGCACTGCGTGGTTAAGGGGTTTGCGGCTGAGTCGGTCGGGCTGCGGGCAGGATTCCCATTGCCGCCCACTCCTTGCCCCCCCCCCCCCGTCACTTGCCTGAACTTCGACTTTTCCTGCCGCCGCCGTCGTCACCACCCCGCTTCTTCTCGAGAATCCAGAACACCGTCATCGCCAACAGCCCATCCCGACTTCTGCGTAGAGTCCATCCGAGTCACGCCAGGCACGGCCGTCGCCACTGCGCACGCCCCTCAGACCCCCATCTCCAGTTCCCCACCGACGTTCTGTCAACTCAGAGCTGCAACATCATAGGGGCACGAGGGCAAATCACAGCTTGGGCCGCGACCCTAATCGCGGCAACATGTCGCCCCAGAGCCCCCCCGGCAGCAGGCGCCCGTCGTGGCTACCCAGCTGTCGATTGCCCTCGTGTCCCCTAGACCGGAGATGGGGGTCATACTCCGCCGCCGTGGTGTTTTCTGTCCTCCTCCCCGTGCTCGATGCATCTACGCAGAAGTCTGGCGGATCGGGCTTGCTCATAGCAGGGTATGTTGAAACACACACATCTCCCAAAACTTGGAGAGCGCGAGTTGACTGGAGAAGCTTATATCATGGCTGGGTGGTTGCGATGGCGGTATTCGTCCGTTCAAATTACAGCGCGAAACCGTCCTTCCTCGTGTGAGCAACATCGTAACCTCCCATCTCCTCACAACGGTCCCCTTCCTTACACACTCGTCAGACGCGGAATGTTCCACCTCCTGTGCAGCGCCGTTGCGTTGTACTTTGTATCCTCCATCGGACGATTCAGCTCCGGCGAGCTGTATCTTTGGATCCCCCTATCGACAGTGTCTGGAATCTTGATGGCGGTGGGCCTCTCGACACTTCCCTCCTGCCTCTGGAGGAGCGCGAGGGGCTGGATCCTCCACACACTCGCTGCTGGAGGTGAAAGCCGCCCTCTTCTTCCGACACAACGAGACCACTCATATTCGGCTGGCTCCTACTCTCAACGGCCAGCCTTCCCTAACGGCACTACCCTTGCCGCAACCAACGCACCGCACTTTCAGCACAGCCACGCACAGGCATCCGGCGACCCGACGCCCTGCCGGTGGGTAAGTGCACATGTCAGTGCACCCGGTGCGAGCACCACGAGCTCGTAGCTCGTCGAAAACCCCCCTCCCTCTCAGAACAGTGATGCGGACTTGTGATCCCAGCCTTGCACCACGTATCTCCTTGGAAGGAACCTGACGGTCATGGAAGGGGGAAAAGCTGATAACATATAGTTCGTCGCCTCCGGCGCATGGGTCCGGCTTTGAAGCGTACTCGGCAGCTGCACCCGCGGTAGCCGGTCTGAATCAACAGCTAGTATACGAGCGTGGCCTTGGTACGTACCTGCAGCTGTTTCGGTAACAGGTGCGCCTGTGCTGTCGTTTCGGCGTTGGGAACTCGGGCGGTTCGCTTTGACTGCCGATCCCAACGAGACCCCCATGTCTGTGGTGCCGGGCGGGTGAAGGCTTTTCCTTCCTTTCTTGCTGTGAGTGGTCCTTGCCGAGCTGAGGAGATGCGCGTGGCATGAGGCATGGTTGAGCCGGGTCCGTATCGCCACTCTGCTGTTGGGGGTGGTGAAGTCTGTTCCCAAGGGACGGGCATATGCATTGTATCTCGCGTGTTTTCTATTGTCAGTGGACTTTGGCCCAGAGCGGATGGCGTTGGCAAAGTCTTTGTTTTACATATCATCGGTGGCTAGATGGATTGGGGGAAATTATTTGCTGGTGTACCTGTTCAATGCAAAACAGGTTTGACTCTGCACATTGCTTCCCGCGGTGCCTCACTACCTACCATACTTCCTAGGTCAAGGCATCTTCATCAGGTCCTAAGCCACCAGTTGCAGCACCCTCGCGTGTGTGGGCTGACATTCTCAGCTGTTCCGCTGGCAGGTGTGCCTTGGCGAGGTGGTCACTAGCCGCCCGCTGCTTCTTCTTCTCCTTCCTCTTCTCGTTGTCTCGCCTCCGCCGTCTTGCTCTGCCGTTTCCAAGGTTTTCCCCTTGAGTACCATCCCCAGGATTCGCCCCCAGTTTTCCCAAGATGGACGGGTTGAGTCCTGCCAGCGTAATGCTCTCCCCGTCAATGATAAAGTCCGCATCAGCTTTTGTCCCCCGGGTGATGGTTTCCCTTGCTGCTGCTGCTGCTGCTGCCTTGCCGGCTGCTGTTTGGGATATTGGCGCGTCCTCGGATGACATGTCGCTGTCAGGAGAACCTGCCGCCGCCGCCGAGCCCGCCCTGAATTGAGATGCTGTCTCTCCTGGACCGTACGCCTGTTTCATCAGTCTGCGGAGGAAACCCGTGCCGAGGGATGATTCGAAGGTCTTGGGGGATGGATTGTTTGCCTGGAAGGGTGACCCCCCCCCCCCTTGGTGGTTGCTTCCTGGGTTCCCTTCCCAATATTCAATTTGAAGGTGTCCACCTCGGCCGTCGACTTGTGATTTGGAGGCGGAAGGTGTTGGGTATGGCTTGCTGCGGATGTAGATTGGTCGGGCTCTGTGGAGGATGGCGAACTGAATGAGCTTTGGAAGCTGGGAGCGGGAGAGCCGCGGCGCGTGGTGCCGTTGCTTCGGTGAGGGTCGGTTGACGGCCAGCGGCTCTCGGCCTGGATAACACGGGCGGGCTCTGCCTCGGGAGATGCGCCCAGTGTTGGCGGTTGTCTTGGATTCAGCTTGTTCAGAAAGTTTGAAGAGGAAGCGTACTGCCCGGAGGGCCCGGGGCGCATCTTGGATGAGAGGCTGCCATTGTGAGGTCTGCATTCATGAACAGCCTGTTTCGCTCTCCGCATCATCTTGTCTGCGCATCCCTTGGTCTGGGATGTTGGACGTTGGGAATCGGATGAAGGCATGTCATCATGGCCGTAACTGAAGGGCTTGTCGGCGAGGGCTTCTAGCTCGGATGTGAGGACATTGAGGGTCATGTAAGGAGGCATCTTGTAGATGCCCCTATATGGCTTGTCCCAGGGTGGCGGGAATAGATCAAGCCAGTTGGGCGTGGTGTTCAGCCCAGCGTCACCAGAGCACGACCATCGCATGCTGCCACACTTGCGGGGGGCTTGTTGGTCTAGGAAGAGCCGTTTCCCGATGTCTGCAGTACGAGTTAGCCTCGAGGAGCAAGAAAATCCCATCCGAGACGCACCGTAGAGACCATCTCTCAGTCCTGCGTAGATCAGCAGCGTCTGGGCCCCGGTCATATCAATCCCTGCCCCGTGGCTCCCTCCCAGCTTCTGCGGCTCGTAGAATCCATCATGCTGAACAAGCAGTGTGTTTGATTCAACGGCATAAGCCGGCAACAGCCCAGACCTTTGCACAGAAAATGCCCGAGTAAAGACGCCACCGGTTTGCAGCGCCCTTGAGTTCTCCAAGTCGAACGGACGCCCCTGCGGCCGGCGACTCAGCAGCACGAACAAGCGTCCGAGCCACGCCCTTTCGGCGAAGACAGCGACTTCCCGGAATCCTCGTGCAGCGGCATGGCGCATGAACTCGCGATGGAAGCACGAGTCGAGGAACTCGAGCATCGAGTGGCCGTCGTACGGCAGGTAGAGCAGGAAATGCTCCGCTTTGGTAAGTGTCAGGAAGACGTCCAGGTCGCCGCACACGACCGCGAGCGACGCGGCCATGGTTGGGTAAGGTACCTTCGCATCAGACGAAGGAAGGCCACGACGACGGCGTTGTTCGGCCGAGGTTCCGCTTCGTCAATTGAGTGCGCGATGAGCCGCGTCAGCCTCGTCGGCCGCGTTCAGTTGTGTCAGGTACCCAAGGTACCTTACCTGCCTCAGGCTGCCGTCTTTGCGGGGCAGCTCGAGCTGGCCCCGGGGGAATGTGGGGTCGCTGCGGGCACAAACCTCGACGGACATGAGCCTCGCCATCATGATCCCCTCTGTTTTCTCTTCTTGATCATCTCTCCTCGCTCTTCTCTGGTCTCCTCGCCAAGGACTGACTCCTGGTTGGTGACACCGCACAATTGGGCACGGGAACGATGAAAGGCGAGGAGCATCCTTAATTTTGGAATGCTCAGCAGTCGCACCGGCTGATAGCCTGATACACCCAAGCCATGGGCCCCATGGCAGACCTGCTCAAAACCTAACTGGTAGCTATGGAGACCAAAGACCGCCCTTTTTGAACAACAACAAAGACAAGAAGCTGTCGTTGTTTAGGGGTGAGTCTCTGCTGTGTGCTCTTGGCCAGCCGAAAGCCTCTCCTTCGCCGGCTGCCGCCTGGTCACATCCCCTCCCGACCTTTCAACCCACCTTGTCACCATCCCCGCACTCCAAGTCCGACCGAACAATGGAGCAGATTGACACGCTCAAGGCCCCTCATCGCGACGTGCTGCTCCGCGCCATCGCCAACGTCTTGTCAAGCCCGATCGCCAAGCAGACGTATGCCCAGATTGTTGATGGGCTACCCCTTGCCAATGTCGCCTTGGATCTTTACACTGGATCCCTCTGCCACGGGCATCCCCTCCTCGACGAACACAAGGAATTGTGTCCTGGCGTAGCCGAGGAGGCCCAGAAATTGTGTTCGGTTCTCGACACCAGCACTTTGTCCATGCCCTCACAAGTAAGAAGTTACTTGCGAATGGAGCCCTTCCGATGCCTTGCTGATGATGGTGCCCGCTCCAAGTCGCTCCGTGACTACGAGTCTGCTCCGCCAGGCTCCCCCAGCTTCTCGACCAGGCTCATCGAGCTTGTTGCTAGAGCCGTTCACAGCATCGCTGCTTGGCTCTACACACAGGACACAAGCCGGCACAAGAATGACGCGCTGGGCACTTGGCGGCCGGAGGAGCAATCCAAGCGGTTCTACCCTCCCACTTTTCCCGCCACTCTGTTTTGCCACTCATGGTATCGCGACTACGATCAGTACCCCGAGGGCGTAGCCGATAGTGTGGGGTATTGGGCCGAAGCTCGCATCCTTGGTGGCGTCGTCGTCTTTGACAGGCGTGACCCAGAGTTGGTGAAAGACGCGGCGGTAAGCTGTCACCTCAAGTCTACGTTACAGTATACACTGACTTGCAAGTGCCAGCCGGATGCAATCTACATCCATCCCGAGAGGGCCCGGGTAATCTACCGCATCTGTCGCCTGCTCGATAGCCAGAAGGAGGAACTCACCGCGTTTCTCCTGTCCGAGACCGCACTGCTGCCGCAGCAGCACTGTCCACTCCCCATCCTCCCGAGCGAGGCAAACCGTCAACGGGTCGATCCCGAGCAGGCGACCGAAACCACGGGGATTTTCCGCGACAGGTGGGAGCGCCGGCTCCGCTCGCTGAGCGAGACGGACTGGCGGACGAGAGACGTCGCGGACCACTTCAACTACATTTCGCACCAGGACTGGCGCGAGGCCACGCTGCGTGCGGCGAGGGAGAGGAGTCGGAGGCAGATACGTGAATGGGAAGCGCAGATTGGGGAGGCTGCGTAACGCACGGTTTCTGCGAAGGCCTAGGAAACGAGTCACGTACCCGATGCCCAACCTCAACCTTTTCTATGCTCCCCACCGTGCACACCCCTCGATTGCTCACAAACCCGCTTCCCTCTCCCCCACCCGCGCGCCTCCTTGATGGCGAGGGTGCTGTTGTTTAGACTCGGGTTCACGAGGGAGGACGAGAGGAATTGGAATGGATCATGGAGGGTGATGTCCGTCAGAACCAGGGAGTCTTTGCCTCGGTCATCTGGGAAGATACCACTTGGCAAATCGGCTGCACTCTCCAGACAATATCGCAGAGTGCAGGGCGACCAGCCTCAGGATACTGGACGGATTGAGAGGCGGCAGGATCGATCCAGCAGCACTTGCTTGGTCACGTTGTGTTGCACCCGCAGGTGTCCCTTCAAGCTCAAATTTGACCGTGGCCGGTGGGAGGATGGAGCGCGCCTCCTTATCGTTGCGACTCCTGGCGAGAGATGCGCCCCTGGGCGAAAAACATGGCGCAGCAGCGCTGAAAGAACAACGCTGCGCGCGTTTAGTCGGTACTGCATTGGGTCGGCTGGTTGTGAATTTCTAGGAGGAGGCATCGTAATGCGGCCAGTCGCGGATGAGAACTGGAGCCCATGCTGAGGCGAGACATCTGGCAAGCGAGTTGCCGGCTCGAACATTGTCTCGTGGTGTTGGGGGGCAAGTGGCTGGCAATCGATAAGGTGGTGATGGAGTTGGGATTCGAAGCTGCTCCCTGTTCACAAAAGATGCGAAGACATGATGCTCGGAGAAATTCCAGCTTGATCATCGACATGCAGGAAAAACCCATGAGTCCATGAGTCCAGTGCAGTGGTGCCAAATGCAAGACGAGACTTGAGAAGGGAGACAAGAGGCTGCTTTGACGAGGGCATGTGGAACGATGACTAGCGGAACGCCTTGATACTAAGGGGGGGG
>Ga0247823_10003122_pt1 | contig 13537 bp, 13 predicted proteins | sample 13C_PalmiticAcid_2_FD_192426 | JGI IMG/M metagenome (GOLD analysis project Ga0247823, IMG submission 192426) | Soil microbial communities from agricultural site in Penn Yan, New York, United States - 13C_PalmiticAcid_Day30 | ecosystem: Environmental > Terrestrial > Soil > Agricultural land...
CCCACCCACACCGGCCTCCAACCCCTCCCCGCCACAGCCTCACCCGCAGCAGGAGCAGCAACAACCAGCGAAGTCCTCTTCGACTTCGCCGCCCACGCTCCCGCCGCGCCGCCAAGCGAACCCGACACCACCACCGCTACCTCTCCCACCGCCCGCAGCGCCACCCTCGACCACCACCGCGACGACGACGAGCTCGCCGAGGACGAGTACATGACGGCCGGCCAGCCGCCCGACGCGTACGCGTCCATCCAGGCGTGGGCGCAGCAGTCGTCGTCGCATCACCACCACAGCGCGGGCTTCTACTCGCCCCTGCCGACCACGCCGCAGGCGCCGCTGTCGGAGCCCGAGGTGATCAGCGAGGGCCAGCTGACGCCGGCCGACTCGGCGTCGGTGGTGGATGTCGGGTACGAGACGGCGGCGGCGTCGGTGGTAGATTTTGAGGAGGAGGTGGAGGATGACGGGATGAGCGAGACCGACGGCGGGGTGGCGACGCCCGGGAGCTGGTCCGAGGTGGGGAGCGTGGTGAGTGAGAGTGAGAGCGTCGCGCGGGCGTAGGGGGGGTAAAGTTTGGTGTTTTTTGGGTTGGGTTGTCGGTTTGTTGGGTTTATCTGGATACCATCAACCTTCCCCTGGCGTTTAATGTTTGGGTTTGGGCGTTCGTGGAGGATGGGAAACAAGGGCAATGGGAGGATTCTGGGATTACATAGGTTAGTAGGTATTGGCAAGATATGTGGGTTGTGGTTCCCTACAGGGTTGGCTGTTGTCGCTGGCGGTGGTGCATTTACAGCCCATGCCCAACCCAAACGCACTAGTACTCAGGTTTTGAAACTCGAAATAAACGTTAAATGGGATATATCTCGAGTCGCGAACCCTGTCAACAAAACTACCTTTCTCAGCAATCGCCATGGTCCTTGTCCTTCGACTTCTCGACATAGTCGCCATACAGCTCCTCAACCGACTGCCCCAAGAGCGCCACCCAAAAGGCCGCGGCCTTGTACTTGTGCCGCCGGAGGCTCTCGTTGAGCCGCCGGACGGTGCCCTCGCCGAAGCGCCGCTCGAGGTACTGCAGGAAGTAGGCCGTGTGCTGGTAGCCTCTGTCCCAATCTGGGCAACGTCAGCTAAGAGCAAACGAATAGAAACGCGCGCGACATACCACCCTCCGTCTCCCTCTTCCAGTGCGGCGGGCTCAGGTCGCAGTTCAGCCGCACCCAGTCGGCGATGCCCTCGATCAGCCCGCCAGGACAGGTGCCTTGGGCGTCCCACTGGTAGCAGTGGACGAGCTCGTGGGTCAGGACGCCGGTGATTTCGTGGGTGAGGCGTGACGCCGGGTTGATCGAGTTGATGTAGTTGAGGGAGAAGTGGATCTCTTTGTGGTCGTTGTCGAGGTCGGTCTTGGGGGGTTTAGTTTGGGGTGTAAGTCAGGGGTTCGAGGTTGTGGAAGTAGATAGGGGATAGACAAGTAAGAAGGCAAACTCCATACCCCTGTCGTGTAGGCAACCCCATCCATGTCACGCAGCACGAGCGTCACGGACCGGGTTGGGGGGCATGTTGTGTCCTTCTCCGAGGGTGATTTGTACAGCAACCGCAGAACGTTGTTGACGGCGGTGGAGAGGACAGTGGAGGTGTTGACGGATGTCAGAAACTTGGCTGCGCCCGGGTGGTCGAGGTCGTAGATCTTGAGTCGGAGTTTAGGTTTAAGAAATGTGCTACCACCTGATGTCGAGTCCAACTCTGAACCCGATCCAGGCTCGGCAGCGGCTCTCGACCGGTCCGGCAGCGGAACCGGGGAGGGAGTGGACGCCGCGGGCGCAGCATCTGCCGGGAGAGAGAGGGTGGCCGAAGGTTCGGCAGTGGAGCTGGGTTGTTCCCGGAGAGTCATTGCGTTGCCAGGTCAGATAAAATACCGAGGGGTATAAAACAGGTTTCTGGGTTCGAAGAAGGCCAGAGAAGGGAGTAAACAATGAAGGCGCAAAAAGTGAGAGGGGTGCAAAGGAGCAGGCAGACGTCAAGGGAGGGACCAAATCACCCCACAAATTGGAGATGCGATAGGTCTCGTTGGGCTCATAAATATTCGTCAAATCAGAATTGAATCTCCTTGATCAATAGTCTCTGCCTGGTGAGTGAACTAAGACATGTGAGCCAGGCTTCCATTTATTGAAGACACAGAGGCAGCGCGGGGCAACATCAACAAGCGTTGCGGGGTGCAAGAACTGGGATTGGTAAGGCTATCGACCCACCCTTCTGACAACCCTGTGCGCAACCCCTGCTGCAGTCGACCGGGGTGAAGGGGCATCCCGCAATTGATAATCGCCTGGCTGCCCAGCCGATGTCTTGGATCACCCTCAGCCCGAGAGCCATTTCGCGCCGACAAAACGAACATTGCCATTGCCGCAAAAAACTTCACAATCTCCGCAAACGAACCAGGATCTGTTCTGTGGCTGCGCGCTGCTTTCGGCCTATTGTGAGTGCACCGCGCTTCTGACTTTGTATGCGGCGACCAAGACGCTGGTGCGCCGTCGCACAAGAGCTTGTTTTGTTTTCTTTCTTCCCGTTTCTGTCGCCGACCTCCAGATCAAGACCCTGACTCCCTTCGCTCCTCGCAGCAACCCCCATTTTGACTCCAACAACGCCAGATCCTCTCTCTGAAGAGGAAAATGGCAGAACGAATCACCGACCAGCAGGTCACCGACCTCATCGCCGTCTTGCGCACCGACGCCTCAGTCGATGCCAAGGTCGCCCAGGTGACCGCTGTCAAGTCCAGCATCAAGCAACAAATCGTTCCCGATTCCTGCATAGTACCTCTCTTCGAAGCGCTGCGCATAGCCTCCAGCTCACAGCATGCTCTCCTCGTCAATGCCGGCTTCACGGCACTCAACCATCTGTACACCCGACTTGCGCGGCAAGACCCAAAGTCTCTGATAAAAGAAGGCGTCCGCACATTGCCTCTGATTGCTGAGAAGCTGGGCGATCAGAAGGAGAAATTTCGCCAGCTGGCTCTGCAAGCCCTAACCACGCTGTACAAGGTGGCACCCGTTGATGTTGAGCGCTGTGTGCGCAACACAACCATGACCGGCAAGAACCCTCGGGCGAAGGAGGCCAGTCTCCATTGGCTGCTCCAGGTATGACTTGAGATTCAGTACTGCATGTCGCTCCTATGAGCTAACCAGGTCTCAGATGCACCAGGATCATGGCCTCCAGTTCCGCGCCTACGTCCCGACCCTTATGGAGCTGCTCGAGGACGCCGATGGAATGGTCCGCGAGGCGGCCAAGACGACAGTCATAGAATTGTTCAAGTACGATGGGAACTCCTAGCTTGCCCGTATGACACTGGCTCACAGAACTATAGGAACGCGCCCAACCCTGCGAAATCCGACTTGAAGAAACAACTCAAGAACTTCAAGGTCCGCCCGGCCATTGAACAGGCCATCGTCAAAGAGCTCAACCCCACCAGCTCGGCCCCGGCCTCACAAACCGATGTTCACGACGACCCTGCGCCGACCCGGCCGACCCTCGCTGCGAGCGTATCCTCCCACGCCAACCGTCCGGTGACCCCCGCAATGCCGGATAATCCGCCCGAGGCTGTAGAGCCCTCGTATGTGAACACATCACGCGAGCTCGATGAGATCCTGAGAGAGATGCATTACCACTTTGAGGGCAAGGAGACGGAGCAAAACTGGATGAAGCGGGAGGAGAGCATGACGAAGTTGCGTCGGCTCATGGCTGGCAATGCTGCCACCGACTTCAGCGAGCAGTTCCTTACTGGGCTCCGAGCGCTGCTGGACGGTATCATCAAGGCCATCATATCTCTCCGCACCAGTCTCTCCAAGGAGGCGTGCAGCTTGGTCCAGGACATCGCGAGAACTTACGGCCCAGCCATGGACCCCATGGTGGAGCTGCTCATGCAGACATTCATCAAGCTCACTGCTGCGACCAAGAAGATCGCCTCCGCACAGGCGAATACCACGGTTGATACCATCATCGCGAGGGTTACGTACAACGCCCGACTCATGCAGCATGTCTGGGGCGCGTGCCAGGACAAGAACGTACAGCCACGGCTCTATGCCTCTGGATGGCTGAAGACGCTGCTCAACAAGGAAGCCCACCACAAGAACCACGTGGAGCACACGGGCGGTCTGGACCTGATCGAGAAGTGTATCAAGAAAGGCCTCGCTGACGCCAATCCTGGTGTAAGGGAGAAGATGCGTGCGACCTACTGGACCTTTGCGGGTATCTGGCCAGCAAAGGCCGAAGCTATCATGAGCGGGCTGGATAGTACCGCGGCAAGGCTGCTGCAGAATGACCCCAACAACCCCAACTCACCTAAGAAGCCGGAAGGGGCCGCGCGGCCTGGTCTGGGTTTGTCCAAGAGCACAATGGGACCTCCAAAGCCAAGCGTGCGAGAGGCTATGTTGGCCCAGAAGAGGGCCATGGCTACGGCAACCAAGACCCTCCCAACCCGGCCAGGTTCGGCAATGTCGCACTTCTCGCCGGTCACCACCGTCTCGGGCTCATCCCAAGCGCCCGCGGCAACCACGACTTCTACGGTGCGCACAAGGCCAGAGTCGGCTATCTTGAGCTCGACTGGTGGGATCTCTGGCGCTCCCATGAGGCCAGGAAGGAGAAGACCCGAGATGGCTCCAAGACCGGCAACAGCAGGACCCTACTCGGTTCGAAGCCACGATCAGGCGTCGACGGAGAAGTCCAGTCCGCCCAGCAAACCCAGGCCTCAGGCGGTCACGCCCAAGTCAATCAACTCGTCACCCAAACGGACGGTCCCTAAGAATGTCCGGCCGTTCGTGCTTGCGAGCCCCAGCGAGTCACACCTCCCCACACCTAACAAGGCGGGGACGCCGAAGGGTTTTGCATCCCCTCGTTCCACGCCTTCAAGAACTGTGCAGCCCCCTGTCGTTCCTGCATCAACTGGCTCAGCAAAGGCGAACGAGGATTTTACCTTGGTCGTGCCGACCGTGACGGCTCCAACCGCTTCCCCTCTCCATGTGGAACAGCACTCTGCGAGCCCTGCCTCGGATGAGGAGATGATCTCGAGCCCACCTGGCACGCCTTCGCGACTTCCCAAACCCCGGTCCGCTGTATTGGCCAGCCCGCCGCGGATTGTCGAGCCTGTCCCGGAGGTTAGAAACCTGTTGGCCAGTCCGCCGCGCATTGTCGAGGGTGTCATTCCTGCTCCAACGAGCCCAGCGCGCTCCTTGGAAGTCTACGAGGACCCATCCACTGGCTCGCAGCAGGCGAGCCCAGCACCCATCTTCACGGGGCCCGTCCTGGAGGACAGGCCAGTCAACGAAGACGCAGCGATCCTGCAGCAGGCGAGCCAAGCCCAACAAAACGGCGAGCCCAACGGCGCCACTCCTTCCCCGGAAAAGACCAAGCAGAACCTGCGCCTCCTCGACAGCGGCATCTCCAAGGTCCAGCAGAAATCTCTCGACGTTCACGGCTTCCGAAAACTGCAGGGCATCATCCGCGACAGCGACACCAAGCCCGCCAGCGCCGCCCCACTCCTCACCGACGACAAATTCGACGCCCTTGTTGCGGGGCTCTTTGAGTTCCTCGAATCCCCGCTCACCAATCTTCCCCCGGAAAAGACACAGGACGTCAAAGCGCAAGTGCTCGCGACCATCAAGCTCCTGCTCAAGCGCATGCGCGCCTCGTTCCAGCCGCACGTCTCGCGCGGGCTCGAGAGCCTGCTGCGCGCCCGCGCGGCCTACGAGGGCCGCACGCACATCGTCTCCGGGCTGGAGCTCTTGGCCTCAGATCTCGCCGCGCTGGGCGACGCGTCGGAGATTGTGCTCGTCCTCTCGCGCATGCTGGGTGCCATGGACGTCGACGGCGCGGGCGCTGGGGGCACGGGCCGGTCGCTAAGCATGGGCCTGCACGTGCTCAAGGAGATGATGGACGCGCGCGGCGCGATGTTTAACCCGTCCGACGCGGAGCTGGACGCGCTGGCCAAGCTGGCGAGCAGGTGTCTCGAGAGCCTGGAGTCGGCGGTGCGCATGGACGCGGTGCTGCTGTGTGTGGCACTGCACGCGCGGGTCGGGGATGCGCGGTTCTGGGAGGCGGTCAAGGGGGTCAAGGAGGATCCGAAGAGCTTGATCACGTATTATATCGTGAAGAGGCAGAGGGAGGCGGGTGGGCAGGTCGCCTCTTCCTAGGTGGGATGGGCTTGTGGGTGGTTGAGCTGGTGGTGGTGGTGAGGGGTTGGGCTGGATGGAGTCGAGCCACTTCTTTTCCTCTTCTCTGGTGGGCTGCGTTCTTCCGTCTAACGATGGGTATTGTATTATAATAGGGACGGTGCGGGCGGGGCGGGCAAGGAGAGTGGGAAAGGGGTACCGGAGCCGGCGTCCTGGGAGGCATTGCAGTGGGCAGGTTGGGCGTTGGGGTTGTGCTTGACTACAGAGCAAGGTTCGGGCCGGAATATCTGGCGGCCCATGATTCGTTTCCGCTCTGAGGGTATGCTGGGTTTTTCTTGATATACATGGTTAGGTTCTTGTTGAATTAGCCCGTCGAGTCATTGGCTATGTCCATTTCCGCTTTTATTGTTGATTCAGAATGCTCCGGATACTCAAGCAAGTCACTTGCAGAGAGGATGCGTTTGATGTTCAGGCGCAGCCCGAGGTCCACCGTTCTTCAAAATGCCCGAATCCTCACTCTGGCTTTTTCTCCGTACCGTGTAAGTACCAGGCACGACCCCGGCCTGATGTTCTGCAGGGAGTTTGAAGATCAACCGAGCTTGTTTCCCCTGTGCTGTAACCTTGCGTGGATGATCTTGGTTGTGTTCCCATTTTGCCTCGTTTACCGTTCTGGGTCTGGATTTCGGTCCAGGCATGCACTTCTGGACAGGAGGCGTGATTTCCGGTTCCAGGCACCGAGATTTGTTGATCACTTGGATGATACACTCTGCAGCACAGAGGCGAATTGGGACTGCAACGCTGTCCAGTTTCGGGGGAACCCCATAGGACCCTTCATCTCGATTCGAGTAAATACCATATGGTAACGTATCATATTTCATCCCCGGCTGCTTCTTGGGACCTTCCTAACGCAGTCTCGTAATACATTTCCACACATTGTTGTTGTGTCTTCCCTTCTTGCGAACTACACTGTACGGAGTACCTACCTTACGTGGCAGTCTCGTCGCCCCGTTGTCGATGACAGGGGCCGGCAAAGCGAACGCGGGGGAATCTGCACCCCTGTCCCCAAATTCCCCATCCCGCAGCTCGCTCCAGCGCGGGTCGCCTATTCCCGAAATTGAGCAATTCGTTGACAGCTCGACAAGCGCAATGTCTGAGCGCTTCCCAGTTGCCCGGTCGCGTCATCATATAGTGCCCGTTGTCTGTGCTGAACACATGCTTATGTATGCAGGGACGGGAAGGATAAGAATGTGGCATGGAGCCGGAGATGCAATAGTGAGATGTGTTGAGGTGGCCCACCAAGAAGGCCGACTAAACTTGCCTGTGCGAGGTGCTGCTGGGGAGGGTTTGTGGGGTTCAGCGGTTCGTCTCTTTCCAGGACCCTGGAAGTGGACCGGGGCCGGGGGTTTTATCTGAAACGCCAAGGAGCGGATGCTGTTATCGGGGGTCTTTCAAGACCGACACCGACTGGGGGCTGCGGAACCCTGCCCAAAATGTCGACTCGGTGGGTTTGTATCGATGATCTGGAGGCTGCATCAGACGACGATTTGAGTAGACAGCAGGACACCTGACTCCAGGATTGCCTGATGCCGATATGTTTCGATGACGGAAGGCGGTGGGATATGAAACATGCAGGGCATTTGCGGATGTGGCGGGGTGGTGTAACCTCCCGGCACCTTTAAATAAATGAACTGAAATCCAGAGTTGCGTTGGAGGCGGCAGTTTCATATACCGCGGTTCTCCATCTCGCCCTTGAAAATACATGCGCTGCGGATGGCGCCAATGCCAACACCAGCTCAGCAAAGGGATCAGGCTGGTGGCAGCATCCCCAGCAGCAGTCTATTCAAAACTAGCAGCGGCGGGCATTGCCATGTCGGGCGATTTGTGCCGACTCTTGAATCTATTCTTGCCGTCGACGCCGCCCCAGTCGCAGCAGTGGAGGGCTTGCGAGATGGTTATTAATGGCTCTGTGGTCCAGAGATAGGGGAGCAGCCAGCTCCTGTGATCAGTCAGTGCCCGATCTGACACCATGCAGCCGCCCTTGAACCATCCGTGCTCCAACTTCACCCTCCTCCCGACAGCCTGGATGTGTCACCCTAAGCCTGCAAGCCCGAGGCATGGCAGAGCCGGCGGCTAACTGCTTTACCTGGTACCGTCTCTGTAGCTTAGTTGGGCCTGAAGAGCAACCTGGCTGTTATCCGGTTGGTAGGGTTGGACAAGACAGACCACATAATTTCGGCGGGCTCAGAGAACCGTCGGATCGTTGGACAAGTCGGCTTCGAGAATACTCGCGAGTCTCACACTGTCCTCATGTTTCAGAGCGGCCGTTTGGGGGCGACTACCGCTCAAACGGTAGTTCGGCGCAGGCAGACTTTTGACGAAATGCGCATCTTCCATAGGTAGGCATTCGCTAAAGAAATGGATCCGAATTGCAGGCACAAGGGATGAAGCAACGGACTCTGCATCCGCAAAATCCCACAAGGGTTTCCCAACGCGGCAATGAATGGAGACTTTTCGAAGTTCGAGTTGCGCGTTGCTTGCTCCAAGCGCTCATTGGCTCCCGCCTGGCCCCCTGTGATGCCCCTGACTGTACCCTGAACCCCTGGTCTTGGCCATGTTCAACAGTGGAGAGGGCCCTGCAAGGACAGCCCTTTTGGGCGAGGAAACAGCGGCGCCCATCCAGCACCTCGCCATCTTCCACATTCTCGAGCTTGAGACTCGGTCAACGACTCCCGCCCACCGGTGTTGTGTCGATCGCATCATCGTGTCCGTTCCACGGTTGACACTCGTTTCCTTTTTGTTTTTTTCCAACAACTACGAAATACCTACCTCAGCTATCTGCACTGCTGCTTGCAGATTGCCCAGCTCTTGCCTTTGCTCCACCCGTGCCCAAAGACGAACGAAGGGCTCTTGTTCCACCCACCTTCTGCGAGCAAACGCCGTCTTTCTTCTTGGCCCTGCTTAGCCACCCCTTTGACGAGTCGGAGAACGCTCCTCCCCTTTTCTCAGAGCAGGAGATCCCAACTGCTACCTCGCTCGGCTCGATTCGACGTTCCACGATCGCCGCCGATTACTTTCCGCCGAAGCAGCTTGGCCACAAGAGCGCAGACAGCAGGCAATCAGCGGGCCGGCCGCTCTTTGTTCCTGCCCTCCGATACCCCATCGCATTGCCGAACGCATACGGCCAGGCAGCATAGTATCGATCTGGGAAAAGAAGGGTTCTCTTGATGCAAGGTTCCGACATACCCGCCGTCTACCGCCGCGCCGCCGAACTTTGGTGCTCTTCCAGCTCCAAACCGCCGCTTCCTCACCGGTACAGTACCGACGGGTCTACCAACAACTAGGACGCCCTCGATCGACAGAGCAGCCATGGATGACTATCTGGATAGTCCCATGGACGCAGACGATGTCTTCCCCTGCAAAGGGTGCGGCGAGGTGAGTTTCAGCACACTCGGCCTGTCTTTCGGCCCGTTCTGACTATGTGATGCCGCAGATTCTCGAGGAAGGGAAGGCCTTCGAGCTCGGTATGTCGACCATGCAACAAACAAGACTGCCATCTCTCTATGGTAGCGGCTGTGGTACCGTGTGCTAACGAACCCGCAGCCGGGAATCGATGGCATCTTGACTGCTTCCGCTGCAACACCTGCAACACACTGCTCGACTCGGATGCAAACCTGCTGCTGCTTGGCGATGGCTCACTCATCTGCAACAACTGCACATACAGTTGCAGCGCCTGCGGAAACAAGATCGAGGACCTTGCCATCTTGACTGGCGACCAGGCTTTCTGCGCAACCTGCTTTCGCTGTAGGAACTGCAAGAGGAAGATTGAAAATCTGCGCTACGCCAGGACATCCCACGGCATTTTTTGCATGAACTGCCACGAATCGCTGATGGCGAGGCGGCGGAAGAAATCAAAGGCAGCTGCACAGGCGAAGCAAAGAGAGAAAGATGCTTCTCCCATGATCACAGACAAATCGCTGCCAGCGTTGCCGCCCAACGCCGTACCCCCAATCGCCTTCTCTACCGAGCGTGCAACCCCCGACTCTGATACGCCGACCGAATTATCCCCACGGCCCCGCGCCGCCTATGGAATAAATGAGCCTTCCTCCCGAAGCAGCTCGAGGCCCGATCGCTCTCCGGATCGGTCTCAGGAATCTGGCAAAGAAACATCCCTTGCGCCGTCTGCTCCAAGCTACAGGAACAACCGAAACTCGGCCATCTTTGCCGGGGATCTGAACAATGGGGACTCGGAGGGAGGTTTCTATATTCCCGTTGCGCTCGATCCTAGCCCTGCTCCGGCATTGACCCCACAATCCATGTCTGACGCCTTCTCCGAGTCGAGCAGGAGGAACAAGGACAGGGACTATTTCAGCGTCTCCAAGCCAGCTCAGAGGACTGAGTCTCAGGCCTCCACACCGCACATTGCGTTTCAAGAAAAGGCGAGGCAGCCATCGTCGGATTATGAGGCTCCTCAGTCCGACCGGCCGGCTCGAAAGCTCTCCAAGAGGAATGGAAATGCCAAGGTCTCACCCGGCGTTGAGGATGCGAAGGCTTCGAGCACAAAGACGCAACCCACCGAGGAGTTCAAGCTGCAAGACGCCCCAAAGAGCAAGAGGATGGGCGATTCCAGGAGTAACTCCTTGTCCAGCACATCCTTAGATGTGCCTGCTCCCTCCAAAGCACCCCCGGCCCCGCCGCGGAATAGGGAGGCTCTCGCAAATGCGACCAACACGGACTCTCCTCGCCAGCCTGGGACAGTAGACAGGGTCCCTCCGCCGAGACCCCCTCAAGACTCTCGACGAAGGGATGACGATGCCGTTCGCCCTTCATTTGAGTCAATAACGTCTGGTCGTTCGGAAGCACCCGCTGCGCCCCCTATCGCCAGGAAGGAGGTTCCCCAGAACCAGTCGCGAAATGGTGAACTGGTGGTCCCCGGATACACAGGTGGAAAGGCGGACCCGTTGACGCGGTCAAAATCTGCGAACGGCAATGACCTGGTTTCGCCGCCACGTCCAGCCATACCTGAGACAAAACTGAGCGACACATACATGCAGCCCAGGGCGCCACCTCAGCCTCCGTCTCAGGCCGCCAAGGACTCAACGACCTCAGTCAATGAGGTACCGGAACCAAAGGTGTCGCCCAAGCTGCCGCGCTGGAGTTCGGGAGGGGACTTCACCATGGACGAAGACATGGCGAGGATACTGGGTACCGACGAGGGATCGTCATCGATCCTCCGGCGGGTTTCGAACGCTGTCCGTCACGGCCGGAACAACAGCGCCGAGGTGGCCAACAGCCACGTCAGGCTTGGCCATAGCAGGAGTGTGAGCGAGACGACGAGGGGAACTGCGTCTCCCCGCTGGCCGAGAACACCGATCGCTGAGGATCCACACGGTGCCTACGACATCAGCAGCCCTATATCGCTCTCCGGGGCTGGGCAGGAAGACTCGGCGCTGCTGAAGCGGCAGCTGAGGAACTCGGAGCAGCGCGTCGCGGAGCTCGAACGCCAGTTCAACACGGAGAAGGACCTGAAGAGCCTGAATAAGAAGCTCATCGAGAAGCGCAAGACGGTTTCTGTGCTCGACACTCAGACCGAGATCATGATTCGCCAAATCGAGGTGCTTGCTGGGTACGTGGAGCGGGCCAAGAAGACGAACGAACCCATTGACCCGGGCGAGCTTGAGGAATCCGCCATCAAGGAATTCGTGCAGAAGTTGGACAAGGTCAAGCAGAGCATGGCGGCCGCCATCGAGCAGCTCCACGCCGAGCGGGACGAGCTGCTGGAGGAGAAGGCCCAGGCGATTGCGGACCGGGATCGAGCCCTGCTCGAGTTCGAGCAGCTTTCGTCCAAAAATGCGCAGCTGGCCGACATGAACAACGACCTGACGCACCAAATCCAAGAGAGGTTCAAGCAACAAATCAACAACGGCGACATGCGGATGCCGCCCAATGGCCTAGGCATCTACGGCCACTCCAAGGGCGTCTCCTCTGCATCGGTCAACCTAGATGCGGCGAGCCTGCAGACCGGGACTACCATGGTCGGGACCGATGTGGAGGAACCGGTCCTGGAGGGCCCCACAGTGGTTAACATCCGGAAGGGCCAGGTGAAGAAATTCAACTGGAAGAAGGGCTCCAGCAAAGTGGCGCACAACATCTCCAAGGGCATCAACCGCGCGGCCGGCGCATTCCAGCAACAGGAACAGAACCGTCAACATCCAGGGTTGACGGGCGACAGCATCGGCCTCCCGTACAACATGACGGTCGCCCAGGTCGAGTCCCCGGTCACCATGGGCCCGGCTCCGGGCGGGCCCAACCGGGCTGGTATCGAAAACCAGAATCCGCGACAAGGATTCGGCTTCTTTGGCAAGAAGCCCAATACCCTGCCCAAGTCGACGTCGGTGAACAACATCTCCACCTTCGCCCCCGCGGCCGCGGAAGCGCCCAGCACGCTCTTTGGGTCCGACCTAGTGGAGCGGGCCGACTATGAGCGCCGCCAGATCCCCAGCGTCGTGACGCGCTGCATTGAGGAGGTTGAGTTGCGCGGCATGGACGTCGAGGGTATCTACCGCAAGACGGGCGGCAACTCGCTGGTCAAGTCGATCCAGGAGGGATTTGAGAAGATGGAGGACTATGACATTTCGGACCCGTCGCTCGACATTACGGCCGTCACGAGCGTGCTGAAGCAGTATTTCCGCAAGCTGCCGATCCCGCTGCTCACATTTGAGGTGTACGAGCGGGTGTTAGAGTCCAATAGTAAGAACGCCCCCCATCCCCCGTCCTGGACGCTCTTCGCCCACAGAATGGTTTTTGGCTGACAGGTCATCTCTAGTGCTCCAAGCCGAAACCGAGCGCTGCGCGCACCTGCGCAAGACGATCAACCTCCTCCCGCCCAAACACCGCGACTGCCTCGAGTTCCTCATGTTCCACCTCGCGCGGGTGGCCAGCCGAGAGCGCGAGAACCTGGTACGTGCTCCCTCGACCAACAACTCTGGTTTTTTTATGCCCCGAGATGATTGAATTAACACGCCTTCCAGATGTCCCCCAAGAACCTGGCCGTCGTGTTCGCGCCCACCATCATGCGCGACCACAGCCTCGAGAAGGAGATGACGGACATGCACGCCAAGAACGTGGCGGTGCAGTTCCTGATTGAGAATAGCCATGTCATCTTTGGGGAGGCGTGAGACTGATTGAGCGGACGCGTTGGGGTGGTGGAGTAGAGATTCAAGAAAGTGTGGTTGGCTGGTTGGTTGATTGGTTGCTGTGGGTGTGGGTGTGTCCGAAATGTGGTATTTTTTTGCTTGTGATGAAGTTGGTTTTGTTTGTTCGTTGTATATACCACTTTGAGCCGTCTTTTTCGTCGTTCAGAGAGTGCTTGAAGGGGGTCGTTGGGGGTGGGG
>Ga0247823_10003124_pt1 | contig 13533 bp, 8 predicted proteins | sample 13C_PalmiticAcid_2_FD_192426 | JGI IMG/M metagenome (GOLD analysis project Ga0247823, IMG submission 192426) | Soil microbial communities from agricultural site in Penn Yan, New York, United States - 13C_PalmiticAcid_Day30 | ecosystem: Environmental > Terrestrial > Soil > Agricultural land...
TGCATCATCATCCACGCCGCCAGCAGCAGCAGCCACGGGAATAATCTGCCACGCGCCCGGCTTGCTCGAGTACTCGCTCGGCGCCTGGCTGCTCTGGCCGTCCTCGCCGTCGTCGTCTACAACCCCACCACCACCACTGCCGCCGAGAAGAAGCTGTTGCTGCCCATCTTCGAGGATATCAATCCCCACGCCGCCGCCGCTCCTCTGTGATTGAGACTGCGACAGCGACTGCGAAAACGACGACTGCGAGGTCGGGTCGACATTCTCCCCGTCCGACATGTTGCTGTCCCCCTCGGCGTCCAGATCCACCACATTAGCCATACCCGCGCCCGCGGCTGTCCCGTCCTCGATGCCCGCCCAGGGAATATCCTCCGGTCTTAGTGGTTGCTGCGGCTGCTGCTGGTGGGCACCCTGGCGCAGAAGCGACCCGCGCCGGTGCCGGTGGTCAAAACCATGCCACGCCCTCCCTGCGCCAGCGCCAGTGACATTGTCCGTGGTATTCCCCGCGTCCGTGTCCACGCCGTCCAGCTCATCCTCGCCGTCCTCGTCCTCGTACACGTCGATGTCGAGATCCAGATCCGCCTCCTCCCCGTCCGTGCCGAACCCAAATGACCCGTTCCGCTGCCTTGAGCCGTACCCGTATTGTCCATACCCCCGACTTTGTTGTTGTTGCTGCTGTTGCTGCTGCTGATGAGGATGATGGTGGCCATGATGGTGACCATGATGATGATCCAGCATCTCACTATCCCCCTCCTCATACAAATCCGTCCCCGACGACGTAAACCCCTCATCGTCATCACCCATATCCTGATCCTCCTCCTCATCATCATCCGGGTCATACCCCGCCATCCTTAACCCCACACCCACATTCGATGGGCCCCTGCTCCCGGCCCGGGGGTACCCATACTCCGGAATCGCTTCGCTGTGCGGCGTGGCGTAGTAAAACGGCGTCGTGGTCCTGCGCTCGCGGTTCTGCTGCTCCCTGCTATTGCTGTCGCCGTACAGCCCACCACCAGGCGGGGCGAGAGACGGCGAGCGGCTCCAGCGCGGCGTGTTCCGCGGCACGAGGCTCGGGGAGCGGGTGAAGCGGCGCTTGGGGACGTTGGCGGCGTTGACGACGGTGTGGTGGTGGATGCTGCTGCTGCCGCCCATTCTGGGGCTCGCGCGGGCGGCGGCTGGGACGAAGGGGGAGGAGCGCCGCTCGTACGGGGTGTGGGTGTGGGAGGGGGTGGTGCCGTTGGTGAGGCGGCGGCGGGATTGGGCCGGGGAGAGGAGCGCGGCGGAGACCGGGGGCAGGGAGCCCGTGCGGATGTGTGGTGGCCAGGACCCCTTGCGCTCGCGCTGAATGAGGGGGGATTGCGCGCGAGAGCGGGAGGGGCCGACGGTGGAGAGGATGGGGGATTGGACACCCGTGTAGAATTGGCCCGAGGGCTCGGTGGAGGAGCGGCGGGAGGAGCGCTGGTGGATGGAGTGGCGGAGGCTGATGGAGGGCGTGGCGGCGGGGGACTCATCGAGGCGGTCGTTCCAGTTCCAGCACTCTTCGAGCGCGTCAGCCTCGGGGACGTCGCCGCCTGTGCTGCTCTGCGAGTCGGGGTAGACGCGGCTCAGCTGGCGCAGCTTCTGCCAGGTCCAGCCGGCTTCGAGCGCGTGGTAGCCGAGGGGGTGGTCCTGGAGGTATGCCTCGGGCTGCGTGATGTAGAGCCGCTGGATGCCGGTGGCTTTCATGACGACGCTGGACGCGAGGAATGTGAAATCCCAGAGCGCGGGCGTCGCCATCTCGGCTGGCGAGAGGAAGCGGAGCCGCGAGTCTTTGTGAAGCTTCCGCAGCGGAACCCACGCTTGTCTCAGGCCGAGGAACTCGGCGAGCGGATAATCGGGCGCGAACCCCGACCGCGCATCCGAGTTGGAAGAGATGCGCAGGACGTCTTCGAACGCGGCGTGGATCGCCAGTTGGACGCTGCGAGCGTCCGCCCCCCTGACCGACACCGTCTTGATCAGACCACGGCTCTTCAGCCGCTGGTCGATGACGCGCCCCGCAGCAAAGGCCCGCGGCAGCAGCCAGTTTGATTCCGGCCCCTGCCCCGCCCACTCCTGAAACTTGGGCGACTGCGGATCCGGGGTGGCCCTGCTGATGGTATTGGGCATCTGGGTCCAGTCGTCGACGTTGGAGCCTATCGATCGGCGCTGGGCGGGGAACTCTTTCGCCTCGATCCAGACGCCCTTGAGCGGGTACGGCAGGAAGACCACCTCGAGCTCCCAGGGCTTCGTGTACGACGGCATCGCGGCTGCCTGGAGCTGAGTGACCTGCGCCTGCAGCTGCTGGATTTGGCTGTACACCTCGGCGCGACCCGAGGCGAGCACCGTGGCATTGGTCGAGACAGAGACGACGCTGGCCGTGGCGTCGTCGGCGCCGCCATCCTGCTTGCCCGTCCGCCTGCTGCTGACGACGCTTCCGTTGTCGTTGAGCATCTTCTCCACCTCGTCCACCCGGGACTCGAGTTCGGTGACGCGCAGGTCGGTGTGTTCGTGCTTGTCGTGGCACTCCTCGTGGCCGGCAACGGAGAACGACGTCGTGTCGAGCTTGTCGAGCCGCTGCTCGTGGGTGTCGACTCGGTCCGCCAGCTTCTGGTAGGCACTCGTGCCGAAGCCCGCCACCGAACGATCCTGCGAGGGTGACGGTTTGGGAGTGAAACCGGCTACTGTTGGAGCATGTCCGGGATCCTGCACCAGCTCAGCACCACCATCCTGGATTCCGCCTTCTAGTCGGCGCGAATCTGGTCTCGTGGCGGGGACACCACTTAGTGTCTGTAGCCCTCTTCCGGCAAACGGCCTGAGATACCTCGCCTGGCTGGAGGCGGCAGTTGACGGCGGGGGCGGCGGAGACATCAAACATTGGGCGGGAAAGGGAGGGAGTCCATTGGCATGGGCGGCTTGAGACCGGGCCATATCCCCCCAGTTATTAAACGTATCCGGCATCGGGCTGTCCTGTCCGGGGCGGGCATCCTCAGCCTGAAGCGGGTTGGCAGCCTCTATTCGCGGGGCAGTCATGGAGGCCTGGAAATCCAGCAGGGTAAAGTCCAGCGACGAGCCTAGGCTCCCGGGCATGTGAAACGACGGAAGCTGGACCGGGCTCAAGGGTTCCCGGTTAGCCTGGGGCCTCTGGTTCTCCTGTTCCGGCGCAGTGGCAGCGGCCGTCTGTTGCGCCTGTCCGGGCTGGACATCCTCATGGAAGCAGGCGTGGTGCGAGCACATGCAGAGCTCGGCTACATTGGAAGTGAGGTTGTCCTGGAAGACGCCGCTGGTGAGCGACGCGCGACTCCAGAATCGGCGGCACCCACAGCGCGGCAGTGTCGAGTCTGTGTAGTTGCAGGGTCCGCCGGGAAGCGCCTGGGCAGCCCCGCGCAGTGCGTGGGCGTCATTGTAGATGTCGAAGGCGTAGGAACTGCCGGGCGCGGGTATGTCAAAGGGAGTGGCAGCCATTGAGGCGTCGGAGGACCATCTCCCGGAGCGATTGGGCTCCAGGGAAGCTCCAGAAAGTTCGTGGTCGGACGGGTCCGGGATCGGAGTCGGACTGCGACGGTTCGGCGGGGACGGCGACGAGGTGCGAGATGGCAGGGTCGGAGAGGGAAGCGAGGTCCGGCGCGACCCAACACCAGGCTAGCTGGGTCGCGATAAGAGCAGGAGGGCTTTAGTACATGATACTACATGCGGTCAGCTTCGAGGATTGTTAGTTGTCGCAACCCAGCTGGGATCCTGGGAAGCGAGGCAGTGCGAGAGGCCTGCCACACACCTCCACGCGCCGGGAGAGTGCGGGAGGGAGGGGAGAGCTAGGCAGAAAAGGCGCGGACCGACTCTTTATGTATTCGAGATGGAAAGGCGGCTGATTCGACAATCTGACCGACAAAAGGCGCGCAGTCGCAACAGGTAGAAACGGATCGCAAATCGCAGGTGTGCAAAGTGAGGCGCAAGGCAGCATTGGGGAAAAAGCTGTCGCAGTCGCAGTCGCAGCTTCACAGCATCTCCAAGTCGGGAGAATCGGGCAAGGTGCACTGGAAATGCAAGGCGGGGTGCGGGAAACTGGCCATTTTCGCCGAAGCACCCTGCTCTCGCCCTGCCCAACCCCGGGCTTGCTGGGACTTGGCTGGCTTGTGGAGCTGGCATCCCTGTCGAGTGCGGAGTCGCAGCGCTGCATCAGGCGAACGGGTGACTCGACCATGCGCCCAGGACGACAGGGATGTCCCTCGCCCAGAATGCCCCCAGATGGCTTCAAGCGAGGGGCAGCTGGTTCCTTCCTCAGGTTCCTCAGGCTTGCATGCAGCACGGCAGCTGCTGCTCTCGCCGTCTTTTGTTGTGCCTGGGAGCTGCTCAATCGCGCGGCCATTGGACGCCTGTGTTGCGAAACGCGTCAGGGCCAAAGTGGTCCGCGCGGGCCGCAACGGAATTGGTGGGCGACCCCCGGCCTGTTTCGATTTGCTGGCACACAGCAGCGCCATGATTGGATAAAAACCACTTTAGATCCCTGCCATCTTGTCGCGTCGCTACGTGTAAAGTGGGCGCCCCGATGTACCGTGGTGAAGCTGCTTCACCGTCTCCCCGCCAAAAGTGACACTGGTTTCCTGAGAGCCGCGTCCAACGGTGACTTGCAGCTCTGGGTCACCCGACATGGGGCGGCATTGGGGGTCGCATTCTTGCAGCGATCCGTTCCTGTCCGAACGGGTGGCTGGGTGGCATGGTGGTGGCTTTCTGATAAAAATATCCGAGGCGGACAGCTTCTGTTGGGCAAGAAGCTTGTTTTGCACCGAGCCAGGATCCGGGTCTGAGCAGGGCGGACGAAATGAATGATGGCTACGGGAGCAAGGGGAGGCAATAATTGCCTGTAACCGCAGCGTATCACCAGTGAAAATGCGAGGCGAGGCAACTATCCGAGGCTGGCCGTAAACGGTATAAGTGCATCTCATGTTCCAAATGTGCCAGCATCTACCTCCCTGTGTGGTATCTAAATGCACCAGATGCAACAAATCCAGCAAAATGCAACCATGAAACCTTGAAACCATGAAACCAGTCATCCAAACGCCCCGCCGCCTACCACCGGAACCCTAGTGTGAACGAGAGAAGAAGTAATATGATAATACACTCGCCGCGCCACGTAGAGCCTTGCGATGACGACTGGCTTGCCGACGCACGCTCACTCGCCCCAACTGCCCATCGGCCCGGTGCTCGCAATGACGCTCCCTGTGCCAATGGACCCGCCAATATCCCAGTAATGGCGGGACGAGGGCCTTGACGAGATGCTGCTCCGCCGGGCAGACCGCCGGGTGCTCTGGCTTGCGCAGCTGCCGGGCCCGTGCCTCATCGCCACAGGGCTGGATGGCACCGTCGCCTTGAACGTGCGCCGCTCGGCCGGGCGGGCTCGGTGGTACCCGTGTGCATGTGCGTGCGACACGAGCGGGTGGTGCTGACGCACCCGAGCGGCCTTTGCGGCAAGGTCTTGCGCGCTCGAGGTGGCGAGATGTGCTGTGCCCGACGAGAACGGAGGTGATGTCGGCCGAGACGACGTGAAGCGGGAGCGAAGGTACCGGAATACCAGCCGGAAATCAAGGTCTTGCTCCCACTCCTGCTGAGTAAACGTGTGCTGGCTATCAGTCTGACTTGTTTCGGGAACCGACGACGCCGAGGGTTCAGACTGCCGCGTGCTGAGAACGTCGGCCGGCCGGCCAACCGTGGGCTTGAACTGTGGCATGAACGGCACGCTGCCCTCCATCTTCTGCTCGCCTTCGCTCACATCGGCAGGTGTCTCAGGAATGGCAGGCAGGCCGGCATACGGGAGAGATGCGTGCTGCACCCGTGAGTAGATCGGGAACGCACCGGGATGCGTCGACATCTGGTGCACGAGGGCGCCAAGCTCCCTGGATATCCGCTCCAGCATGCGGAGCTGCCACTCCGAGTCATACGATGACTCCGACTCGATGGCGCCCGATGCGGGGAAGGCCGCGTTGGGCGTGGCGGGCGACTCGTCATCCGGGAGCGCTCCCCCAAAGATAATCGCAAGCAGCTCGTCGTCAATCCCCATAAGATCATGAATGACCTTGCGGGCGATCCGGCTCCAAAGCCCGGGCTTTGCCCCGCTCGAAGCCGGCTCGTCCTGGTCATGCCAGTCTGTCCCGCTGAGGTTGATGTCGGCCGCTTCTTCATCCGCGACGCTCCTTTCCGCTGGTTCTTGCGGTGCGGTGCGTTCTTGCTGCGCCTTGCGAACAGATGTTTCGGACATGCGCCTTCTCCTCGTCTCCTTTCGGATGTCCTCGAGCAGGAGCTGACTCTGCTCAAGCCGCCAGGCCTCTATCCTGCGGTTCCGCTCCAGTTCTTGCGCCTCTTCTGTCTCGAGCTCCAGCTGGGCCAGATCAAAGCTCTCGGCCCTGTGCCTCACCCGGTTGGGGTTGAACCGCTCAAAGGCGTACATACGCTCCTGGGCCTCGGCACCCATGCCGGGGGCATCGAACCGGAACGAGCCCAGGCCATCGTGCCCTGGGAGCACCGGAGCCGCATGTGGCACTTCGGGATGGGTGTAGGGGCCCGTAACAGCCCGGAATTCCGGTAGGTGACCGTCGAGGCTGTCGAGTTCGGCGTCTTCCTCGGCGACACTCTCCGTTATGACCTCGGAGGGGACTTGCAAGTGGGACTCGGAGCGTGCCGCGGTGTCGAGGCTGCCGATGTCACTGATCCTTGACCTCCCGGGGGTTATTTGGTCGTCTTGGATCGAGCTCAGGTAGGAGGTTGTGGTCCCCGCATCAGTGCCCGGTGTGAAGAGCACCCAGGTCTGCGACTCATTGGGGGTGCCGCGGTGGGGCGGCGCGAGGATCGCAGACTCGCCATCTCCCGATTCGGTGCGGCTTATCCGCGGTGGTAGCTGTCGTGTGGATTGCTGGAAGGCCATGATGCGTGCCCCCAGGCTGTGTGATATGCGTGGGTCTGGTTGGGGCAGCGAGGTGGCTGATCGAACACAAACACCCGAGTCGGCGCTAACGTGGCTATTTATCGTCCCTCGGAGCAACAACAAGACAACCAGATTGCGATAAGGATGGGCGGGAACCGGTGCACTGATCACTGCAAGGTTGGGCGAAGGTGTCCGGTGTCGCGTGTTTGGCCTGAAGCGGTGAACGGGTCTAGCCCAGGATCTCGTTTAATAAGTGGAAACACGATGTCGGACCGGGACCCGAAGTCATCGATGCGCGGTGGTGATATCAGTCTTCAGCCCCAGGCGCAGGGCGCTGACTGCGCTGTCGGTGTCGTGTAACACGCTCAGCACCGGGGATTGCGACCGAGAAGCGGCAAATCCGGGTGCTGGCGAGATGCGTGCGGGCAGCGATGCGGCAGGTAAACACACACAAGAGACGACGGGAAAACGGGAAACGGGAGACGGGAGAGGCCAGAACGCCAAACTGGGCGGCTGGTAGATTTGTTGGGGGGAGGGGCTCTGGTTAAGCTCACACGACGCACGGGATCAGCGCATGGATGGAGGGGACACGCGGGATGGGCGCTGTCACTGCTGCTGCTGTGGTTCGCCATCTGCCCCACTCTTCGCCTGACCCTCGCAGCCCCCCACTGCACCCCTTCTTTCTGGTTCACATTTCCCTCCGCCGAAGACGGCGCTCAGATCGATGCTACCGTGGTGTGCTGTGTTGGTTCGAGATGGTAGGGATACAGTATGCTCACATCGTGCTGTGGACATTCCTCGGGAGATCGAGGGTGCCGTCGACTAACGTTGCTCTGGCGAGATGTCCAACTTGGATGCAGCAAGATGATGCACAGTCCCAAGCGACTCCACAGCAGCACTTGACAGCTGCTTGCCCTGACGTTATCTGACCGACGTGTCCCGATAAGTCCCACTTGCTTCCAAGATCTCACCGAGAGAGAGGCACACACGCGTACCGGGTGCCCGATGAATCATGGACCAAAGTGATCATTTTGGAGGAGAGCAATGTTTGTTTCTGAGGAGCCTTGCTGTGTATACACGGTAGGCGGTCAGTTGGAAGCGGACGGATCTGGGCGAGCGACACCGAGTCGGCCTCATGCACTGGCTACAGTACACAGTACGCAATATGGTCAGCAGCGGCCTTGCAAACAAAACACCCAGGGTCTCCGGGAACGGGGTAAAGCACGAACGGCTCGATGACTTCATCCCGTCTCTATCACATCTCAACAGATTATACTTAATTGAATGTTTTCGCTGCAAGTCTTGGCCGACCCTCCGGCTTGGGTTGATCCTCGGCTCTCCCACGACGGCCCCTCTCAGAGCTGTCCCCAGCTCTCGATGATGTCAGACTCGCAGCTTTGCTTGTGATTCTCTCAACAACCGGCCCGAACATGGTGCCATAAGGTAGCAAACTGGGCCACTAGCTCCGTACTGCGTATCTGTAAGCACGTTGGCCGATCCGACACACTCATCGATTTCAAAGCACACTAGGAGTCGCCTCGCCTCGCCTTCGCCTTACTCAGCCCCCTCAGTGGTGGTTTGCCTGATTGAGCTCTTCCCTCAGCCCGGCGATATGGGAGCTCGAGGGCCAAAGAGTACCAGGCAGCATCAACAATGTTCTCACGCAGAGTGCCGGGAGCAGGACTGTCGATCGGAAATGCACTGTTGCCCTGTTGTCCATTAAGAACCACTTTGGTTGAATGGTTCCATTGACTGTGCCGAATCAAGACCATGATGCTAGTTAACATGCTCTCGTTTCAGCCCTAAAATGACCGTTGACGCCACCCTGAAGCCAAATAACCATTCCCTTCACCCCTCCCCACAAGCCGCTTTAGGCGCTGAAGGCCTCCGGGAAGCGCTTCATGTTGTTCTCGAGGCTGCCGTGGTTGCTGAGGAACTGGACGTAGGCACCATCGACCTTGACGCGGCCAGCGGCCTTCTTCTCCAGGTACTCCTCGCGACGGAGGGGAGTGAAGCCCCAGTTCTTGGAGATGATGATCTTTTGGCGACCGGGGAACTTGTACTGGGAGCGACGGAGAGCCTCGAGGGCAACAGCGCGGTCTAGACACTGGTCAGCATGTTGCGAACATGAGTTTTCGAGATTCCCATCTATACTCACTAGAGTCACGAGTGCGGACGCTCATGATGATCTGACCGATGTTGACACGGGCGACAGTGCCGTTGGGCTTGCCCCAGGCACCACGCATACCAGTCTGCAGTCTATCGGCACCGGCGCAAGACAACATCTTGTTGATGCGGACGACGTGGTACGGGTGGGCGCGGACGCGGAGATGGAAACCTTCCTTGCCGGCGGTCTTGACGAGGTACTTGTTGGCGCAAATACGGGCGGCCTCGAGGGCCTCGGAGCTCAGCTGCTCATACTCGTTGGAGACGAGGTGGATGCAGAGCGGGAAGTCGTCGACGGTGGCACGCTTGCGGCCGAGGTCGAAGATGCGGATCTTGGGGTCCGGCACACCACGGTTGAAGCGCGACTTAGGGTACGGCTACAAATGACGCCGAGTTAGCAAACAGACGTGACCGAACCTGCGATGTAGAAGTCCAGTCCAAAATCCTCCTCTTTTCGGTCCACCTCAAGATTCCCGGCCTGTCCGTTTGTCCATCTCTTGCCCATTTTCTCGTCGATTCTCTCGTCGATTTTTCCCTCCGAGAAACAAACGGTGCGTAGAGGTCTCGGTCGCCATCTCCAAGCAAAAACTGCTCACCTTGTTCTTGCAATACCGGTAGCATCTGGCGGGACGGCGAGCCATTGTGACGGATTTTCGGTGGTCACGGATATGGGTGTCGGCTTGGTGTTGGGGTGAGAGGGATGGGGGGAAGCCTCTGCTTTTTGACCAAGGTGAAATTCGCCTCTATTACCAATCCGGATTCACAATCCCGCCGCGCGCACTCAGCCGGGGGAAAGTGGAGCCGTTAGGGTTTCGAGGAGCGCACCCGCACCCAATGCCCAGCCAATGAGAATTCAGCCCGCTCTGCAGTGGGAATTCCACTCTGCAGGAATATTTCCAACTCGCAACTCTGCTTCCTCGAGCGACCTTCTGTCAACGACGCGGACATCAACACCAGGAGCCCTCTTCAACTCTTCTCCTCTTCACTAACCACAGAACCGTCGCAATGGCCCCCAAGAAGTCCAAGTCCGACGCCCAGTCCATTGGCGCCAAGGTCAGTCTTGATTTTTGGAATCTTCTGACAGTTCCTCACTAACACGAAAAACAGCTTGCCCTCGTCATCAAGTCGGGCAAGGTTGTGCTGGGCTACCGGAGCACCCTGAAGGCCCTCCGCAGCGGCAAGGCCAAGCTGATCCTCATCTCGGTACGTTGCCGCAAACATCTTTCGACGAGAACACCAGGTGCTAACAAAAGTCTAGGCCAACACTCCCCCCCTCCGCAAGTCCGAGCTCGAGTAGTATGTGGCGCCCTACGCTGCGAGATGGAAGGGAGAAGAAGGGGCGCATGCTGGATGTTTTCTGGAGGGCAACGAACCCGAACGATGCTCTGGCCATGCGTCTCGGGATACTCCCCGACATCAAGCAGTCGAGCTCTGGAACACGGTCGGTGCTAACCCGTTGTGCAGCTACTCGATGATGGCCAAGACCTCGGTCCACCACTACAGCGGCACCAACGTAAGTCTACCTTGTTGATTTCCAGATTCTGCAAGCGGATACACCACAGGCTTCTGCTCGTTGTTCCCGGCCGGACAGACCTTTGGGTCGTCCGGTCTGCCCAGAGAAGAAGTCTCGTTGCAGACTTTGGAGGGTACCTGCTCGCATGCTTACACTTCCCCTCTACAGATTGAGCTCGGCACCGCTTGCGGCAAGCTCTTCCGCTGCTCCACCATGGCCATCCTGGACGCTGGTGACAGTGATATCCTCAGCGACCAGCAGGCTTAGGTCCAGCATGCTTGAGTCGAGCAGCAAGGCGAGGATACCAGTTGGCATTCACACGGCGTTCGGGTCGGGGAAAAGGACATGACGACTTCGCGATATCCGGCTGCCAACGAGGATTTGGACAGCCACATTCGACGTATGGTCCGGACTTGCACCAGAAGAGGGCACTCCGTAGACTAGTCGTAGTTTATGACAACTCGGTTTTCTAGCCTGCCCTGCGCGTGAACGGCCATGACTGACCCGGTCTGAGATGGATGATGCCCGATGACTTGCGCGGAGCTCCGAGCGCCGTGCATCGGAACCGACAGGTGCAAGTCAATCCGTGTTCTCGCAACGGGATCGCCGAGTCGGGTTGTGGATTTGTGTCGTGTCCCTGTGCTCCAGCCTGGTGGTTGCATTGAATCCCAAATTATCACAATCAAACATGAACCAAGCTTATCCCGACCCAAAGCTCGCGGAACATGTGCCCCCTAGCTTGCTCTGTATGTTTCACGTTCTTCGCGCCACACACGGAAGATCTCCCACGCGGCGGGACTCAACCAGGCTGGCTGCATGATGTGCTAAGGGAGCTGCTCGTTTCGGCAAATCGCCGAGATGCCTCTTACCAGCTCCGGGCGCAGCGGGGCAGGACATGCGAGGAATCGGTGCAACCTTGAGACTCTGGGCCCAGGGAGGCGGTCAACAAAGGCCGGGAGCGCCAGCCGAGACTCGATGCGCGTCTCTCTCCGATCAAGTCTTGGCAACAAACATGGCAAGAAACAAATGAGCGTTGAAATGCAAGACACAAGAGGAGAGTTGGATAGGTTGGCTCCGATGCTGGACAAAAACCCACTCGAGACAAAGTCAATCGATCGAGGCCTTTCTCTGTCTCACAAAGAAACAGCGTCTCGAGCAACATCCCTGGACCGTTGGACTGGGCGAAAGGGGCACACGACGCTGGCTGGCCTGATTGGACAGGCCCTTCCTTGTCTCGCTGCACACAGTTTCCCCCCTGTTGCTGGAGCACCCTGGACCGCCACTGGGCCCAAAGCCCCAAAAGCCCCAGAGACGACCGCGCCATCGACGCCTGGCCGAGTAAGGTTGCACCTCAGTGGGCCAGCAAATATCCTCCGCATGCTCCCGTCCAAGACCGCCGTTTCCCGTTCCAGCTGCTTCCAAACCGTTGCCTCGCCAAACACGGCGCCCAGATTATTTTGGAGTGACTGGAGTGAACTGTAGCATTCGATAACGCCACCGCAATCCGCCCTCCGTGCCTGCATCTTGCATCTTTTCTGCGTTTCCGGGCTTCCAAGGCTTTCAGGTTCTCAGGCACCGCTCCAGGGGCAGCAGCAGCAAACATGGCGAGCGCTGTCAAGAAGCCGCCGTCCACAGGCCGCGAGACACCAACAGGAGGGACACCGCAGCGCCAGCCTCCCAAGGCGTCGACGCCGTCGTCAACCAGCAGCCCTGGCGGCGCTGGCGCTGGCCTGGCCCGCACACGCTCGACCCGCCCCAGCACTCCTGTCTCGGCTCGCGCTGCCGCCCACCAGAGACGCGAGTCCATGCTGAACAACAGCATCACTACCAACGGGAAGGGCACCACGTCGCCGGATATCGAACGTGAAGAGGCCATCCGCGCAGAGACCATGGCGATAATAGACGACTTAAAGGAACGGCTGGCCCAGGCCGAATCCTCGTCCGAGACACACAAGCGCCAAGCCGAGGTACTGCAGAGCAAGCTGGACGATGCGCACAAAGAGCAGGCCAAGCTGGAGGAGAAGGTGCACGAGAGCGAGGAGCAGATCGAGGCCCTGACCAACGAGAAACGCGAGGCGGCGCGGCAGATGCGCGAGATGGAGACCATCTACGAGGCCGAACGGAGCGCCATGATGAAGGAGAAGGACGAGATGGGCAACCGCGAGGAGGAGATGCAGACCGTCATTCAGAGACTCAAGGACAGCCTCGCCCAGAGGAATCTCGACGAAGACAGGCCGACGAGGCAATGTGCGTGTTTCTTGCCTCGTATTTCCCCTCACGCACTCACTGACCCGATTCCCCCTCGAACAGCGGTGAACAGCTCCCCAAGCATCGACAGTGGCAGTTTCGCGCCCCCGTCTTCGATCCACCGCAGTGACTCGCGCAACAACTCCAAACTTCTGTTGCAAAAGGACAAGGTGATCGAGTCGCTGAGGCTCGAGCTGGCCGAGGCGCAGATCAAGCTAGTCGAGTCGCAGAACCAGGGCGGCGGCCGGCTCCAGGAAGTCGAGCGCCAGCTGATGGAAGCCCGCGTGGCCAACGCCCGCCTTATGGAAGACAACGAGAGCTACCAGCTCCTGCTGCAGGACCGGACGCTCAAGGGCGACTTTGCCACCAACGACTTTGGCTACTCGGCGAGCACATCGGCCAACCAAGACGCCCTGGCGGCGCTCGAGGGCCGGGCCAGCGGCACCAGCCTCGCCGACGAGCTCTCCGGCCACCACGAGCCCGAACACGACCCCGAGACGCAGCGGCGCCTGGAGGCGGAGCTGAAGTCGGCTAAGGACTCGAACAAAGCTCTGACCCTCTACATCAACAAGATCATCGAGCGTCTGCTGCAGCACCAGGGCTTCGAGCACATCCTCGACCAGTCGAGCGACTTCAAGGCCGGGCCCAACACCAACAAGGACCTCCCGCCCCCGCC